>Ga0210400_10002104_pt1 | contig 18932 bp, 21 predicted proteins | sample IncBWH26MmetaG_FD_155456 | JGI IMG/M metagenome (GOLD analysis project Ga0210400, IMG submission 155456) | Forest soil microbial communities from Barre Woods Harvard Forest LTER site, Petersham, Massachusetts, United States - Inc-BW-H-26-M | ecosystem: Environmental > Terrestrial > Soil >...
GTTTTCAACCACGCCATCGCCTCCTCCGCACTGGTAAACACGTGCATGCGCGTATTCTCTGGATCGCTGAGGATTTGATACATGCGGGCCAAGCCAAACCCAACTGGCCTGGGAGCGATTATTGCCACGAGGTTCGTGCGCGACCTTGCAGTCCTCCCCAGGGATTCAATTAGGATTGAAGATATCGACAACGCCGTCACTGTGGAGCCGTCGCAGAGGATCGGATATCCCGCGACAAAGGCACTCTCATGCCGGAGGCGGTCACTCACCTCCAGCAATTCCGCGTCAGTGACTTCGCCGATTGCCTGGACATGAATTACCCCGGTGTTCTCGTCCACATGAAATGAGAACGGCATCTCGATATAACCTCCGTTCCATGATAGCGTGACCAGCATCTAGGGACGTCGCGTATACGCTGCTTCCGAAGGAATGAATCGGTGCCGCCTTGGTCATTCTCGCCCAGGGCCGCCGAGCCCGGCCTCACCGTTGCCAAGGCCGATTTCGATCTGCGACAGTTACCCCTGCTCCTTCGCCAACAGCACTCTGTTGTTCGCGGTTGACGTGGTTCTTCGCCAGAGCGCGATGGTCAGTGGATACATCCCCCGCCCGCACGCAGAGTGTCCCATAACGTCAAACTGTTGGAACGGTTTGGTTGGTGCGGGCGTGGTGGCGCTGAGGCGGAACAAAATCAACGCGCCGGACACCGCCACGCGGATGACACTTTTGGAACACCCTTATCGGATTCCACAGTCGTACGAGCGGATGCTGGCTGATGCTCCTCGGGAGCAGGACCAGTTTGCCGGACCAGTTTCCGGTATCGCCGTTTTATGTCCACGATGCCGTTTTGCAAGCTGAAGTCAAGCAGTCGGCGTTCGCACACGAATGCGGCCACTGTCTCGCGAGGACGCTGATTCTCGATCCGCGAACAAGAGTGCGCAACGGACTATGATTCAGCGGATCGCAAGCGCTCCATGAAACCTGCGGGATCAAATCCCTGGACGCCCAGCTCCATGGGAAAGACTGCGCCCACTCGGAAAACAGGGTCTGCGGGTTCATTCCCCTCACACCAATCGTCTAGCACTCCCGACTGGAATAGATATAGGGCTCTGAGTGAGAATCCGACGGATGGGCCATTTTAGGCTGCTTTCTTGAGGGTGTGAACGGCGATGAATTCGACGTTTGTGGCGGCCATCCGCTTGGCCTTCAGTAACAGGTAGCGAAGATTCTGATAACCCCGCCCGCGGTTGATCAACATGCGAATGTTCCCGTTGACGGCCTCGACTACCCCAAAGCGGACCTTGGTCCGGCAGTAATTCAAGATGCCGTCCAGGTGTTTGATTAACATCGCGCCGAGTTTCTGAAACGAGGGTAAGCGCTGCCACCGCAATTGATCCATCCACTTTCCCAGATAGGTGACCATGGCCCCTTCGTAGCGGTAGTCCCAGAGCCTTTCCAGGCTCTCCTTGAGCATGTAAGCTTTGAACACCCGCCGGTTCAACTGGAAGAGCCGGTTCAGCACGCCGCGTTGTCTCGGCACCAAGTTCTTCCAGCGGCTCAGCAGCAGCCATTTCTTTCCTTTGATCAGATCGCGCATCTTGCGGCCTCTGCGAAAGAACTCCGCCCGCCGCACCTCATCCACCGCATCGTTGGCGTGCTGGATGATGTGGAACTTGTCATAGATGATGCGGCAGCCTGGAGCCCACTCCTCCAGGCTGAGCCGGAACGGCTCCCACATATCGACGCACGCCGCCTCGATCCGTTTCCGCTGCCGGCTGACCAACTGGCTACGAAAGAAATCATCCAGCGTCTCCTTCTTCCGCTCCCTGCCAAACCACAGCGGCTCGGCCGTCTCCAGATTGCACACTACCGTGAGAAACTTGCCCTTCTTGCCTCGGTAGATTTCGTCCACCCCCATCTGTCGTAGCGGTGGCTGGCGTCGCTTCGCGTCCCACCGCTCCAAATAACGCTGATCCATGGCTCGTACCGTGCTCGCGGCCAAGCCCAAATGCCGCGCCACCTGGCGAACTGCCGCACTCTCGCAAGCCTGCCCCACCGCCTCCTCGAAGCGCTTGCTGTAGGGCGCCTTGCTCGGCAACTGCGCCACCCTCTCGGCCCGTATTCCGCAGCGTGGACACTTCACCCGGTAGGTCTCCACCACCACTGTCGTCGTGTACTCAAAGCAGGGCAGGTCGCGCACTTCCCGCTCGCAGACTTCGTGAATCCTGGCGCCCGGCACGTGTTGCCCACAACGCGAGCAAATCAGCTTCAATCCGGTCTTCTTCCGTCTCACCCAAAGCTTCAGCTTCTTGCCCTGCTCGTCAATCTCCATCCGATAGACCCGGTATCCCGGCCATCCTAGAACCCTTGTCCAGTCCTGTTCCCTCACCCTCTCAGGCTAGCCAACACCCACCTCTTTGCGAAAGCCGGCCTTTCGGGCAGGCTGTCGGATTCCTGCGCAGAGCCATCCCGGCTCTGGCGGATGTATTTGATCAAAGTCACAGTGGTCTCGCCGACGGCGTTTGCGACGATCTCATGCACTGCGAGACCTATCTTTTCCAGCGGGGTACCAAAGGAGCCTGCCCTCTTTGCAAATTCGAGAGTCCCATCCACGGAATTGGCGCTCTCCAGGGTCGAATGCAATGTTTGTCTCGTAAGTTCAAGAGGCGGGTCCGCATTTCTCGATTTGAGGATGGATGCCGACATGTACTTCTCCAGTCTGGTTGAACCGGTGCGATTCCAGATAGCTCCGTGTCGCACTCACGGAAACCAGAACTACATTCAGGAATACCGGAGCGGTAAGGCTAATATTCCCCTCACGAGTGTTGACCGTTTGCGCTCCGACCAGCACTTTCAGGACCTCCTTTCCCGCATTGCACTGAGTCGCTGAATGCGCCGGTTAATAATTCAGCCGAAACCCAATGATGTAAACATTGGAGGGTTTGAAATAATCGAATCGCTCGTACTCGAGTTGTATGCGCGCATACTTCATAATGTCGATTGCCGTTCCGACCGTCGCCGCGCGCTCTATGCCATTCTCGAGGTTGCTGGGACGTAATGCTTCATATCGAAAGTACGCTCCGACATGCCGGTACACGGGCAGTGCGTCCAATTCGGCATACCAGCCATAGTTCTGGTTGCGGAGATTCCGGTTTCCGCCCACGAGCTGGTTATCGTCGCCGAAGGTAAGACCACTGATTACGTTGACTAGCTCCGCGCCTCGTGAATCCTGGAAAGCCTTGTTCGCGGAAACGTACACGCGCTGAAAATGCAATTCGGGTCCGGTAAGGCCAACTCGCAGATTCGGGTTCCATCCTCCCGTGTATTCAACGGAAACGCCGCTGAGGCCCTTGGATCCGATTAACTGCTCCCAAATGGCGCCGAATGCGCGCGAATGATCGCTCTCTGCAACGCCGAATACTTTCAGCGTGGTGGAATCGGCAATCATGTATTCTTCGGAGGCTCCGCGGCCAAATCGACCCGCGGCAAACCCATTCACCGGAAAATAGATCAGCGGGGGAGCTTCGGAGAAAAACTGGTCGGTGCCTCCAAACCCCGCGCCCTGGAGTGTCAGGATCTGGCCAAAGCGTGTCTCTGAGGAATTTTGTGCATTCCCGAAGTTCAAAAGACCTTGTGAAATTCCCCAATAGTTGGCGAAGCCGGGGGTGCCGTTTGCCGGCTGGCCATCGATGAACATCGAAACATGGTCACCCAAAGTTCCGGCGATGAAAATTTCGAAATCGCGAGTGTTGTCAGTTGTGTTGATACTGCCGGACGCTTGGGCAATGTTAATAGTCGGCGACCACGACGCGCCAAAATAATCAGCTATGTTCGTCTTGTGCTCCGCTCTGCCGCTTCCTAGCGCTGGCAGACTTTCGAGGTAAGCCGCGATCTGGCCGATCTGCTCATCGGAAGCGCGGACGGTCGGCATAATTGAAGCCGGATTATGCGCCCTGGGATTCTTGATCTGCTCCGTAACGTACTGGCTTGACCGCCGGGAATTGATGCCATCGAGCGTCGGGCCGGCCGTGCCGCCCTTGCCTTCCACCGTATGGCAGGAAGTGCAGTAACGGTTATGCAACAACTCGCGGCCCATGCGGATTGACTCATTGTCCAGCCTGACAGTCGAATTGGTGACTGTTGCTTTGGACTGCAGTGCCGGGCGCCGCTGCACTTCCTCCGGAAGCCGATAGCCAAGACGCCGGAAAAGATACCCGGTGCGGTTGAGTCGTGGATACACGGTGTGACACAACGTGCAATCCGAGTGGTATTTGCGCGCGAAGGAGGGTTCGGCGCGCGCACTGGCGCACAGAAGAATCGATACGGCGATCAGTTGGGCCGGGCGAAGGATGCTCTTAAGGAAGCGGATCGGGTGCATCACTTCCAAAGTTATGGGAGGTTGCGGCTGCACAGGGTTGCCGGATTGTGAAAGGGATGTAAAAACATCTCGAGCCACGGAAGTGTTGCGGTTTTTAGATTCTAGAGACCGCGCACTTATGAGATCAGAGCCGGCCGCCGCTGTTCGCTACCGCCAATTCGGACCCCGCCGGTGATCATAACTTGCGTCCGCTGGTACGTTCGGTTCTCCCTCAGTCTGCGCGATGCATAAACCGATCGAGACCGTTCAGGCCAGTCAGGTTGAATGTCAGGGAGTTATAGAAAAATGCCGCGATACTCTGCCCGGATGAACAACTGCCGGTGAACATTGAAATCCACGCCGCCTCCATACAAATACCCGGCGCGAACTTGAGTGTCTGCCCCGGTTGTATTTCTGGGATCGAAGAGCAGAGCACCCCCCCGAGTAAAAACGGCGACCACCGCTTGTGGAGAGAGTGAAATACGTACGCTGCGAAGAACTCATCTGAATTGCTGTCGAGGCCGAGCGGGCCGCTGCCCAAGTTGTAGGTTTGCGTGCTTCGCGAGTAGCCATAGCTCACCTCGACGCTGCTATGCGCCCCGAAGAAACACCTATAGCCCGCCAGCATGTCTGCAACAGATCCTGACGCTCCGCAGCGCCTCCTGGACCGAGGAAAGTTGAGCCAGGATGTCGGAACAATAGCGGTCCTCTTGGACCATCTTTTGCAGACCGCGGACCTGACCCTCGATACGCCGCAGCGCTTCAGATTCGCCGTCTTGATGTCGGGATCGACGCCGACCGCCTCTTTTGCCACTTTCGTGCGCTTCACAACCGCAGGTGTCCTGGCCAGGTTTATTCCATCCGTCTCCATGGATGTGACTTTCAATACCGCATACCACTATGTCAAGTTTCGAGGTCAAACCGCTTGGCCTGACTTTGTAGTCAGACCGCGCCGAGGGCGCCGCAGCCTCTGGTTTCGGGAATAATCCGAGCCGCTTCAAGGTATGAATTCTCGTAAAGAGGATCAGCGGATGGCTTCCGAAGAATTGAAGCGCGTAATTGCCAGGGAATGGTTGGACGACGCCGACGACGACGCGGCAGCGCGGAACCTGCGAGATCTGGCGCGGATCAATCGTTGGTTTGGCGGGCACCGTGTCCTGCTGCGGCTCATTCGAGGCCTGGTTTCGCCACGAGAGCGGTTCTCCGTCCTTGATGTAGGCGCCGCTTCCGGAGATATGGGCCGTCTTATCGCCCGCCGTTTTCCGCGCTCCACGGTTGTTTCGCTCGACCATCGGCGCCGGCACATGGACAGCGCGTCTTCACCTCGGGTGGTTGCCGATGCGCTCCGCCTTCCCTTCGCCGAGGGGCTCGGTCGATATCGTGCTGTGCTCATCGATCCTGCACCATTTCCCGGATCCCGAGGTGATTCGGCTCATCACGAGCCTGCGCCAAGTGACGTGCCGCTTCCTGGTTTTGTTAGACATCGAGCGCAACGCGCTCGCCTATCGATTTCTTCCCTGGACGAAGTGGATTCTGGGATGGAGCCGATTGACGGTGCACGATGGTGCCGTCTCCGTGGCCGGTTCATTTTGTCTCGAAGAACTGGTAGCCCTGGCGCGGGCCGCCGGCGCCGACGTTGTCGCGGCGCGAAAACACCGGCCATGGTTCCGCGTATCGGTTATCGCCGGCTCCGTGCCGCCGGAGCGGCCGAGCCGCACCGCGGCGGCGGATTAGGAGAGAGCATGGCAAGATTCCAGACTCTATTGATGGCTATCGCGTGGATGGCTGCGGCAACCCGCACCTCACCGGCACAGGACCGCGACAGGCCCGTCGAATTTAAGATCACGGCGCGCCGCTATTCGTTTGAGCCGGGCGAAATCAAGGTGCCCTGCGGCACGAAGGTGCGGTTGCTGATCACTGCCGAGGATCGGGAGCACGGATTCAATCTGGACGCCTTCCAGATCAAGCGCGATCTCCCGAAAGGCGAAACAATAACCGTGGAGTTCACCGCCAATCGAACTGGAATATTTCCTTACCGCTGTTGGCATGTTTGCGGGCTCGGCCATGGCAAGATGAAAGGAGCCTTGATCGTCGAGTAAAGGTAGAGCCTCGCTAGATGCCGGTAATCTGGCTGGCAGATGCCTTGGGAGCCGGCAACCCAGCGTGCAGTTTCGCATGCCGTAAAGCATCGGGTTCGCGCGGAATGACGAAGCGGTAACCGACTCCGTGTAAGGTGAGGATGTAGCGAGGCGTTCGGGGATCAGGCTCCAGTTTGCTGCGAAGTTTGGCGACATGGGCGTCTACTGTGCGGGTAGCGGGACAGAAATCGTACCCCCATACTTCATTCAAGACTGCGTCTCGCGTGAGCGCTTTCCCCGCGTTCCGGATGAAACAGGCGAGAAGATTGTACTCGCTGCGCGTGAAGTCCAACAAGCGGCCGTTGTGGCTGACGGAGCGGCGTTCGAAATCGATTTCGACGTTGCCAAAGCGGAGCGTGGGCAGCGCGCTGCCCGCCCAGGAGCGGCGCATGTTCGCGCGGACCCGCGCTCGAAACTCCCGCTCATTGAGCGGTCTGAAGATCACGTCGTCCGCGCCGAGTTCGAGGAGGAGAACCGCATCCAACACGTCAGGTACAGAACTCAAAAAGATGATCGATGTTGAGATGCCGGATTCCCGGATCAGCCGGCACAGTGCGGACGCCGCTATGCCGGTCACCGGGGTGTGCACGATCACCAACTGCGGTCGATGCGCGTAAAGGTTGACGATGCACGATTCCGAGTCGTGCGCAAACAGCAGATCGATGTCCTCCCCGGACAGCATTGCGCCAATCTCCTGCCGGATATGTTCGTCCGACGCGGCCGCCAATACTCGCTTCATTGGTTCGGCTGCCTCCTTTCCGCTCGCTGAGAACAGTTCGCCGCGACCCGTGGATACTCTGCCAACAAGGTCTGCAGATGCGCCCGGCCACGAGCGAGGCGGGACATGACCGTTCCAATGGGAATTCCGGTCTGCTCGGCGATTTCCCTGTAAGACATTTCTCCCAGCTCGCGAAGAATAACGACCCTTTTAAAACGTGCGGGCAGCCGGTCAAGGGAATTCCAGATCGATTCGGCGTTCCGTTTGGCGAACAGAATCGCCTCTGGCGACGGCGCTTCGGCCCGGATCTTCTCCAGGTCTACTGGCTCGCTGTCACGTGCGGCCCTACGGCTGCGACGGATCCAGTCATATCCAACATTGCGAACAAGGGTTAGCATCCAAGCCGGACCATCTCCGGTGTGAGCGTTCCTGCGGTACCGTAGTGCCCGCAGGTACGCCTCCTGAACCACATCCTCGGCGTCCGCCTCATTTCGAAGCATATATCGCGCCAACTTTTTGGCAGCTCCGAAATACAGAACCAAGCGATCGCTGTTTGCAGTTGCGGGTGTCACGGTTTCCTTCCTTGTGGACAGCTTGTGGGTTTCCAGGGTGAATCGCAATGTGAACGGTGGGACTTCTCCCGACTATCTGCCTGACACCGAAAGCGACTGAAAACAATTGCTTTCTCGTCGCAGATGACACGCCAACAACTGTTATTCTTGCTCCATTTCAGGCCCTGTTTGACGTGGAAACGCGGTGTTAGACTTGTGAAATCCACCTGGAGGGCCCAGTAGAGCCATGTCGCCCAAACACCGGATTGTGCGTTTTGGGGCGTTCGACCTCGATTTGCAGTCCCGGGAACTGCGTAAACACGGACACCGAGTGCCGCTTGTAGGACAGCCTGTAGAGGTTCTCATCTGCCTGCTGGAAGCATCGGGTGAGGTGGTTACGCGAGAAGCCCTCCGCAAGAAGCTATGGCGGGAAGATACATTCGGAAACTTTGAAGATGGGCTCAACGCGGCCGTGAAAAGGCTGCGCCGCGCCCTCAACGATACAGCCGAGAACCCGCGATTTGTTGAGACGTTGCCTCGTCGTGGGTACCGGTTCATCGGTTCCGTGCGCGAGGACGAGTTCGAGCGCGGCCTTTCGCCGGATTCCACGATGGATGCGGGCGATCCGGAGATGATGGAACGCCTGCGGCGCAGGCTTAGGAATATCGTTGCAGCCGCGGTTTTGGTGGTCTTGACCGCGGCTGCAGTCTGGTTTTGGCGAACCGGTAGGCAGCCGCCGCCGATTCGCTCTTTGGCAGTCCTGCCGTTGGAAAACCTTTCCGCCGATGCGTCGCAAGAGTATCTTTCCGAGGGATTGACCGATGAACTGATTACCGAACTCGGACACATCAAAGCGCTGCGCGTGATTTCCCGGACTTCGGTGATGACATATGAAAGAGTGCGCAAGCCGCTGCCGGAGATCGCGCGGGAGCTGGCAGTGGACGCGATCGTGGAAGGCACGGTGGCCCGATCAGGGAATCGGGTTCGAGTCACGGCCCAACTCATCCAGGCTGCCGCCGACAAGCATTTGTGGGCTGAAAGCTACGAAAGCGACCTTGGCGATGCCCTGGCAATTCAGAGAAAGGTGGCGCGATCGATTGCAAGCGAGATCAAGATCGAGTTGACGCGACACGAGCAGATGGTTTTGGCCTCATCCAAGCGGGTAAATCCCGAATCCCAAGAGGCGTACCTGAAGGGCCGATACTTCTGGAACAAGCGAACAGTGGACGGTCTGCAAAAGGCAGTAGGCTACTTTAGCCAGGCCGTAGACAGCGATCCCACATATGCACCGGCCTATAGCGGTTTGGCGGACTCGTACGCCTTGTTGGGAGATTGGGAGTATGGCGTTCTCACCCCCAAAGAGGCATACCCGAAAGCGAAGGCTGCGGCGGCGAAGGCTCTGGAACTGGACAGCGACTTGGGCGAGGCGCACATTTCGCTCGCCTTTGCTCTGGATGGGTTCGACTGGGACTTCGAGGCCGGAGAGCGGGAGTTCAGAAAGGGACTCGAACTCAACCCAGGCTATGCGACCGGTCATCAGTGGTATGCAGGCCATTTGACTCTGCTCGGAAAGAACTCGGAAGCCATAGACGAAATGAAGAAAGCAGAAAACCTGGATCCGCTGTCGTTGATCATCAGTGCGGATCTGGCCGAGGATTTCTTTATTGCGCACCGGTACGATGAAGGGCTCAACGAAATCCGGAAGACGATGGAAATGGATTCGAACTTCCCGATGGCGCACTATCAGCTTGCGCAAGCGTATCTTGAGAAGCGCCAGTACGGCGAAGCGATCGAGGAGTTCCGAAAGGCTGTGGAGTTGTCGGGCGGAAGCGCGGCTTGCTTATCCGGATTGGGCTATGCATATGCTGAGTCCGGAAAAAGGAGCGAAGCAGAAGCGATCCTGAATGAGCTGAAGAGCCGGCCGAACGCGGCAGGTGCGCCCGAGCTGGCCGTGGTGTATGCGGGCCTCGATCAGCGGGAGGCGGCCATGGCGTGGCTCGAAAAAGCCTATGATGCCCGTTTCAATCCGGGAGTACTCCGGCGGCCTATGTTCGACCCGCTGCGCTCTGATGCGCGCTTCACGGGATTGATACGTCGAATCGGGATGGTCCAGTAGGTGAACTTGGCGAGATTTGCACCGCCGCCATCGACGCTCAGGAGTTTTGGCCACGCATGAAACTCATCAAATGTCTCGTGTTGACGCTGGTCACTCATCCCTGTTGTCCCTATAATAATTATCAAAACTGCACGGATGAGTCGATCGCGAAGGAATCTGATCTAGCCCAGCTAGAAACCGATGCCGCGACCCGTTCGTCCATCAGTGAGCCAGTGTCCACTCTCGTAGACACCCAACACGGATTTCGCTTGCTGTTCCGCGCCCCTGCGGTCACGCTCATCTCGATTCTAATTACCGCGATTGGTGTTGGCGCTGCCACTGTGGTCTATGCGGCCGAGAAAGCGGTCCTGATTGAGCCGTTCCCGTATTCCCATCCGGAGGCGCTGGTTCAGATTCGGACCGACTTTGGCCGTGGAGGCAATTCGCGCCAGGACTGGGCCTCGCGCGACGACATGGACGACGTGGCACGGGAAAACCACAGTTTTACAGCCATCGGCACCTATCACTATGCTCTATTCAATCTCGGCGGCCATACCGGATCCCTGCCTGAGGCACTCTACGGTCTATACGTATCGGCTAGCGTTTTTCCCACTCTGGGCGTAAGCCCCATGTTGGGAAGGAATATCCTTCCCGAAGAAACTCAACCCGGGCGCGACCACGAGATGATCCTCAGTTACGGTCTCTGGGTGCGACGGTTTCGGGCGGATCCCGCCGTAGTCGGACGCATAGTGCAGGTGAACGGTCACGACTGCGTGATCATCGGAGTCTTGCCGGCCGAATTCGATTTTCCGATGCGGCTCGCCACCCACGGTCAGCACGCCCTCAGGCCACATGGATTTTTGGGCACCCCTGGCGATCGACCCAACCCAAACGCACCGCGACGCCACGGGATACGGCGCGATCGCGCGGCTGCGCCCGGGCACATCGCTGTCTCAGGCGCAGCAGGATCTCGCAGTGATAGCGGCTCGCCTCGCTCGTACGTACCCGCGCACTAACAAAGACCGCACGTTACACGCCGGCTGGCTTCGTGACCGCACCCTTGGCTTCGCCCAAACCGGCTCCTGCTTCTGATGGCGGCGGCTCTGGTCTTTTTGCTGATCGGATGCGCGAACCTCGCCAATCTGCTGCTGGCACGCGATCGCGAGGTGGCTATCCGCACGGCATTGGGAGCCGGCCGGCGACGGATCGTACGCCAGTTGCTGACGGAAAGTTGCGTGCTAGGCGCTCTTGCCGGGCTCGCTGGTTACGTGCTGTCCGCCTTGGCCTGGAGACTGCTGCCGGCCGTAACCCCCATAAGTATCCCCCGTCTTGCCACCGCCCACGCGGACGCGCCGGTATTCGCTTTTGCGATCTTGCTATCGGTTCTCACCGGCATCGCCGCCGGTCTGGCGCCCGCCTGGAGAGCAGGGGCAATGGAATCGGCCGGCACGCTCTGTGTAGCGGGGAGTCGCGCAGTTGTCGGTACGTCCGGCAATCGAGTCCGTTCCCTCTTACTGCTCTCCGAGATCGCTGTGACCGTCGTGCTGGTCGCGATCGGCGGCGCGCTAACCAGCAGCTTCGTCCGACTTCTGCGCACTGATCCTGGCTTCAATACGGACCACGTGCTGGCTTCGATTATTGTCGCCTCCGGAGACCGCTACCTCCATCACCCTAAGGCGCAAGCGCTACTCTTCCGCCGCATCCTAAGCGCCGTCCGTGTCATGCCCGGAGTGGAGTCCGCCGGCACCGTTTCCCCGCTGCCATTCAGCGGCGACAATAACGGCGGATTGGTGATGGCTACGGAGGTTGGCGTGGTCCGGCCCGAAACACAACAAATCGCCGAAGTCGATCAGGTCAGCGACGGCTACCTTGAGACGATGGGCGTCCGGCTCCTCCAGGGCCGCTTTTTCCGCGAAGAAGAAGTGGATCCGGCACGCGAGGTCGCCATCGTCAACGACCTGGCGGCCACTCTGCTGTGGCCAGGGGGAAACGCCGTCGGAGGGCACATTTGCATTAACTGCCGGCCCGATGCGTCGCCGCACTGGAAGCAAGTGATCGGCGTGGTCAGTAGCATCCGTCACGCCGCCCTCGACCAGGCACCCGGCCTGGAAGTCTATCTCTCCGGGGTGCGCTCGCGTCCGCCGATTTCCTGGTTGTTCGCAGCAACCGACCTTTTGTGGGGCTGGAGCAGGCGATTCGCCGCGCGGTCGCCGCTATTGATCCCAACCAGCCGATTTTCTTAACCGCGACTATGTCCAAACTCATCGACGATTCGCTCTCGGACCGCCGCTTCATCGTGACGCTGCTGGGTGTAACCGGACGTCTGGCTTTGCTTCTTTCCGCGGCCGGAGTGTACGGCGTTGTGTCCTATGTTACGTCGCGGCGTACGCAGGAGATTGGAGTGCGGATGGCGCTCGGTGCCACGCCGCGGCAGATCCAGGTCCTGATGTTCCGGCAAAGCATGAGGCTCGTCGCTCTCGGCATCGTGATCGGCCTCATTACGGCGGTCGCATTGGCACGCCTGCTCCGCCACTTTCTCGCCGGACTCGAAGCGGATTATCCAGCGCTGATCGGCATGGCGGCGGCGTTGGTTGCCGCAACAGTTGGGGCAGCCTGTTGGGTCCCGGCCTGGCGAGCCACCCGCATCGATCCCGTTGTGTCGATCCGCCAGGAGTGAAATGCTTAGGGCCCGCTCCGGAGGATTCGGGCCCAGGAAGAAACGTGGCTCGATGATGTCGAGACACTATCATCTATACAGAATCCGTAGAGACGAAAAACATTCGGATCAGCCCGCCGGCTCTACTTGCCCGATATCTGTTTCAGGTAGGCGATGATCTCCCGGCGCTCGTCGGCCCCCTCGATGTGAAATGTCATATCGTTGTTGGGGACTAACTTCTCGGTATCAGTGAGCCATGAGTCCAGCGTCGCATCGCTCCAGACAATCCGGGACTTCTTGAGCGCGTCGGAATACTGGAACGAATCGACCGTGCCGGCGGGACGTCCGTACACGCCGCCCAGCCGCGGTCCCTCCTTGTCGCGGTCGACGGCGTGACACCCTCCGCAGCGTTTTTCAAAGAGCGCCTTTCGACTGCTACTGTCTTGCGCTTCTGATGCCGACGAAAAGCTTGTGCCAATTAGCAGCAAAGAGAAACCGGCAAGAGCGGTCGAGACGATGCGTAGCTGGATCTTCGGGAACACGCGGCTATGCCCCCGCCAACGTGGAGTCGACCACCGCCAGACTATGCTGCTTCATTACCGATTTGACGTCCGTAATGCCGAGCACGCCCCGCAATTTGTCGTCGTCGACCTTCATCGGACCCGGACCTTTTGCCATTCCGGGCGCAGGTTGTGGGAACGCAGTCGACATGGCGGTGTGGAATGTAACCCTCCCTTCCACTTTTTGCATCACCTGGTGGATATGCCCGTTCAGCACCGTGACCGAACCGAAGCGCTTGAGATAACCAAGCGCCTCCTCGCTGTCTTCGGTGCCCCAGCCCCATTGCGGGTACACGGACCACAGCGGAATGTGCGCGAACACCGCCACCGGCCGGCTCGCCGGCTGGCCCTTCAGATCCGCTTCGAGCCACTGAAGCTGCTCCGGCCCGAGCTTCCCGAGGCCTTCGAGAGCAGCCACGTTCGACAGGCCGACGAAATGCACATCCTTGTGATTGAAGCTGTACCAGCCGCGCCCCTTCGCGTTCTTGCCATAGCGCTCCAGGTACATCTTGCCGTCATCAATGGATGTATCGTGCTCACCCGGCACGAAGAAGACCTGCTTCGGCTTCGCGTCCTTGAGCACTTGGTCCAGAGTGTCGAACTCGGCAGACTTGGAAGTGTGGCTCAGGTCTCCGGTGTGAATAATGAAGTCCGGCTGCTGCGGAAGTCCGTTGATCTTGTCAATACTGGCTTTGAGCGTGCCCGTGACATCCGGGTTTGCCGGCTTGTTGAAGCCCATATGGCTGTCGCTGATTTGGACGAAATGAAGGTCGCCCTTCGCGGATGCCATTTTCTGGCCAAATGCCTGGGATGTCAGCATGCCGGCGCTGACGCTCCATACCACGCCGGTTTCAGCCCAGGCCATGCACTGGAGGAACCCGCGGCGATCGATGCCGTCATTGTTGTGATCGTGAACGATTGTCTTCGACAATTTCTCACCTCGCAGAAATCTTAAGGACGCTGTAGAAAATGCTCTACGGAATGCCAAACTTGAATACCCGTCGATTTATTCCAGCCGTGACCTGTTTTTTCTGGGCAGCCTGAGAGGAATAAACAGTTCGCGTGGAGACTTCTCTTCCATGTGGTGGGCCCCGGACTTAACGTCTGCGTCTTTTAGTCGCCGGCGCTCGCTGCCCCCGATCCCGCTCCAGTGCCTTATCTCTGCTGGTCTTCGGCGCGTCTCTCGTCCATCCCTTCGGGCCTGTCAAACAGGACCGGTCAGATCTATTCCTGTTCACAGGAGCGGGAGCGCCTCCCCAGATCGCTGGCCCCGTCGAGCGCGCTTGTCAGAATTGCCATTCTGAACGGAATGGCCTTGCTACAGCTACCTGGCCCTTATGTCCTGGATAATCGAGAAGGACGTAAGCACCGCTCGCATTTACATGAACCTGTCGCGCTGGCAGGATTACACCGTGGAACAGCAGATCATCTTCTAACGATGGCCGTTGAGGTTGCAATCGGAAGATGCCCCTGCCGAACTAACTCAAAATGCACCCTGAAGCGCGACTCTCGGCCGATTACGTGCAACAACTCTACTCGTGGGTGCCTGGCGAGCGCAAACGGTTGAAAGTTGCCGATACAAAGGGGAAGCTTCCACGGATTGAGTTCAGCGCAGAGGACCCTCACACTGCCTCAATGAGAGTCCTCAGCCATCAGGATAAGCACCGATTCCCGAGTTGGTACTGATGATGACTGTCCAGCAGCTGGGCGTCGCCTTGCGCTCGCGGCCGTGCGCGGAGTAATCGCGCTGGTTCGAGCGATTACAAGCACTGCGTTCTGCGCCGAACAAACGACCTCGTCGATCCTTCGCCAAGCGGCCGCCGGACGGGAATATTTCCTGCGGCAGATCAGTCTTCACTGCTTTAAGGGGGTTTCCATGATACGAAAAACGTTCGCTCTCGTATGTTCGCTTGGCTTCGGCTGCTTAATCATCGCGGGTCTGGTCGCGCAGCAAACGGCGACCGACGCGCCCACCGGCTTCACCACACCTACCGTCACCCAAATTCCGGGATCCCAAAGCACCAGCAACGGAATTCCGGAGCCCACAGGAGACAGTTTTGCTTTAGACCAGGCGCAGTTTGAACGTGTTCACGACCCGTCCACCGGTCTGGGCCCAGTCTTCAATGCAGCGTCATGCTCGCAGTGCCATCAGAACGGCGTAACCGGCGCCGCCAGCCAGTTTACCGAACTGCGCGTAGGTCACCTGGACGCCAACGGAAACTTCGTAAATCCCACCGTGGTGATCAACGGCGGAGCTGCCAGTATTACCGGACGATCCATACTAAACGATCGCGCCATCTGCGATACGGCCCAGGAGCACGTCCCCGAGACCGAGACAATCCAGGCCCGCCGGGCCGTCCTCAATACGCTGGGCGATGGTTTCGTGGAAGCGGTGCCTGACGCTACCTTTTTGCAAATCGCGGCCGACCAGATTAAGCAGACGGGTGGGCGAATTCATGGGGAAGCGATCACGATTCCGATTCTCGAGGCGCCGAACCAAATGGCCGTCGGGAAATTCGGCTGGAAGGACCAACAACCCACGGTTCTGTCTTTCTCAGCGGACGCCTACCTCAACGAAATGGGCGTAACCAACCGCCTTCGTCCGAAGGACGTGACTTCGGTCTGCAAGGTGACAACAGACCCCGAGGATGTTCCAGACAGCATCGGTTTGGCCGATATCGACCATTTCGCTCAGTTCATTCGCGGGACGCTGGCGCCGCCACGCGATGCTGCGCTCGCCCAAACAGCGGATGCCCAGGCGGGGGCCGAACTATTTCAAACGGTGGGCTGCGGTGTCTGTCATGTGTCGACGATGGTAACGGCAGCGCCAGGGACGGTGATCAACGGTGGGACGTACACGGTTTCGGCAGCGATCGGAAATAAGATGATCCATCCGTATGGCGACTTCCTGTTGCATGATATCGGGACAGGGGACGGGATCGTGCAAGCAGGACCAGCGGACACCGCCAATAAGCTCCGGACAGCGCCCTTGTGGGGGCTGCACATCAAGACACGATTCATGCACGATCTGGGTTCTCTTACGCTCGAGGACGCGATTCTGCGGCACAAGCATGAGGCTGCGCACGTGACTCGCGCGTTCAGCCAGTTGACGTCGGCCCAGCAACAGCAACTGATCACGTTTTTGAAATCTCTGTAGGGCGCGCGACTGGGTGGCAACATTCAGGCGCCACCCAGGGCCTACCATCGGAAGCAAATCCCGCGTCGTGAATACGTAGAGCAGCGATCCAAATCCACCGATGACCAGTTAGCGGCACCTTCTCGCAGCGCGGATAATATTCCCTTCTTTGATTCGCCGGTCCGCCGCTCGAAGTAACAGGCGCTTGGCCGGCAGCCGGATTTTGCAAGTGTCAAAGCTTCTTCGCTCCAACGGCGAGCACGCGCCCCGTGTTCAGGTCCTGAAGAAACGCGACCAGCCGCCACCCGTCTGTCCCGGCTCCCGGCTGAATCGCAATGGTGATGTTTCTGGCGTTGGCAGTGCTGAGATCAACGGTCCCTACCTGCGTGAAAACTCGGGTCACGGCCACGTGCGCCAGGGAGCGTCCAGCATTCTCTCCCTTCGCCACGTGGGATTTCGCCCGGTCGTCGGGCAAGAGCTACGTACAGGACGGCATGCGCATTCCGAATGCTCGAATCGGCGGCCGGCACTCCGATACGCGCCGCCACTTGGCTTCCAGTGCGCGAGGTTTGGGAGATCGCAATCGGGAGCTTCGGTCCGCGAAGTGCTCTGTGAATAGCCGACTCTGCTTCGCGGGCGTCGCTGCCGACGAATCCGAATCGCCCGTTCACCACCAACTGTGGCGTATACGGGCCATCGCCCTTGAAGCGGCTCGCGTAGTCCTGTTGGCGGGCAGTGAACTGGGGGGAAGAAAACGGGTCCTTCCATCCGAGCCCATCCCAGTAGTCAACGTGTTCGCTCAGCACAATCAATTCAGCGCCGGATATCGGCTGTTGGTCCAGGATTTCGAGCAGGTGGTCCGCGGGAGGACAACTGGAACACCCTTCGGAGGTAAACAGCTCCAGAAGTACAGGCACGGGGGTTCCGTTGCGAAGTTTGAGATGACGAGAACGATCCCATAGGGGGGGTGCGAAAGGAGATGGGGCTCGAGTTCTACTTAGTGATGCCGAAGAGGCTGGCGACGAAGTGAGCCTGACCGACCGCGTCGCCTTGGCCAGCCATCTGACTCGTCCCTTGTTGATCATGTGCATCGTTTCGATTCCCTGCAGAGTCCGCCAGGCACTCTGAAATGAACCGTATCCTTTCGCCGGCCAGACACGCTTCTTCACGGATCTGTGGTCCTGCTCCAGGATGTTGTTCAGGTATTTGCACTGACGGAGGCGAACGCGGCTTGGCAGGACGCCCTCGGCCTTGGGCGCTTCCATAGCCGCTGGATAGGCCGGGTTCTTGTCGACATTCACCACTCTCGGTGAGGGGTTGCCCGTCGACTGAAAGGCTTTCCGGAAGAACCGCTTCGCGCCTGCGGCATCACGCTTGGCGGTTAGCAGGAAGTCGATCGTTTGGCCAGTCGAGTCAGACACCCCCCGCAGAGCGGGTGGCTTGATGAGTTGGGCCGCCTCAAAGGCGGTCGGGCCATGGGTCTAGACGTCGCGCGTTGCGCGCCTTAATTCAACGCTTCAGAATTGTCCGCTGCCATCCGCGGCATCCTGCTCGCGGATGTATTGGCGAACCTGCTCCAGTTCGAATCCTACTGTAGACACGGCGTAGCCGCGAGCCCAGAAGTGTTCGCCGGAGAAATTCCTCTCCTTGCCGGAAAGCCGTGCGATGGCAATCGCGCTCTTCCCTTTCAAGAAACCGATCACCGAAGCTACCGGGTGTTTGGGCGGGATCGCGATGCACATATGCACGTGGTCCGGCATCAAGTGTCCCTCCACTATCTGGCATTCCTTCTGCTTCGCCAGTGCGTGGAACACCGGGCCCAGTTGACGGCGGATATTTCCAAAGATCACTTTCCGCCGTCGTTTGGGCACGAATACAACGTGGTACTTGCAGTCCCACTTGGAGTGGGCTAGGCTTTGATAAACATCTGACATTGATCCTCCTCATCGTTGGTCATCAAGCCACTTGAGGAGGATCATACTCCCGGAACGGTCAAACCTTTTCAAGTCGCACTGGTCGAACCAGTGGCTTGCTCATTGAGTCAATAACAACAATAGTCCGCGCGGAAACGCGAGCCACCGACCCTTGATAACAGAAGGCGAGTTCAGGACCCTCGCCCTCGACGCCAGCGCGAGCAACGGTTGCGATCAAAACTGCTCACAATTGAGTGCGACAATAAACTAATTCACCTCCCCAGTTGCTGTTTTGTTCCGATTCCGCCGGCATCGCCCTCTCCCCCAAATCTTTAAGACGTCCGCACAGCCGCTGCCAGCTACGCATTTCTCTCCGATCCCGATCCGAGCTGATGAGCGCCTCATTGGCGGTGCGGAAGCCTTCCCGGCGTTCATTTAACGGAAATGGAGACACCACTCACCCTCCAGACGGGAAAAAAAGGCATCGCCTTGGTTCAAGGCGTGAAGCAACTCGGGTCTCAGGGAGTACACCAATGCCCACGCCGGGCCACAGTGGAGAAGACAGTGTCTCTCAGAAAACGCCTGCATGAGACTGGGTTCCATCCGCCCACCAACCGCAGCCGCCCCCTGCGACTCGGCATGATGGAACAGATGATCCAAAACGGCGCTCGCGAAAGAAGGTTTCGCGTAGAGCTGTACAACCTGGCTGATTGCCCCAGGTTTGGCATAGTAGATATACCATCCGGCAATCTCTTGTTCCTCTGACTTGACCAGTATCTTTTGCAGACGGCCATTCCGCCGCAGCTCCTCA
>Ga0210400_10002105_pt1 | contig 18930 bp, 12 predicted proteins | sample IncBWH26MmetaG_FD_155456 | JGI IMG/M metagenome (GOLD analysis project Ga0210400, IMG submission 155456) | Forest soil microbial communities from Barre Woods Harvard Forest LTER site, Petersham, Massachusetts, United States - Inc-BW-H-26-M | ecosystem: Environmental > Terrestrial > Soil >...
TGCGCTGCGGCGCCCGGTTCTCTGTCATGTGCCGAACGGCGGTAAGCAATCCTTCTTCGGAGGACTCGATATCGCCCGAATGAATGGCCACGGACGCCCAGTAACAGACCGTATGATTCTCGTGAGGGGCGACGGCGATGATGCGGAGCTCTGGGAAGTGGCGGAGAAGTATGTCGCAGATGTTGGGACGATTGCCGCGCTCCTCGGCCGTAACAACGAGGAGATCGGGAGAGGACCTCAGCACGGAGTCGTAGATATCCGCCTCGTCTGCTACTTCGCCGACAATCTCAATGTCGGCCTGATCCGCGAACGTTGTGAGTATGAGCTCTCGCATGAGCCGAGGACGATTTGCGACGAGGACCCGGATAACCTTTTCCATTGCGCACTCCCGAAGGACTAGGATCGGTCCACCAAGTGGACGTCATTGGGTAAGTGTCCGTCTTTTCATCCCGTTATCGACAGATTCAAAAGTTAGCTACTCGAGGGGACTAGTACGCCTTGGGTCATGTACCAAGCAGAATTTACTGAGTACCAAAGATGACCCAATCAAATGTACCTAACGCTCGATTTGGAACTGCGCGCCAAAGGTAAAAGTGGCGTTCAGGGAGGCGAGGGATTACGATGACTATACAAACATCACCGGGACAATCTGGCATCGCAACAAGGCAAGAGAGAAGGCAAAGACGCCATTTTGGTACGTAAAGATTACGGTATCTATTAACGAATTATGGCAATTCGATAAGTTGGACTTGACACCACTAGGCATCTAGTCTACGTTATCGTCTGTCGACCACGGCCCGGTTATTTCCTCCTCGAGTAACAGGGTCAGCGCCGTCGTTCGAATATCCAGAAAACAACGTAAATAAAGGATCTCGTGAGCGAAGTCGCCCCTAGCCCGTGTATACGCGTATACCTGACGATCGAAAATCGCCTTCTACGTGGGGCGCTGATTAGGATGTTTCGCCAGCGCTCTGATCTCGTCGTTGTCGGTCACGACGGGCCAACGGAAACCACCGCCGGGCCTGTAGTTAGCACGCAATTTGACGTACTTGTCATCGACTCTATTCAATCCACGTTGCCCGCGGCAAAGATTGCTGGCGAAACTGGAGGGCCAACAACATTTAAGACCGTCCTGATTGGAATGGAGCCCGATGAGGAACTTTTTATTGCTGCTGTCCGCTCAGGAGTGATGGCCTATTTGCTGAAAGATGCCTCTGTTTCAGATCTCGTAGCTGCAGTGCGCGCCGTTTACCGGGGGGAGGCCGTTTGCCCTCCTCAACTCTGCTGCACCCTATTCCGCTTCGTTGCTCATATAGTCGAGGAGACCCCTGTCAAGCGCTCGGTCTCCAGACCTGATCTTACGCTGCGACAGCAGCAATTGATCGCCCTCGTCGCCAAAGGTCTGACAAACAAAGAGATCGCTACTCAGTTGAATCTCTCGGAATTCACGGTGCGAAACCACATCCATCGGATTCTGAAACAGGTGGATGTTGGCAGCCGAAGTGAGGCCGTGGAGGCAGTTCGCGGCCACGGTTACGCGATCAGTCAATGACCATGCGGAGCGTGCGCATGGGAAACCCTGCTCAACATTATGCAGCACGTCCAGCCGGTCCCGTCCTCGTTGACTCCATGCCATTCGCTCAGTTCGAATGAAAGCTTCGGGCTTGCCTGAAGCCAGGCGTTCGCAATCTGCAGCTACGTTCTCATGAGCCAGTTGAACTTTTCTTTGAAGTCCAAATTCCTAGTTTCCGTCCTGACGAGCAGGAGCGATTTTAGTTCCTCTAGAGTCATAGCTGAACGCTAATGGCGGGATATACGATCTCTGAATGCAAGCGGCCCGACAAGAGCCTGAGGACACTCCAAAGAAAGGCGGATTGGCGGAACCGGCAGACGCCGCAGACTCTCTCGCAGGTCCCAATACTGGGTCCCAATTCAGGTCCCATAACCCCGAAAACGGCCCATTAATAAGCCTTTATCATCGCCAATCATCGAGCTACGTTATTGAAACTTATGGAGCCCCAGTACCCGCTGATGAGATTATGAGTCCGCTGCTCTAACCGCTGAGCTACGAGCCCTTGCCTTGCATTCATTTTAGTGCAACATCGCGATCTTCGCAGCTTGCTTTTCTTGGAAGGGGCAAATATCACCCGCGAAGGTATGCGAATCTCGACCTGGATCAGCCGCGGCACATTTCGCTTCGGGAACAGTTGTGGCCACCCGGTGTTTCCCGATACCATCAAGGTGCTGCGGGGGCCATTGGTTGCACGGCGCCCCAGTGCAACCACTTTGGTCCGGTTCCTCAGGCCAAGGCTCTCTGCCGCACATTCAGGAGGGAGCTTCAAATGTCTACGATCTCCACCGCCAGGCTCACCACTCCGCTGATTCTCGAACCTCACGGCCACCGGCCGGCAAGTTGGGAGGAAGCCCTTGATTTCGCCGCCGACGGGCTGCGCCGCCAGATCGAAAAACACGGGCCGGGCACTTTCGGTATGTTCAGTTGCTCAAAAACAACGAACGAACTGAATTACATCGCGCAAAAATTCGTCCGCTCGGTCATCGGTTGCAACAACATTGACAGCTGCAACCGGACTTGACACGCCCCCAGCGTCGCCGGTCTGGCGGCGGTTTTCGGCGCGGGCGGGGCCACCAGTTCCTATCAGGAAATGGCGGAGTCTGACTTTATTTTTCTCTGGGGCTCCAATGCCCGCGAAACGCATCCGATTCTCTTCCATCATCTGTTGAAAGCCACGCGGCGCGGCGCGCAACTTGTCGTGGTCGACCCCCGGCGCACATCCTCAGCGCAGTTTGCGCACGCCTGGCTCGGCCTGGATGTCGGCTCCGACATTTCCCTGGCCAACGCCATGGCCCGCGAAATCATCCATTCCGGCCTGGCCAACGAGAAATTTATCCGGCACGCCACAAGCGGATTCGAAGCCTATCGCGCCACCGTCGAGAGCTACACGCTCGACCGAGCCAAACGGGAAACCCGCGTGCCCGGGGCCCTGATCCGCGAAGCCGCTCATGCTTACGCAAAAGCGTCGCGCGCCCAGATGTGCTGGACCCTGGGCATCACCGAGCACCACAACGCGGTGGACAACGTGGTGGCGCTCATCAATCTCGCTCTGCTCACCGGACACGTTGGCCGTTACGGCAGCGGCATCAATCCGCTTCGTGGCCAGAATAATGTTCAGGGTGGCGGCGACATGGGCGCGATCCCCGACCGGTTCCCCGGTTTTCAGCACGTCGAAAATGCGGAACTCCGCGCCAAGTTCGAAAAGGCTTGGGGTACGAAAGTGGAACCCCGGGCCGGGCTGCACGTCACGGGGATGCTCGAAGCGATGGAGCGCGGCGAGCTTACAACGCTCTACGTTTTAGGCGAAAATCCGATTGTCTCCGAAGCGGACGGCCATCGCGCGCGCAAACTTTTGGGTGATCTCGATTTTCTGGTCGTGCAGGATCTTTTCTACACCGAAACAGCCCAGATCGCGGACGTGGTGCTCCCCGGCGCCGCGGGATGGTGCGAGAGCGAGGGCACGGTAACCAACAGCGAGCGCCGCGTCCAACGTGTGCGGGCCGCAGTTCCGGCGCCCAGCGGCGTGATGGACGATACCACGATCGTGTTCGAACTGGCGCGCCGTCTCGGCCACAACTGGGGCGAGCCAAATGCGGAAAACATCTGGAACGAGTTGCGCGGCCTCAGCCCGATGCACGCGGGCATGAGCTACGCGCGCCTCGAACAACTCGGCGGCATCCAGTGGCCGTGCTATGACGAAACGCATCCCGGCGAACAATATCTTCATAGCAGGCTGTGGCAAGAACCTTTGCTCGGCCCGCGCGCCCCGTTTTCCTGCGTCGAGTTCGAGCCTCCCGTCGATACTCTCACGCCGGAGTTTCCGATTCGCCTCACCACCGGCCGCCGCCTGGATTCCTTCAACACTGGCGTGCAGACTGGAAAATATTCTTCCCCGCTGCGCCGCCTGGAAACGCTCGACCTGTCTCCCGAAGATGGCGAACGCTACGCCCTGCACGAAGGTGAACGCGTTCGCATCCGTTCTCGCCGTGGCGCGGTAGAAGCTCCAGTGCATTTCGACGGCGCCCTTCGCCCGGGTCTCGCCTTCATGACGCTTCATTTCCCGGAGCAGGTCCGCACCAACGATTTGACGATTGAAGCCACCGACCCGAAATCCGGCACTTCCGAATTCAAAGCTTCGGCCGTCTCCATCGAGAAAATCGAGGTGAAGTGAGTGGAACTCCATCTCACCAGTGATGCAGCCGCGCGGGACGAAAAATTCGCGGTGGATCTGATTCTCGGCGCGCCGGTTTCGCAGTGGGCCGGGTTGCCACGCGATGCCGCGCAGGATGAACCCTTTTTTCCCGCCCCGCCCAACCGCCGGCATCTGCTGCTGCCGGTGCTTCATTCCGTACAGTCGCATATCGGATGGCTGAGTCCCGGCGCCTTGAATTACGTCGCGGTTCGATTGGATGTGCCGCCCGCGGAAGTTCACTCCGTGGCCTCGTTTTACGATCTCCTTCGTCTCCAACCCAGTCCCCCGATCACGCTGCACGTCTGCGACGACATTGCCTGCAGGACAAAGGGCGCGGAATCCCTCTGTGCCGGACTCGAAAAGTCACTGGGGAAAGAGGGGCTGCCGTGCCTCAACGGCAAGGCCGTGTGGCATCGCAGCCCGTGTCTCGGCCTTTGCGACCAAGCGCCTGCAGCCCTTCTGAGGTCGGCCGGGAAACCAGCGAAGGAGTGGGCGATTGCGCAAGCCACAACTGCAACCGTCCGCGCAAAGCTCCGGGACTGCGCGGATGGCGGTGATGGATTGAAAGAATCGCGGCCGTTGTTGAGGGAATTTCTTCCGCAGTTCGGCTATCCGCAACTTAGGCTGCTGCGCCGTGTGGGCCACGCGGATCCGGCGAACCTCCACGAATACCTGAAGTCGGAAGGCTATGAAGCTCTCCGGCGCGCAATGGAAATGGGGGCGGACGCCGTGGTGCGGGAAGTGATCGAATCGCGATTGCTGGGGCGCGGCGGAGCAGCTTTCCCTACCGGCAAAAAATGGGAAGCGGTTTTTCACCAGCGCCGGCCCGGCGCGGTACATTACGTGATTTGCAATGCGGACGAGTCGGAACCCGGCACATTCAAGGATCGTGTCTTGATGCAAGGCGATCCGTTCGCATTGATCGAAGGGCTCACCATCGCGGGATTCGCGGTGGGCGCGGAAAAGGGCTACATCTATATCCGGGGCGAATACCCCGAAGCCTTTCAAACCGTTTCGCAGGCCATCCAGGCCGCGCGCGATAGTCATTTTCTCGGCAAAAACATTTTGGGCGGCACTTTTTCCTTTGATATTGAAGTTCGCCGTGGTGCAGGCGCTTACATCTGTGGTGAAGAGACCGCGCTATTCAATTCGATTGAAGGTTTCCGCGGAGAGCCACGCAATAAGCCTCCCTTCCCGACTCAATCGGGACTCTTCCGCCGGCCCACGATCGTGAACAACGTTGAAACCCTGATCAATATTCCTGAAATCATCCTGAATGGCGGCGCGGCCTATTCGCGAATTGGCACGCCGCAATCCACGGGCTACCGGTTGTTTTGCCTTTCGGGCCATGTAGTGCGGCCCGGAACATACGAAGTGGCATTCGGCGTCACGCTACGGCAACTGATTGAACTGGCTGGCGGCGTGGGTGGCACTGGAAAGCTGCAAGCCGTTCTCCTTGGTGGGGCAGCGGGAAGCTTCGTTTCGCCGCAAGAACTGGATACGCCGCTCACCTTTGAAGGCGTGCGCGCGATCGGCGCCAGCCTGGGCTCCGGCGTGGTGATGCTTTTCGACGATTCCGTGGACTTGAAGGACATCCTGGCGCGCATCGCAAAATTCTTTCGCCACGAATCCTGTGGCCAGTGCGTTCCCTGCCGCGTCGGCACAGTTCGCCAGGAGGAAATCCTACATCGCCTGAAATCGCACGCGCCAAATGGTTCTGTTCAAAGTGAAATTGCGCTTCTGAAAGAAGCGGCGCAAGCCATGCGCGACGCCTCGATCTGTGGCCTGGGACAAACCGCGCCGGCCGCACTGCTTTCCGCGATCGAACGCTGGAGCCTCTTTTCATGAGCGATTCCCTGCCGGCGCCGTCTTCGTTAATCCCCGTGCCGAGAGGCCCGCTGCCGGACGTCCCCTCTCCCGAACCCGTGCGCATGGTCGAAATCAATATCGACGGCCATTCCCTTTTTGTCAGCGAAGGCGCCACCATTCTTGAAGCCGCCCGCCAATTGGGAATTGAAACGCCCACGCTCTGCTATCTCGAAAACCTGGCGCCGGTAAACGTGTGCCGCCTGTGCGTAGTGGAACTCGAAGGTTCGCGCGTCCTGGTGCCCGCCTGCTCCCGCAAAGTGGAAGCGGGGATGGTGATACATACCGATTCCGAGCGCGTGCGACTCAGCCGAAAGTTGGTTCTGGAATTTCTTGCTTCGTCGGTGGATTTGTCGGCCTGGCCTGCGTTTCCGGAATACAGCGAGCGCTACGGCGCGGATCCCGCGCGCTTCGGCAAAGACGCGGCCAACAATTCACAGCCGGTGAAGATCGACAACGAGCTATACGTCCGTGATTATGCCAAGTGCGTGCTTTGCTACAAATGCGTGCAAGCTTGCGGCGTCGAAGCGCAATACACTTTCGCTATCGCGGTTGCCGGCCGCGGCTCCGGCGCGCACATTTCCACGGAGTTCGAAATTCCACTGCCCGAATCGGCTTGCGTCTACTGCGGCAATTGCATCGGCGTGTGCCCTACGGGCGCGTTAATGTTCAAATCTGAATTCGACATGCGCCGCGCCGCCACATGGGACCAATCGCGGCAAACCAGGACGAATACCATTTGTCCCTACTGCGGCGTCGGCTGCGACCTTACCGTTCACGCGCAGGACGGCCGGATTGTGAAGGTAACTTCTCCGCTCGACCACTCCGTGACCAACGGCCACCTGTGCATCAAAGGCCGCTTCGGGTGGCAATTTGTGCAGATTCAACCCGCGGGCGAGCTGTAACTCGGGCCTTCAGGCCTGAGGATTTTCACTGCGCTGGCGCGATTTTGTCGGCATTCGGGAATTTTTATTGCCAGCGCGCGATTTTGCCGGTGTGGGGAACACCCTCACCCCTGAAGGGGTGAGCTACAGTGCGGCCCGTTTCGTTTCCTGCAGGATGTTTCCGCCGTCGACCACCAGGATCTGCCCGGTGATGTAGGACGCCTCTTTCGAAGCCAGGAACGCGACGGCCGCCGCCACTTCTTGGGGCCGGCCCGCGCGGCCAAGCGGCGTGAATTCGGCCGCTACCAACTCTTCCGGCAGCGACGACCCGGTCTGAATCCAACCCGGCGCCACGCCATTGATCGTGATGCCGTCGAGTCCGTGCTCGATCGCCACGGCCCGCATCAATCCGTCCATCGCGCCTTTGGCGGCGCCGTAAGCGCCCGAGCCCGCATTGCTCACCAGTGGTCCCGTCACCGAAGTCACATTCACAATGCGGCCGTACTTTTTTTCCTTCATGACCGGCAGGACCGCCCGAGTCATCAGAAACGCCGTGTCCAGCGTCATCGCCAGTTGCCGTTGCCAATCCGTGTAACGGATTTTTTCGACCGTGGTATTTCCCGGCTGCTTCCCGTTCTGCGCCATCCCGGCGTTGTTCACCAGAATATCGATGCGCCCGGTGCGTTTCGTGATTTCGTCCACAGCCTTTTGCACGCGCGCTTCGTCCGTCAAGTCCGCGATGAACGGAAACACGCTCTCGCCGGATGGATCGAGTAGTTTTGCTGTTTCATGGATACGCTCGGAAGTGGCGCCGATGGCCACGAACGCGCCTTCGCGCAAAAGGTGGCGGGCGATGGCGAAGCCGATGCCCGTGGCGCTGCCCGCGCCGGTGACGATTGCTGTCTGACCTTGAAGAGAAGGAGTCATCGCGGCGCGGAACTACGCGTTGACTCCGCCAATGCACAGATACTTGATCTCGAGAAACTCCTCGATTCCATACTTCGACCCTTCGCGCCCCAGGCCCGATTCCTTCACGCCGCCGAACGGCGCGACCTCGGTGGAAATAATTCCGGTGTTGATGCCGACGATGCCGTATTCAAGCGCTTCGGCCACGCGCCACACACGCGCGAGGTCGCGCCCGTAAAAATACGCGGCCAGGCCGAATTCGGTGTCGTTCGCCAGGGCGACCGCCTCCGATTCCGTCTTGAATCGGAAGAGCGGCGCAACGGGGCCGAACGTCTCCTCGCGAGCCACCGCCATCTGCGGTGTCGCGTCGACCAGGATAGTCGGCTCGAAGAAACGCCCGCCCAGCGCGTGGCGATGCCCGCCTGCAATGACCTTCGCTCCCTTCGAAACCGCATCCTTAATATGGCTTTCCACTTTTTCAACGGCGGCATTGTCGATCAACGGCCCTTGCGAGGCGCCCGCTTCAAGCCCCGGCGCTGGCTTCAGTTTTTTCACCGCCGTCACCAGTTTTTCCGCGAACGCATCGTAAACCGAATCCTGCACCAGTACGCGGTTCGTACACACGCAGGTCTGTCCGGTGTTGCGATATTTCGAGGCGATTGCGCCTTCGACCGCCGCGTCCAGGTCCGCGTCGTCAAAAACGATGAACGGCGCGTTCCCGCCCAGCTCCAGCGAAAGTTTCTTGATCGTGCCCGCGCACTGCGCCATCAATACTTTTCCGACTTCGGTGGAGCCGGTGAACGAAAGTTTGCGCACAATCGGATTCGAGGTCAGCTCCGCGCCGATTTCCTTTGCGGAGCCGGTGATCACGTTCAGCACGCCCTTGGGAACTCCGGCGCGCTCGGCAAGCTCTGCTAGCGCCAGTGCCGAAAATGGCGTTTGAGCCGCGGGCTTGATCACCACCGTGCATCCCGCTGCCAGCGCCGGCCCGGCCTTGCGCGTAATCATCGCCAGCGGAAAATTCCACGGAGTGATGCACGCCACCACGCCGATGGGCTGCTTCAGAACGACGATGCGCTTGTCCGCCTGGTGGCCCGGAATCGTGTCTCCATAAACGCGTTTCGCCTCTTCGCCAAACCATTCCAGAAACGCCGCCGCATAGGCCACTTCCCCGCGCGATTCGGTCAGCGGCTTACCCTGCTCCAGCGTCATCAGCCGCGCCAGGTCTTCCTGGTTCTCCATCATCAGGTCGAACCACTTGCGCAGCACGTTCGCGCGTTCCTTCGCCGTTCGCGCGCTCCATGGCTTGAACGCCTGGTTCGCTGCTTCGATCGCGTGCCGCGTTTCCGCGCCGCTCAGCTTGGGAACCTTGCCGATGATTTCGCCCGTGGCGGGATTATCCACGCCGACCGTTCCACCGCCCGCAGCCTGCACCCACTTGCCATCCACATAGCAGGCTTCGCGGAACAACCGCATGTGTTTCAAATCAACCGCGGCGGCCGCCGCATTTGTAGCCGTGCTCGACATACAACACCTCGTTCATTCGTCAGCGCGTGAAAACGCCGGCTTTGCCTGGAATGCCGCCGGTTTCCACCCAAAAAGTTTATGCGTGAGAAAGGGCAACCTGCTTTTGCTCGGAAACCAGTGCCAACCCTGCCTCCAGCACATCGAGCCCTTCGTCAAGCTGCTCGTCCGTGACCACCAGCGGCACCAGGATACGCACCACGTTCCCATACGTCCCAGCGGTGATGGTGATCAGGCCGTGTTCGTAGGCGTATTTCGAAAGCGCCTTTGTCTGCGCACCGGCAGGCTCTCGCGTCTCCGGATTGCTGACCAGTTCAATCGCGCACATGCCGCCGAGGCCGCGCACGTTGCCGACGATGGGCCACTTTTGCTGCCACGCCTTGGCGCGCTCCTCGAAACGCTTTCCAATCGCCGTGGACCGCGCCAGCAATCCATCCTTCTCAATTGTTTCCAGAGCTGCGAGTGCCGCCACGCAAGAGGTGGGGTTTCCGGCAAACGTGCTGCCAAGCCCGCCGGGAATCGGCGAATCCATGATTTCCGCGCGGCCGGTGACCGCGGCAATCGGCAGTCCGCCGCCCAGCGATTTCGCGGTGATCAGCAGGTCCGGCTCCACGCCGTAATGCTCGATCGCGAACATTTTTCCGGTGCGCCCGATGCCGCTCTGCACTTCGTCGGCAATGAACACGATTCCGTATTTGTCGCAGATCTCGCGGATCACCGGGAAAAATTCCTTCGGCGGAACCACGAATCCGCCTTCGCCAAGCACCGGCTCCGCAATAATCGCGGCCACCTGATCGGCGGCAACGACGCGCTTGAACGTGTCTTCCAGGTGATGCGCGCAAGTCAGCTTGCACGACGGATACGTCAATCCGTACGAGCAGTGATAACAGTTGGCGTACGGAATCCGGTAAATCTCAGGGGCAAACGGGCCGAAACCTACTTTGTACGGGTTGGTCTTGCTGGTCAGCGTCATCGTCAGTAGGGTGCGCCCGTGAAACGCATCTTCAAAGCAAATCACCGCCGGCCGCTTGGTGTGCGCGCGGGCGATCTTCACCGCGTTTTCCACCGCTTCGGCTCCGGTGTTCACAAAGAAAGTTTTCTTTGTGCCGCTCATCGGCGCCAGCGAATTCAGCTTTTCCGCCAGCGCGATGTACGACTCATACGGCGTAACGCCAAAGCAGGTGTGCAGGAATTTCTCCAGCTGCGCGCGCACGGCGTTTTCCACGCGCGGCGCGCGGTGCCCGGTGTTCAGGCAACCGATGCCGCCGGCAAAATCCAGGTAATGGTTTCCATCCACGTCCTCGATCCACGCGCCTTCCGCCTTCGCGGTGAAGATCGGCGTCACAAGCTGCGGACCGCGCGGAATCGCGGCTTCGCGGCGCGCCACCAGCGCTTTGGATTTTGGCCCGGGAATTTCGGTGCGCAATTGAATCGTCTTCATAGCTCTCACTTCTCCCATGTGAATTCGGAAACTTTTTTTCTTCTCAGTACCAGCCGATCGGAGTTTCGTCCAGGTTGACGTACACCTGCTTGGTTTCCAGATATTCTTCCAGTCCCCAGGGCCCGAGTTCCCGCCCGAAGCCCGACTGCTTGTAACCTCCCCACGGCGCTTCCACGTAGGTGGGCTGCATATGATTCACCCAGATAATTCCCGCGCGCATCGATTTTACGATGCGGAAAGCCTTATAAATATCACGCGTCCAGACCGCTCCGGCCAGCCCGTACGGTGTGTCGTTGGCAATCTTGATCGCGTCGGCTTCGTTTTCAAACGGAATCACCGAGGCCACCGGCCCGAAAATCTCTTCGCGCGCAATGCGGGCGGAATTGTCCACGTCGTAAAAAATCGTCGGCTCCACGTAAAATCCCTTGCCAAACGCTTTCGAGCGCCCTCCGCCGATCGCGGTCTTCGCTTCCTTCTTCCCGATCTCCATGTACGAGGTCACCCGGTCGTACTGCTCCTTGCTGACCAGTGGCCCCATCTTCGTGTCGCGGTCGAGCGGCGCGCCCAGCTTGATGCGCTTGGCCTTTTCCGTCATGGCCTCGACAAACTTCGAGTAGATCTTTTTCTCAACCAGAATGCGGCTGCCCGCGGAACAAACTTCGCCCTGATTGATGAACACGCCAAAAAGGGCGCCATCCACCGCCGATTCCCAATCGGCATCGGCAAAAAACACGTTCGGCGATTTTCCGCCGAGCTCCAGCGTCACGCGCTTCAGCGTGTCGGCCGCGCTCTTCACGATAATCTTGCCCACCGCGGCACTGCCGGTAAACGCGATCTTGTCCACGCCGGGATGGCTCACCAGCGCTGCTCCGGCTACTTCTCCGACGCCGTTCACCACATTCACCACGCCAGGCGGCAAGCCAACTTCCTCCAGCCAGTTTGCAAATTCCAGCGCCGTCAACGGCGTCTGCTCGGCCGGCTTCAGCACACAGGTACAGCCCGCCGCAAGAGCTGGCGCCAGCTTCCACGCCGCCATCAGCAACGGGTAGTTCCACGGAATAATCTGCCCCGCCACGCCGACCGGCTCGCGCAGCGTAAAACTCAAAGCGTTCGCGGGAACCGGCATCACGCTTCCGTTCACCTTGTTGGCCAGACCGCCGTAGTATTCAAAGCACGTCGCAACGTCAGCGATGTCGTATTCCGCCTCGACAATCGGCTTGCCGGTGTTGCGCGATTCCAGTTCCGCCAGCATCGGCTGGTTCTGCCGGATCTTTTCGGCCAGCTTGAAAAGGATGCGCCCGCGATCCTGCGCCGTCGTCGCCGGCCATGGCCCGGAGTCAAACGCCGCGCGAGCCGCCTTCACGGCTTTGTCAACGTCGCTCGCACTCGCTGCGGCCACATGGGCAATCACTTCTTCCGTGGAAGGATCAAAAACGGGGAACGTTTCGCCCGTCGAACTCGAAACCCACTGCCCATTCACATAGTTCTGGTAGGTTTTCACCGCGGGTTTTGCTGGACTGGACATAAATCTCCTCCCACTTCAAAAATCAGGCCGGCGTCGAGCCCTCGGCCAATTTCCGCGCCGCTTTCCGGCTGCCGTACACAAAAAAGAAAAACGCCGCGAGGCCGATGAAGCCCACCGTGCCGCCAACCATCCAGATTTCGTACGAAAGCAGCGAGGTAATCTGCTGCGCCGGAAAAAACGCCAGGGCAATGCCCAGGGTAGTCGTCAGCAAACCGCAAACACCCGCAAATACTAGCGTGCCGCGGCCATAGTGGCCGCGCACGAATTTTTCGTCGACCGCAATTTTCAGCAGGGCGCCGAACATATAAAGGAATGGAATCAGCTGCAAAACTACGGCGAGGGAAAGCAATTTCTGAAAAGTCTCCTGGACACCGGAACCCGTCAGCGTAAAGTTCAGAATCACCAGAATAAGCGAGACACTCGCATGCACCAGCAGCGCCGGATACGGCGTGGCGTACTTCGGATGAATCTTGCCGAGCCACGACGGCAGATATGAATCGAGGCCCGCGACGAACGGAATGCGCGCCGATCCCCCAAGCCACGCCGAACCAATGCCCGCAATCGACAGGCTCAGCATGAACGCAAACGGCGCCACTATCCACGACACCCCAACCTGCGCCGCCATGTGGCTGACCGCTTGCACAATTCCCTGCAGCACGCTGATGCTGTCTTTGCTGACGGCGATCAGCAGCGTCAGCGTCGCGCCAACGTAAAGCAGCCCGGAAAGCAACCCGCCCCAGGCCACCGCTCCCGGCAAAGTCTTCCGCGGATTTTCAATTTCGTCGCCCATGATGGAGGCCAGCTCCAGCCCCACCAGGCCAAAACAAATCACGCCGAATGAATTCAGCACAAACCGCGGATCGGCCGGAATCCGAAAGTCCGCCCAGTGAATCGACGTGCCAAACCGCAGGCACACCACCACGCCGAGCCCCATCAGCAAAAACGCCGCGGCAAACGTTCCGATGCCGCCGAGGTTGTTGATCCACTTGCCCACGCCCAGCCCCATCACGTTCAAAATCACCAGCACGCTGAGCAGAACCACGCTTGCCGCCAGCGCGAATGGCTTGTTGTCCCCCAGCGCCGCATGGCCCGGGCCCAGCACAAAAACGGAAACGCCGACGAAGTACAGCATGATCGTCGGCACGTACATCATGTTGTTGGTCCAATAACACCAACCGGAAAGAAAACCGTGGAAGTCGCCGAACACTTCCTTGGCCCACAGGTAAACGCCGCCTTCGCCTGGATACCGGTGAGCCAATTCGATCACCGCGATTCCCTGTGGCCAGAAAAACAAAATCAGGGAGATGATCCAGAGCCAAATCGTGACGCCGCCGTTCGCGGCAATCGACGGCAAAACATTCAAGTTGAAAACGGCGACGACAAACAGGAGCACGAGGTCGCGCTTTCCGAGCACTCGCTTCAGGTGCGTGGTTCCGGTGGAGGAATCGGTGGAGGAAGACGAAACGTCAGCCTCCGCGAGCGCGGCCTCGTGGCTCAAAACGTGTTCTCCTTAGTGTCCGGCTGCGCCGACGAACTGCGCACCACGTTCCTGCTGAGCCTTGGCCAGACCCGGGGCGACCTCTTCAAAGGCCGCGAGGTGCTTGTCGATGTCGGCTTCCGTGTGCTGCACGGAAATCGTCCATTGCTCGTCCCACCAGTAGGGCATCGCCAGCACGCCGCGGTTGACCATGCCGAACCAGAACTGCCGCCAAATGTCGACGTCAATCTTCAGCCAGTCGCGATAGTTGCGAATTTCCTGGGGATAGAACATCAGCGCGCCATTCACGCCGGCGCTCACAACGTAGGCTTGCACGCCGTTTTTCTTGACGATGGCGCGATAGCCGTCGGTAAGTTTCTTGCCGAGCTTGTCCACGTGCGCGTAATTTTCGCGCGTCAGAACTTCACGGAAGACCGCCAGCCCCGCGGCCATCGCAAAACGGTTGGTGTTGTACGTGCCGCCGTGGAAAACCTTGTGCTGCACGATCAGGTCCATCACTTCGCGGCTCGCGCCAAACGCCGCCAGCGGCACGCCGCCGCCGATGGACTTCGCCAGCGTGATCATGTCCGGCTTCACGCCGAAATATTCGCTTGCGCCGCCCCACCCGAGCTTCGCGCCGGTTTTCACTTCGTCGAAGATCAGCAGCGCCCCGTTCTTGGTGCAGATTGCGCGCAAAGCTTCGAGAAACCCGGGTTGCGGCATGCACAGGCCGACGTTCATCAGAATGGGTTCCAGGATGATCGCGGCAATTTGTCCGGGGAACTGCTTGAAGCGGTTTTCGACGCTGGCGATATCGTTGAACGTGGCCACGCACACGTTGTCGAGGACCGATTTAATGACGCCGAGCCCGCCCGGCACGGAATTCGGGGCGTGAATGTCGCCCGCGTCCTCCAGCTTCGGCTTCACGCTGACAAGGGCCGTGTCGTGCAGTCCGTGGTACGCGCCTTCAAAACGCAAAATTTTGTCGCGGCCCGTTGCGGCGCGCGCAATGCGGCACGCGTGCATGGTGGCTTCCGTGCCGCTGTTGCCGAACCGCACCATTTCCACCGGATACCGCGCGCAAATCTCTTCCGCCAGTTCCAGCTCCATGCCATGCGGCATGCCGAAGGTGGTGCCGCTATCGGCCATCAGCTTCACCGCTTTAACCACCGCGGGATGCCCGTGGCCGGCCATCAGCGTGCCGAAGCACAGGTTGTGGTCGAGGTATTCGTTGCCGTCGATATCCTTGATCTTACTGCCGTGACCTTCTGCGACAAAAATCGGATAGGGATCATACGCGCGATAATTGCTGGCCACGCCAAGCGGAATTCGTTTCTGCGCCTTCTTGTGCGCTTCCGCGGATTTCGGCGTGCGCTTCTCGTACAGGGCGATTTCCTTCTGTAGCATGTCGTGCATTTGCAGCTCCATCCAGGTAGGCCTTCCTAAAGTGGTCACCTGTGGCAGGTCTCTTCCCTGCGGTCAGTGTAAGGCGGCTCTCCGCCGCCTCTGTGTAGGGGCGGCTTTATGCCGCCTCTCAGCGAGGTAAACAGCGCGGTTCCTGCGGCGAACTACGCTTACTAGTTTACGCCTCTTTCGCAAATTCCCGCAGCAGCGCGGGCGGCCGCCGCAACCGGATTGTTTCTTTTCGCGCGAAAGCGTCCCGGCCTGGCTGGGACGCTTTCGCCGAAAAGTTTGCGCTTCCACTCCTTAGAAAAGAATCTTCAGCGCAAACTGTAACAAGCGCGGATCGCGAACCTTTTGCGGCTGGCCAAAGGTTGTGTTGGAAGTTCCGCCATCCACGCCATAGAACTGGGCGTGATTGAAGATGTTGAATACTTCCGTGCGGAATTCCACTCGCACCCTCTCGTTGATCGGCGTGCTCTTGAATACCCCGAAGTCCCAATTGTTGATCGGAGAGTTGCAGCATAACGTGCGCGGCGAATTCCCGATTTGCCCCAGCTGGCTGTCGGTGAACAACGTAGGGTCCTTAAAAATATTTCCGTTAATTCGGGGATTTTGCGTGCTTATCTTCCCCAGGAGGTCCGGCTTGCCGGGGCATTCGAAGCCAAGCGTGCTGCCTTGCAGCTCCTGGTCATCGCAGTTGTTGATGAGAATCGGAAATCCGGTCTGATAGGTATAGATCCCCGATACTTCCCACCCATTCGCGAATTTGCCGGCCATTCCTTCCTTCCTCGGAATGGGCAGCTGCCAGACATAGTTGAAGACGAACCGGTGCCGCGAGTCGAACAACGACGGCCCGTAAGTGCTGTTGAAATTCAGGGGGTTGAGAATTTCCTCGAAGCTGGAAGCATTGTCCAGCGACTTGCTGTATGTGTATGAGGCTTGGAATTGCAAGCCATGCGAGAAGCGCTTCTCGAATAATGCCTGCAATGAATTGTAATTGGAGTAACCATCGCTGCCTTCGTTGAAGATGCTGTTGAACACCTCGGTGCCATCGGCCGGGCAGCCGACACCGGTGAGCGGGTCGCAGTTGGGAGAGGCATAAGGACGGATGCCAACCAAATTGATTTGCTGTCCGCCAGGCCCAGCGGTGAAGGTGCAGCCGGCGGGAGTTTTTCCTACGATCGGGCAAGGAATGTTCGGCCCACCCGGGGTTGGCCCCGCAATGTAAGGCAAATGGATAGTCTGCCCAGCCGGAAGGAGGAAATTATACTGGCCATCCTCGCCGAAGGGCCCGCACCCCTGGCCAAGATTTGCCAGGTCCAAACAGGTTTGAGCGTTGGCCGCGTTCTGGTCGTGAATCGCTAGCAACCGATGCCCCTGTGTGCCCACGTATCCGACCTGCACGAGAATGTCACCCGGCAATTCCCGTTTGAGGGTCAAGTTGTACTGCGCGGAATACTGCGTGCGCAGCGTCGTCGGGAATTGCCCGAAGAGCACGACTGGACGATACAGCGACCAATCCACCGGCTGATTCCGCGGGGGGTTCAGGAAGGCGTCCGACACGTTCGGTTTCGTGGATCCATCCTGGGTCACGAAGGGCGTGCTGAACAACGGATTGGACACACCATTGCTGATGCCGAAAGGCGGTTCGGCGCTGAACTGCTCCAGAACCAGTTGCTCGATGGGGTTGTAGAAGAGTCCCCAACCCATGCTGATCGTGGACTTGTTCGGCCCGCCCGTGAGCTTTGAAAGGAATCCGTCTTTCCAACCCGGGCTCCAATTCAAGCCAAGCCGGGGAGCGAAAGACTTGTAGTAGGTGTTAATGAGGCCGCCCGGAACTCCCTTGTCACCGGGAAATACAAGCCCGGTGGGAGTCACACCCTGGTTATTGCAATCGTTTCCAGGACCAAACAAATTGCTTGTGGGGCTCAGTTGGCATGGAAAGATGGTGGAGACTTGCCCGGGATTGAACCGTTGCACTTTTTGGCCGACATCCGTCAGCGGTGTGTTCATCTCCCAGCGCAACCCGTAATTCAGAGTCAGGTTGGACTTGATCTTCCAGCTGTCTTGCGCGAACAGGTACACGGAAGTACTGCGGACAAATTCGTTGTTTGCCGAGCCTTGCGTGTAGGACGTCGGCAGACCCAGCAAATAATTGGCGTAGAGATCGCTGGCGCCGGTGTCGTTGGTGCCCCCGGGGCCAAAAATGTATTCGCCGTTCACGTTGAAGAACAATTTCTGGTCGAATTTCTGATACCGAATGTCGCCGCCGAACTTGAAGCTGTGCTTCCCGATAATCTTGCTGTAATTGTCGCTGAACTGAAAGGTATTGCCTGTCTGCGGTAACTGCCCTTCGAAGTTATTCCCGAACAGTCCTTGTGTGCCGTTGAAGGTGATAAAGGGCACGCCTTCAAACTTCGAGCCGAGGCCCGGATGGATGCCACAGCCAAATCCGGGACAGGCTGGAGTTGAACCGAGAACGGTTCCATTGTCGGCCACCAGCGATGTGTCGGAGGTGCCGGTAAAGCAGAACGGCTGCGCACTTGGATCGGTACCGCAGGACCCGGTCACGGCATTCGTTTTAAGAGGAGTGTAAAACTGCGGCTGCGCTTCCCGGAAGTAAGTAAACCGGAACTCGTTCACCGCGGTGGACCCAATCGTCCAGGTGTGGCTCGCGTTGAGCTGTTGGGCTTTGGTGATGATCCTCGCGCCAAAATTACCCAGCGATCCGCCCGCCAACTGAAAGATGGCGAATGGATCGAGGTTATTGTCGTTGTCATAGTAATAATAAACCGAGAGCTTTTGGTTAGGATTCAAGATCTGATCGAAGCGGATTTGGAACTGGTCTCCACTGTCCCGCGATTTCACCACATCTTGTGTTTGCGAACTTGTCCCGCCGGACCCCGTCAAGAACTGCTTCGCCAGGTTGAGGGCAACCGGATCAAAGCATTGCGTCGGAACCGTAGCCACGGGCGCGCCAGTGGGCCCGACCGAGGATGGGAATATGGAATCCCACGGCGTCGAGGCCCCGCCAATCGCTCCATTCAGCGCCGTCTGCCCTCCCGGGGTTAATTTGCTGCCGCCCGGACTGGCGCTTCCACAGCGGTTTTGCAGGATATTCGCAACAAGGGAGTCGTTCAGCGAGCCCGGGAATACCACGGCATCCGTCGGAGCGCCAGTAAAATTCCCGGCATAGTCCGCGCCAGTCGGTACCGGCACGCTTTGCGAGACGATTCCACGGACAATCCGGCGGCCCTCGTAAGACCCGAAGAGAAAAGTCTTGTCTTTCTTCACCGGCCCGCCCAACGTTCCACCAAACTGATTCTGCTTAAAAGGCGGCTTGACCGTGGGTTGGAACGTAAAACCATGCGCGTTCAAAACGTCGTTGCGGAAAAATTCATACGCGCTGCCATGGATTTCATTTGTGCCTGATTTCGTCACCACGTTTACCACCGCGCCGGAATTGCGCCCATACTCGGCGTCGAACGAATTCGAAATCACGCGGAACTCTTCGACACTATCCGGCGAGGGTTGCACCGCGGGTAGATTCGCAAACAGATCGTTGCTGTCGCCTCCGTTGACCGAATAATTATTGGAACGCCCCCGGCCCCCGTTGACGGTGACGACGCCGGCCTTAT
>Ga0210400_10002106_pt1 | contig 18929 bp, 15 predicted proteins | sample IncBWH26MmetaG_FD_155456 | JGI IMG/M metagenome (GOLD analysis project Ga0210400, IMG submission 155456) | Forest soil microbial communities from Barre Woods Harvard Forest LTER site, Petersham, Massachusetts, United States - Inc-BW-H-26-M | ecosystem: Environmental > Terrestrial > Soil >...
TCCCTGCCGCAGTCGCGGCCCGTAATGCAGGCTCAGCATTTGCTGGTCGGGGTGGTCGACTACTGCCGACGGCATGCCGCCGCCGTGGTTTTGGCGGGACTGGCTCTTGCGGCTTTCTCAGGCGTTTATGTGAGCAGCCATCTCGGTCTGAGCTCTGAGACCGATTTGCTGTTTTCTGCTGACCTGCCATGGCGGAAACGCGCGGTGGCAATCAAGGCCGACTTCCCGCAGCATCAAGATCTCCTGGTCGCGGTGATCGATGCGCGGGAGTCGGAAGAGGCCGAAGCTACGGCCTTTGAGCTGGCGTCGGCTCTGGCGGGAGATCGGGCGCATTTCCAATCGGTGCGGCGTCCCGACGCTTCACCGTTTTTTGCAGAAGCTGGATTGCTGTTTCTGGATATCGGAAAGCTCGAGGCGATACTCGATCGCATCATCGATGCGCAGCCCTTTCTGGGTGAGCTGGCAAGAGATCCGAGTGCACGCGGGTTGTTCTCGGCGCTCGGATTGGCAGCCCGCGGTATTGAACAGAACAGCGATAACAAAGACGCATACGGGCCGGCGTTGCAGGCCTTCCACAATGCCATCGCAGAGACAATCGCCGGCCAGCCACACCCATTGTCCTGGGTTCGCCTGTTGGGTGGGGATCTCGCCGATGATGGCAACAAATACAAATTCGTCCTGGCGCAACCCAGGCTGAATCATGCCCAGCTTGAGTCCGGCGCCGCGGCAATTCATGCGATGCGCGACGCCGCGAGCCAGCTCGAATTTGTCAGGTCCGGGGACGCACGCGTGCGCATTACCGGCAACGTCGCGCTCGCCGACGAGGAATTCTCGACGGTCGCTCAAGGCGCCGTGGAAGCGATGGTCGCGAGCACCCTGCTTATTACACTCTGGCTATTGCTGGCCGTGCGCTCGTGGCGGCTGATCGCGCCGATTCTGCTGACGCTCGCGCTGGGCCTGACACTGACCCTACTGTTTGCGGCGGTGACGATCGGGACACTGAACTTGATCTCGGTCGGTTTTGGAGCACTCTTCCTCGGCATCGCGGTTGATTTTTCCATTCAGTTCTGCGTGCGTTACCGTGAGATGCGCCGGTTATATCCCGACGTTGCCGCCGCTATGGGCGAGACGGCGCGCCGCGCCGGCGGCCAGATCTTGGTTGCTGCCACGGCAATGGCGTCGGGTTTCTTTGCCTTTGTGCCGACAGATTTTCGGGGCGTGGCGGAGCTCGGCCTGATCTCAGGCGCCGGGATGCTTATTGCCTTCGTTTGCACCGTTACCGTCCTCCCCGCCCTGGTCATCCTGTGTCGGCCGCCCATAGACGCCGCTGAGGTCGGCTCCGCTTGGGCCGCTCCATTGGATGTTGCTGCCCGCCGCTTCCGCTGGCCGCTGCTGTCGCTGTTCGGCGGCCTCGCCGGCCTGGGCATCGTCCTGCTGCCTCGCCTTACCTTCGACGGCAATCCGCTGCACACGAAGGACCCAACGACGGAGGCCATGCGGGCCCTTGAGGATCTACGAGATTCCCCGGTCACCAATCCTTTCACCGCAGATATCGTGACCAGTGATATTGCTACCGCAGCTGCCCTTTCGCAGCGGCTGCGCGATCTTCCGTTGGTCTCGCGGGTGCTGTCGATCGGCAGCTTCGTCCCCGAGGATCAGCCGCCAAAGCTGGCGCTGATTGCTGACGCTCGCAATATGCTTCGTCTTACTCTCTCGCCAATATCGACCCTGTCGCCACCGCGCCCCGCGGACATACGCATCGCCGCCCAAAGGGCGCTCGAACAGATTGAGCCAGAGCTGCCCAAGCTGCCGCCGGATCTTGCGATTGCCATGTTGGCCGGCGATCTCCGACAGCTTGTCGTCGCGCCTGATGCGGTGCTGAGTGCAGTTGATGAAACGCTGACTCGCTTTTTGCCCGCCCAGTTGGATCGGCTCCGTATTTCTCTCGAGGCGCGGCTCGTCGGTATAAACAGTATCCCGCCCGACTTGGCCCGCGACTGGGTGCTGCCCGACGGTCGGGCTCGCATCCAGGTGTCGCCAAAACCGGCGGCTCGCGGCAGCCGTGAACTTGTGGAATTTGTAGCCGAGGTCGCGGCAGTGGCGCCGGAAGCCGCCGGTCCGGCCCCGACTGCTGTAGCGACTGGAGCAACGATCGTTGCGTCCTTTCGGACCGCCGCCATCGGTGCTCTTGCCGCGATCACGATAATCCTTTTCCTTGCGCTTCGCCGGCTGCTGGACGTGGCCCTCGTGCTTGCACCGTTGCTCTTGTCCGCGCTATTGACCGTAAGCTTTCTGGTACTGCTGCAGCTGCCACTCAACTACGCCAATATCGTCGTGCTGCCGCTGCTGCTCGGCGTCGGCGTTTCTTTCAACATTTATTTCGTCATGAACTGGCGGGCTGGGGTGGGCGCCTTGTTAGCGTCGGCTACGGCTAGGGCCGTCCTGTTCTCGGCGCTGACGACGGGAACCGCCTTCGGTTCTCTGGCATTGTCACGGCATCCCGGAACTGCGAGCATGGGATTCCTCCTAGTGATGAGCCTGTGTTTCACGCTGGTGGCCAGTTTTTTGTTTCTGCCACCGCTTCTCGCCGCATTCACCAAATCGCGTCGGTGCGCCACATGATGACGAGCCAATCGAGCATGGGATTCGCACTTAAAAGACTGAGGCGGGTATTTACAGGGCGAAAAGCCGGACGTCACCTACATCGGGATGCGCACATTGAAACCCACGCGCCACCGTTTCCTCGACGGCACCTATTGTGCCTTGTTCTCGTGGGGGTGGCGGCCGGACCGGAGTTGGCGAGTGGCGCAACCGCAGGTCCGGCGACTGCGCCGATTGAGCGGTTCTACGTCGCGCTGCTGACCGTCATGAATGCAGGAAAAACCACGCCGTTTCAACAGCGGTATGACAGTCTCGCCGCGGTAATCGACCAGACATTCGACCTCGAGCAAATTCTGGGGAATTCGATAGGACCGCGCTGGGCGGCACTGCCGTCCGACCAGCAATCGGCATTGAAGGAGGCGTTTCGCCGCTACACGATTGCGGTCTACGTGGCGAATTTCGACAGCTTTTCCGGACAGCGCTTCGAGGTCCAGCCCGCGTCAACGGCGGTAGGCGAGGAGCAGATCGTGCAGACCAGGATCGTTCCCGCTTCCGGTGAATCTCATCGCCTCGACTATGTCATGCGGCCGGTCGGCGGGATCTGGAAGGTCGTGGACGTGCTTGCGGACGGTTCTATCAGCCGGGTGGCGGTGCAACGCTCCGAGATGCGCTCGCCGCTTGCGAATGGCGGCGTTCCGGCTCTTCTTGAACGGCTGCAAAGAAAGACCGCCGACATGTCGGGCGGACAGCTGCGCTAGATCTAGAAGATCCCTCTAGGGGGTGAGCTTACCTTGTCGGCTGTCTCACCATTGGTGCGCTCCGGACTGGCGATCGTCGGCCTCGGCATCGCCATTGCCGTCGGCTGGAACGCGCTGCGTCGCGCCGATCTTCCGCCACTCTCCGGCAGCTGGTGCATTCCCGCCGTAGCCCTGCTGCAGATCGTGCAGCAGTTCGGGTGTGGCTGCGCATGGCGGAACCTCGTTGAGGCGCCGCGGCCATCATGCTGGACCTACTTCCGCATGCGATGGGTGCGTGCGTCATTTGCCACCCTCGTTCCGGTCGGGGGCGCTGGTGCGGCGCTGATAGCCGTCCGGCTTGCGATGCAGGCCGGGCTCAGTCTGGACATCGCCGTTGCCAGCCTGATGCTGGATGCCACCATTGAGATGATCAGCCAGATCATCTTCATGGCGCTGGGATTGGCGCTTCTGCTTGCTGCGGCGCCGCAGCTGCAGGCGGTGGAATGGGCTGCGGCCACGCTGTTGTTCGCGGTTCTGGCAACCGTCGCCTTCATAGCCGTACAGCGCAGTGGCGGCATGAAGTTGATTGAGTTCGCGATTGCGAAACTGGCCAGCCGGTGGCCGCGGCTTTTGCCGCTGGCCGAAGCGAGATTGCATGATTGCTTGATGCGCCTGCACCGGCATCGACGAGCGGCGTCTGTATCAGGCCTGATGCATTTTGGTGCGTGGATGCTCGGCGCCGCCGAGATTTGGCTGATCCTGTTTGCACTTGGGCAGCCCATCAGCTTGGCGAAGTGCGTCATCGTCGAAAGCTTGGCGATGGTAGGCCGGAGCGCCGGTTTCTTTGTCCCGGGCGCCCTCGGCACGCAGGAGATTGCATTGCTTCTGGTGGGAAAGCTTGTTGGTCTTCCTCCCGAGACCGCCATCCTGATCGCCATCGTCAAGCGGCTGCGCGATGTGCTGGTCGGGGTACCTGGTCTCGTTCTTTGGGTCGGGGTGGAGGGTTTTCGGGCGAGGTTGCCGCGGTTCCTGGGAGGAAGCCTCGAACCCGTGGTCGTGCCGGAGTGCCCGACAACGATTGCCTATCGGGAGGGAGATCCGATTTAGAACCGTGCCGGTCGAAAAGGCCTCAATCAGCGGGATCCGGGAGCAGGCGGTCAGAATACGGGTTCCGGACGGCGGCGCGCGTGCCTGATGCCGATTTGAGCTCCGGGGAAATTCCAAACCGTTCGGCGTACTGCGCAAATCGCTCTCGAGTGGTGGCGGGGTCAAGCTGATACGTACTGAATTCGTACCGGTTGGCGCCGTAGCCTCCGTTGGCGTTTGTCACCGATGTTCGGTCGAGGCCAGCAAAAACTTCCGGATCAATCGGTAAACCGAAATGGTGGTAGATCTTTTGCATCGTCCTTACCGGATCACCCACCAGCTCGCGGTAATGTATATGGCAAATCGGTTCTGCAAAGGGTTCCGCATCGGCGGCACGGATCATCAATTCGGCGCCTTTTGACCACCTTTCGACCTCGTTCCAGCCGAGTGCCGCTCTATCAACATGCTTTGTGAAGGGCCGGCGCAGAACCTCGGTCAGATGAGCGACCGATACGATGACCTGAACCGGGTCGCGATGCACGAAGACAAACCGGGCATCCGGATAAACCGCCTGGATGTCGCTGAGCGCAAAAACATGGTCAGGGCACTTCAGCGCCCAACGACCCGGGCGGCCGGCACCGTATTGAAGATGCTGCAGGAAGCGCTTGTGGAAACGAAAAGCGTCGAGCTGCCGATTGGCATCGAACCATTGCCGATAACTCGGGACGGAATAGGTCGTGTCGAAGCGCGGACTGCTAAAGATATGCGCAGTTATCTCAGAACATTCTTGCGGCGATTCGGCTCCGATGGGATGCATCTTCCCGAATTGCGGGGACAGAAACCGGAACATGCGGAGCTGGCGAGCAACGCGCTGACGCCGCCGATCGCTCTTGCCCGCTGTCGGATAAGGATGGATCAATTGCCAGACCCGGGGTACCTGATTTGCCGGATCGGCTGCCATCAATTGGTGAAGAAATGTGGTGCCGGAGCGAGGCAAGCCGGTGATGAAGATCGGCCGCTCGATACGCTCGTCGAGGATCTCGGGTACCCGCTCTTCCTCTGCCCGCATCCGGAGGAGATTGCCTAGGAGGCGACTGACGTCCCAGCGTGTCCCGAGCTGACCGAAGAGGCTCAGCTGTGCCTCCTCGAGGCAGGCGCGCAAGAAGACCTGCAATCCTTCTTGGAATGGCCAATCGCCGAAATCTTCAAGCTTGCTGCGGCGCCGCGATCGTTCGATCAAATCCCGTGGGTGCAATCTCTGGTGCAGGAGCATGAAACGCGCGACCTATCATTTTTTAGCGCTGGCGGGATAGGATGTGGTCGGGCTTCAGCGGCCTGTGCCCTGATCCAAATCAACGCTGGGTTAGAGCAAGATCGAACTCCCCGATGCGGACCCTCCGCGGTATCATCACAGAATATGAATGACCGCTCCAGCACCGCTAAAATTCTGACACCGCCGCCCACCGACGCCATACGGGAAAACTCCCACTCATAACAGCCGACCGATGGCCACCGCGGGCTCCATCCCGATTTACCCGGTGACGGCACGACCTCCCGCGACGACGGTGCCGGCAGGACGCGCCCCTACTCATCACAACCGACCGCCACGCTGCGTGTTGGGGGCTCGTGCCAGAGGTTTTTCGTCCGGCTGAGGGGGCATCACCTTGGCCCAACGTTACTACTCAGCGCACAAGGATGTTGCCGAGCGCGCTCCGTCAGCTTGGGATTGGCTTGGGGGAGAACGGCCAGTTGGGGGACAAGGGGGCCGTGAACTTAGTCGCGCCCGGCAGCTAACGTTTAACACCATTTGGTACTGGCACATTGAGGTAGATCAACGCCAGCGATAAGGCTCGGGCGTGAAGACCTCCAGAACTCCGCGACAGGTACAAACAGCAGAAACCAGTTCATCGCGATCGATCAGCCCCCGGCTTGTCGGCTTGGGCACAACTCCCGGCTCGCGAAACGCCACCCGGATTAGTCGCGTTGGACCGGGCCGCTGGTTGACCCGCGGAGACAGCTGTCGACCGCAGCCTCGATGGTCGGAAACAAGGACTCCTCGCCAAATCGCGCCAGAAGACCGAAGCGCCTGAGTTTGTCCCTCACGGGGTCTTTGAGCTCGGCAAAGCACAGGTCGATCCCGGCCTTGCGCAATTCCTCGTCCAACTCGACAAGGGCATCGGCTGCGGTGACATCGACGCTGGTGACCGGTTCCGCGGCAACGACCAGCCAACGTACCGGCGTCGGCGAGCCGACTGCTGCGGCAAGAACACGCTCCTTGAATAGTTCGGCGTTTGCAAAAAATAACGGCGCGTCCCAGCGGAACAGGACCAAGCCTGGTATCAGACGCGCGCCGGGATAGCGCGTGATGTCGTGGTAGCCCTCGACCCCTTCGGGCCGCCCGAGCACCGCCGAGTGCGGGCGCCACCCATCCCACAGGAATTCGATGACCGCGATGACCACTGCCAAGGCGATGCCGGGGATCGCGCCAAGCACGGCGACGCCGACCAGGCACACGATTGACAACCAGAACTCCCAGCGCTGGATGTGAAAGATCCGAACGAGGTCGGTGATCTCGATCAGACCGATGGCCGAGGCGATGACGACGGCTGCCAAGGCGGTGGTGGGCAGATCCTGCAGAAGGGTTGGCGTGGCAATCAGGAGCAGCGCCACCGCCAGCGCGCCGACGACGCCGGTCAGCTGCGTGTGAGCCCCGGCCGCCTCCGCTACCGGTGTTCGAGAGGAGCTGCTGCTGATCGGAAAGCCCTGGAAAAAACCGGCGGCGAGATTGGCGGCCCCGAGACCGACCATCTCCTGATTGGGATCGACATAGGTGTGGGTTCGCACGGCGTAGGCGCGGGACAGCACGCTTGTGTCGGCGAACGACACGAGGGCGATCGTCGCGCCGCCGACCAGGACCGGGACAACATCGCTTGCGGTGATCCACGGGATCGTGAACGCCGGCAGGCCTTGTGGCAGCGGGCCGAGAACCGACACGCCGGCGCGATCCGCTAGGTCGAGCGTGCCGACGATGATCGTGGCCCCCACGACGGCGACAAGGATACCGGGAATGCGCTTGTTGTTCTTGAGCAAGAGGATCACTGCCAATGCCCCTGCTCCGACGACGAGCGTCGCCCAGTTCGTCTTGCCGCCGACGATCGCCTCGCCGATGGCCCACAGGCTGCGCAAGGGGCCATCGCTGTCGATCGAGAATCCGAACAATTTCGGGACTTGGCTGATCAGCACTGTCAGCGCTATGCCGTTCATATAGCCGTAGCGGATGGGCTTGGAGAGAAGCTCGGTCACAAAACCCAGCCGCGCGACGCCCGCCAAAATGCAAACGGAGCCCGAGACAATCGCCATCATGCCGGCCAACGCGACCGCGCGCCGCGGATCGCCGTCAGACAGCGGCACCACAACGCCGAGGATCACCGCGGCCAAGGACGAATCCGGCCCGAGGACCAGAATGCGGCTGGGGCCGAACACCGCATAGGCCAGCAGCGGCACAATCGTCGCGTAAAGTCCGTAGATGCCCGGTACACCCGAGGCCACAGCGTAGGCCATGCCAACCGGTATCAGCATTGTGGCCAATACCAGCCCAGCGACAATTTCGCTCGGCAGCCAGCCTGCCTGATACTCACGAAGCGCTACGAGCCCTGGAAGCCAGCGCATCCAGCCGATTTGACTTTGCGCCGGTTTCATATCTGCGGCACCCATCTGTGCGCGCCCATTCGCGACGGCCGGGTCCTGGGCTCTACCGGTGGAACAGCGACGTGTAGCCAGCCAATATCAGCTCGGCCACGATCAACAGCACGATGTACCACTCGACACGAAGGCTGCTGCGGGTTTGAACGAGCTCGAGCAGGGTTTCCACCGTGCGCGAGATCACGTCGAGCTTGCGGTCGAGGGCCCGATCGCGGTCGCGCAGCTCATATTCGTCTGCGAGCCGCACATAGAGACGTTCGAGCCCCGGATGTTCCCACAGAAGTTCGGGCTTCTCGCCGGTTTCGACGCGGCCGACCATCTTGTGTTGGATCGCCAACACATTGCCGATGTGGCGTAGAAGCTCTCCGCCGCGCGCGCCAGTCCTGCCTTTGTTGCGCAATGTTGCGGCCAATGGCTCGATCAGGTCGAACGCTTTGGCGATCTGGATTTCGTAATGTGCCAGCACCAGGCTTTTTGCGAGCACGTCTGCCACCACCTGCAACCGGCCAATGGTCGGCTCCGGCAGCATGATATTTCCTGCCGCGTCGATATGCTGGTCAGCGTCAGCTTGGATGACCAGTTGCGCTACTTCCTGCTCCGGGACCGCCAGAGGCTCCGCGACAAATGAATTGATTGACGCGAGAAAGGCACTCGTCTCCTCGGGCGCGGAGGCAAACAGCACGATGACGCCATAACGGAACAGAACTGCAACGCCCCCACCAGGCATCGACACCGCTAGCGGCGCCGTCGCAACCGGTTCGGCTCCTTCGATTGCTCGCGTGTCCAGCCGCTCACCCAACAGCAAGGCCCGCGCGCTGATTGCTTGGCTGAGGTTTCCGGCCGGAGTTGTACCCGGCAAGGGGTCTTTTGCCTGCGGGCCGACGACACGGGACGGCTTTTTCTGCGCTGGCGCATGGTAAGCCAACCAGGCCGATCGGCCTAGGAAATGCCGACGAGCACGATAATCGCGTGACTGTTCACGCCCTCGCAGGCTCGCTCCTGTCGTCGCTTGCGCGGTTGTCATTACCCCATTACGCCGCAAATTTTGCACCAGAAAGCGGTTCGACGGTGATCGAGTGCTGTCTCAAACTCGCGCACCTCACAGCCGCGGGAATTGAGCCAGATCAATATCCGGGGTCATTGCGGCTGCCTGAAGGGGCTACGGGGAACGCCGCGAAATGTACGCCCGCGCCGGGGGGTTGCGCGAGTCTCACGGCTAAACTGGAGACACGGCACTTTTCAACGCCGCGGTCGCACCGCTGAATCAGGAGCAGGCGGTTTGCTTAGGGGGCTCCGCGATATCGGGTCGATGTACGTAGCTTATGGAGCGCCAGGTAAGGAGACGGCTCGATGGGTGCTGTGTTCACCGTAATCAGCCTCAACGCAGCCATCCTCCCATCACGACGATGGTAATGATCAGCACCACCACGATGGCGATTGCGATGGCGGTGAAAGGATCCATTTGGCGAAAGCGCGTTTGTTGGGGCGTAGCGGCTGGGACACGGCAGGCTTGAGCGTGCCGGGTGCCCGATGATTTAGCGTTTTGTGGACCCGCCCGCTTGATAATCCCGGCCAAAGAGTTGATAGGCTGGTCTATGTGTTTCGGTGCATCTTCGCGAAGAATGTCAGCGTGAAGGATAGCGGTACCTCGCCCGGCCAGGCGGTATGCCGGTCCACCTTTTGAAGGCATGATTGAACGCACCGGCCTCGGAATAGCCGAGCAGCCACGCGACCTGTTTGACCGAAACGTGCTCGTCTTTGAGGTACCGAAGAGCGAGGCGATGCCGTAGATGATCGAGGACCTCGCCGAAACTGGTGCCCTCCTCAGCCAGACGCCGACGAAGTGAACGCTCGCTCATGCCGAGCTGTTCGGCGATGCTCGCGATCGCTATCCCGCCGCTTGGAAGGGTGCCGACGAGGTGGTCTTCCACCAAATCGCGCACTCCGGCCGTGGTGCGCCTCGCGGCAAGTAGAACGTCGGCATGCACCTCCAGGATCTGCAGCAAATGGTGGTCTTCAGAGATGATCGGCAGCTCCATGACGTGTTGCGGTAAAACCCAGCTATCTAAGGGCTGCAAAAACTCGACCGGACACCGCAGGATGCGATGGACTTCTCTCGATTCGGAGCCCCGCGCGTGGACAAAAGACATGCGTGACGGGGTGAAGTCCCGGTTCGTCAGCTTGCGCAGCACTCGGAGGAATCCCAGCGCGAGGAGCTCTGATTGTTGTCGAACGGGCTCGTCAAATCCGAGCACGCGGCGGAAAGTGAGGAGTGTCTCGTCTTTCTGCCGTGAGATCTCCATGCGAATTTCTGCGGTCGCCGTGGCCGCGTATCGCGCCAGGTATTCGAGTGCTTCGGCGACCGTCTCCGATGAAGCGGCGAGATAGAAAAGCAGGCCGATCTCTCGCAGGTCCATAGCCGCCGCGACGTGTAGGCCGAGCAGCGGATCGTTCGTCTCGACGGCGGCGGCCTCCAGGAACCGATGCTGCGAAGCGGCCGATACGCCGCCGGGGTCTTCGATCAACTGAGCGCGCGACAGCTCAGCTTTCGACAACAATGGCTCGGCCTCGATACCTTTCTTGTCCAGATAACCCAGAGCCTCGCGCGCGGCTATGCCACGGGTCCACAAAAACGGTACCTGTGCGATGTCGCTGTCCGGAACACGCCTCACGGCGATCTCTCCATTGCCGGTCGGCGGCATGATCAAGCGGGCGGCAAGCCCTTGCTTTGATCTACGCCAAACTCCTGATTGGGGTGGCGTTGATAGGAGTCAAAAATCGCGCGGCCGCCGCCTGACAAGGTCGACAAAATCAATATTCTGGCCGGAATCATCAAAGCGGAGACCGCGATAGATCCCGATCTCAACGGCTATCTCGCTGCGTAATCTGAGCGGTGACATCGCTAGGTCCCAAGCCACCGACCCACAACTGTTGATCAACGAGGTCCGTGGCAGTGGCTGGCCGTTGCTCAGTGCCGCAGCACCATTCCTTGCATCCGCGCCGCAAACATCATGTCTCTTCTTGCCTCAGGCTTTTCGTCTGGAACACCGCTCCGCGCCGCCGAATTGGCCGCCGATCCCGAGGCCGAATATTGGGCCTGCGCCTGCGGCTGGGTGCCCGGCACCGGGCATTGTCGCAACCGCGATTGCGGTCCGCAGTGTTTGTTTCATCCACAACGGGAAACCGAGGCCGGTCAGATTTTGCGGCACCGGCGCCGGCGGCGCCCCCCTCAGCAACCCTTCGCCGAACGCGCCGGCAGCCGCTGAAATACCGAGGCTGCTCAACCGGATCTGCAAATATCTCTGAATTGCAAAGGCAGGTGTTTTCCGCCATGAGTGATACTGTTGTCGCATGCTGCGAAGAGGAATTTCTCATAGTCGTTGGCGAAAATGAGGCACTCTCGATCGAGGCATTCACTTTGGACTCGCGGGACCGAACCAGACATCTGACCTACGTTTTCATGAACTCAGAGGCCGAGGGTCGATTGGAGCGGTGGACGCACTGATTCGACCGACAAGGCCCGGCCCGGGCATCCGCAGTTATGCCACGCCTGTTGACGTGGCCGCCAACAGCAACTCGGCGGTTTCGGGCAGTATTTCTAGCGCATGCGGCCGTCGAAGGTGGGCAACCGGCACATGGCTGGCGATTTCGACGCAGCTGCGCAGCAATTCGGATGTCGGGCGCGCAATCCACCCCACGCCATATACCTGCCTCATTAATGTGACGGCGGCTGAGCGCGCCGGCAACCAAACCACTTCCGGCCAGGTTTGCGTGATATCGCGCGGCTCGAGCACGTAAATTGCCGATAGCCGTGCTGGCTCGCTGGCAAAACCGCCGGGAAGCGCGGCGGCGTCGATCCACAGCTTGGAGCCGTTCGGGCGCGACGGAAACAGGAGCGAAGGCGTCCCGTTTATCGGCAATGCGTCGGCGGCATCGCGTTCCAGGCTAAGGCGAGGATGCCCGACCTGAACGGCGAACCCATCTGAGAGCCGCTCCGGCACAACCAGATCATCGGCAATGAGGCGTGCGCCGCACGCCATCAATGCGCCGGCGAGGGTCGATTTGCCGGCGCCGGACCATCCCAGTACGGCCAGAGCCTCGGTGCGATGCGTGACGACCGATCCATGCAAGACGCACACGCCTCGGTCGCGAAGCAGCACGCCTGCAGCAACGCCGAGCAAGAGGGGAAGAATGTCTTCCCACCGTTCGGTTCCGGCGACGGCAAGCCGCCGGCTCGCGCGGCAATACCGGAACGACACCCAATCGCCTGTCATCCGGCGGTAACGCAGCTCCCAGCCGCGGGCGTCGAAGGCCAGATCGCGGCTGGCGCGTTCCGAAGGGGCGAGACGATCCGCCGAACGGCCGCGATAGCTCAATGTCAGGTCAGCTTCCCTGCCATCGCCGGCCACCGGAACCGGCAAGGGCATCGGTGAATCGATCGCCAGCCCGTACAACAGATGGACGCAACGGCCCGTCATGGCGGCGCGGCGGCTATCTGCGTGGCGATGTCGGCGCGCAAGGCCTCGAGGCGGGCGTCCGCGATCGTCGCGAGATCGCAAGCTCGCGCCCACCGCCGCGCCATGCGCTGGCGGAGCCCGATTTCCGGAAGGCGCGACAGGCGCACCAGCCACCGCCCGGCGGTTTCGAGCTTCGTGATACTGTCGAGCGGCAGCCGGTCGGCCACCGCGTTTAGGATGCGGAAGTCGGTCAATCCGGCATCCGGGAATAATTGAAAGAAATAACGAAAGCGCGACCGCGACCGGGATCGCAGCTTGAGATTGAAGAGCACGCGCGTGGTCTGGTTCCGGTGTACGCGAAAGCGCAGCAGGATCTCGGGCGAATTTTCGATGCGCGCGGTGAAAATCAGCCGAGTCTGCAGCTCATATTCCTCGAACGGCGCCGTTTCGTCATAGCGAGAATCTTTGATCACCGCAGCGCGTGCGAGCATCGTCGCGTTCGGCAGGCCGGAGTGGAACACCAGCTCATGGCGGATCGCCGCCTGGCTTTCCGGGTACCAGATCTCGCCGTCCCGGTCGCCAAACATCATGGCGCGGCCACCGCAGACATCCAGCTGCCGCCGGCGCATCAATTCGAGTTGCAGAGCGAGGCGGGTAGGAATGGCGATGTCATCGGCATCCATGCGGGCGATGTAATCGCCTTGGGCAAGCCCGATTCCGACATTTGACGCGCGTGCGCCGCTGGTCGTGCGCGAGTCTCGCTGCAAGGCGATGTGGCGTACGCGGCGATCGCGGCGGGCATATCGGCTGGCAATTTCCGGGCTGCCGTCATCCGAGCCGTCATCGACGACGATCAGCTCAAGATCGGCAAAGCTCTGGTCAAGGATGGACTCGATCGCTTCCGAAAGATATGGCGCGGCGTTCAACACCGGCATGATCACAGAAACAGCAGGCCTCATCAGATCGTGGCCAGCCTATGCGGTCCATGATGTGACCGCCGGAAAGCGGGAACTGTGAGTTCGACGCATCCTGTCCGGGTTTCTAGGAACCGAAGGCCGTTGTGCCTTCAATCCCCGCAGGATTGCCCCCGAGCTCTGTCTCGGAGGCTGGGAGGACCTCGATTTCCGGGGCGACCCATTTCTTCTTCTGGGGCGCCGTGGTCTTGGATTGTGGGGATTGATCGCCCGGTTGACTCGCGGTCATCGGTAGCCTCGAAAGTAAACTCAACCTGATGATCCAGATGCTGGCGGCGGGGCCACGCTATGCCCTGGTTAATACTCATGCATCATGACCCCGCGGAGGCAGGCTGTCTAGAAAACCCGTGGTGGGCGAACTCGGCCAAAGGTTGCGCCTGCCCTTGCACCGCTTAATATCGGCGCGATGACTTGCGCCTTTTGGTTGAGGGGCCGACCATAGTGAGCGATTACGGTGATCCTTGCGGTGCCGCGCAACCACTGAACTCTCGCTGGGACGTCTACCTTTCGCCGCATTCGGACGATGTCTGTTTTTCCCTCGGTTCGCTCGCGCACAAGCGGCACGGCGGGGTCCTGTTGACGGTATTCCCGATCACCGCATATGTGGCGGTGCGGTTGGGCGAATCACGTCCCGGGTCCGATCAGGTCACGGCTATCCGAATGTCGGAGGACATCGCCTTTACCACTGCCTGTGGCCTCAGGGCCGAGTTTCTGAAGGCAATGGGCGCCTCACTGCTCGGCCGCCGCCCGTTTGATCTGGGCTTTGCGAACGACAACGCGAAGCGCATCGAGGCGCCGCTGATCGGGCTGCTGCTGCAATTGGCGGCAGAGCGCGGTCAGGGAGCGCGGCCTTGGCTGTTCTGTCCTAGCGGGATCGGGGGCCATGTCGATCATGTCGCCATACGCCTGGTGATGGCCCAGCACTATGACCGGCTCGCCCCCCTGTACCGCCTGGCCTTCTATGAAGATCTTCCCTACGCGTCGCAGCCACGGGCGCGATTGACGGGACTTGCTGAGCTGTTGCGAGGACTGCACGGCCGCAATCTGCGGCGCCATGCCTGGCCCCTGGCCGATAAGGCTCCCATAAAACTCTCGCTGATCCGCCTCTACGAGAGCCAGTTCTTGGAACCTCCGTTGTCGCTCGACTCCTTTACGCCTGCCGCGGGAAGCGGCGTGGCTCCGCACGAGGCGGTTTGGATCGAGGAGTTAGCGGGTCCGATGTGACGCTCCGAAGGAGCGCGACGGCTGAGTCAGTCGTCGATTTCCTGCTGTTCGAGGCCGATCGTGATCATGCTCCCGGTATGGCGACGATTTTTTGCTCGATCAGCTTGGCGACAAACTCCGGCACGGCCTGGATGGCGTGTTCCCTGCTGGTATCGAATTCTTCGACAATCCGATCGCACAAATCGCCGACCCGCATCGGTGCCTCCAGTCGTCGCCAGATCGCGGCAGCGGTGGCGTTCAACGCGAAATATTTCCCCTCTTGCACACTGAGCATGACGAGACCGTCGCCGACCTCGGCCGCGATCGGCTCGCTCGACCGTACCACCCAGCTGTCCAATCCCAACAAAGGCATAGCCGCGCCATCCCCTGATGCGTGCTTGCCTTATTACATCGCCCGCAGCCGCTGTCTAGCGAATGGGCAGTGGCCCGGTTCGCCCCTTATATTGGCCGTCATGAAGCCAACCGATCGGCCTGAGACCCGATACCGATGACCGCCCTCGCAGGTCTCTGGCGGCTCGACGGCAACCCGGACGCGGCGGACGCCTGCGACCGGATGCTGACGGCGCAACGGATCTACGGACCGGATGACGGCGCACAATGGTCGGAGGCCCCGGTCGCCCTGGGGCGCCGGCTCTTCAGGCTGTTGCCTGAGGATATTTACGACAGACAACCGCTCCACTCGGCGGATGGCCATATTGTTCTTGTCGCAGATGTCCGGCTCGACAATCGCGACGAGTTGTGCGCGGCGCTGAACCTGCCGGCCGAGCGGGCCGGCCTGTCGAGCGATGCGGACATTCTGCTGGCGGCTTTTGCGCGCTGGGCCGAGGATTGCTGCGACCATCTTATCGGCGATTTCGCCTTCGCGCTGTGGGACAAGCGTAATCGCCGTTTCTTCCTGGCCCGCGATCCGCTCGGCGCCCGTCCGCTGCACTACCATTGCGGCGCACGGTTCTTCGCCTTCGCCACGATGCCGAAGGGCTTGCACGCGCTCGCCGAGATATCGCGTCAGGCGGACGAAGATTACCTCGCCTGGGAAATGATCACCGCGCGGCCGCTCGGCACCCGCACCTGCTTCAGAGACATCGCCCGGGTCGAACCCGGTCATATCGCCCGCGTGACGCGGGACGGGGTGTCAACGCGGCGTTACTGGAACCCCGAGCGGAAGACCCTGGTGCTGCGAAACGCCGACGCCTATGCCGAAGCCTGCCGTGAACAGTTGGATATCGCGGTCCGCTGCCGGTTGCGTGGAGCAAACCATGTCGCAACCCATTTGAGCGCCGGGCTCGATAGTTCCGCGGTCACCGCCACGGCGGCGCGGCTGCTCGCAGGACCTGGCGGGCGGGTTACGGCCTTTACCGCCGTGCCGCGCGAGAATTACGAACTGCCGGTGCCGCGCGGCCGGATTGGCGATGAAGGTCCGTTCGCCGCTCTGACCGCGGCCATGTACCCGAATGTCGAGCACGTGTTGGTGCGAACCGGCGATGGCTCGCCGCTCGACCGTATCGACCGTTACTTTTATCTGTTCGAACGGCCGGTCCCGAACCTCTGCAACATGATTTGGGTCAGCACGATCAATGACGCCGCGCGCGAGCGCAAGCTGAAGGTCCTGCTAAGCGCCTCTATCGGCAATCTGACGATCAGCTATGCGGGTCTAGCCCTGCTGCCCGAACTGGTGCGCTCGGCCCAGCTCCTCAAGCTTTCGCGCCAGGTGGCAATGTTGGTCCGGCAGGGCGGATTTCGCTGGCGGGGCGCTGTCGCGGCCACTATCGCCCCGTTTTTTCCGCCGTGGCTGTGGTCATCGGTCAGCCGATGGTTCCGCGCGACGGATTTGGATCCGCGCGCCTGGACGGCGATCCATCCGGACCGGTTCAGCCAACTACGGCAGGACGCGCGAGGCCAGCATCAGGACCTGTCGTATAGGCCGCCGCGCGACGGCTTCGACGAGCGCCTTTCGGTTCTTTTTTGCATCGATAGCGGCAACTTCCGCAAGGGGACGCTGGCCGGCTGGGGGCTTGATCACCGCGATCCGACAGCGGACCGGCGCCTGATTGAATTCTGTCTTTCGGTTCCCACCGAACAGTTCCTGCGAGATGGCGTTCAGCGCGCACTGGCGCGGCACGCGCTGGCAGATCGCCTACCGCAAGACGTGTTGCTGACCAAGAGCCGTGGGCTGCAGGCAATCGATTGGCATGAAGGCCTGACCAGTTCGCGCGCCCGCCTCCGCGACGAGATCGACCGACTTAATGGCTGCGGACCCGCGGTCCGTACGCTCGACCTGACGCGTTTGGGCGGCCTCGTCGACAACTGGCCCGCCGACGGCTGGGAGCGGACCGACACAATTAGGTCCTACCGCCTGGCGCTGTTGCGCGGTCTCTCGGTCGGACACTTCCTCAGGAGCGCATCCGGCAGCAACGCTTGAACCGGTACGGACCCCTTGCCCGGCGCTGAACGGCCGAGCTTGCGCTGCGTCGCCGTGTTATAATACGGCGATGGTGAGATCTCTAAGATAGGCTCGAAGAGGTTGGGGGGCGGTCTGGCTCCGGGGGCGCGGCCTGTCGAAGTGAAGGCGTTGGAATGGCGGATAAAGTTGCGATGATCACCGGCGCCACCGGCCAGGACGGCGCCTATCTAGCCGAACTTCTCCTCGACAAAGGGTATATCGTTCACGGCGTCAAACGCCGCTCGTCTTCATTCAACACGGAACGAGTCGACCATCTCTATCACGATCTGCACGAGAGCGGCCGGCCTTACCGATTGCATTACGGCGACTTGACCGACGCTACCAATCTGATCCGCCTGGTACAGGAGATCCAGCCGACGGAACTCTACAATCTCGGCGCGCAAAGCCACGTTTTGGTGAGCTTTGAGACACCGGAATACTCCGCCAATGCCGATGCGCTCGGCACGCTACGCCGCTGTCGGAAACAGCGGCTCGCCTGCAGGGGTCAGCTGGTAGGCGTCGTGTGTCTTGCAATAGAGCGGCCGCTCGGCCTCCGCCGCGAGGATTTCATAGACGCGCGGACGCAGGTTCAGCTCCTGCTCGCGAGAGAGACAGACGCTGTCGAAGCCGAGCGCCTGGTCGAACGGCTGGCGGCCGGAGGCATGGGGACCCAGAAAGGCCATGGCGTTGATATCGACCGGCCGTCCTGATACCAGCGTCGCCAATACGGCGCGCAGCCAGGTGTTGCCCGATTTGGGGTAGGAGGCCAGCCACCAGATGCCGCGCACCGGCCTCACGCCCCCAGCACGGTGAGCACCTGTGCTGCCGCCGCGTCGAGGCAGGCGGGGTCATCAGGTATCCTGAGCCGCCACACCGTCACCCCCGCGGAGACCATCCGCGTCAGCGCCGCGAAAATCGCGGGATCGCGGCCAAGCGCCCGAGCCGGCCGCTGCAGATGCACGTTGTTGCGCAGCGCCGTGACGGCGGCGACGCCGCACAGGCGTTCGATGGCAACCTCGCCGCTGATCCGCCGCAAGATCACCACCACCGCGGCCAATGGTTGTTGCACGTCGACCAAGCCGTCGCGACGTTCCAGCAGGAATTTCTGCTTGGTCGATAATATCCGGGTCAGACCGTCCGCCGCGATGCCCAACCGGTCGAGAGCGTCGCGCCACAATTGCAAATGCGGAATGCCCGGAAGAACCGAAATCGGCTTGCCATCGGCCATGTCGATGGCGCAGACGCCATCCGCCATCGGCATATGACCCGTCGCGGACAACCGAGCGGCAAGCGTCGATTTTCCGGAACCGGATGGCCCGCCCAGCGCAATCGCCCGGCCGTCGACGACGACAGCGGTGGCATGTAACGGCAGTAGCCCGCGTTGGTGCCACAGGACCGACTGGATCGGACCCGTTAAGATCGCGCGAATGGCAGTCAGGTCGGCGTCGGAGTCGGGTTCGACCGTGACCTCGCATCCGTGGCGCACCAACATCCGGCCGGTACCGGGGAGCCGCAGCAGATAGTGATCGTGGCCCTGGGTTTCGAAGATCGGCGCGATGTGATCGGCGGCCTCGAGATGCGGGGGACCTTGCCCAGCCGAAAGACGATGTCGGCAGGTGCCTCGGGCCGGCCGCTCCATGGCACCAATCCGGGCAGGTCGAAATCCGAGGCAAGCCTGAGGCCGGAGAGGCGGTAGGCCCGGCTCATG
>Ga0210400_10002107_pt1 | contig 18900 bp, 12 predicted proteins | sample IncBWH26MmetaG_FD_155456 | JGI IMG/M metagenome (GOLD analysis project Ga0210400, IMG submission 155456) | Forest soil microbial communities from Barre Woods Harvard Forest LTER site, Petersham, Massachusetts, United States - Inc-BW-H-26-M | ecosystem: Environmental > Terrestrial > Soil >...
CCACAGCGCGGGGATCTTGTGGAACGCGCGATGCACCGCGTACTGCGATAGATCCGCCACGAGAATGACCACCAGGAGCTGCGCGACAAACGGCCAGTTGCGCACGAACGCCTGGAGTTGCGGGATTGCCAACCACGGCGAGGCCAAGGCCGCGGGCAGCAGCATGAGGAAGGTCATCAGTTGCGCGGGCAGATGAGTGGCGACGAAATAAAACGAGTCGGTGGTCCACTCCGCGCGAAACGTCCCCTGCCCGGGATGCAGCGGCCAAATTCGCTCGAGCGGCACGAAAACCAGCGTCATGACGAACAGGTCCAACAGGAACCAGTCCAGCCCGATCCCATATTTCGTCCCGATTTCCTGCGGCAGAGGAACGGTGCCGCCGCCGAGCGCCGCGGCGGCCAGGGCGAGAGCCGCGCCTGTGAGCGCGAGCACTTTGCGTTGACGCAGGATCGCAGACGCTGCGGCGAACCCAAACGCCGCGAAGATCGTTCCTTGAATGAGCAGGCGCATGATCTGGATCGGATATTGCCCGCGGGCGTCGGGCAAGGTCAGGAACTCGGGAAACCGCAGGCACAGTGTGCCGCCCAATCCGAGCAGCCCAAGAAAGACCGCGATGACGCCGCTGATCCAACCGCTGCCGATGTGCGCCGGCTCGCTATCGCCGAATGTTTTGCGGAAAAATTCGTCGGACATGCTGGTCTCCCGCCCTGATTGTGCTGGATTCAAGCACAAAGATGCCGGCTGAACCCAAACGCCTGTCTCAAGTTTGCGAGGCTTGGGGGGGAATTTGGGGGCCGCGGCGACCTCAAGAGCGGATTTGCGGGGTTTCCCAAAAAGGGGCGCCAGCGGATGTCCGCCGGCGCCCTAAGTTCATCGATATGGGCCCATCGATCGATGCAGGCCCATCGATAGCGTTTGGCCTTTAGTCGTTGTGACGGCCGCGATCGAAATCGAACAGGTCGAATAAATCACCGATCGCCGGCATGTTGCGCGGCACGTAGTCATTGTCGCCATCATCCTGCAGGGGATTCGGCAGGTTGTCGCGGCTTCGGACGCTCAGCGTGCCGTGAAGCATCCAATTCCGTTCGATGAACTTCACGAACGAGGAATGCTCATTGTAGACATGACTGATGTGACCACCCGTCGAGAAGGGAGAAACGGCGATCATCGGAATGCGCGGGCCGGTACCGAAGAAATCCACCGGCTGAATGAATCCCGAGTCGTAGTAGCCGCCGCCTTCATCCACGGTCACGAAAATGGCGGTTTCGGCCCACAGTTTCGGATTGGCTTGCGCAAGCTGCACGATGTTCTTCGCAAAGGCCTCGAACAGGGTCCACTTCGATGAGTTCGGGTGCCCGTCCATCGTGCCGTCCGGCTTCACATAGGATACCGCCGGAAGCGTGCCGTTCGCGAGATCCGTGAACAAGTCCGTGACGTCCCGCATGTGATCGGCAACCACTGAAGGATAGTTGGACTCGTACTCGAAGGGATTGCAGATGTTGCAGTAGCTGCCGCTCAGCGGGCTGGCCGTGCCGGAGACATTGAAGCCGCCGCCGTAATATTTCCAAGAGATGTTGTTTGCGCTGAGGACATCGCCGATGCTCTTCTGATTCGTCGCCGGCACCACCAGCCCGCTTTGCACGGTGCCCTGCGGCGTGAACGCCGGATTGACATTGACCGCCTGCCAGAACTCACCGGCGCCGCATTTCGGGTCCAGTTTGTACGGCAGCGCCTTCAGGTAGTTCTTGATCGCCGCTATCCCGGGGTGGGTATCGTCGGAACAATCGAACCATTGCGCACGCTGCGTATACAGGTTGAGCGTGCCCGGCTGCGGATCCGGATTATAGACATTGGCTGCCGCCGGCGTCGCCGGGTTGCCGTTGCGGTCGCTGAAGAACACCTGGTCCGCAAAGCCGAGCGGCTGGCTGTCGGGGCCCGTTCCGCCCAACACCGGCTGGTGATAGTTGTCGCTCATCGTGTACTGATCGGCGAGCGACTTGAAGAACGGCGCATCGCCCTGCTGCATGTTGAAGAACGCCATGGTCTGTCCCGTGTCGTGCGGCGTGCCCCCGGGCGGCGTGCTGTAGGTGGTCGTCACCGCGGACTGCAGGTCATGGAGGCAACCGGTCGGGTTTCGCTTCGAGACATGTTCCGCGTCGATCGCGCAGTCGACCTGCTGCACCATCTGGAAGTACTGGTGGATGGTGTCGCCGGTGAATGCGTCGAACGGCATCGTCGGCCCCGTCATCTGAAAGGGTCCCGGCGGTAAATTATTGACGTTGGTGATGCGCGTATCCGGTCCAACTGTAAAACTCAAACCGCTGCCGCCGGTGCCGAACAGGAACTGATCCTGCGGCGGCAGGCCCGGGTCACCGCCCGGAAGGCTTAAAATTCCCACATACGGCGAGACCTCGCCGGTTCCCGCAAGATCCGGCGGCGGCAGCGTGCCATAGAGGGTCTTGTCCTTGAGATCCACGCTGCTGAAGAAGTGTCCGCCGTTCGGTGCGGCGGTGATTTGAAACTGATGCGCCTTGGCAAATCTCGGGCCGGGAGTTCCGTCCGCGTTGACGATCTTCTCGGACAGGAGGTTTTGAATCCTCTCGTCGCCACGCTTCGGCACATAGGTTGCGAACAAATGGTCGAAACTGCGATTTTCGCCGACAATGATGATCACATGCTTGATGGGGCTCGCGGTCCGAATTGCGTCGACGGCGCCGGCGGAATCGGCCGCCTGAGCCACCGCCGAAACCCCCATGGCAGAGATCGCCGTTGCGGCTGCGCATGCGGCGAACTTTTCGCACCATTCATTCAATCTCTTCTGAAGCATAGCTTGGTCTCCTTGATGCAGTTGATATCAGCTGCCTCGGAAGCTACTCCTCAAGAATTGCAGGCGCGTAACCTTTCGTCGGTGCGGCGCGTGAACTTTTTTTTACGGCAACCGACGTGCGGCGCGTTGTAGGAAAAGGCCTACCGCGAACCCGAGTCCGTGTCGGCCACGAGCGACGTCGCGACGGCCGAATTGCATCGGCTCATCCCTGGCGAGCCCGCAGATACTCCATTGCCCGGCGCGTCTCCGCGCGCAATTGTATTTCGAGTTTCGCGACATCCGCGGTGGCGCCCGCGCGCGCGGCGGACTCCAGTCGAGCGGCGGCCGCACTGGTGGGGCTCGCACACATATTTGCGCTCGAGCCCTTCAGCGAGTGTGCCGCACGACCGAGGGCCGCCATATCGCCGCGTTCGAGGGCGTCGCTGATTTCCTTGAGCACCGTGTCGCCCGACTCAATGAAGAGCTGCACGAGTTCGCTCGCAAATTCGCGATCATTGCCCGCCGTGAGCATGACGCGCTCCCAATCGACGGGGTCAATAGGGGACCCTTCAGTGGGCGACAGATAGCGGTTGATCACTTCGCTCAAGCGGTCGCGATCGATCGGCTTGGTCAGATAATCATCCATGCCGGATTCGCGGCATAGCTGTTCCGTCCCCTTCATGGCGTCGGCGGTGAGCGCAATGATCGGAATTCGAAGCGCGCCCGTCTCACGCGCGCGGATCTCGCGGGCGGCTTGATAGCCATCCATGACCGGCATTTGGCAATCCATCAATATCAGGTCGAAATTCCCCGCCGCCCAGGCCGCCACTGCCTCTTCGCCGTTGTTCGCGACCTCCACCTTGAGGCCCATTCGTTGTAATGCACCGAGGGCCACCTTCTGGTTGACCCGGTTGTCGTCCGCCAGCAGCACATATCCGCTCATCAACGAAGCGGTCCTGGGTTCAGCGATCACGATGGTCTGTGTCGTACCGTGCCATTGGGGCGATTCCGCGGACATCACGCGGTGAAGCGTTTCGTGCAGTTCTCGATTGGAGACCGGCTTCAGTAAGTAGGCGGCAAAGCCCAGGGCCGCGATGTCGGCACCGGCTCGAACGGCTTGGGCCGAAGTGAGCAGCACCAGACGCATCGCCTGGAAGCGCCCATCGGCGACGATTTGCCGCGCCAGCTCCAGACCGTCGCATTCCGGCATCATGTAGTCCAGCACCGCGATATCGAAGCGTTGCTGCCGATCGCAGGCATCCGCGAGTTCCTTGAGCGCTGCTTTCGCGGAATCGACGCTGCGCGTTTCGATGCCGAGCCGCGCCAGCTGCAGACGCAGTACTTTTCGATTCGTCGCGTTGTCATCGACGATGAGTGCTCGGCAATTGTTGAGTACTTCCAGCTCAGGGTGCGGACTCAGCCGCCGGCGGTCGGATTTACCGAAGCGCGCGGTAAACCAGAAGGTCGAACCTGCACCCTCGCGGCTGTCGACGCCGACCTCTCCCTGCATCAGTTCAACGAGACGACGCACGATGGAGAGTCCGAGACCCGTACCGCCGAAATGCCGGGTCGTTGACGCATCGATTTGCGAGAACGGCTGGAACAGCGCCCCCACGCGATGCGCGGGGATGCCCATTCCGGTGTCGCTCACCTCGCAGCGGATCAGACATCCTTGTGCATCGTTGCCGGCGAGCCGCAGGCTGATCGTGATCTCGCCCTTGGGCGTGAACTTGATGGCGTTGGCGCCGAGATTGAGCAATATCTGCCGTAGTCTGCCGGGATCGCCGATCACATAGGCGGGCAGCAAAGGATCGACGTTGGTGATCAACTCGAGCTTCTTGGCATGCGCCTGCACCGAGAGTAAATGCGCAACATCATCGACGGTGCCGCACAAGTCCATGTCGATTTGCTCCAGATCAACCTTGCCGGCTTCGATCTTGGAGAAATCGAGGATGTCGTTGATGATGGTCAGCAGTCCGCCGGCGCTGGCGCGGATGGTTTCGGTGTAGTCGCGCTGCGTTCGATCGAGGCGGGTATCCAGCAGCAGCTCGGACATGCCGATCACGCCGTTCATCGGCGTGCGAATTTCATGGCTCATATTGGCCAGGAACTGCGACTTCGCCACGACTGCCAACTCGGCCCGATCCTTGGCCTGAAGCAGCTCTGCGTTCGCTTGCTCGAGGTCATGGGTCCGGTGGGCGACCTGCTGCGCAAGCGCCACGGCCAACCTTCTCAAGTGCCCGACGCGAAGGCGGTACAGCGCCGCGACCGCGGCGAGAACGCTCAAGATTGCCAGCAACCGAAACCACCAGGTCTGAAAAAAGGGCGGCTCGAGCCTGAAGCGCAGTTCGGCAGCATGTGTGCTGGCGACCCCGTCGTTGTTCGCGGCCGTCACTTGAAAGGTGTAGCTGCCGGGCGGCAGATGCGTGTAGTAGGCGGTTCTTCGGTTGCCGGCCTCGATCCAACCCTTGTCGAATCCCTCGAGGCGGTACTTGAAGCTGGTGCGCTGGGGCACCAGCAAGCTCGATGCGGTGTACTGAAATTCCCATTTCTCGCGGCCCGGCTGCACGTCGATCGCGCCGCTCAAGTTCAAGGGCACGCCGTCGACCGAAACCCGTTCAATGTGCACGACCGGCGGCACGGCGTTGAATCGAATATGGTCGGGATCCACTCTCACGATCCCGCGAATGCTCGGGAACCACAGCATGCCATCGGCTGTTTGGCAGCCGGCCGACGTGTTGCCGCCCGCGAACTCCGCGCTGCGCAGGCCGACTTCCAGGTCGTAGATCTTGAAGTCCGGGGCTCTCTTCGCGCCGTCCGCCAGTGCGTCGAGATCGGCGCGCGGCACGGATATCAATCCCTTGTTGCTCGTCAGCCAAAATCGGTGCGACTTGTCTTCCAAGATTTGGAGAATGGTTTCGCGCAGCGGGCCGCCGAACTGCGCCAGCGAGATCATCTTGCCATCGCGCCACACGGCCATTCCATCCGTGGTGCCGAGCCAAATGGTGCCGCGTTCATCTTCGTGGATGGCAATGACCCAATCGCTCGGCAAGCCATCCGCCGCGCCGAAATGCTGGGTCCCGTCAGGACCGATGACGAACAGACCGCGCGTTTCAGTGGCGACCCAGAGCTTGCCGCGCAAATCTTCATAAATCAGGCGCACGGCGCTGCGATTTGAGCCCGGCAGCAAGGACTGCTGCGAGCTGATATTTCCTTGATCAATGAGATCGAGCCCTTGATTGCTGCCGATCCACAAGCGCCCCTGCCGATCCTCCAGAATTGCGCTCACATTGTTTCCCGCAAGTCCATGGGATTGATCGAACACGGTGGTCCCGTGTTGATCGATTCGATACGCGCCCGCGCCCTGGGTGCCAACCCAGAGGGCATGTGCCTGATCCTCGACAACCGCGCGGACCCGAATGTTGTCCTTACCATTGGGGGCGGCAATGTGCTGAAACGATCCGTCGACGTAACTGCTGAGCCCACCGTCCGACCCCACCCACACACCACCACTGCGCCGCGGCGTAATGGTCCACGCCATGTTGCCTTGCAGTCCTTCCGGCTCGCCCGCGGAAAAGAATTTGCCGTTTCGGAGTCGCAGCAAGCCCTCGTCGCCGCTGCCGACCCAGAGACTTCCTTCGTCATCCTCGAACAGCGCGCTCAACTCGGTCGAGGCAAACTGATTGGTGCCGAGCACGCTGAAGTTTCCATCGCGCCAACGCACCAGGCCGACCCCATGGGTCGCGATCCACAAATTTCCATTGTGATCGCTGGTCAAGGCTTGGACGCTGGAGCCCAAGCGCCCGGCCCCCGCCGCCAGCGTAAAGCGGCCTTCCGCGAAGCGGTAAAGGGATCCATGATCGGTTCCCAGCCAAACCGTGCCCTGAATGTCCTGATGCAGGGCCGTAATTTGCTCGGTGGCCGCGCCGCCGAAGTTCAGAGTCTCGAAGCGGTTCCCATCGAATCGTTGCGAACCACCCGCTGTGCCCACCCACAAAACGCCGTCACGATCTTCCAGTAGCGCTCGTATCCGGCCGTCCCGCAGCCCGTCGGTCGAATCGAACGACACGGCGGTTCCAGCGCCGATACCGAACAGACCGCTCTCGGTGCCCACCCATATGCGGCCCTGCTTTCCCGGCGCGATCGCACGAACATACGCGTGTGCCAGCGCGGGCACGACATTCAAGGCTTTAAAGTGGCCGTGCTCGTATACCGCAATGCCGGCGCGGGTGCCGATCCACAGGCGGCCGGCGGTATCGACATACAGCACGGAGATGTGTTTGTCGGGAATGGCCGGTTCATTGCCATGAACGAATACGACGAAGCGGACGCCGTCGAATCGCGCGAGACCCTCCTGGGTGCCCACCCACAGGTAGCCGTCCGGAGTTCGGGTAATTGCCTGCGCGGAGCTCTGCGGCAACCCCTGCGGAATTTGCCAGTTGTCGATGACGTACTGGCTCAGCTTCAACGACGGGTCCAAGGCGTGCGCCGAGACGCTCACCATAATCAGCAGCGTGGCAACGCAAACGCGCAACGCTCGTGCGATCAGGGGCGTTGTCAGGCGCTCCGGGTGACTGCTAATCCTCGACATCGCTACTCCGAGACGGATTCACAAACTGATTGGGATCGCCCACGATTTGTTCACGAATTTCGATCAGTTCGCAAAAGTCCCTGATCTCCCAACGGGTTATCGTCTCCCGCGGCCCAAACTTAAGGTCGAGCGCGGGTTACGTCGAGTGCGCGCGTCGCAGACAACGATTCTATTTTTTCCGCATCGGCAGGCGTGGCCGGATTGTAGACAACCATGCTGAGATCCGGCCGGCCATCGACCGCGAATGCCGAATATTCAAAGGCGATGGGGCCGAGTACGGGGTGCCGTATGTGCTTGACGGCCTCGCCATGGCTTCGAACATCGTTGTCCTGCCACATTGCCTTGAACTCCGGGCTGAGTCGGCAGAGTTCATCGACCAGAGGTTGCACCGCCGCCGCCGCTCCCGCACGCGCCGCGTCCACCCGGAACGCGCCGACCACGTAGCGCGCCACGCTTTCCCAGTCGTACTGGGCAGCGCGGACGCGAGGATCCAGGAAGATGAAGCGCAGGATATTGCGCTGCTCCGGTGGCAGGGATCCATAGTCGGTCAGCAGCACGGTCGCCGCCCGGTTCCAGGCGACCACGTCCCAGGCGGCGGTCCTGATGAGTGCGGGGCTCGGCTCAAGTGCGTCGAGCACACGCTGCAGCCGTGGCGTGACGCCCTCTTCCTTCCGATAGCGCGCTTCGGGGGGTCGCCCGAGGCCGAGCAAGAAGAGATGCTCACGCTCGACATCCGTCAGCATCAGCGCCTGCGCGATCCGATCGAGCACATTTGCCGAGGGCGCCCCGCCGCGCCCCTGTTCAAGCCAGGTGTACCAGGTCGGACTGATGTTGGCCCGCTGGGCCACTTCCTCTCGGCGCAGCCCCGGAGTGCGGCGGCGGTCCGGCGCAAAGCCGAACGCGGCTGGGTCGAGCTTCGCGCGCCGGTCCTTCAGATAGAGCCCAAGCCGGGTTTCAATCGCGATGTCCTGATCCATCCTGTTAGTAGTTATACCATGATAACGTCACTTCTTTACTAGAATACCCGGGTGGTAGACATTTGTCTGCAGCGAACACCGTGGAGATTCTGCAATGCGCGTATTTGTCACTGGAGCGACCGGTTGGGTCGGCTCGGCTATCGTCAAAGACCTGATCGCCGTGGGCCATCGCGTGCTGGGCTTGGCCCGCTCGGACAAGGGGGCGCAGGCTCTCGCTGCGGCGGGCGCCGAGATCCATCGCGGTTCTCTCGCGGATATCGACAGCCTCAGGAGCGGTGCCAGCCAGTCCGATGCCGTGATCCACACCGCCTTCAACCACGACTTTTCGAAATTCGCGGAAAACTGCGCGGAGGATCGGCGCGCCATCGAAGCGCTCGGCGCCGTGTTCGAAGGCTCCGACCGCCCGCTGCTCGTGACCTCCGGTGTGGCGCTCCTGGCTCCCGGCCGCACGGCGACCGAGGAGGACGTGCCGCCGTTCAACTCGCCCGCCTATCCGCGCAAGTCGGAGGCGGCGACGGCCGCGTTGGCGGAACGCGGCGTTCGGGCATCGACCATTCGGCTCGCTCCGTCGGTCCATGGCCACGGCGATCACGGGTTCGTTCCGCGTCTCATCCAGATCGCGCGCGAGAAAGGCGTGTCCGCTTACATCGGCGATGGGCGGAATCGCTGGCCGGCCGTGCACCGGCTCGATGCCGCGCGCGTCTATCGGCTCGCGCTCGAGCGCGCCGGGGAGGCCGGTCACTTCCATGCCATTGCCGAGGAGGGCGTGCCGCTCAAGGCGATAGCCGAGTTGATCGGACGCCGCCTGAACATTCCCGTGGTCTCGAAGTCAGGCGAAGAGGCCACCGAGCACTTCGGCTGGTTCGCGATGTTCGCAGGCATCGACGCCCCGACATCGAGCGCGCGCACCCGCGCGGCGCTCGCCTGGAAACCGGATCAGCCTGGGCTCATCGCCGATCTCGATCACCCGGCGTATTTCGCTCGATAGCTTTTGTTGCGGAAGAGTTCGTCCGCGAGGCAGTGCTCAATGTGGGCGCGGTTGCGCAACTGAGGCGTCGCAAGAGGCGCTGAATGCAGCGTTGTGTCATTTAATCCCTGCATCGCCGGTCTGCTGAGCATGGGACATAAATCGCGCTCCGTTGAAGCGATGGGATGGTCGAGGTTCTGGCTTGCACGGATCGCCTTCGTGCGCTCGCTCGCGAACTTCTGCAAAGCGCTCGCCCACAGAGTCGCGTGGCCCTACGTCGAATTATTGATTCGTCTGTGGATCGCAAGACTCTTTTTCTTCTTCGGCGTGCAGCAGATCATGCATTGGACGGCGGCGCCGGTCGATGAGCAGAATCCCTTTCCGCTGCTCGCACCGATAGCATCGGAGTACTTGAGCACCGGTGCCAACCTGATTTGCGCGATATTGCTGGCGCTGGGGTTCATGACGCGCTATGCGTCGTTGCCTCTACTGATACTCGCCGCCATCACGCAATTCCGTTTCGAGCCTTTCGACACGCAATTGTTTTGGATCGCGCTATTTGGCTGGTATGTCATCCATGGTGCCGGCCCCATTTCGCTGGACCATCTCCTGCGTCGCGGCCTGGCGGACAGTGCGATTCCACTCATTCCGCGAATGATTCGATTTTCCCAATGGCTGAGGCCGTTCGGTACGCCGTGGTACCTGATGACATTACGCCTATGGCTGGGAGCGGCGCTCATAGTCGGCGCATCCGCGAACGCGAGGCTGTCACCGGGCGTCGGCGGGGAACAGTGGTTGCCCTTGGACGTCGCCATGCGTATACCGATAGTAGGCGCACTGGCGGGCGGCATTGCGCTGATGATAGGCGCTGGTACGCGGGCTGTTGCATCGCTGTTGTTGCTCGGCCTATTCGCGTACTCGGTAGTCGATCCGCGGCTCAGCGATTCGATATACCTACTGATGCTCCTTGCCATACTCGCCGTACACGGGGGCGGCGTGCTGGCGATCGACGAGCTGGCGAAGCGGTGGCAACGCCGCCTTTTTCCCGGTCGGGGTGCCGATGAAGCGGCTTCGCGAAATTGGCCTCGAGTAGTGATTGTCGGCGCGGGTTTCGGCGGCCTGCGCTGCGCACAAGCGCTCAGGGACGCGCGCGTGGCAGTCACTCTGATCGACCGAAACAACTTTCATCTATTTCAACCGCTGCTGTATCAGGTTGCCACTGCCGCGCTGTCCCCGGGCGACATCGCCGTGCCGACGCGGCAAATCTTCCGAGACGCCCCCGCGACGAGGCTGTTGTTGAGTACGGTCACCGGGATCGATACGGAGAAACGGCTGGTGCTCACGCAACGCCGTGAGATTCCGTACGACTACCTGGTGCTGGCAACCGGCGCCGCCCACAGCTACTTTGGCAAGGATGAGTGGGCACGGGACGCGCCGGGGCTCAAACATGTTGAGGACGCCCTCGAAGTTCGCCGGCGAATCTTGACCGCCTTCGAACGCGCCGAGGAGAGCGTGAATGAGCCGGAGAAGGCGGCGCTGTTGACCTTCCTGATCGTCGGCGGCGGCCCAACGGGTGTAGAGCTCGCCGGCGCCATCGCGGAATTGGCGCGCTTTGGACTGAATCAGGACTTCAGAACCTTCGATCCAGCCAATGCTCGCGTCATCCTTGTACAGGCGGGCCCGCGCCTGCTACCGAGTTTTCCGGAACGCCTGTCGCGAATTGCGCAGCGGGAATTGGAAAATTTGGGCGTAGAAGTCCGGCTCGAATGCCGCGTCAATCACATCGATGAAAACGGTGTCGGGGTCGACAGCGAACGTATTGAGGCGCGCACGATCCTTTGGGCGGCGGGCGTCGCGGCATCGCCGGCCGCGATCTGGCTGAAGGCGCCGTCCGATCGGGCGGGTCGCATCATCGTCGGCGCGGACCTGCGCGTGCCGGGGATGGCTAATGTATTTGCCGTCGGCGACACCATGGTTTGCAACGCATGGAATGGCCAGCCCGTTCCCGGATTGGCTCCGGCCGCCAAACAGGGCGGCGCGTCCGTGGCCAAGCAGATCCGCGCCCTGATCGAGGGCCGGGTCCCTTTGCCTGCGTTCCGTTATCGACACCTCGGCAGTCTCGCCACCATCGGTCGCAAAGCGGCCGTGGCGGATTTTGGCGTCTTCAATCTGTGGGGCGCACCTGCCTGGTGGCTGTGGGGAGTGGTGCACATCGGCTTTATGCTGGGCGTGAGAAATCGCGTGGCGACGCTTCTCAACTGGTTCTGGTCCTACCTCAAGTTCGGCGGCGGCATTCGCTTGATCACGGGCGATAAGACGTAGAGAGCCAAGGATTGGCTCAACGCCTAAAATGCGCCGCGCCGTCGAATCATGTCCCGGCAACCTAGTGCGTAGAGCGAGCTTCTGCAACGGCCATTTGCAGCGCGGCGAGATCGCCGATGCCGGTGGACACGTCACGTCCAACTAAAAGGCCCGGGGTCCCGCGCATTCCGAGCAAATGCGCTTCGGAGTCGTTGCGGGCGAGTATGGCATCGATCTGCGCGCCGTGGGCCGCAAGAGTCTTTTTCAGCTCCGTGACATTGATGCCGGCTTTCTGCAAGGTCTGATCCACTTCTGCCTCCTGCGAGAGGCGGGGAGCGCTGATCAACGCGGCGTGGGCCGCCAGGTACTTCCCCTGCCATTGCGATGCGAGAGCGGAGCGGGCTGCGTACACGGAAACGCCGCCAAATATGGGCCATTCCTTAAAAACCACGGCGACCTTGTGATCGTTGTCCACAAGGGCATGGATGCTCGGTGCCAACTTGCGACAATAGGGGCAGTTGTAGTCGAAATATTCCACCACCGTCACCTGAGGATTTTCAACACCCAGGACAGCAGTGCCTGGGTCCTTCAAGATCGATCGCTGCCGCTCTACCGGTATGACCACGGCGGTTGCAGCCAAGGCGCCACTGATCAGGAGGGTTGCCAGCGTTCCGACCGCAAACAAGGAGGCGGATCGGGCGAATGGAAGGGCACTGTTGTTTTTCATACGATCATCCAAGGGCGGTTGGGTTTACCAAGATAAGACCCTGGCTCGCGCCATAAAATTACAAAGTTCCTACTGACCCGAATTGAGCCGGAATCACAGGGTCATCAGCCTTACGCTCGTCCATTCCACCACCAGGCCGCTCCGAACAACGCTACCATCGTCACGGACGAGACGAGTTTGATGATCGTGCCGAAGAGCAATCCGACCCAGGTGCTCACGCCGACGTGCGCTCCGCGCTGCATGCTGCTTCCGGCGCTCAGTTCGCCGACCACCGCGCCAAAAAACGGCCCAAGCAACAGGCCGGGCAGACCGAAGAAAAGACCGATCAACATGCCGAACAGCGCGCCCCATACCGCCCGCGGGCTCGCACCGACGCGCTTGGCGCCGAATGCCCCCGAGAGCAGGTCCATCATGAGTCCGCCGGCGCCGACCAGGGCAATGCCCAGCAGCCACCACATACCCAGATGCTGGTAATGGTCCACGCGTGCGATGAGCCAGATTCCCCCGAAGATCAACGGGATGCCGGGCAGCACCGGCACGATTGCACCGGCCAATCCGATCACGATCAGCAGGGCACCGACGACGTAGAACAGGGTATCGATTTGCACTGTCCCGATCACTCGACGCTTGTGCGCTTGCGCGGCGGTACCACGAACCAGGTGACCATTACCAACGCCGCAAATACGGTGTAGGCGACCGTGAACACCCATGTCGGAAAATCGTAGAAAAGTATTCGATCAACCCAGCGCTCTATGAACCCCTCTTGGGATTCTTGTCCCCGTAACGCGTCCTCCCAGAGCGTCAGTGGGCACACGATGCCCGCCAAGGACTCTGCTGCCACGAACCCAATCGCCGCAAGATGCGTGACACGCCAGCGCCAGTCCCTGGTCCATCTCCACCGTCGCGCAGCCCCGATGTAAATTAACGGCAGGCCCGCGGTAATGAACACCATGATCAATAGGTGAATGACGACGATCGCGTCGGCGAGCATCCCAGAGCCCCCTCGATTGGAACCATTTCGGTCGAGCCAAGTTCCGGCAGGATCGCATAGGCGTGGTCCCAATGCGTCAGGCGATCGTGGGATCTTCCTCGGTGCTTTTTTCTGCCGCCGCTGGCGGCGCCAAGCAATGGGCCAATTCGCTTCGCTCGCCCGCCACGATGTAGACAACACCGCAAAGAGCCGCCATGGCGCCGACAGTCCAACTGTAGATCCCCGCGACGCCGAACCACCGCAGCGCTCCGACGGTGAAGGCGAGGCATATGCCGCCCCACGCCAGCGCAATTCCGAGCGTGGCGATCAACCAAGCGGTCAGTTTTTCCACTTGTTGCGACATGATCGCACCCGCACCCCAGCGAGCGCACTGATAGGCCAATAAGCTGACGGCGGCGGCAATGCCTGCGAAGAATCCGATTCGCGCTGCCGGTTGGTGAGTCAGCAGGCGATATAGCCATAGCAAACCGCCAAACACCAGGCTCAGGTTCGCGGCGAGGTACAGCAATTCGAACACGCCGCGACGGACAACTTCACGGGCCCATCGGCGCTGCGTGCGCGGAATTGAACCCTCGCCCACGGGGAGCGCGGCATGCGTGCTGTTCAATTCTGTGAGGTCCTTCAAGCAACTCTCCAGGCTACGCAAACCAGCCTAAGGGTATGGCGGCAATACGTCTGCGATGTGAGCCCGGCGCGGGGTTTTTTGTTGTGACGAAGTTAACAACCCCGGCCGCGTCTGCCTATCATATCAATTAGAAGCCTGTGTGGAAGGAGATCAAGTGGAAGGTGACCGCCGCCCACAACAGGGTGAGCAACGCGGCCGCCAGCAAGACGGCCCAGAGCTTCGCCCAGCGGCCCCGGGAACCCTTTGTGACAACCCAAACGTTCCACAAGCCGAGTGTTGCGCCGGCGAGGAATACCAACGGCGACAGGATACGCAGCAACCAAATCCAGCCGTTTACCTTTGGAATGAGATCGAGCACCGACAGCATGGCAAGGATCAAAACGACCCAGCCGGAGAAGACCAGGAGGCAGGCACCGGCGGCGATTCGCACCCAGCGATGCGCCCTGGCGTCCTTGCCGGTCAACGCATAAGCAATGCCATAGTGGCGGCGCGTCAGCGCGCTGACCGGCCATGCCAGGGTCGTGAGCAACAACACCACCACGCCGGCGATCATCGCGGGCAGCCACCATCCCCCGGATTTCGACCATGGGATGCGGTCATACACCACGACCGGTGATTCACTGCCGTAGCTGAAGCGCACGACCTGGCCATTCTCCGCCCGCGCCGCGAGCAGATCCTTACCACGCTGTTCTCGCCAGACAAATGGGGCGATCTCACGCCAGCGCAGCGGCACCTCCGAGGGGCTGGTGGCGTTGGAAACCGATATCGTGCCGTCGCCATTGTCGGCAACGATTGCCTGCTGCGCCACGTACAAAAGGCTTACGAAGCTCGTTTCAGCGCGGCGCGAGACGTCATACCGGCCCGCCATCATGCGCGCGTGTTCGGCGGCGGTCTTCTCGTCGACTTTTCCATCCGCCGTCGGACCGGGCAGATAGCGGTCCGCGAACTGATGGAACAATTCCGCGCGCACTCCTTGCGCCGCGCCCCCCTTGCCGACGCTGTTCAGGGAAACCAAGAGTCCGACGCCATCATCGACGAACAAATGCAGATCGCTATGAAACCATTGCGTGTCGCCGCCGTGGGCAATCACGCGGTGGCCGTTGTAGTTGTCCTCGAAGAATCCGAGCACCATGCGATTGACCTGCGGCAGAATCGTCAGCGCCGTGTCATGCATCTGCTGCGACGTCTCGGCCTTCAGAATCTGACTCGAGCCATAGCGGCCGTTCTGCAAGTGCGCGATCATGAAGTGCGACATGTCATCACCGGTCGCGGTGAGGCTGCCGGCCGGCGCCGGGCCGACGATTTCGAACGGCTTGGGCGGCAGCGATGCCGCTTCGTAGGCCATCGATAAATTCGCTTTGAAGCGCTCTGGGAGCGGCTGGCGAAAAGTGGAATTCTGCATCTCGAGCGGCCCAAAGAGATCCTTGTCGATGTAATCATCGAAGGGCATGCCGGAAACGCGAGCGACGATGTACCCGGCGAGCGCGGCCGCCGTGTTGGAATAGGCGGGCGTCTCACCCGGTGCAAAAATGCGCGTCGGTACGTACAGTTTCATGAACTGGCCGAGCGGCATGGCGCCATCCGCCTCGACTCCGATGAGGCCCTTCAAGCGCTCCTCGAACCCCGCCGTGTGCGTCATGATATTTCGCATCGTCACCGGCTTGCCCTCGCGAGGAGGAATATTGAAGTCGAGATACCGATTCACATCGGCATCGAGATCGATTTTGCCCTGCTCGACCAGCTGCATCACCGCAGTCCAGGTAAAGAGTTTGGAGACCGAGCCCCAACGGAAGAGCGTGCTCTTCGGATCGACCGGCTTGCTCGCACCGTAGTCGGCGTAGCCGTAGCCTTTCTCGAACAGGACCTGGCCATCCTTGACGACGACCACCACCGCGCCGGCGATGTCGCCGCTGTACAGTGCATACGGGAAATATCCGTCGAGCCAGGATTCGACATCGGGAGCGCTCAAGGCGTGGGGTGGTGCCGGCACTTGGGCCCACGTCCTGCTTTGAATGGCAGCAAATGTCAACAATAGGGAAACTAACAGCCATCCTTTCTTCTTCTGCATGATCGGTCGCCCGTACTTGCCAGGGCCCAAGAGACTAACGCAACGCGCAACCGTGGTCGCAAATAGATGGCGAGCGGTCGAAAAGCCGTGCCCAGCGTCACGTGAAGAGGATTCTTGGGTGTTCGGGCGCCAAATGCCTAGCGTACAATGCATCAGGGCAGCCACAAGAACTCGTCATGCGGTCCCTCTTTTTGCTCTCGCTGGCTGAATGCACGTGAACGCGCGAAGCCAGGACCTTTGGCATCGGGTGCCAATCGTCGTTCGCGCGGTGATTGTCGGTCTTCTGGTCGGCATGATCGCCGCCAACATTTGGCCGCTCTTGCTGTTGAGTCTGGGCATGCCGGCCGCCGCCGGTGCTGAGATCGCTTTTCTCGCCTTGTACTTGTGGTGGGTGTCGGGCGGGGGCCCTCCGAGCTCGCTGCGTGCCGTGCGCGCCGAGAATTTTCGCCTCCGCTCGCTCTCCGGCGCGCAATGGACTTGGGGCATCATCGCCGCCGTGACCTTTGCCGCCACCATCCACGCCGCGCTGGTGCTCCTGTTTCGCATCGTGCCCTTCCCGGCGGCCGCCTTTCATCAGGGCTACGACTTTTCATTTATTCCATCGCGTCAGATGCAATGGCTGGCCTGCATCGTATCGGCGCTCTCCGCGGGCATATGCGAAGAAACTGGCTTTCGCGGTTACATGCAAAGACCAATCGAGAAGAGTTCCGGTCCCCTCGTCGCGATCGCGGTCTCCTCGCTGGTCTTCACGTTGCTCCATCTGACAAAAGACTGGGCGCTGATCGGCATGGTGCCGATTGTGTTCGGCGCCGGCGTATTGCTCGGCGCCTTGGCGCGGGTCTCGGGCACGCTGATCTTCGGCATGCTCGGCCACTGGATCATGGACATTGGATTGTTTGCCTATTGGTGGACCCAAATTGCCGGTACGTTCTCGCAGCGGCCGATTGGCGAATCCGGTCTGGATAGAACAGCCCTTGCCGAAGTCCTGGTGTTCGCGGCCGCCCTCATGGTGATGCTGATCGCCATGCAGCGCCTGAGAATGCTGGGATCGACCATCGCGTCCCCATGAGCGCCGCGGCCTCGATCTCAACGAGATCGCGGTGATCGTTCCAGGCCACGCAACGCATCGCACGCCACATCGATTTCCGCGTCGGTGTTGTAGTAGTGCGGCGAAATGCGCAGCGCCGAAGTAGCCCGCTTTTGATCCATGTCGATAACCGCATCGTCTCGCACCGCGGCGGAGGTATTGATGCCGCGGGCACGCAGTTCCTTGACGGCGTCGGCGGCGTGCCAACCGCGAATCTCCACGGTCACGATCGCTCCCAGTTCCGCGCCGTGATCCAGTACACGAAAGCCCGGAAGATCACTGAGTTTCAACCGAATTTTTGCGGCAAGTTCGCGTGCCCGTATACCGCCGTGCAGCACGCCGACTTGACCGGCATACCGAGCGGCCTCGCCCAGGCCGAGCACCAACGCGACGGAGAACTCCCAGTTCTCAAAGCGGCGTGCGTCCGGGGCCAGATCGAAGGAGTCTTGCGTGCTCCACGTTGCGCCGCGCATGTCGATGTAGAGCGGATATTGGCCGCGTTCGATCACTCGGTCGGCGACGAAGAGAAATCCGATGCCACGCGGCCCGCGCAAATATTTCCGCGCCGTCGCGGCAAGAAAATCACAGCGCAATCGAGCGACGTCGATCGGCAGCAGTCCAACGGCCTGGCAGGCGTCGATCAGGTACGGGACTCCCGCTGCCGCGGCGGCTTCGCCTAGGGCTTCGACCGGTTGAATCAACCCGGAATTCGTGGGAATCCAAGTCACCGCCAGCAACCGCGCGCGGGGATGGCGCAGCAGTTCGCGCACCGAGTCCGGATCGGCACCGCCGGCCGCCAGATCCGCCGCGCGCTGCACGACGACGCCGCGGCGGCGCGCCAATGACAGATAGGCTAGTTGATTCGAAATATAGTCATTTCGAGTCGTGACGATGACATCGCCGGGCTGAAAATCGAAACATGCAAGCGCCTGATAGAACGCCACGGTCGCGTTTTCGACGATGGCCACATTGGCCGGCGTCGAGCCGAGGAGGCCGGCAACCGCCGCATACACGTTCCGCACGGACTCAGCCGCTTCAGCCTCCGCCTCATAGCCGCCGATCAGAGACTCGCGCTGCAGATGGCCCGTGATCGCACTCAGAACGGACTTCGGCATGAGGCTTGCGCCCGCATTGTTCAAATGCACGCGCCCGGCGACGCCGGGTGTATCCTCCCGCCACTGAAAGACTGGCTCGTCCATCCATACCCTCGCGTCAATCGCCGGAAGTTTCAGAGCGTATCGGGTGCATGCTGGCGACCTTCATGGTGCCTCATTGTTTCGCCCACCGCATCGCCTATTGGATCCCACCAGTAGCATAATGGCAGCCCCCCATCGAGGCGCGACCATGGAGAAAGCAGCCAGTCCCAAAGGCGTTTGCCTCATCATCGGCGCGGGAGACGGGCTCGGCGGCGCCATTGCCCGAGCTTTCGCCCGCGAGGGTCATCCCGTCTGTCTCACCCGCCGCGCCCGCCATCTCGAACAGCTCGAGGCGCTGGCCGGCGACATCCGCAAGCAGGGTGGCGTCGCGCACGCCTTCGGCGTCGACGCGCGCATCGAAACCGACATGGCGGCGCTGTTCGACGACATCGAAACGCGGATCGGGCCGCTCGAAGTAGTGGTGTTCAACATCGGCGCCAATGTCCGCTTCGGCCTCATCGAGACGACGGCGCGGGTCTTTACCAAGGTCTGGGAAATGGCCTGTTTCGCAGGCTTCCTCACCGCGCGCGAGGCGGCGCGGGTGATGGTACCGCGGGGCCGCGG
>Ga0210400_10002108_pt1 | contig 18898 bp, 20 predicted proteins | sample IncBWH26MmetaG_FD_155456 | JGI IMG/M metagenome (GOLD analysis project Ga0210400, IMG submission 155456) | Forest soil microbial communities from Barre Woods Harvard Forest LTER site, Petersham, Massachusetts, United States - Inc-BW-H-26-M | ecosystem: Environmental > Terrestrial > Soil >...
TCCGGTGTTGAACCAGGATAATTGGAGGCGGCTGGTGCTCGCGGCCGTCACCTTCATACCAATTGTCTTATCCATTGTCCGGTTGTCGCAGATCAAAAGGTGGGTGTGGCCGTCGGTTCTGTTGGCATTGGGCAATGCGGTGTTTGTGGTGGCGGGCAATACGTTCCCAAGCCCGACGCTGACCGGAATTCGATGGGCATTCCTCGCTGCTTTCTTCGGGCTCACGGCCGCAGGGCTTTTCTCATACCTCCGGAATTCTCGTTCGGTCGCTCAGGCGGAGCTCTACACTGCTGTCAACATCTACTTATTGCTTGGGTTGCTGTGGGCGTCGATTTATCTGGCGATAGACGCTTTCTCTCCGGGTTCAATCCGGATTGGAAGCGACCCATCTGACCGTCAGACCGAGCTGCTTTATTTCAGTCTGATAACGCTCTCAACCGTCGGATATGGCGATATCGTGCCGCTCAGCGGAATGGCCCGTATTCTAACGGCACTGGAAGGGGTGACGGGGGTTCTCTACATAGCGACTACGGTCGCGTTTTTAGTGGGCAGGTTCAGGAACGAGTCCTGGGAGTAACTGCGCCGGGTCGAGAACCGCGAAATGTTATGACAACTACAAACCAGGCGTCTTTGGATACGTCGATGACCCGTCCAACGCTCGCCCAACAAAGTCTTGTCATCGTGGGCGCGACTGGGATGGTCGGCGGATACGCCCTTCGCTACGCGCTCGACAACTCAGAGGTGAAAAGCGTTACGTCAATTGGGCGCAAGAAACTTGGCATCTCGCACCCGAAGCTGGAACAGGTTCTGCATCAGAACTTCGCGGACTGTTCCCCGCTCGCAAACGCACTCTCGAACCAGGACGCGGTGGTCTATTGCCTGGGGACCTACACCGGGTTGGTATCGGACGAGCAACTGCGTGTCATAACCGCCGACTACACGATCGAGTTCGCGCGAGTTTTTCGTGACAGAAGTCCTGACGCCGCGTTCTCGTTCTTGAGCGGGAGTGGCGCGGACCCGACGGGACGAAGCCGGCTTGCCTTCGCTCGTTACAAAGGACAGGCGGAGAAGGCACTACACGCGGCCGGTCTTCCGCGCGTTTATCTTTTCCGGCCCGCCTACATCTACCCCGTGGAGCCGCGCACGGAACCGAATTTAAACTACCGACTGATTCGGGCGATCTATCCCGTCTAGACTTCTTTAAGCCGCCCTCTAAGACAACTCCACAGTCATCCTTCCGTCCGGGATTCCGTCAATGTCGAAATGTCGGGCATTTTTGATGGGGCCTAACTCTTTCGTCTCAACGACTTACTTTTGGACGCCAGATTGCTTTCAGCAATACGCGGTTGGTTCAACAAGAGTGAGGACAAGAAGATTTCAACCGCCGCAACGGCTAACGTTTTTCAAGGCAGACGGGAGCCTGCATGCTGAGAATTGAGAGAACAGGGAATGGTCAAGTGCTGTTCACCCTCAGTGGCCGGATTGAAGCAGAAGAAATCAAAGAGCTCCAGCAACTGCTCGCCTTGGAAACATCTGGGCATCGGCTGATTTTCAATTTGCGGGACGTGACGCTCGTCAACCAGGATGCCGTGCACTTTCTAGCCCAGTGTGAGGCGGATGGCATCAAGCTCGAAAATTGTCCTCTCCATATCCGGACGTGGATCGATCAAGGGAGGCGTCGAATTAAGTGAGCCCGGATGCGATTAAAGCTTTTGTTTTTAGAGCAACTGATTTTCTCCAATCGGTCTGACATCGCGAAGAAAGACGCACTCGCCGGGGCGTAATTCCGGTCCAAATCCAAAGGGAGTGTTTTAAGGAAAGGATAACTATGTCTCTCAACAATAGACCTGTGTCCCGCAGCGAAAAAGGACTACTTACGCCTGACAACTGCGTAGTGGCGTTCATTGATCAGGAACCCCAAATGCTTTTCGCAACTGCCAACTTCGATCGGCAGTCGATCATCAACAGCACAGTAGCCCTTGCCAAAGCAGCGCGGATCTTTGACGTCGCGGTTGTGTTGACCACGATCGAATCAAAGACCTTCAGCGGGTACATCTGGCCGCAACTCAAGGCGATCTTTCCGGATCAGGAGCCCATCGAGCGCTCCTCAATGAACTCGTGGGACGACAAGAACTTCGTCGCTGCCATCGAAAAAACCGGCAAGAAGAAGATCATGCTCACAGGTTTGTGGACCGAGACCTGCATCGCGATGCCCGCGATCCAGGCGATTCACGATGGCTACGAGATTTATGTGGCTGAGGATTGCTGCGGAGATGTCAGCCAGCTGGCCCACGATAATGCCATGCGACGGGTTGTACAGGCCGGGGCCAAGCCGGTGACCGCTCTTTCCACGCTTCTCGAGTGGCAGCGCGACTGGGCGAATCTCGACACTTATGACGCAGTTGTAGACCTAGTGAAGAACCATTTTGGCGCCTACGGTATCGGTGCGGAATACGCCTCCACCATGGTGCACGGTGCTCCGCCGACGCTTTTTCCGGAGTACGTGGTTCCCAAGCCCGTACTCGCACTCGAGTAGCTCCGGAGCACGCGATGAATCAACAGCTCGCAGACCTGATTCTTCACAACGGTAAGATTGCGACACAGGATGATCGCTGTTCCGCAGTCAAGGCGGTCGCGATTCGCGACGGCAAGTTCCTCGCAGCCGGAAACGATCCCGAAATAATGCGACTCCAGAGCGATCGAACCAAGCTAATCGACCTGAACCAGCGAACGGTGATTCCGGGACTGAACGACTCGCACCTTCACCTGATTCGTGGTGGCCTTAATTACAATCTGGAGCTCCGGTGGGACGGCGTGCCTTCGCTGGCGGACGGCTTGCGCATGCTTCGCGCGCAGGCGCAGCGAACACCGCCGGGGCAGTGGGTGCGAGTGGTTGGGGGCTGGTCGGAATTTCAATTCGCCGAGCGCCGGATGCCGACGCTCGACGAATTGAACCAGGCCGCGCCAGATACCCCGGTCTTCGTCCTGCATCTCTACGATCGTGCGCTACTGAATCGCGCCGCACTGCAAGCGGTGGGATACACGAAGGATTCGCCGAACCCTCCCGGCGGCGAGATCACGCGCGATGCGCGCGGCAATCCGACGGGGATTCTCATCGCGAAACCTAACGCCTTCATTCTTTATTCGACGCTCGCCAAAGGTCCCAAATCGCCGCCTGAGTATCAGGCCAATTCGACGCGTTGTTTTATGCGCGAGTTGAACAGGCTGGGCATCACCAGCGTGATCGATGCCGGCGGCGGCTTTCAAAATTACCCTGACGATTATCAAGTGATCGATCATCTCCACAAGAACGGCGAATTAACGGTTCGCATTGCGTACAACCTGTTCACGCAGAAAGCGAAGGGCGAACTCGCCGATTTCACCGCATGGTCGCGCATGCTGTTACCACGCCAAGGCGACGATTATTTCCGGCACAACGGCGCGGGCGAAATGCTGGTCTTTTCCGCGGCGGACTTCGAGGATTTTCTGGAACCGCGCCCGGAACTTACCACCTCCATGGAGCAGGAGTTGAAGCCGGTAGTCCGCCTTCTAGCGGAGCATCACTGGCCGTTTCGGCTTCACGCGACTTACGACGAGACGATCACACGCGCTTTGGACGTCTACGAAGAGATCAATCGCGAGATTCCGCTGCAAGGACTTCACTGGTTCATCGATCACGCAGAAACGATTTCGAAGCATAATATCGATCGCATCGTGAGGCTGGGCGGGGGCATCGCGATCCAGCATCGGATGGCGTTTCAGGGCGAGTATTTCCGCGATCGGTATGGAGCAAAAGCGTTGCGTCGCACGCCGCCCATCCGGGAGATGCTGAGTGCCGGTTTGCCCGTCGGCGCGGGAACGGACGCGACTCGCGTGGCGAGCTACAACCCGTTCGTTTCACTCTACTGGCTGGTGAGCGGGCGCACGCTTGGCGGGCTGGCCATGTACGACGATGGCAATCGTCTCGATCGGATGGAAGCGCTGCGGCTTTGGACTGTCGGAAGCAGTTGGTTTTCAAGCGACCAGGGCGCCAAGGGCGCGATCGTTCCCGGACAGCTCGGCGATCTGGCCGTGCTCTCCGCCGACTATTTCTCGATTCCCGAAGAAGAAATCAAAGATTTGGAATCGGTGTTGACCATCGTCGGCGGAAAAGTTGTTTATGGCGCCGCAGAGTTCGAAAATCTCGCGCCGCCTGCACCAGCGATTCTACCGGAATGGTCGCCCGTGGTGACCTATGGTGGTTACGCGAAACAGGCACGGGTTCCAGTCGTGGCGCACACGCGGTCGGCCCGTGAAGACGTCAACGAACATTGCCAGCCACATCGACAGGATGGGGGCAGCTTCGGCTGTCCGTGCTGGGCTTTCTGAAGGGAAGAAGAAAACAGATGCGAAACCGAGTTTCCTTCATCGCGATCCTAACTCTCGCCGCGCAGATCACAGTGGCGCAAACGCCCGAGGTGGCTGTCGGGCCGCAATACGACACAACGCACGTCTATGTCGCTCCGAAGGACTTCGATCGATTTGTAGCCAGCCTCATAGCGACATTCGGCGGGACAACTACGAAGCAGGGGGTCTTTACTGTCACGCCCACGCCGAGCAGTACGATGTCCCAATTGGTCCTCACACCGGCGGGCACTTTGTCCGTATTCGGATTTAAGACCCCGATTCCTTATCCGTTCGGTGCCGAGCGTACCGGTTATCTGGTGACGGACCTCGACGGGAGCGTGAAAGCTGCGCAGGCAGACGGCGCAGACGTGCTAGTCAGCCCGTTTAACGATCCTATCGGACGAAACGCCGTGATTCAATGGCCGGGCGGCGTAAATATGCAGTTGTACTGGCACACTACGCCCCCTTCGTATCCGGCGCTCAAAACAATTCCGGAGAATCGCGTGTATGTATCGCCCGAACGGGCAGATTCATTCATACACAGCTTTCTCGAGTTTTCGCGCGGTAAGGTTTTGAGCGACGATCCGCACGCACCAGGTCTAGAGATCGGGCGACGGTCCGATACGGTCCGGCGAATTCGGATCACATCGCAATTCGGCCTGCTCACCGTTTTCGTCACCGATGGGCATCTACCGTATCCGTACGGGCACGAAATGACAGGGTACGAAGTCGCCAACCTCGGCGAGACGCTCAAAAAAGCAAGAGCGGCAGTAGCGACCGTACTGGTCGAGCCATATTCCCTCGGCGACCGGGAGGCAGCAATGGTCCAGTTCCCGGGCGGCTATATCGCCGAGATTCACTCGATCAGGCGTAAGTAGGCCGTCATGCGGTTCGCTATTGGCTGGGCGGCGCTGTTTCTGGCGCTGCCGTTGTGCGCGCAGGTTCAGGAGGAGTCGCAGGCACCTGTTCGAACCTACAATCTGCTGCGTGAAAACGACGATTGGAGTTTCCTTGCCGACCCATCATTGCGTTCCGATTTCTGGGATCCGATCAAATACATCCCGCTTGGCTGCGAGGCCTGCTACGTCAGTCTCGGAGGCGAAATCCGCCAGGTTTTCGAGCAGGCCGCAAACGATAACTGGGGAAAACAGCCGTATACGAACACATTTCTCCTTCAGCGGTACATGCTGCACTCGGACTGGCATCTTGGAAACTTTCGCATCTTCGTGCAACTCAAGAGCGGACTGGAGGATTTTCGCACGGGCGGGCCGAGGACGATCGACGAGAAAAGGCTCGATTTCGAGGCGGCTTTTTTCGAGGTCGGCAACACGCGCAAGAAGAACTGGGCGGTGTTGCGAATTGGGCGGCAGGAACTGAACTATGGATCGGGGCGGCCCGTTTCGGTGCGCGAAGGTCCCAACGTGCGACAGAGTTTTGACGGGGTGAAAATCCGCAGCAAGGTCGGCGCATGGAATGTCGACGCGTGGGCTGTTCGGCCGGATCTCGACAAATTCGGATTTTTCGATAACGCTCCGGATCACACGACGGCCTTTTGGGGTCTTTACGCAACGCGGCCCTTGCGGCGCGGCGTCGCATTCGATGCGTATTACCTGGGCATCGATCGCAAGAGAGCGACTTTTGAGCGCGGCACCGCGACCGAGCTTCGACATTCGGTCGGTGCGAGGCTGTGGCGACCGATAGCGACAGAGAAGCCGGGGCTTGACTTCGATTACGAAGGCATCATGCAGTTCGGGACCTTTGGCTCCGGCGACATTCGCGCGTGGACCTTCGCCTCGGATACTGGCTACAGCCTGACATCCGTACGCCTTCGGCCGAGGCTCAGCGTTAAGGCCGATATTTCGAGTGGCGACAATCCCGGCAGCCACACGCTCGGGACATTCAATCCCATCTACCCGATCGGAAAGTATTTCGGCGTTTTAACGGATACGGGGCCTGGCCCAGTTAACTTCATCGACGTTCATCCGCAAATTCAAACACAACTGGGCCACGGCGTTTCTGCCGCCACGGATCTGGTGGTCCAGTGGCGGGAAAACCTGAACGATGGCGTCTACGCTGTTCCTGGATTTCTGCTCGTTTCTGCCGGCGGGAGCCGCGCGCGCTTCGTCGGCTACCGTCCTGGCGCCGAAGTCCGCTGGCAGATCGACCGCCACGCATATCTTCAGGTGGATTACGGCATCTTCTATGCCGGCGAATTTCTCAAACAAGCATCGCCCGGCCGCAACATCAACTACATGGAGTTTTGGGCCGGCTACAAATTTTGAGGAGAATCAATGTGGAACAGTCAGCGAGATATGGCCTGTTAACGGCGCGAATTCTGATCGCGGTCGTTTTTCTGCTGAACGCGTTCGGAATCATCGATCAGTCGATTCCCGCCCGCGAACTCGTCGAGCGCGGCGCACCGGCGAGCCTCGTGCCGCTCATCATGCTAAGCGGCCGCGCCCTCGAACTGATCGCCGGATTCGCGCTCGCGCTCGGTATTTTGCCACGCCTATCAGCGATCGCGCTGTTCGTGTTTCTGGTTCCGGCGACTTTCGTCTCGCATTCCTTCTGGCTAGCGGCCGGCACGCCCGCGTTCCAGGGGCAGCTTATTAATTTCTGCAAGAACACCGCGATTCTTGGGGGCCTGCTGTTCATCGCTGCCACGCCGGGTCAGCCCAGGCTTTGGGCGAAGACATGATCACCGTGCCCGCAATCCTGCTGGCAATGACGGCGGTCAGCGGTATCGTCGACGCCGTCTGCTTTATTGCGTTGGGCCACGTGTTCACCGCGAATATGACCGGCAACGTTGTGTTCCTCGGCTTCGCCATCGGAGGCGTGCCGGGTCTGTCGATCTGGCGATCGCTTTTGGCGTTGGTCTTTTTTATGAGCGGCGCGCTGCTCGGCGGACGGATGACGAAAGCCATGAACCCGCAAGATCCAGGCTCGACGCCGGTCCACGCACTTGTGATCGAGACCGTCCTACTGTTGGCGGCTTCGGTGGTCTCGATTGGATTCCGCGCGCCGTATGACGATCACAAGCTCAAGATCGTACTCGTCGTCGCCTTGACGGCAATCGCGATGGGGCTGCGCAACGCCGTCGTGCGAAAACTCGGCGTACCCGACCTGACCACCACTGTGCTGACTCTGACTATCGCTGGGTTTGCTGCAGACTCAAGCCTTGCGGGCGGCAACAACCCGCGGTGGGGGAGACGCGCCGCGGCCGTTTTGGCGATGCTCACCGGGGCGATTGCCGGTACTTCGATGCTCGCTTATTCCGTGGCAGTACCCCTTTTCGTTTGCGGCGTCATGACCGCGCTTTGCGCGCTAGCGCGACGGCACCTTAGTGGAAAGGAACTTAGCAATGGCTAGAATTTTGATCGGAGTCGTCCTCAGTTTTCTGATCTGCCCGGAATTTCGTCAATGTCGACATGTCGGGCGTTGTTAATTCGGCCACACTCTTTCCTCTCAGTAACTTACCGTTGGCGGTCAGATTGCTTTTCAACAACCGCTTCAACAAAACGATGGAGGCAACTTAACATGGCAAGCGGACCTATTCGCGATCCAAAGACAGACGATCTGTTGACACCCCAGAACTCGGCGCTGGTCATCATCGACTATCAACCACTGCAAGTGAATTCCATCGCCTCGATGGATCGCAACCAGCTCGTGAACCACATCTTGGCGGTGGCGAAAACCGGCGTCGGCTACCGGCTGCCGATCGTCCATTCCACGGTGAACGTCAAGACCGGGTGGAACAAGCCGCCCATCCCGCCGCTGCGGAAGGTTCTCGAGGAGTACCCGACGTATGACCGCACCTCGATCAACGCATGGGAGGACGTGGAGTTCCGGAAGGCGGTCGAGGGTACGAAACGGAAGAAGATCATCATGGCGGCGCTGTGGACGGAAGCCTGTCTCCAATTCCCGGCGCTCGACATGCTGAAGGAGGGATATGAAGTCTACGCCGTCGCCGATGCCGTGGGTGGCACCTCGCCCGAGGCGCACGAAATGGCACTGCGGCGGATCCAGCAGGCGGGAGGCCGCACCATCAGCGTCACTGGCCTCATCTGTGAGCTGCAGCGTGACTGGAACCGCATGGACACCGTGCAACTGATGATCGATGCCTTCCTCGCCGCCGGAGGCACGCCTGGGCTCCAGATGATGTACGACCGCGACACGGCTGCGCCCAAGTAACGAACGACCGGGAGCGGGGCGCGGACACGTTCCTGTTGCACGGGAGAACCTCCGATGAAGATTCTCGTGATCGACGGCACCGGACACGTGGGTCGCCTCGTCGTCGACGAACTGGCGCGCGCGAGGAGTGGACGTACCCGATTTCCTCGCGCGCCATCGCCCCCGGTCCGGCGCCCTGCCCGGCAAAGTCAAGGTGGCGATCGGCGAGCTGATACGCTCGGAGATCAGCCCGAAGGAGCTTAGCAATGACTAGAATTTTGATCGGATTCGTCCTCAGTTTTCTGATCGGCGCACTATGTCGATATTTCGATATCCCCGCCGCTAGTCCGGCTGTCATTCCAGGTGCACTCATCGTGTTGGCGATGACGTTGGGTTACAGCTCGATGGATCGTGTCGTCAGCCGCCGGCAACATGCTGCGACCATGAAAAACCTTTGCGGAGGCCCGACTGGTCTACCAGTTGCAATGACGAAAAACGCCGCCTCAGACGTCAAACACCCATGAGCCGGAAAATTCTGGGAATCCCTCACATCACCGCGATTCGCCGACGATCCGCAACGCACGAATCTTAACGGATGTCTGGATGGCTCACCGACGGGCTTCGTTCTGCCCGGAATTTCGCTAATGCCGAAATGTCGAGCATTCTTAATGAAGCCTAATTCTTTCCTCTCAGCAACTTACTTTTTGGACGCCGCTAGTGCGCCGTCTTGCGCAAGGCAGCGTACTCCGCTTTGGCTTTCTTATATATGGGCAGGTCGGGGTCGGCGTTTTTCCAGAGCGCCAGGAAATCTTCATACGATTTTCGCGCTGCCTCCTCATCGTGCATGATTACCTGGGCACGCGCCAACTGCAGGATGGAAAGAGCGCTCGTTACGAAACCGACACCGACCCGGAATGATCGAGAACTTTTCGAAACTCGGCTGCTGCAAGGTTCCCTTCCTTGAGTTGGAGATAAGCAAGACCTCGAAGGTACGCAGGATACACATAGGCAAAGCTGTCATTGGCAGCCAGGTCGTACGGAGTTACTGGCCGCAGAAGTTCAATTGCAGCGGCAGGATCATTTTCGTTGAGCTTGATCGCGGCTCGCGTCGTGGGCAAGCAAAAAGCTTGAATTGTGAAATCGTTGGGGAAGAGCTGATTCAACTTCTCCATTATTTCTTGGGACTGTTTTGAATTTCCTGCGCGAGCGAAGGTTAATGCGGCCAACGTCAGGACAATGCGATCCTGGTTCTTCCGGATTGCGTCTGTGACCAATAACTGAATCTGCCGCAGATTACCGGTCTCGGCATTCGCTAAAGCCTCGTTGCTCTCAAAATAGGCAGCATCCGACATGAACCCGGCTTTCACGGAGGAGTCCACAGCCATTTTCGCTAAGCGATGAGCGTTACGGGAACGCCCATAGAAACCCTCGACTCTCGATTCGCGATAAAGGACGAAGCGGCCCCGAACAGGATCTTGCGATGCCCACGTCCACTCCTTCTGCATTCCGGATTTGTCATTTTGAAGGAATGCCAGAATCGCGTGATAGAAGTGCAATTTAGGGGAGTCAATTCCACGTGAGATCCCCTCATCGTACGCCTCTCTCGCTTCGTCGAACCGCTGTGCAAATATTGCGGCACCCAACAAATTTATTAGAGTTGGCGCGCTGGGAGACAGCCTCGCCGCCTCTCGCATTTGAACTAACTCCTCGTCGTGCCGTCCCAAAAGTGAGAGGCAGACGGAGTAATTTATTCGAGCGATCACGTCGCGTGGAAAGGCTTGCACCCATTCCTGGGCGAGAGGGCAATCTTTATCCCACTCTCGCCGACCGTCTCCGTAATAAAGCGTTTCCACCTGAAACCGTGAGGGGACAGTTAGGCGGCTGCGTAGTTCGAAAGCCTTAGAGAAATCGACCAAAGCCAACGCAATCTTATTAAGCCACTGATTCCCGCTGCCCTCGGCTGCGTACGCTAGCGCGAAGTTCGGATCCTTCTCGATGGCGCGTTGGTAGTAGGCGAGGGCGCCGGGGGTATCCCCGCTTAGCTGCTTCTTGTAGCCTAAGGCCAAGAATTGCAGAGCGTCCGGTGAAGAACTGGTCGCTTGATCCAAAGGTTGATTAAACCTGCGCACGGAGTCTTTCGATTCACCCAACTTTAAGCGCAGTTGGGAAGCAGACAAACCAAGAGTCCGCACGATGTCTTCGCGAGTTTCCGCTTCATGAACCACTTGCTCAAGAGTTTTGCCGGATCGGCAGTCAATCGTGCTCAACTCGATGCGGAAACGATTTCCTACATCCTTAATGGAAGTAGAAACGACAGCGCGACTGTTTGTTTTCCGGCAGATCTCGAGAGCTACATCCGGCGTGATCCGGGTATCTTCGCTCAGTCGAAGCAGCCGAAGGGTCTCATGGACCTTATCGCCGCCCAGAAGATTGAGATAGGGAGTTTGCTGCAAGGCGACTTGCAGAGCTATGTTCATGCCGTCATCCAAAGCAGCGTCGCCGGTTTGATTATTCATGTCGGCAAGAACGAGGGTGTCGGAGGAGGAAAGCGTAATCCTACTGTGGAAACGCCAATAAAGCGCGCCAGCGGTAAATAGAACCAGTACCGCCGCGGCAATTGCCAACCAACTTCGGGACAAATGAACGCCGGGACGCAGTTCTTTCTGCACTAGCAGGAGGTCCTCACGCATCTCGGCCGCGGACTGATATCGCTGCGCACGATCCTTCTCAAGAGCCTTGGAGATGATCTCGTTCAGTTGCCGCGGGACCGCAGAGTTCAAAACCCGTGCTGGAGATGGCGTCTGGTGGAGAATTGCATCATGAACAACCTCAATAGATTCTTCCGGAAAGGCTCGATATCCCGTAGCCATCTCGTAGAGAACCAATCCCAAAGAAAACAGGTCCGTGCGGCAGTCTAATTTCTCTTTTCGGATCTGCTCGGGGGACATGTAGGCGAACGTTCCGATGGCGGTTCCTGTTGCGGTGAGACTGGAGAGATCCTGGAACGCCGATTGTTGCGCGGACAGTTGTTGCGCGCTTCTCGAGATATGGAGCGAAGTGTCTTCGGTGAGGGACGCTTCCTCTTCGTGTGCAGAAGCCAATTTGGCCAGCCCAAAATCGAGTATTTTTGCCGGGCCATCCTTCGTCAAGAAGATGTTGGCCGGCTTCACGTCACGATGGACGATTCCCTTGGCATGAGCAGCCTGAAGTCCGCTGCAGACTTGAATAGCAATATCCAGAAACGCTGTCAGCGCAAATGGAGCATGCGACTGAGCCAGGCGCGTGGAGAGGGCTTCTCCCTCGAGCAGTTCCATCACGATGAATGGCTTGCCCTCATACTCCTCGATCCCATAGATCGTACAAATGTTGGGATGGTTGAGCGCTGAGGCGGTTTGTGCTTCGCGCTCAAACCGCTGAATCGCCGCAGGCTGTTCCGCTACTTCCTCGGGAAGAAATTTGAGAGCAACGGGCCGGCCGAGTTTCAGATCCTCAGCCCTGTACACCACTCCCATTCCTCCGCCTCCCAGGACTTCCAGAACCCGGTATCGGGAAATGCGCGTTCCGGTAAGTCCACCATTCCGATTTGCTGGAGGGGACGCCGAGGTTTGCAGATCTTCTACCTTTGGGAGGTCGCCCGTGGTCTCCTGCCATTCGACTGGGACGATGAGCTGGTATCCATGCCGCGCCAGCGTCTTAATATATCGAGGATTGTCGGCAGTGTCGCCTAAGGCTTGGCGGATAATCCCGATGGCAACATTGATGCTATGGTCAAAATCGACGATGGTGTCATTTGGCCAAAGCCTTTTCTTGATTTCCTTTCGGGTTACAACCTTCCCGCCACCTTCAATGAGCATTCGCAGAACCTGATATGGCTGCTGCCGAAGAGGGTTTTTCTGCTCCTCGCCGACTGCTCCTGCCGGGTAGAGCGCGCGCGAACGGAGATCGACCTCGAAGGCTCCGAGCCTGACACGACCTGCGCGTTGACCTTCAATTGGCATCTTGAACTCTGGACAGAAGCGTATTGGAGAGCTGAGCCGCCCTCAAAAAAGCTAATCATGCGAGGACAATCTCTTGCAAGGTGAGTCTCTTGTCGTCCTTAAGAATCAATCACTTCCAAGGATACTACAACAAATGATCTAAATGACATGGGAATGAATTTACTTGTTGACCGACAAATCACTATTGTAATGGCCGAGCCCCTGTCTCGGTGGAGTTTCCGTTGCTGGGCCGCGAGGCTCGGTAATTTTTACGCAAAAACTGAGGAAAAGAATCGGATGTCGCACGCTGGAGTGAACTCGCCCGGTCGCCGGAGCAGCACCGGCGTCGCTCCTTCATGGCTGGGTCAACCTTTGCGGATAGAAAATGACAAAGGAGGTGAGGCAAGTTTTCGTGAGATTGTCGACTCGTCTCCTGCGCTAATCCACACGGGGCGACCCGATGGTTACCTGGATTTCTTCAATCGGACGTGGCTCGACTTCACGGGGCAGCCACTAGAGAGCCTCTTGGGTTGGAAATGGACTTCCTATGTTCATCCTGAGGATGTCGGGGCTTTTGTGCAGAAGTGGCGAACGTCGCTCGCAACAGGAGCCCCTTTTGAAGAAATGGCACGAATAAGGCGAGCTGACGGGGAGTATCGCTGGATGCTGCTCCATCATCTCGTGTTGCGCGACGACGAGGGAAGAATCATCAAGTGGAACGGATCCAGTATCGAGATCCAGCACAGAAAGCAGGTTGAAGAGCGGCTACGTTGGATTGCGTGTACAGATATCGAAGACCGGAAGAGGGTTGAGGAAAGGCTACAACAGGAAAACGTCGCCCTCCGAGAAGAAATCGACAAGGCGTCGATGTTCGAGGAGATCGTTGGAACCTCTCCCGCCTTGCAAACGGTGCTCTCGCGCATCTCCAAGGTTGCGCCCAGCGATTCTACGGTTCTCATTACAGGTGAAACGGGAGCGGGTAAAGAGCTGGTTGCACGCGCCATCCACCGACGCTCACATCGCGCCTCGCGCCCATTCGTCAGCGTGAACTGCGCCACAATTCCCCGCGATCTGATTGCCGCGGAGTTGTTCGGTCATGAGAAAGGGGCGTTCACAGGAGCCATGCAGCGCCGAGTTGGTCGCTTCGAACTGGCCGATGGCGGAACGATCTTCCTTGACGAAATAGGCGAACTACTGCCGGACACTCAAGTGGCGCTGCTAAGGGTTCTACAGGAACGGGAATTTGAGCGAATTGGGAGCAGTCGGTCTATCCACGTCGACGTTCGCGTCACCACGGCAACGAATCGAAATCTGGAGGCAGCGGTGGCCAGTGGGGCTTTCCGCCAGGATCTCTATTACCGCCTAAACGTATTTCCTCTCGAGGTACCTCCTTTGCGGGATCGAAGAGAGGATATTCCCCTGCTGGTCGAATACTTTATCGACCGCTACGCGCGCAAAGCAGGTAAGAATATAAGGGCTGTTGACAAAAAGACGCTGCAATTACTCCAGGCATACCCTTGGCCCGGCAACATCCGTGAATTACAGAACGTCATCGAACGATCTGTAATCGTATGTGAAACAGAGACTTTTACGGTAGATGAAAGCTGGCTATCCCAGCAGCCTCGCGATAGGAGATCAGGCAAGCTTTACCTTCCGCAGAAGCTGGCAGCTAAGGAAAAAGAAATAATTGAAGCAGCTCTGCGCGAGAGTCAGGGACGGGTATTTGGCCCCTCGGGCGCGGCAGCCAAGCTAGGGATCGCGCGCTCCACACTGGAGTCGAAGATTCAGTCACTCAACATCAACAAGAAACGCTTCAAGAGTCGGCCGGAATCGAAGACTCCCCTGTGATAGCGCATCAGTGGGCGAGCTAAGGGATGGCGACGTGTACAACGATCGCATTCCGCCCCGTTCACGACTCAACCCAATTGTTATTGACAGACTTTCTCCTCTGACATGCTGTCGATCCGAGCGCTCCATCGGACTCGGACCCTCTAAGCCGCCTTCTAAGACAAGTCGACAGTCTTCCTGCTTGCTGGGAATTTCGTCAATGTCGAAATGTCGGGCGTTTTTGATTATGCCTAACTCTTTCCTCTCAACGACTTACCTGTGGAGGCCAGATTGCTTTTTAAATGATTTGGTCGAACGGCAGTGCAGCAATTCAACGGAGTGCGGACCTGAGAAAAACACTCTTGTGCGACGTCCGCGACCGTGTTGGTTATGTGCTCTAGCGCTCTTCCTTTTTCCCGGTAACGTCCACAGTAACGCGCTCTCGAACTGTTGCTTTTTCAGTTCAAGTAGGTTTGGACCCGAGGAGACCGGTAATGCCATTCGTTAAAATCTATGTCCTCGAAGGACACTATGCCGAAGCCCGCCTCGACCGCGTGTCGAACGCGATCCAACAAACACTGAGGACCGAATTGGGAATGGCGCCCGACGAGCTCTTTCACATCATTCACCTCCTGCAGCCGGCTCAATTCCGACACACGCGGTCCTTCCTCGGATTGAACTACTCGGACGATCTGATCTGGTTGGAGCTTACGCTCATCACAGGCCGTATTGCGAAGGAGAAGCGGCTCGGCCTTTTGAAGTCCTTGAATGATGGAGTTGTCAATGCCGCTCAAATTTCTCCTGACGATCTGCTCATCACATTCTTTGAGACAGCGGGAGAGAACATTTCGTCAAGAACCCAGATGAAATCGCCGCAGGTGTCGAGGCGGCTTATGCGAAGGGCGAACTCCCCAAGAGGGATGAAGTGACCTTCGCCTATATGTGGTCCGGCCAAACAGAATCTTGCCTCGGGCATTGGCCACTGGCATCCACACGTGATGATCTTTGCGCCCTATTATGACAACGCGATGGTTGGCGGGAATCCGTTCGGGTCACCGCTTCCTCAGCTCTCGGATGACGCAGGAACGCCGTTCGCCGTCGTTGTAATCCCGGTCGATGACAAGCTGGCTGTCGGCGGCGAAATGAAATAGTGTCTATGCGCGTTGCTCAGGGAGCGTGTATCGAGGGTCGATGGAGGCATGATGAACAAAGTGAATGACAATCCATTTGTTGAGTACTCCGGCCCGTTCGAAGCACGCTATCTTGCTTTCCTTGAGACGATCGCGGCGCTTCGCCCGGGCCTGCACCGTTACTGCTCCCGAATGACTGGTTCGGTGATGGACGGCGAAGACGTCGTGCAAGAAGCTCTATTCGAGGCCTATAGAAAGCTGGACAAAATTCGACGACAGCCGTCCTCTGAAGCCGTGGCTATTTCGGATCGCACACAACCGTTCCATCGATTTCCTGCGGCGCAAAGGCGTGCGCGACGAAGCTGAGTTCGCCGCCGCAATGCCAGAAGCTAGCGAGCCGCCGGATCCAGTTTTGGGGACGGAAAAAGCTGTTGAGCACCTCGTACTGACACTGCCTCCGAAAGAGCGCGCATGCGTGCTTCTGAAGGACGTTTTTGATTATTCGTTGGAGGAGATTGCGGAACTGGTCGATTCAACTGTTGGCGGTGTCAAGGCCGCGCTTAATCGCGCTCGAACAAAGCTGGCTCTATCGCCTCCAGCAGCAGCGAAACCGGCCCGAAACGTGAACCCAGAGTTGAAACGAGTCATACAACTCTATGTCGAACGCTTCAATCGCCGTGATTGGGACGGAGTGCGTGAATTGCTAAGCGAAGACGCTCGGCTCAACGTTGCCGAGAGATTTGCCGGTAAGTTTGCGGACGCTCCTTATTTCTTTAATTATGATCGCTGGTCCTGGCCGTGGAAATTGGCTCTGGGTGAAGTGGATGGTGAACCGGTAATAGTCACCCTCCGCCGCGGCACGGACGCGTGGACACCATACTCGGCTATACGGTTAGACGTGAGCGGTGGGACTGTGGCCGGCATCGTGGATTACGTACACTGCCCATGGCTACTTCCGGCCGCAACTACTGTCACTGTTGACAAGGCATAGATTTCACGCGACGGTAGTGGGTATACGATGCCAGCGGCGTACCGGATGACGATCAGGCCTGAAGTAATCCAAGGTAAGGGCGGCCGACCAACCGGGGAGTTGGCCGTTCGCCGTGCAATTGGCTAACGCCGCCTTCGTTGCGGAAGCCCCACCAAGCGGAGCTTGGGCGGGGCACCCGCTAGTTGTGACAAGATCGTGATCGGGTGAACCATCCGCCCATCACTCACAATCTTGTAGCCACAATGTGTCTGGATGATTGGCCATATAAACCTGGGCCACTTGCTTCGCTTCGAGGAAGTCAACAATCGGATAACCCCCGAGCAGCGAGCTACGGTTTCCGTACTGGAACAAGCCGGGCGCCGTTCAGCGGGTGGAGTGCCGAGCGGGCCCGATCTTGACTATGCTGGGAGCTGAGAAAGAAAGCCGCCCAGCTTAGCCTTTGCCTTGAACTGCGGCACGGGATCGAGCTTCTTGAAGGCGCTGGTGAACGCATTCGACAGACTCCACATCGTGCGTGGCGAGAATTCCTCGTACTGCGGCTCAAATACAGCCGGTGAACCTCGGGCAGCAGACTCCTGGGCACGTCCAGCTTGCCATCGACGAGTGCGGCATAGAAGATGAGCTTGGCCCGCTCATCGGTGATCTGTGCTTGCCGCCAATGTTCGACTTGTCGCTGCATCGGTTCGAAGTTCCGCTGAATCCTGTCCACACCGACGGCAAGGGTATCCATCAGATTGAAGCTCTTGCTGTGCTTGGCAAGGACCGGAGTGAACACGCCTGAGACAATGTTTCCAAATTTCCGTGAATTTTGTACTTCCCAGAAGCGGACTTGAACGAAGCCGCTGGTGCGGCGGACGCATTCGCGTGCGCGGGGGTGAGCGGTGCTGAGTTAATGTAAGTTGTGTCGCAGAGGAGGAACTCTCTGTGACTCATTTACGCCAGATTATGCTCGAGGAGTTGAGGCGCCGTAACTTCGCCGAGACCACGATTCGCTCATACCTCCACGGGGTGGAGCATTTCAGCCGATACTTCCATCGCCAACCCGATCAGCTCGGCCCCGAGCACATCCGCCAGTATCAGGCGATGCTCTTCACCAAGTTGAAGTTCAGCCCGAACACCGTAACGCCGCGGCTGGCAGCTTTGCGCTTCTTCTACATTCAGGGATTGAAGAGAAGCTGGAGCACACACGGCCACCACGCCCCCACCTACGAACGCCGATCGGTATCCGAGCGCATCGGTCGCAGGAGTGCCCTCACAACCAAGCAAAACCAGCTTAGGCGCATACAAATCCCATAGTCCCCGGAGGGCGGCTTCCTTCAAGTCGCTGTATCCAAAGCGCCCGTGCACCGAACCAATGGAGACCCCTCTTCTCTCGTGGGCACTTCAGATACAGCCCTAAGACTTATCGTTACTGACCCAAATTAGATTCGCGGTTGATTGGACGAAAGTTGCTCATCGATTCACCATCGTGAGGACCGCTATGATTATCGCGTGTTTCGACCGATTAAGCCCGACAGGCTGCTAGCGGCAGTACTTTTCCTGATCAGGCTGTAGCCACTGGCCCATTTCCTCCCGCCTACTGATCCGAGCCTGTCAGCCGCGGATGTTGATGCACTTTACAATAGCAACACTACTGCATCCCTCGGGCAGTGAAGCGCGACGCCGCGCAAGATCCGAGACGGGGATACACCAATCCGGCGTGTCGGCGCGCCGACTCGGAGCGTGCGCAGCGCAGACTTTATTCGTAAAGCCAGGGCTTGTAGCAAATCTCGATGTTGTATCCGTCCGGGTCGCCGATGTTTGCCGCGAAGTAGTCGGCACGCCATTCGGGCCGAAGGCTCGGTTCCTTGTTTGAAGTTGCTCCCGCGTCTATTGCCGCCTTGTAGCTGGCCCTGACAGCGTCCGCGCTCTTGGCGGTGAATGCGACGTAGAGGTCTTTGGCGACTTCACCCTTCTTCAGCCAGAAGCCCGGATTGCTATTGATCGCGAAACCGTGCAGTCGATCGAACTTGTAGGGCATGTCGATGCCAAGCGGCTCAAGCATCTTCTTGTAAAATTCGCTCGACCGTTTCAGGTCAGAGACGGGGAGATAAATATGGTCAATCATGGCTTTCCTCTTTTCGTTTGACTTTGACAGCTCCGATCAAGGCTCTGCTAAATCCTGAACCGGGCCAGCCGTGGGTGATGATCAGCGGCAGCGTGTTCTCCTGAAGGCGTTTTACTTGTTGCCGCCGTTCGCGAAGATGATTTCTCCCGTGAGCCACCCCGCATCATCCGAGGCAAGAAATGTAGCCACGGGCGCGATGTCCTCAGGTTGGCCGACGCGTCCCAGCGACGTACTCGCGATTATCTGCTTCTTAAACTCCGCTCCCATGACGCCCGCCGCGTACGCACCCTCCGTTTCGGTTCCACCGGGA
>Ga0210400_10002109_pt1 | contig 18879 bp, 20 predicted proteins | sample IncBWH26MmetaG_FD_155456 | JGI IMG/M metagenome (GOLD analysis project Ga0210400, IMG submission 155456) | Forest soil microbial communities from Barre Woods Harvard Forest LTER site, Petersham, Massachusetts, United States - Inc-BW-H-26-M | ecosystem: Environmental > Terrestrial > Soil >...
AGCAGCGGCGTGGGGCCGGAATTATCAAAGACTACGCCGCCCAGCCCGTTGCTGGCATAGGTGGCACTCAAGCTGAGGTCAGGACGCAGGTTGTTACTGGCGAGCTTCGCGTTGGCGTCGTCAATGGCCAACTGCTGGTTTTGCGCCTCTATTTCCGGCCGGTTTTTGAGCGCATTGGCCATCGATTCCTGAAGATCGACAATCTCCAGCTTGCCGTTGGTCTCCGCAGAGTCAATCAGATCAAGATCAAGTGCGCCGGAACGCGCGTCCAGATCGGCGCCGAGGGTCTGGCGAAGCGTGTTCTCCACCAGCTTAAGGCTGTATTCAGCCTGGATGACCGGCACCTTGCGCTGGGCTACCTGCGACTCTGAGCGATAGATATCGAGCGGCGGCAGAGCACCCAGTTCCAGAGCGCGCTTGTCACGCTGGTAGCTGGCTTCGGCCAACTCGAGCGATTTCTTCAGGACTTCCAAGGTCTTGCGCGCCTGCACCACGTCCCAGTATTGATTGATCACTCGCTGCACCGTGTCATTCAACTGCGATTCAAAATTAGCCCGCGACTGGCGCACGCCGCGCTGCGCAATGATGATGGGCGCGCGGTTGGCGAAAATTCCAAAGCGGCGCAACAAAGGCTGAGAAAGTGAGAACGTGAGACCCGAGGTGAAGGATGGATTCACGGTTTCAAAAGCGCTGTTGGTGGTGAAACGCGTGGTACTCATGCCCACGCTGACGCCGGTGCCGGTCTGAAAGAGCTGTGAATAACCGGCACTGGAAGTCTGGCTCAGCGTGCTGAGAGTTGCCGCTCCGTTAAGTGAGGAAGCACTGGGCGAGATCGAGCGCGTAGGCGAGAAGCCGGCAATCAGCAGCGGATCGAAAGGCGAATGGGCGCGCCGCACTGCGAACTGCGAAAGATCAAACTGCGCGCGATCAACACTCAGGTCACTGTTGTTCAGGAGCGTGAGCAGGACGGCGTCTTCAAGGCTGAGGCGCAGCTTGCCCGCGACAATGAATTCATCCACGCGGCTGGGGCCCTGCACCTGCGTGGGAGCGGCCGGTCGATGAAGAAGGTTGCCGGTGGAAGGTCTCGCCGGCGTCAGCTGCGCGGAGGCGCCGAGCGCGGAGAACAGCAGCAGTCCAAAAATGCGTTTACGAATGAGCATGGCGATATTCCTGTTACTCGTAACGGATGGCCTCCACCGGATCCAAACGCGCGGCCTGCCGCGCTGGGTATATGCCGAAGAGCAGCCCAATGGAAACGGAGAAGGCAAAAGACAACACTATGGAGCTGAAGGTGGTCACGGTGGACCATCCGGCAAGCCACGCGATCAGGCGCGAGATACCGAAGCCGAAGGCAATGCCCAGGAGTCCTCCCATAAGAGAGATGAGGACGGCTTCCACCAGGAACTGCCGGATGACGTCCCGCTGGCGTGCGCCCAAGGCGCGCCGCACACCGATTTCCCGTGTGCGTTCAAGAATGGCCGCCAGCATGATATTCATGATCCCGATTCCGCCGACCAGAAGGCTGATGCTGGCAATCGCAACCATGACGAGATCAAAAATATGTTGCGTGCGCTGTTGCTGGGCCAGTAATTCCGCTGGAGCAATCACGCTGAAATCTCCGGCGTCGCGATGAGAAATGTTGAGCAATGACCGCACCACGTCCGCTGTGGCCAGCGTATCAAGCGAAGACGACAACTGAAGATAGATACCATCGATTTCGTCTTTCATGTTGCTGCGGCTGTCTTCCAGCCGAAACATTGCAGCGTACAGCGGAACATAAATGAGGTTGTTCAAGTCCTGGGCCGGCAGAGAATCTCCCGATGTCTGTGCGCTCAGTTGCGGTCCCACCACACCCACAACGTGAAACCATGCTTCGTTGATCTTTACGTATTGGCCGACTGCCTCAGTCTGTCCAAACAGACTCGCCTTAGCGCCCTGGCCCAGCACTGCCACCGGCGCGGCGCGATCGTTTTCCGCGTCGTCAAAAAATCTTCCTGCCACCACCTTGAGGCTGCCAATCTGTTGATAATTCGGCGAAATGCCATACACCACCGGCATATCATGCTGCGGCTTGGGAATCATTCTTCCGGGCGTGAATCTTTTTCGCGGCGTCGCCTGCACAATTCCGCTCACGTTGGATTGGATTACGCGAAAGTCGCGGAGGCTGAGACCCATGGAAATTTTGCGGATCTTTTCCATGTCCTCCCACGCGCTCACCTCATGCGCTTCGACGATCACATTGCGAACGCCCATCTGCTCAATCAACGCCATCACCTGTGCTCGAGCGCCCGCGCCGATGGACAGCATGGCAATCACCGCCGCCACGCCAAAGATCATTCCCAGCATGGTGAGCAGCGAACGCAGCTTATGCATCATCAGGTTTTCAAAGCCGAGATTGAAATCGACCAGGACCTGCGCCAGGTTGCGCGCCGCCAGCAGGGTCTTCCATCGCGAATAGGAGTTCATTGCCCCGGCGTTCATTGTCCAACCCCAATCGGTGAACTGGATGGATTTTTCTGCACTTTCAAAGCTTTTTCTGGATTCACCAGCGCAACCTCAGTTCCTTCCGGCAGATTTCCCAGCACAACGCGATTTTCGGTGCGGAACCTGATCTTGGCATCGGTTGCCTCAAAATGGTCGCCATGTTTTACGTACACCACCAGCCTGCCGTCTTTATCAAACACGCACTGGCTGGGGACAGAAAGCTGGTCTTTGATCTGCATACCTTTTACCAGCACCTGCGCCGAGGTTCCCGGCCTCATCTCGGCAGCGTGGCTCAGCAGATCGAAGGTCACGTCAAATCGGCGGACGGTATCTGCTCCAAAGTCACGGCGCGATGCCATGCCGGCAATCGTCTTTACCTTTGCCGGAAAGACCGCGTCCGGCTGAGCGTCCATGCGGATCTCCGCGGTCTGACCCACGCTCAGGTTGGAGCGGTCATTTTCAAAAACCTTGGCGACTGCTTCCATCTGTCCCACGTCCATCACTTCCACCAGGAACCGTCCTGGGTACACCAGGTCGCCTTCGCGATACTCCGGCAGTTGCATGCCTGGAAACATCATGCCGCCCGAGGCATCCATGTTGTCTTTAATGGAAACGAGCCCGTTGATCGGCGATTTCAGCTGCATCATGTCGATATTGTGTTGCGCCTGTTGCATACCCAGCAGCGCGGTTTGTCGTTTTTCTTCCAGCAGCGCAACCGCCGCTGTATTGGACGCTGCGCGTGAGTTTAAGTCCTGCTCCAGTTGCGCCAGGCGGCGCTTCGCTTCTTCCAGGTTAAGCAGGTTTTTCTTCGCGTCGATCTCACTCACTAGTTCGTTGCGGTCCACTTCCAGTTCCGCACGGCGTACATCGAACTTCGCTTTCAGCAGCGCAACTTTGTCTTCAGCTAACTTCACCTGGGCATCCGCTTTGGCCTTGGTGATTTCCTGGTCGGCCTCTGCGAGCTGTGAGCGGCTTTGCTCCAGATTAAATTCCTGTTCGCTCGGGTCAAATTCCACCACTACCTCACTGGCCTTCACTTCTGTGCCGGTCTTAAGAAGGTGAATGATTTGCAGCGTACCGCTCACGGACGGCGCAACCAGATTGGTGGAATGCGGTGTATGCAGTTCGGCCACCGTGTTGGTGTCCAATTGCAGCGTGCCCTTCTGCACCCGTGTGGTTGGGACAGTTTTGGCGGGGGGCCGCAATTGCTTTACAGCGTAGGCAATACCAATACCCAGCAGCAGGGCTACTGCTCCAACCATTACGTTGCGTATCAGTTTCCTGCTCATGGCTGTTGTGCTTTCTCCTGCGTAGGATCTTTCAGCGCAACCTTCTCTCCCGCCTGCAATCCACTACCGATCAGCAAAGTTGCTTTGCTGCGCCGGGTGACTTGTACCTGCCGTTCTTCAAACTTCGATCCTTTCAGCACGTACGCAACCGAGCCGCCATTCCTTTCAAACACTGCTTCCGGGGGCAACAGAAGCCCGTTTTCAATCTTCTCCACCGCAATCCGTCCGCTGGCGCTCATGCCCGGACGTATGCGCGGATCGGCGTCCAATATCTGTATGGCGATGTCAAAGTTCTTGGTAAAGGGCCAGGAAGAGTAGTCGAGCTTGGCCAGAGGGCTTATCTCCGCCACCGTTGCATGAAATTCCTTGTCTGCGATGGCATCAATGCGCACAGTGGCCGTCTGCGCTGTGTTCAGGCGTCCCCGGTCGCTTTCGTCCACGCGCGCGCTGGCCCGGACAAGCTTCAGGTCCGGCAGCTCTGCCACCACGGCCCCGGTCCAGGCGCGGTCACCTTCCTTGAAGTCAGGAGTTGATCCGCCGGTGGTCCAATTGCGCGCACGAAAGTTGGGCATGATGGTTACCATGCCGTCTGCCGGTGCGCGCCGCGTGAGTGATGCGAGTTGCCGCTCGCTCACCCGCACATCAAAAAGCGCTTTGTCGCGCTTCAGCTTCTTGGCATCGATTTCGGCATCGCCGGAAGCTTTGGTTGCTTTATCTTTTTGTTCAAGTTCCTTGAATTTCTGCTGCGCGTCCGCGAGCTTCAGCCGCGTCTTGGCGCCATCGATCTCAGAAAGAATTTCCTGCTGACTGGTGTCGAGGTTGGCGCGGTCAACGTCGTAACGTCCCTGCAGGACGTCCGTGGCCTGCTGCTCCGAGGTCAGGCGGTTTTCCGCCCGGCTGTGTTCAATGTCCGCCTCGGCGGACTTCAATACGGATCGTTGCTGGTCGAGCGTCCGCTGCAGCACAGACGTGTCGAACTGCACCACCACTTCGCCGGCCTTTACCTGAGTTCCTGTGGGCGTCAACTTAACGATCTGCAGGTCTCCGGCAATGGAAGGCGCGGTAAGCTGCACCGAGTGCAGCGCCTTGATCTCGCCACGTACCTGCACGTAGTCCACAAACTCGCCGCGCTTCACTTCCGCGGTGGGAATATTTGGAGCAGAGGTGCGGTGCAAGGCCACTGCTCCCATCGCGATCGCCAGGAACGCCGCCGTGGCTAGCGCAGCAATGCCCTTGCGGCGCTGTAAGAATCGGAGCAGACCCAGGTCGCGCATCAGCTTGGGTTCCTCAGCAGCATTTCGCCTTTTTCCACGCCGGAAACGATGGTCTGTTCCGCGTCATTGGCGAGGCCCAGCTTCACCTCACGCTTCTCATAGCCGGAGCCATTCTTTATTGCGACGAAATGTTTTCCGTTGTCGGCCATCACCGTGTCGCGCGGGACTATCAGCGCATTCGGCTGGCGGTCAAGCTCTATGTCCACGGCTGAAGAAAGGTCAGGCAAAAGCTTGGGATCGGTGCCATTGATGGAGAAAATCACAATCAGCGTGCGCGCCTTGCCGGAAAAAGCGCTGGTCTGCGCCACCGCGGCAATGCTGGCGATCTTTCCGCTGAATGACAACTCCGGATATGCATCCAGGCCGATGCGCACATTCTGCCCTTCCCTCAGCGCTTCGATATCGGCCTGGTTCACTTTGGCTCGGACCTGCATCCGTGCCGGGTTCACCACCTGCATAAATGGAAAACCAGCCCGCACCTCATCGCCTTCCTGCACGTCTGACATGCTGCCGCCCTTCCACATGGAGTTGACCACGGCGACTCCGTCCATAGAAGAATGCACTACCATTTTCTGGGTATTGTTCTGAGCCCACTTCATCGCGGTAAGGGCCCGGTCACGCTGGATTTCCAGGATCCTTAGTTCAGCTTTGGCTGCCAGGCGCTTCAGGTCGAACGTTTGCGAGAGCTGCTGAAACGTCGCTCGTGCCTGTTCCAGGTTCTGCAGGTTCTTTTCGGCGTCGATCCTGGAAACTATTTCGTTCTTCTTTACTTCCAGTTCGGCGGTTTTCTGGGCGTCTTCGGCTTTTTTCAATTCTGTTTCGTCGGCCGCCCGCAACGCGGCCTGGTCGGCTTCCTTCTTGCCGATGTTCGCGACCAGCCCCTTGTATTCCACTTCTTTATCCAGGACGTTCTTCAACTGTGCCTGGCGGTCGAACTCGACCAAAACGTCGCCCTGGTGCACCGCGCTGCCGTTCTTTGCCATTTTCGTGATGATCAAAGAGTTCAGTCCCTGCCCGGAAAGACGTGGCGCTGCGATGGTGTGCGACTCCACGGCTTCAACAATTCCGTGGACGCGGACCTTCTGCACAAAATCTTTTTGCTCGACCAGGGCTGTACGCGCAGTTTGATTGCCCCGGCGTGACCTGCCGGCCGCGGTAAGTGCTGCGAAAACCGCCGCCACACCCAGGGCGGCCACCAGCAAAGCAATCGCCATCATCCAGCGCCAGTTTCCCGGTTTTGGTGGTGACGCATCCTGCGGGGCAAGGTCCGGGCCGCGGGCGGGCTCAGGAACGGTTGCGGGCGAGACTTCTGCTGTACTAAAAAATAGTGATGGCTTATCCACTCGTCTTCCTATAGCTCAATCCGCGATGAAACCGGCAGGACTCTTCCTGCAAGCAAGCTAGTTTGGGATTGGCACTACTATAGGTCAATCCCATATCTCCTGAATACATCTTTCTAAAGCTTTTTTTTCCAGACTCACCGGCCTTCTGAACTATCGGAATGCTTCGCCGGCATCTTTCTTGCGGAAATTCTTGCCCCTCTCAGCACGTATTTGGCCTGTCCGGGCGAGGGAACGTTGGGACTTCTAACCGGCATGCGCCGGAGCATTTACATTCCATGAGGGGGGGCCGCACCGCAGGCTCCTTTACTTTGCAATTAGGTTCGGCCTCGAAAACCGTCACGACAAGGCTTGATCTTTGCAGGGCTGGCGCTGGCTTATGCTTCGGGCCGCGAGCCGGAAGCCCTGTTTGCCGAGCCGGGAGATCCCGCAACATTTTTATTGGCGCTTGGCCTGTGCCTGTTGATGACGTTGCTCGGAAGTCTCTTGCCTACATTGCGGGCTGTTCGCGTAGATCCAATATTGGTCATTCGCTCGGAGTGAGCCACGGCGGCCCATCAGCCGGCGCGCACACGACCGGTCGATGTACTCGCAAGGTTTGGAAATCGAAGCCTTTCTACCGCTCTTACAAGAAACATGCGAGTTTTTTGCACTCATACCTCAAAGCGACCATCGTACCTACTTTCGTTGCACCTTTGGCCGGAATATCGCAAGCCAGCAGGCGCACGACCCGGCATCGTTGAGCGCGCTTAGAAAATGGGGATCCCAAAGACCGCTAAGATGCCCTCATCAGAAACGAGCAGCCAATGCATTTTAGCCGGGAGACTTTTTCGGGGTATGCAGGACGGCGCTCCGCGGTCGCCAACTCCCTACTGACGCTAACCGCCTGGCACGGAGTCCCCTGATCTCCGTGCTATATGCAGATCAGCGAATACCGCTTGCTCAACCCACAACGGGGCACGCAAAGGAGGTTCATGCGATGGCTTGGCCAGGTGCTCGCCTCGCTGAAACTCCTCATACCGGCACCAAGTACCTCCGAAACTTGTACAGTTGTTCTATCCTAAATAAGAGGCATGAGCATGGAATTGAAAATTAGGAATCTTTCCAAGACTTATAAGAATGGCGTCAAAGCTCTCGACAACGTGTCGCTCACGATCCCGTTGGGCATGTATGGTCTTCTTGGTCCGAACGGAGCCGGCAAGTCCACGCTGATGCGGACCCTTGCAACCCTGCAAGAGCCAGACAGTGGCAGCATTTTTCTCAACGAGATCGACGTTCTCAAGCAGAAAGATGAAGTGCGGCAGCGTTTGGGGTATTTGCCGCAGGAGTTCGGCGTCTATCCACGAATCTCCGCCCAGGACATGCTCAGTCATTTGGCCCTGTTAAAGGGGATTACTAACGCGCGTGAGCGCAAAGAAGTCGTCGCTGCCATGCTGCAGCGCTGCAATCTGTACGATGTTCGCAGAAGGCGTTAACCGGCTTCTCCGGTGGCATGCGGCAGCGCTTTGGCATTGCCCAGGCGCTGATCGGCAATCCCCAACTTCTTATCGTAAACCCGCGCGTCTTGGGTGTGCCAATGATGTTCCCAATATCCCGCGGGAATGAAAAATGCGTACGTGAACGCCTTGCCAACCGCGTTCTTGTCACCTTCCAGAACGGACCACTTCGTACCGTCGCGATCGATATCCTGCCAAACGATGGTCTTTGCATCCCAGGCTTGCGGAGACTGTGCGAAAGCCGCCGCGCTGAAAAAAAGTACCGCTACTAACGAAATGTACTTCATGGCTTCTCCAGAACTTTGTAGTCTCTGGGTGAAACAATCCACCTAGAGCATTTTCAGGATATTGACCCAAGAGAATGCAGACTATCCGATTCTTGCGTTCGAACTATCATCCTTCAGGGGCAGACGGATGCACAGTGGTTCTGGCGATCTACGTTGACGTATTGGGGCCACCGTCCTACCAAGTTTCAAGTAACTTCATAGCTCACTCCGTCGGGGTACAGGCTCCGATACAGACGATCTTGTTCAACGGCAAGTACTAGTCGGTTCAGGCGACTCCCGCATTGTCGGCAACCCTTCCTTGACCGGATTGTTGAACGTTTGCCCGTTATCCGCCCAGAAGAAGAATTCGCAGCCGAACGGTGGCGACGTCCGCCGTTGGAAAGCGACGCGTCTCCGACCACTCACTCCTGGCAGCCTGCCCTGGAATGAGACTTCGCATTCCATTGAGCGAGGGGTAAGAGCCGGCGCATGCCTTCCGGGCATGCAGGCCGATCCGAAACGATACTTAGCGCTTCTTCAAATCGTATTTGCAGCATACTCTGTGGGAACTGCTCCCAATGAACTATGCCATAGACGATCTTCAGACCGTTGTCCGCCAAGTTGACCGAGTCGTCATCAGACGTTTGTGCCATCCTCAACTTCAGAGGGCTGAATTTCGATCGAAAGAAAGCGCTGGAGAGAGAGACTCCAGGAAATCTCGTGCATCGAACGCCTTGCCGGCGGTGATTACGCCGGTCCTCGTTGCCAGTGCGGTCACGACACGCTGTACCGCCTCCACCACAATCGGACCAGTGATCGCGTAGATATCTCGCCCTCGCGCGAACGCTCGGCGGCGCTCCCTTCCCCTGCGCGCCACTACTTCCACCAGAAACGTCTGCGATGAGCGGCCGCTCTCGTCCGCCGCAGTTGGGGTGGGTGTCTCCGGATCGTGGAGGTCTCTCATCGGCGGTAGATTCATGAATACGCGAATTTCGGCCACTCGCAAGTGCCGTGAGATGGTGACGATTTCAGACAGGCACAGAGGCGTGACCTCTTGTACGCCGAAAGGCGCTGGGAAGTCCCACGTACGATTGCAAGGCGGATCGGCTGCGAACTCCAGCTTGTTGTTGGAGAACACAAAACGCCGTTCGGTATTGCGCTTGCCTGTCAATCGCGTGCCCAGGGTTGGATGCCAACTGTCGAGCGCATAAGCTATCTGAATGGCATCCGCAGCCTGCCAATCACCCATTGCAACCGTAGCAAACAAGTCGGCCAATCCGCCAAAGAACGCCATTGCGGGATCAATTACGATGCCCGCATCGCGCGCCGGGGCATCAAATCTCTCAAAAGCGCTGAGGACCGCTCGCTGCTCTGCGGTCACATCGAAGTAGTGAACACGGGCGCGCAACGCGGCTTCGATGACTGGCGCCGCCGTATCGATGAAAGGCCCGGCGCAGTTGATGACGGCGACTGCGCCATCAAGAGAGCCATCGAGCGACGCCGCGGAATCAACCGACGCCGCTCGTACCTTGAGGCCGTGATATTCATCCCCAAGCTTGGTCAATTTATCGACATCTCGGCCGGCAAGAATGGGTATCCACCGTCGTGCCAGGAGCTCGGACACCACAAAGCGGCCCGTGTGTCCATAGGCACCGAACACCGTCACCGTCCGATTGATCGTCATGGACGCGATCCGTTGGCTGCCTTGGCGGCTTCTTGCAGCGCTTTCATCGCCGTGAGGTAAGGCCCGGGACCGTAGCTCACCCGAGCGACACCACGCTCCGCCAATGCCGACAAGGGTGGAGTGCCATCGCCTACCATGATGTTGACCGGCAGCGGCGACGCACCAACAAGCCGCGCGATGAGAGAGATATCGACAAGACCAGGCACGAACAGTCCATCCGCGCCGGCTTCTGCGTAGGCGCGCGCTCGATCGATCACCTCCGCCACCATCGCTTCATCATGTTGTTTGGCAGGCCGCTGGAAAAAGACATCAGTTCGGGCATTGATGAAAAAACCGGTATTGGCGGTATCTGCCATTTGCCGGGCGCGCCGGATTCGCGCGGCTTGATCAGCGGCCGGGCGAAGCTTTCCGTCCGCCGGAAAGCTGTCCTCGAGATTGCAGCCCACGGCCCCTGCCTCGATCGCCAAGCGAACGCTTTCGCCAACCAGCTTGGGCTCGTCACCGTAGCCACTTTCCAAGTCGAAGGTCACTGGTAATTCCGTAACGCCCACGATTCGGCGCAAATTGTCGATCGCCAAGGCGAGCGGAATGCGCTCGCCATCGACGAAACCATGGGAGTCGGCGACCGACCAACTGCTGGTCGCAATGGCCGCGACTCCGGACGTCGCGATTGCCTTAGCGCTGCCTGCGTCCCATGTGTTAAACAGCACAAAGGGCTTGCCGGGGACATGCAGCGCGCGAAACCGTTCCGCCTTGTGATTTTGATGTGTCACTTCTCTTCTCCTTTTTTGGTCGGGCGCGAAGGTGCGCCATGTTATTTCGCTTGTGCTTGCGCGCTTCGCCAGTGTGCCCGCAATTCCTTGTTAAAGTCCCCCCATCTTTCTTCCGGGAAGAAGATCCTGGCCCCTTTGAACTCAACGCGCCGCCGCGTGCCGGGAATGTTGTCGGCCAGCCAATGCGACCACTTTACGTCAAAGTACACATCGTCTGTTCCCCACACGATGAGCGTTGGCGCCTTCAACGTCTTCAACCCGGATTCAATCGCCAGTGTGTGCTTGTTGTCAAAAGCTGCAAGGAAGCGCTGCAGGTCGCGTGTGCGCTGCTCGCTCCTTACCAGTGGGCGTAGATAAGCTTCAATGCTCTCGTCCCTCATTTCTTCTGGATGCTCATAAGCCGGCCCCAGTGCTTGCGGCGACCTGTAGACCGCCTTGTCTGCCAACATCGCATCCAGCGTTCCTCGTAAGCCGCCGGCAGCCGCCATCGCCAGGAACGGCTTGAAGGCCTCGGGCGGCCAATTGTCGTGCGTGTCGCAGTCGGTGAGCGTGAGGCTTCGCACGCGCTCCGGATACAACGCGGCAAAAATCTGGGCAATCCCACCGCCGCTGTCGTTGCCGACAAGGTCCACCTTGTCGATCTTCAACGCGTCGAGAAACTCTTTGAGCATTTTTGCATTGGCTGTCACGGAAACATCCTGGTCGGGTGCAATTTCCGTGTCGCCATGTGCCAGCAGGTCTACGGCGATGTTGCGACGAATGTCGGATAAACCCGCAAGCTGATGACGCCAGAGATAGCTGTTCAAGAGCACACCATGCACATACAGTGCAACCGGCCCAGTGCCCTGTTCCATGTAACTGATACGCCCCGACGCGGTTTGCACACTGCGCCGCACTGGCAACGACTTGCTTTTCCCCATATTCGACTCCCTATGTTTAGCCTTTGTGTCTGCATGGACCTTCCGCGGCGCAACGGTATGGAGAGAAACTCCAACGAGCAAAGCGACGATCGGCGCTATAGAGCAACGTCGTGCGATCCAACGTTGCTTATCTTGAGAAGTTGATGTCATCTGATTTCCGCGCATAATTTAGGTTCTCCTCGATCCACTGGCGGAAACGTGAGCCTCTTTGAGCTTCAAGGCACAGTCATCACAGCACACCTCTACCGCTATGCCGCCGATTCTCACCTTTATCGGATTTCCATCGAGCTTGCAGTCGCAGGATGCGCAAGTTTTTTCCATCGGTATTCTCTCCTCTACCCAACGTCGGGGTATGGCCAGTAGGCCACGCAGGAAGAGAAGGCCGCTATCAAGATCTTTAGCTAGTTTGGTGTGAACGCGCTCTGGATAGGATTCTCAGGGAGACGCCTTGAAAGTGGCTCCTAGCGACGCACCGCCGAATACCTGAACTCCGAAGGCGAACGTCCATAGGCTTGGCGGAAGGCCGCGCTGAAGTGGCTGTGGCTGGAGAAGCCAAGGTCGAGGCCCAGAGCGGTGAGGTCGTCATACTGTCCGAGAAGGTCCAGCGCGCGCGCCAGGCGAAGGCGCAGTTGGTAGCGATACAAAGGCAGGCCTTCCACCTGTTGGAAGACTTGCGTGAGATACACCGGTGAGACGCGAACTTCCTGGGCGATCTCGGCCAGCGTCCAGCGCCGCGCCGGATCGCCTGCAAGCACGAGCTTAGCTCGGTCAACCAAGCGCTGCCGACCAACGCTCGCTCCGGTCGTGTGCGTGGTGCGCGGCCCGAGGGCCCGCTGCGCAAGAGTCAGCGCCAGGCTTTCAGCTTCCAGAGGCTCCGCGACATTCTCGCGCAGACTATGGCGCAGAAGCGCTACAAGAACTTGCGTTCGCCCATCAATCCGCAGACGCTGTTGTTGAAATGCCAGCGTTGCCCCGTGTTGCAACAATGCTCGCGGTGCCAGCTCACGGAGCTGAGATTCGTCCAGGATCAGCGTCAGGCTGGCATCGCCGCCCGGCACCGGATGGCTCACCCGATAGCCTTCGCCCGCGTTGAAAAACAAGACCTGGTTAGCTTCAGCGACTGCTTGCTTCTGTCCAACGTGCCGTACGTAAACGCCCCGATATGGAAACACCAGTTGCGTCGTACGCGTGCACTCTTCCGGACTTTGATGGCGGCAGCTTCCCTGGCAGTACGTGTCCCGAATACTCACGGTCGAGGACGTGAGGAGAGAGTCCACCGTAAATTCGGGCACAGGAACATCCTTTGACAACGCCACGTGACAACAACCTCCTCGCAACCAATCGTACCACTCGGCCGCCAAGCTGCGTTGGATCGTCTAGACCATCAGGGACAGTCGCGGCGACTACCTCGGTGCGCTTTTCGGCGCGACCACCTTTCCTTGATAATTATGCGAACCAACAACGCTGTAACGGAGCCGAAAAGTACCTGGTCATGTCAGTGCGACCGCTCGCCCGTGAAATGCGAGATAGTCGGCAAGCCAGCAGCGCCGTCAGAAATCGGATGCCCCAGAGGGTAACGAATACGCCCGCGATCGCGCCTAGAGAAGCCAGCAAAACGCTCTCGGTCAGCAGTTGCCGCACCAGTGCTGGGTGTCGCACCGGCCCTTGCACTCGTGACCGGCGTATTGTTTGGCCTAGCTCCGGCGCTCCAGTCAACACGCGTGGACGTAGTACCGGCGCTCAAGAGGGTTCGGGCCAGTGAGGCGGGCTCACGATTGCGCCTGAGTTTGAGCCACGTTCTGGTGGTGTCGCAAATTGCGTTATCGCTGATGATGCTGGTGGCAGCCGGGCTTTTTGTGCGGACGCTCTCGAACCTGCAATCGGTTGACGTTGGGTTTAGCCGCGAAAACATGCTGCTGTTCGAGTTGGATGCTCGAAAGGCCGGACACAAAGACCCAGAAATCTCCACCTTCTACGGCGATCTACAGAGACGCTTCAGCGCGATCCCGGGTGTACGGAATGCGAGTCTCTCTCGATATCTTCCCTGATCGAGGCCGGGCATGGCGAGGACATCTATCTCCCCGGCGAGCCGCCTGATGATGCCACCCGGTACTTTGACCGTCGGACCCGGATACTTCAAAACCATGCAGATTCCGATCCTGGCCGGGCGGGACATTGAGGAACGCGACCAGCCCGGAACGCTGCCAGTTGCGGTGATCAACGAGGTGTTCGCCAAAGCCAACTTTGGTAATCAGAGTCCCTTGGGCCAGCACCTCATTGCGGAGTTCAACCAGAATCGGCACGACATGGAAATCGTCAACGTATCCAGGAATGCGCGCTATGGTGGATTGAAAAGACATATTCCGCCCGTGGTATTCATGCCATACAGTCAGGCCCTTCCGCCTCCGCGGTGGATGGTGATGAACTGCGCACGGCAGGCGACCCGCTGGGGTATGTCAATACCGTACGCGACATCGTTCACCGCGCGGACGCGCGCGTGCCGGTCACCGACATAAGAACCCAAACCGCGGAGATCAGCCACACCATGAATCAGGAGATCATCTTTGCGCGCTTGTGCACCGGCTTTGCGATCCTCGCGCTGGTGATCGCCTGCGTTGGGCTTTACGGCACCATGTCCTACAATGTCGCCCGTCGCACCGGCGAGATCGGGATTCGCATGGCGCTCGGCGCGCAACGTGGCGCGGTGGTCTGGATGGTGCTGCGTGAGGTCCTTGCCCTTGCAGGGGCCGGGCTCGCCATCAGTCTGCCGGCGGCATTCGTCGCTTCGAAGCTCATCGAGTCTTTTCTCTTCGGTATGAAACCCAATGACCCCGTAGCGCTTACAGCGGCTGTGGTGACTTTGCTGGTCGCCGCGATTTCCGCCGGCTACTTTCCCGCATGGAAGGCGTCGCGAATCGATCCCATGATCGCATTGCGGCATGAATGAACAGCAGATAGCTTGCGTTACTCAGATTGCAATAAGCCGCGCATTGAGAAGCGTCGGGCTTGGTGGATGTATGGTCGGCAAAAACTGAAACTGTCCACAAACGGGCTTCGAGGAGATCCGGGACTCTGGATCTCAAGTACACATCACCCGTTAGCTGCTGGTTTCGGTGACCCTCTCGGAAATCCGGGTTACCTGCTGGACTCCTGCAGTTGTGACATGTCGAGGCTCAAGTAAGTCATGCCACGCACGTCAAGGAACACGCGCTGGCGAACATTTACAAGGCGAAGCAGTACGTGTTCGCAACCGGCACACCGTGCCACCACGCCGGGACACTGCATGTATACATGCGCTTCGGCAAAGCGCCTTGTTGTTCCGCAGTACGCACATTTTCCCTCTGCAGCTGTAACATCCATGACGAATATTTTGCTCAATTCACCCGCGGCAGCGTTACCGTCAAGGTAGTCGGCATGTGAACTCATTTCTTTCCTCCTGTGGGGCCAAAACGCTCCGTCTTGATCTTTTCAGGACTGTTGCCGCAGGCACTAAGGAAGCCGGCAGCACTTTCGACGAACGGTGTAGGGCCACAAACATAGCAAGTCGGGACAAGTTTTGAGGGCCATGTCGTGTTCGCGACCAGGGCGGCGTCAATACGGCCGGGTGGTCTCGCCCAACCCTCCGGAGCAGCTCGTGTGTACGCGTAAGTAAGGATCAGAGAACGATCTTGATCTGATAACGACTGCAGCTCATCGCGGTAGAAAACTGCTCCCGGTTCACGTACGGAATACAGCAGCCGAAATGGCGCACTACTGCCCGCCGACACACGCGCGCGGATCATAGCCATAAGCGGAACGATGCCGGAGCCGCCTGCGATCAGCTGGATCGGCTCACTCTGCTGAGGGCGCCACACGAACCAGCCGCCGATCGGACCTCGCAACTCCAGACGATCACTGGTTGCGACTTCCTGCGTGAGATAGGGTGAGACTTCGCCGTCAGGCAGTCGTTCGATGGTTAGTTCAACGTGCTTTTCAGGGTTCGGCGCAGAAGCGATCGAGTATGACCTGACCGCAGAATATCCGTCTGAGGCCGTCACACGCACGTCAACGTGCTGGCCTGCGATGTGACCCGGCCAATCCGGAACCTCGAGCGTGATCGTCCGCGCCGTCGCCGTTTCGTCATGAAGAGCAGCCACCGTTCCAACTCGCCACATCAGTCGCCCCAGTAACGCTGCTCCCGCCATGGGTCGCCATAATTGTGGTAACCAAGCATTTCCCAAAAGCCAGGTTTATCGTCGTGCATCAGCGTAATGCCCCGCACCCATTTGGCGCTTTTCCATAAATACAGATGGGGAACAAGAAGTCTTGCAGGGCCGCCGTGCTCCGGGGCCAGATCGTCGTCGTCAAAACGGAACGCAATCCATGCCTGTTTGTCCAAGAGGTCAGTGAGAGGCAGATTTGTACTGTAGTCACCATACGAATGCGCAAGGGCATATTCAGCATCGGTTAGCACGTTTGCAAATAGCGTATCGAGGGAAACACCTTCCCAATGCGTGCCGAGTTTCGACCAGCGTGTCACGCAGTGCAAGTCAACGGTGACGTTCTCAGTGGGCAACTCGCGAAACGATTTCCAGTTCCACCGTCGCAGGACGTTACTGCCATCGTCGATCGTAAATTCCCACTGGTCAAGCGGCACGTGTGGCGTCGGTCCTGCAGACAAGACGGGGAAGTCAGTAGTGAGATATTGCCCTGGCGGCAGCTTTACATCTGCCGCGCTGCGTCGACCCGTAAATCCTCGTGAGGTAATCGCCATCCGCGCCCTCCCTGATGTATCTGCTGTCGTGAACTCAAGGTATCCCCAGGCGGATAAGGAATCTATTGGGCATTGGTATTTCAGGCGTCCCGGAAAGGAGAATGCGGGTAATGCTTTCGTTTACGAGCCAAGCGCTGTTGTGCTCTCAGATTTGTGCAACTCCGCCATCGACAAAGAGCTCAATACCCGAGACGTAGCTGGCTTCGTCCGAAGCGAGAAAGGAGACGACTTTCGCAATCTCGTCCGGATCTCCCATCCTGCCGAGCGGTACATTGTCCCTGAACGCCTGCTTCATCTTCGTGAGCGCCTCGCCTTGTTGCAGGCTCTCCATGATCGGCGTATCGATGTGCCCAGGGCTGAGCACATTCACGCGAATGCCACGGCTCCGCAGATCATTCGTCCAGGTTCGAGCAAACGAACGAACAGCCGCCTTCGTCGCGCTGTACACACTCATGGCGGGAAAACCCTTAATGCCGGCAATCGATCCGGTCAGAATAATTGCCCCGCCATCGTTCATCAGGGGTAGCGCTTTCTGCACAGAAAAGAAGAGTCCCTTTACGTTTGCGTCGAAGTGAAGGTCAAAAAACTCTTCATCCACGGTTTCGAAAGCTGCCAGCTTCGCTACACCGGCATTCGCAAAAATGATGTCGAGCTTGCGGTTGTGTTTCTTTACTTCATCGTATAAATGATCTAGACCGGATAAGCTGGCAACGTCGCCTTGCACTGCCGTTGTATTTTTTCCAATTTCAGCGACGGCGGCATCCAGTTCCTTCTTACGACGGCCGGTTATAAAGACATGATCCATGCCTTCTTGAACAAACCGCTTTGCAGTAGCGAGGCCGATGCCAGTCGATGCTCCCGTAACAACCGCGATTTTGCCTGCAAATTTGCTTGACATATCCAACTCCTGTTGGGAGCCAGTGCCAGCCGAGTCATCGAAATGGCTGGCCAAGCCCACTCGGGTTTTGCAATCCGCCTCGCTAAACCGTTCGACGACTTGCTGTGTTCTACGCAGCCTTTCGAATGGGACCAGATTGGGCAACCTCCCGGCACGTCTTAGCACAGCGACGGCACGCTTCGGCACATTTCCGCATAGTTTCGACATCGTTGTGTTTTCCGCACTCGTCTGCACAGGCATCACAGATGTCCGCGCAGACGCCGCAAAGCTGATGCGCAAACCGCGAATTTCCCGACAGCAAGGTTGCGCAAACCCCACATACTGGCGCGCACTCGTGGCAAAGGCGGACGGATTGTGCCATTTTGGAAGGATCGTCTGTGAGGCCCTCGTCGACGCATGCTGAGCACCAGCGCAGGCATTGCAAGCATTCTTCAATAGCGCGATCGATGATCGGATTGAATGTAGTGGTGGCCATGGGGGATCTCCTTTCGAACTTAAGGTGTGACGACATTGAATAGGTTGCCCATACAGCGGGACAGATGTTTCTTACCGTGTCACTTCCGGCGGCGCCAATACTGCGCGCGTTCTCGACCTCTGGAACGATTTTGGGCAAGCCCGGCGCTACGCAGCCGACTTTGCTAATCCGCCCTTTTCAATGACAAAGTTTGCGATTTGATCGGCGCCTTCGCCGCTCTTTAAATTCGTAAAAATGAAAGGTCGCTTTACGCGCATTCTGAGCGCATCCGCTTCCATTACCTCAAGGTTTGCACCTACCAGAGGAGCTAAATCTATCTTGTTTATAACGAGAAGATCAGAACGCGTAATACCAGGACCGCCCTTTCGAGGTATTTTTTCACCTGCCGCGACGTCGATCACATAGATCGTTAAATCAGCCAGCTCTGGACTGAAGGTTGCCGCAAGATTATCGCCGCCCGACTCGATAAAGCATAATTCTGCCTGTGGGAATTTCTCGTTCATGTCTTCTATGGCGGCCAGATTCATAGAAGCATCCTCCCGAATCGCCGTATGAGGACAACCGCCCGTTTCGACGCCCATAATGCGTTCCGCAGACAGCGCTTGCGCGCGTGTGAGAATGAGCTGGTCTTCCTTCGTGTAAATGTCGTTGGTAATGACGTAAATGTCGTAGTTGTCCCGGAGCCGCTTGCAGAGCGCTTCAACCAGCGCCGTTTTGCCTGAGCCGACTGGGCCGCCGATCCCGACGCGCAAGGGGCGGGTTTGAGAATCTGGGCTAGCGACAAAAGTCATGAGCGGAACAGCCTTGTATATTGCGTTTCATGCGCCATGGACGCCAGATCAGCCATGAATGCGGCGGACCCAAGATCGGCAATCGTAGTATCCGTGGCCTGAGTGCTCGCGGAAAGCACTGCTTTCTCAAGCTCCGCGATTGCGAGCTGCCCATCGGTTTGGCCGAGGGGGATCAGTCGAACCCCGGCGGTCACCAAATTGGCGAGATAACTTTGCAGGAAAGCGGGCAAGGCCAGGGCAGCCGGAATGCCCTGTCTTGCCGAGCGAACTCCGAGAACAACGGCCAAGGCAGGCTGAACATGGTGTTGCGAGAGCATTTCTGAAAGCCAGTCCAAGATTCGATCGGGCCATACTTGGCGTAGCGTGGCAAGGCAGGCTGCGGCCTGCTGTGATGATTCAAGCGCAAATTCCGATGTCGCGCGAGAGGCGGCCGCCA
>Ga0210400_10002110_pt1 | contig 18878 bp, 14 predicted proteins | sample IncBWH26MmetaG_FD_155456 | JGI IMG/M metagenome (GOLD analysis project Ga0210400, IMG submission 155456) | Forest soil microbial communities from Barre Woods Harvard Forest LTER site, Petersham, Massachusetts, United States - Inc-BW-H-26-M | ecosystem: Environmental > Terrestrial > Soil >...
GTGAAACTGGATGTGGGAACGTCGATCGAGATGGAGATTCAGCGGGCGATCCCGGTCGATGCGAGCCGGATTGCGGTGGCTAAGGTTGGGCCTTAGAACAGTGGTCAGTGGTCAGTGGCCAGTAAACTCCTCATTCCTTCTTTACTGGTGCAGCCTTCCTGAAACTCTCACTTCAAATTGAATAGGGCGTTTACGTGGGCGGTTACGGTTACCGTTTGCGGAGTGAATTCCTCGGTGGGGGCGGCGAGTTCGGCCTTGGCCATGTTGGCCATGGGGCGGGCCATGCGCGGCATTGGGACGCGCGGGTTTTCGAAGGTATCGACCGAGGCGTAGGAGAGCTCGCCTACAATGCGGCCGCTGGCGCGGGCGATGGCGTCGGCGGAGTTGCGGGCGCGGCGGTAGGCGTCTTCGACGGCTTTATTCTTGGCATCGTCGATGGTTTCGAGAGTGTAGTTCAGAGTTTGGGTTTCGCTTACGTTGGCGTCGGCTAGTTGCTGGGTGATGGGGCCGATCTTCGAAAAATCCTTGAGCTTGAGCGTGACGTTGGTGGTGACGCGATAGCCTATGACTTTCTGTTTGGGTGTCCACTCGTACACCGGCTGAACGGAAAGGAATCCGATGCTGGCGGCTTTGGGCTCGATGCCGTTCGTACGCAGAACCTCGCGAACCTGTTCGGCTTGTTTCGAGGCGTTGTCATAGGCTTTTTGAGCTTTATTGTCCTGCACCGAGATGTTGAACTGGATGACGGCGGTGTCGGGGGCGGATTCAAATTTGCCGTCGGCGCCGACGTAGACCGAATTAGGAAGTGCGGTGACGGCGGGATGTTCCTGCGCGAGGGCTGCGGCGGTCATGCTGCAGAGGGCGAGAAGGACGAGTGCGGATTTCATGAAATGCCTCCCAGGCAAGTTCGATGCCTTCATTGTAGGTCCCTCGGGGCTGAAGCCCACAGTCTGGTAGGGCTGCCAAGCGCAGCGCTGAAAGCCTGCGCCAGCCAAAATCACAATCTGCCAGCGGCCTGCTAATAGAACGCGGCGACGGCGGGGCCTTGCGCAGCGGGACGCGGGAAACCCCGGAGCAGAGCCGGGGAGCTTACCTCAACGGCTTGAGCCGAATCGATTCTGTAGCCTTACGGCACGACTGAAGTTGTGCTCTTGCCGGTCCATATTGTTGGTTCGCGTTTTTCCTGGCGGCTTAGTTGCTTTTGGCGCTGGCGGAGTAGCTGAAGGGATAGGTTTGCGCGTTGATCTCGCGGCGGAGGTCTTCGAAGATGTCGTCGGGCATCTTCAGAAAGACCGCGACGACTTCGGGATCAAACTGGCGGCCGGCCCAGACCTGAATCTCCTTGCGAGCTTCGGTGAGAGTTCTGGCGGGACGATAGGGGCGGTCGGAGATGATGGCGTCGAGGGTATCGGCGACAGAGAAGATGCGTGCACCCAGGGGAATTTCGGTGCCTTTGAGACCGCGGGGGTAGCCGGAACCGTCGAAGTGTTCCTGATGGGAATAGACAATGTCGCAAGCTTCGGTGAGAAAAGGGATTTTCTTGAGCATCTGGTAGCCGTGATAGCAGTGCTCGCGCATGAGGGCTCGCTCGTCGTCGTCGAGCTTTCCAGGCTTGCGGAGGATGTTGTCAGGGATGGCCATTTTGCCGATGTCGTGGAGGAAAGCGCCGCGGGCGATGATGAGGATCTGTTCGCGGGGCACGCCCATGGCGCGGGCAATGGCGATGGTAAAGGCGGTGACACGGCGGGAGTGGCCCTCGGTTTCGGCGTCCTTAAGGTCGAGCGCGTCGCCTAAAGCCTGCAGGGTGATGTCGTAGGAGCGCTCGAGATCAGCCATGGCGAGCTGAAGCTGGTCGGTGCGAGCCTCGACGAGAGATTCCAGATTGGTTTGATAGTTGCGGTTTTCGGCTTTGAGGCGGCGATGTTCCAGAGCCCGGCCGACGGTGTTGAGCAACTGTTCGCGCTCGAAGGGCTTGAGCAGGTAATCGTGGGCGCCGTTGCGGATGGCGGCGAGGGCGACGGAAATGTCGTGGACGGCGGTGACCATCACGACCGGCATATCGGGAAACTTTTCCTTGGTGCGTTCCAGCAGGCCAATGCCATCGAGGTCGGCCATCATGAGGTCGGAAAGCATGAGCTCGAATTCTTCGCCGGAATTGAGCAAGGCAAGGGCTTCCATGCCGGAACTGGCTTGCTTCCAGGCATAACCGGCGGCAGCGAGGATGGCGCAGACAATCTCACGGATTGCCTCTTCGTCGTCAACTACAAGAATGCGATCAGCCATAGCCCCAGTCGTCAGTATACTCTCGGTAAATTTAACCCCGGAGCATAGGTGCCGAAAGTAACCATCCAGGTCCGGAAAACGCATGGATAAAGGGCCGGGCCGTGATATTCAAAAGCAGGGCACTGTTACGTCTGGAATAGGGAAGCGAGCTAAACGCGCGATGATTCGCCGCAAAAAAACGCGGCGCTTCGAGCGGCTCGACCAGATTCCTCACTGCGCGAAGAACGCTTGTTCGAAATGACAATTGAAATAAGATGAACGCTTCCCTCTGGTCCATTTGGAACACCACGCTACAGCCGGCGCTCGCCGGGCTGAAGGCCGGGGAGTGGGCGCTGCTACTGGTGCTGGGAGCGTCGCTGCTGGTTCTGTCAGCGCTGCGGGAGCGGTATCTTCTGGCGTGGACGGCGGGTTGGGCGCTGCTTGTGAGTTCGCGCCTGGCGGGGGTGCACGGGGCCGCGATGCGGATCCCGGAGCGCTATGTTCCCGCGGCTGAGCAAGCGGCGTTCGTGGTTGCGATGGGGCTGTTTGCGGGCGCGGTCTTCATTTATATCCGGGCGCGAAATCTGCTGGCGCCGCTGTCTGCGATCACGGTGAGCGTGGCGGGCTTTGCCGCAGCCAGGTTGCTGCTTTGGCCGGATTCACTGCCCTTACGCGTCGCTCTGGAAGTTTCGTATCGAATCATTCTGCTGACTGCGGCAATTGCGTTGCTGCGTGCCCGCAGGGGACGCTGGGAACCGGGGGCGTGGCTGCTGGCGGCAGGCCTGCTGGCACAGCACCTGAGTTGGCTGCCTTTCACGAGCCAGATTCCGGCGGGAGCTGTGCTAGTGGCGGACGTGTTGCTGGGACTGAGCATGCTGCTGGTGGTGTTTGGAGAAGCGCGCGCGGGGGGCCGGCGATTGAGAGTGCTGGGGGCTTTGACCGAGAGTATTGTTCTGGCTCAGCAGCAGGGCGGCATGATGGAAGACGCGTTGGAAGAATTGCAGCGTCTGACCAGGAGCAAAGCGGCATGGTTCCGCTTGATTGAGGGCGGGCACCTGGTAGCGACGCATGCGGTGGGTGTATCTTCGGACTTTTTGCGGGAGGCCGGTTTTGCGGAGTTGACCGAGAGTGTTTCGCGAACGCTGGAACGGGGCAAGCCAGTGACGGCGCACCGGGCCGGAGCGGGTTCGGAAGATGTCGAACTACTCAAGTCGGAAAAGATTCTTTATGTGGTGACGGTGCCCGTTCTGGGAAAAAAGTCGCCGATCGGGCTGCTGGTTCTGGGGAGCGCTGGGGCGAGAAAGCTGACTGCCGAGGAACTGGAGTTTTTAGAAACATGCGGGCGGCAGTTGGGGATCGCGATTGAGAATTTCCGTCTGCTGGAGCAGGCCCTGCGCTCGCAACGGCAATGGCGGAACACGTTTGACTCGGTGCACGACATCATCCTGGCCCACGATGCGGATTTCCGGATCATCAAGGCCAACCAGATCCTGCTGGAGCAAGTGGAACTGGCCTCGGCGGACGTGATCGGAAGCACCTGCGAGTCGGTATTGCCACACCGCCTGGGCGAGTGGACGGGATGCCCCTACTGCGCGCGCGGGGGCGAAGAAATCAGCGAAGGAGCCGACCCGTGTTTTGGCGGATTCTCCGTGGTCTCCACTTCTTCTTATGCGGAGCAGGGGAGCAAGCAGAAGGGGACGATCCACATCGTCCGCGACATCACGGAGCGGCGGTCGGCGGAAGAGAAATACCGGTTGCTGTTCGAGCAGGTGCAGGAAGGCGTGTATGTGGCGACGCCGAGCGGTCGTTTGCTGGACTGCAACGATGCGTTTGTGCGCATGCTGGGGTATGAAAAGCAGGAAGAGTTGCTGACCCTGAACCTGGACGAGGACATTCGTGTGGACGCGGGGCAGCGGGAAACCTTCCGCAAGGACATCGAGCGCCAGGATTACGTGCGCAATTTTGAAGTGACGATGCGGCGCAAGAATGGAACGCTGCTGCTGGCGGCCGAGAGCAGTTTCGCCACCCGGGATGCGGCGGGCAAACTCGAACGCTATCAGGGTTTTGTTCTGGACGTAACGGAGAAGCGGCGAGCGGAGGATGAGATGCGCCGGCGCAACCGCGAATTGAATGCGCTGAACGCGATGGCCGTGGTGGCGACCCAGTCCTTCGATTTGGATGAAATTCTGAACCTCACGCTGCGGCAGGTGGTTTCGCTGTTCGGAGCGGAGAGCGGAGCGGTATACCTTTCGGATTCGGATGCGCCGACCTACCGGCGGCGAGCGGCGTGGGGACCACGCAGCCGCGACAAGTCCCGGCCGGCGGAAATCAGCTTTGCGGAAGGCTTCGGAGATCTGGTGATGCGGTCGCGAGCCGAAGTGATCACGGCGGAGTACCTGCCGCATCTCATTGGAACGGTGGCGGAGTTCATCCGTTCCGACAGCGATGGTTCGTGGATCTGGGTGCTGTTCTGGGGCAAGGACAGTCCGATCGGCATGATGGGACTGCGCAGTCACTCGGAATACGAATATTCCAGCGGGGAAGAGAACCTGATGGTGGCGATCAGCCGGCAGTTGGCCACTACGATTGAGAAGGTCCGTCTCTACGAAGAAACCTGCAAGGCCTACGAAGATCTGCGGCGCACCCAGGAACAACTTTTGCAGAGCGAGAAGATGTCGGCCGTGGGGCAGTTGATTGCGGGCGTGGCGCACGAACTGAACAATCCCCTGACCGCGATTCTGGGATATGCGCAATTGCTCGAAAGCGAAGGACTGAACGAGCGCGCACAGGACTATGTGGGCAAGATGTTCAAACAAGCGCAGCGGACGCACCGCGTGGTGCAGAATCTGCTTTCATTCGCGCGGCAGAGGAAGCCGGAGCGGTCGGAGGTGGACATCCGGAAGGTACTGGAAGAAACCCTGGCCCTGCGCGACTTCGACTTGAAGGTCAACAACATCGTTGTCGAAAAAGATCTGGGCGCGGAGGCTGCGTTGGTGGTGGCCGATCCTCATCAGATCGAGCAGGTATTCCTGAACATCATCAACAATGCGGTCGACGCGGTGTTGGAGACTGGACGCTCCGGGAAGCTGAAGATCCGGGTTTATTGCGAGCGAGGCGAAGTGTGCGCGCAGTTTGCCGATGACGGCCCAGGGATCAAGGATCCCAAGAGAATTTTCGATCCGTTCTATACCACGAAGAATGTTGGAAAGGGAACGGGGCTGGGGTTGAGCATCTGCTATGGGATTGTGAAGGAGCACGGCGGAGACATCACGGCCCACAATGCGACCGAGGGCGGAGCGGTGATCGAAGTGCGGCTGCCGATGGCTGTAGCGGCGGGCGCGGAGCTGGAAGCGGCTCCGGTTGCCGCGCCGAGGCGGGAAGGCGCCATCCAGGGGCGGGTCCTGCTGGTGGAAGAAGAAGAGGCGGTGCTGGAGTTCGAACGCGACGTTCTGACCGGCGCCGGGGCCAACGTCGTGACCGCGATGCGCAGCGAAGACGTGAAGACGCGTTTGCTCTCCGAGCCGTTCGATGCGGTGATCATGAGCGGCAAAATTCCGTCGGACTGGAACGCGAAAGAAGCCTACCTGTGGATGAAGCAGAACTGCTCCGATATGCAGAAGCACGTGTTGTTTACCTTCTCCCATGGTGTAGAGCAGGGTGATGAGCGGGCATTCCTGCAAGAGAACAACGTACCCTACCTGGTGAAACCCTTCGAAGTGGCCGAGCTGATTTCGCAGGCCAGGCGCTTGCTGCAAAAGACACGTGCCGCTTCCGCGAGCTAAGATATCCGCAGTTTTTCCTGCCACTGTGCGTCGAGAGCTTCACCTTCAACTGCCTGAAGAAACCCCGTTTGACTCCGCTGCTATAATTTGCCTATTTTCCGGCTGGTTCGGGCCAGCCTGACCCTCTCTCCGCTGAAAGCTGCAAGAAATTGTGCAAACCGGAGGTTGCGATGGCCACCGCTGCCATTTCTGATCCCAGGACGGCAAGACAAGAAGAAATCCTGGACACAAAGAAAACGACGTGCTGCATCGTGGGCGGCGGTCCGGGTGGGATGCTGTTGGCCATTTTGCTGGCACGCAAAGGTGTACCGGTTACGGTGCTGGAAGCCCACAAAGACTTCGACCGTGAGTTTCGCGGCGACACGATTCATCCTTCGGCGCTGGAGGTTCTGGACGAAATCGGCCTTTCCGAGAGGCTCCATGAGATCCGGCATGTGAAGGTTTACGGGCCGACGCTGCGCGCCGCCAACGGCAACTTCACGCCGATGGATTTCCGCAACCTCAAGACGCGCTTTCCCTACATCATGCTGATCCCGCAGACGAAGTTTCTGGACTTTATTGCAGCGGAGGCCGGCAAGTACCCGGAGTTCCGGCTGGTCATGACGGCGAACGTGGAGTCGTTGGTGAAAGAAGATGGAGCGGTGCGGGGAGTGCGCTACCTGGGGAAAGACGGATGCCACGAGGTTCGCGCGGCACTTACGGTGGGGGCGGATGGACGATTCTCGAAGGTGCGCCACCTGGCCGGGATCGAACCGGTTAAGACCTCGGCGCCCATGGACATTCTGTGGTTCCGGCTTCCGCACTTGCCGGAGGATGAGCAATCGGACCGGTTCATGGGCGGATTTGGCATGGGGCGGGTTTTGGCGGTGTTTGACCGGTACGATCACTGGCAGGTCGGCTATGTCTTCCCAAAAGGCACGTACGCACAGTTGCGGGCCGCGGGAGTGGAGGCGCTGCGAAAGTCGATCGTGGCAATCGAACCCCGGCTGGCGCGCCATGTGGAGTCTCTGACCGAATGGAGCGATTGCTCGTTGCTGTCGGTGGAATCAAGCCGCTGCCCAGTCTGGTATAAGCCGGGGTTGCTGCTGATCGGGGATGCGGCGCACGTCATGTCTCCCGTGGGCGGCGTGGGTATCAACTACGCGATGATGGACGCTGTGGCCGCCAGTAATCTTCTCAGCGCACCGTTACAGTCGGGCCGAGTCACCGTGGAAGATCTGGCCCGAGTGCAAAAGGAACGGGAATGGCCGACGCGGGTGATTCAGCGGATTCAGGCCACGGTGCAGAACCGGGTTGTCGCCCGGGTGCTGCAATCGCAGACGGAGATGCGAATACCATGGACCGTGCGGCTCTTCTTCAAGATTCCCTTTTTGAAGAACACTGTGGCGCGGATCCTGGGATTCGGAGTGCGTCCGGAGCACGTAGAGAACTGAGCGCCTGGAATGACGATGAGAAGGAATGCTTCAGGGGGGCCCGCTAGATCTTCGTACGCAGCGTCTTGACCAACCGGCGGAGAGCTTTTTCGTTGCGGCGGTACCAGCGCCATTGACCCTGCTTCACGCCGTCGACCAGGCCGGCCTTGGTCAGGACGGCCATGTGATGCGAGATGGTCGGCTGGGAGAGGCGCACGCGTTCTTCAATGTCGCCGGCACAAAGGCCGGTTTTTCCCGTGGAAGGGGCGCTCGTTGAACCTGCGCTGCGTTCTTTGAGGGCGAGGAGGATGCGGCGCCGCGTGGGATCGGCAATGGCGTGAAGCGTCTGGTCGAGAGAACTGGGTGAAGTGGTCATGGATGGACTAGGAATAGCTGTTAAATCGACGGTTGTCAATATGAATGCTGTGGGAAATTCTCAGGGTCGCTGCCGCGTGGCTCGCAGCCACTCGATGCGGGTGAACTCGAGGTAGCGCACGTCATTGTCCGGGAGGGAGCATTTCGACTGGTCCAGGTGCGGGGCAAGGGTTCCGCCGCGGATCCAGTAGCCGGTTGCGTCCTGCTTGAGAATGGTTGAGTCGAGCGGGTCCATGCCGTGCAGCTTGAAGACGACACGGCGGTTCAGCAGGGGATCAAGCTTCATAGGACGCTTCACTTCTTCTTCATTTCTATTTCTTCAGGATTGGGTTGTATCCGTCGTTGATGAGCCGGCCGCGCATTGCTTCCGCGTCTTTAATGTCGGCGAAAGGGCCGACCTGCACGCGAAACAGCTTATCGGTGGAGGAATTGCCGGCCACGAAGGCGGGATACTGTTTTTTCTTGAGAGCATCGACCAGAGCATCGGCGTCATCCTGCTTGCTGACGGCGGCGACCTGCACGAAATAACCGACGGTGGGGGGCGCGGCCATGGGATCGGGCGGGTTGGACGCCTGCGCTTCGCTGCTGGAGGAGGATGCTCCGGGGGAAGATCCTGCTGCGGGGGATGCGCCCTGTGAAGACGCGGGAGCTTGAGCCGCCGCGCCGGGGGTCGATGCCCTGTCAGCAGAGGCTGGCGTCAGTTGCGCATTGGCGTCCTTCTGCTCGACCGCTTTGTAAAACGTCATCGGAGGAGCCGGTTGAGGGGACGTGGAGCTGGCGGGTTTGGGGCCGTTGGATGGAGTTGGCAGCGGGGACGGCATGCTGGTTGCGGCGAGTCCGGCGTCTGATTTGCGACCGAGGGTGTAGCCGAGCGCGAAGAAGACGGCGCAGACCATCACCAGGCCGAAGAAGAGGCCCAGCAGTTTCGCCGTGCCTAATGTGATTTCAGTGTCTTGTGAGGAATCCATCGCAACTATGTACCTCAGGGGCTAAAGCCCACTTATCGAACAGATCTTGTCGCAGCGCTGGAAGCGCTGCGACACCGGAATCCTGCGAAGGCAAAGTCCACTACGCGGATTTTGCCGCAGACTTGTCATCACCCTTGCCCAGCAGCTTCTGCAGACCAGAGAAAAAGTCGACGGGAACGGGGAAGATTACGGTGGTATTTTTCTCGACGCCGATTTCCGTCAGAGTCTGCAGGTAGCGGAGCTGCACGCTGACCGGTTCAGTGGCCAGCAGATGCGCGGCGTCCACCAGGCGCTGTGCGGCTGAGTACTCGCCTTCCGCGTGGATAATTTTGGAACGCTTTTCGCGCTCGGCTTCGGCCTGCTTGGCCATGGCGCGCAGCATGGATTCCGGCATGTCAACCTGCTTCACCTCGACGTTCGCGACCTTAACACCCCAGGGTGCGGTGTGCTGGTCGAGGATGCTCTGCAGGCGCAGGTTGATCTTGTCGCGGTGGGCGAGAAGTTCGTCCAATTCCTGCTCGCCGAGCACGGAGCGCAGCGTGGTCTGAGCGAATTGCGAGGTCTGGTAGACGTAGTTGGAAACTTCGACCACGGCTTTGCGGGGGTCGATCACGCGCAGAAAGATGACGGCATTCACTTTGAGAGTAACGTTGTCGCGGGTGATGATGTCCTGCGGCGGAACTTCGAGAGCTTCCTGGCGAAGCGAAACTCGCACCATGCGGTCGATCGGGGCAAACACCAGCGCTACACCGGGGCCCTTGGCGGCATCCAGAAGACGGCCCAGACGGAAGATGACACCACGTTCGTACTCGGCCAGGATCTTGATGGAGCTGAGCAAATAGAGGACGACGATGATGATGACAATGGTGGTGAAGCCCAACCCGATTTCCATACTGATGCCTCCGCGCCTGAGACAGACAAGCGCTGCTGAGGCGGATTGTAACGCAATGGACGGGCGAGGGTGCGGAATTCGGATGCGGGCGGTTGCTTGCGCTGGTGCACGGCGAAAATTTACCTCGGAACGGCCGGTACCGGCGCGGGTTGCGCTACGCCCAGCGGCTCGACCTGAAGCAGGAGTCCGTCAACACGGCGCACGACCACCGACTGCCCGGCAGAAAGGTCGGAGGAGGAGACGGCGTCCCAGAGTTCGCCGTGGACAAAGATCTTTCCGCGCGGCGAAAGCGCAGTTTGGGCGATGCCGGTCTCGCCGATCAGTCCCTGCGCGCCGGAGAACATCTTATTACGGCGGGCCTTGAGAGCGATGCTCATCAGGAACGCCGTGATGAGGCCGAGCGGAACGCTGACGGCCAGCGCGGTGAGCAGGTGGACGCGCATTTCCGGGATGGGCGAATCAACGAGAAGCAGTCCTCCGAGAGTGAGGAGCACGATGCCGCCGACGGTGAGCACGCCGTGGGTGGCGAACTTGGCTTCCGCGGCGAAGAGTGCGAATGCTGCCAGAATCAGGCCCAGAGCGGCAAAGCGCGTGGGCAGCAGGTTGAGAGCGAAGGCCGCGATCAGGATGAAAACGATGCCCACGGTCCCGGGAACGACCGCGCCGGGATGATTGAACTCCGCGTACAGCGCGAGCGCGCCGATGGCTAGCAGAATGAAGGCCATGTTCGGGTCCATGAGATAGCCGAGGATGTGTTCCTTGAGCGTCATGCCGAAAGGCGCGATGGGCTGGCCGGAGAGCTTGAGAGTGACTTCCTGGCCGTTGAAGCGCTTGAGACTCTTGCTGTCGATCTGGCGGAAAAGATCGTCCTCGCTGGAAGCCACGTAGTCGATGAGATGCTGCGAGAGGGCCTCCTGCTCGGTGAACGACTTGGACTGGCGAACGGCGCTTTCGGCAACCTCGACGTTGCGCCCGCGCCGGGCCACCACCGAGCGCATCAGCGCGGCAGCATCGTTCTCGATCTTCTGCTTCATCTCGTCGTCGGGTTTGACCTGGGTGGGACCGAAGAACAGCACGGGATGCGCCGCTCCGGCGTTGGTCCCGGGAGCCATGGCTGCTACATCAGCCGCTTCGAGGATGAAGATTCCAGCAGAGCCGGCGCGGCTGCCGCTGGGGGCAACGTAGAGGATTACCGGAACCTGCGATGCCGTGATCTTCTCGATGATGTGGCGGGTGGATTCGACGAGGCCTCCGGGGGTATTGATCTCGATCAATATAGCCTGATCGTTGCGGCGCTGGGCTTCGTCGATGGCGCGGGCGATGTATTCCTCGGTGATGGGCTGAATGGTGTCGTTGACGACGATCTTGAGAATTTCGGCAGAGGAGACGGGGCTGAGAGCAAGAGCTGCCACGAGGACGAGAAGAATTCGCGAAATTGGATTGCTTTTCATGAGTCGCTGGCCGCCTACAAGAATATTCTTACTCTTATTTGCGACTCATGGCAGACATTTCTTCGGCCTCGCTGCGGCCGGGATTCCCAGAGGCCTGACCATGCCAGCCGGGAAGACTGGTGCTGCCGGTGATGAGCCGGGCGCCGCGCTCGTACGTGAAATACGACCACGCCCACTGGATAAAGACCAGCAAACGGTTCTGGAAACCGATCAGGAAAAGAATGTGGACGAACAGCCACGCCAGCCACGCAATGAATCCGGAGATATGAATCTTGCCGAATTGGGCGATTGCGGCGGAGCGGCCGATAGTCGCGAGACTCCCTTTATCGAAGTAGTGAAAAGCGGGACGAGCCGCGAGTTCTGGTTGGGCAGACGAGGTTCGGGCGAGTTCGATTTCGCGGCGAATCAGTTTGGCGACGTACCGGCCTTCGAGGATCGCCACGGGCGCCACGCCGGGCAGCAGCTTGCCGGATGCGTCTTTCAGGGCGGCAAGGTCTCCGATGACGAAGACTTCGGGATGGTGAGGAAGGCTGAGATCGGGCTCGACCAGTACGCGTCCGGCACGATCGACAGGCACGCCGAGTTTTTCGCCGAGCGGGGAAGCAGCCACGCCCGCGGCCCACAAGATGACGGCGGCGTTCATCTTTGTTTGGCCCGCGGTTTCACCCATATAAATAACGCCGGGCTCAATCTTCGTCACCATCGTCGAGGTAAGCACTTCCACGCCCAGGCGCTGCAGTTGCTTGAGCGCACTGCGAGAGAGATCTTCTGGATACGCGGGGAGGACGTGCGGGCCACCTTCGATGAGATGAATGCGGGCGCGGCTCGGATCGATGGCGCGGAAATCGTGGGCAAGAGAGTGGCGGCAGATTTCGGCGAGGGTCCCGGCGAGTTCGACTCCTGTTGGCCCCGCACCGACGACTACGAAGTTTAACGGGTCGGAGCCTTCGCCGGCCGCGGCGCGGCGTTCGGCGAGTTCGAAGGCCAGCAGAACGCGGCGGCGGATCTCAAGCGCATCCTCGATGGTCTTGAGGCCGGGCGCGAGAGCTTGCCATTCGTCGTGGCCGAAATAGGCGTGGCTGGCGCCGGCGGCGACGATGAGGGAATCGTAAGGAACCTCCTGAACTTCGTTTTCCGCTGCGGTTTGCACCACGCGGCGTTCGAGGTCGAAGCCGGTAACCTCGGCCATCAGCACCTCGACGTTTTTGTGACGGCTCAGAATGGAGCGGATGGGCGCAGCGATCTCGCCGGGGGAGAGCCCGGCAGTGGCCACCTGATAGAGCAGCGGCTGAAACGTGTGATGATTTTTCCGGTCGATGACGGTGACGCTCACGGATGCGCCCGCCAGCGTCTGGGCTGCATTCAGGCCGCCGAAGCCCGCTCCCACGATCACCACGCGGTGGGCTGGTTGATCCCCAGCTCGATGTGCCGTCTTGCTGTTCATAGTCCTACTCTATAAGATTCAGCGCGATGGCAACCGGCTCCAGAAGTTTGGCTGCGGACTCGCATCTGGCGTGGACGCGGTGGCTCGTGCCGTCGGCGGGCGATTTGATTTTCGTAGCACTGCTGGTTCTATTTGCGTTCACCACGCTATCCATGCGGTTGTTAGGCGATGCCGGAATCGGCTGGCATATTCGCACCGGGCAACTGATCCTGGCGACGCATGCGATTCCCCGAGTCGATCCATTTTCCTCGACGACTTCCTCGATAACCACGGGCAGCCCTTGGTTTGCCTGGGAGTGGCTTTACGACCTACTGGCCGGGTGTTTGGAGAGTGCGGCTGGACTGAACGGCGTCGTTCTGTTCACAGCCCTGATTATCGCTGTGGTCTTCTCGTGGACGTTCCGGTTGCTGCTGCGGCGTGGCACCGATGTTTTGGTGGCCTTAGTTCTCGTGTTGCTGGCGGCATCGGCGTCGATGATTCATTTTCTGGCGCGGCCGCACGTGGTGAGCTGGCTGTTCACGTTGGTGTGGTTTTGGATACTGGAGTCGTCGGAGAAGAGTTATGGTGGCTCGCCTTCCGATTCCTCCGCCTCCGCATCCCCCGCGGGCAATACCCGGCGCAACTGGCTCGAGTGGCTGTTGCCGCTGACGATGCTGGTGTGGGCGAATGTGCACGGCGGGTTTCTGGTTGGGTTTGTGCTTCTGGCGATTTACTGGTTCAGCGCGTCGTGGCGTTGGTTGAGTCTGAAAGGAGATGGCTTCGATGACATTTTGGAAAAGATCCAGGCCAGCCGGCGCTTCCGGGCCCTGACATTGATCGGCATCCTGAGCGCTGTAGCGACATTGGTGAACCCCTACGGCTTCAAGTTGCATGTTCATATCTACCGCTATCTTTCAAATCGTTTCCTCATGGATCACATTGACGAGTTTCAATCTCCAAATTTCCACTATGTGGCACAGAAGTGTTTCGCGGGGTTGTTGTTGCTTACGCTGGTGGCCCTGGCGGCGAAAAGCCGCGAGGCGCAAGCCAAAGAGGCTAGTGCGAGCACGGGACTGGTGGTGTTGTTCGCGGTGTATTCAGGGCTGTACGCGTCGCGGAACATTCCCGTATCGTCCCTGTTGTTGATTCTGGTGATCGGTCCGTGGTTGTCGGAGGCGATGGAGCGATTTCAACAGAAACGGAGAGGTTTGGCGGCCTCACGGTTCCTTCAGCGAATGGAGGCGATCGACCTAACCTTGCAAGGTCATCTTTGGCCCATCGCGGCCATTGTGCTGACCTGCTGGGTCGCTCTGCATGGGGGCAAGCTGGGCGCGAGGCCTCTGATGGCCGCACATTTCGACGGCAAGCGTTTCCCGGTGGCGGCGGTAGATTATCTCGAGAAACAGGATGTCCAGGGACCGCTCGTGAGCCCTGATTATTGGGGCGGGTATTTGATCTACCGGCTTTATCCCCGGGTGCGCACAGTGGTCGATGACCGCCATGATTTCTACGGGGAGGAATTCTTAAAGTCTTACTTGAAGATGGTGCACGTGGAGCCGGGCTGGGGAGATTTTCTTCAGCAGCACCGGGCTCACTGCGTGGTCGTTCCCAAGGACTCGGCACTGGCCAATATTCTCCTCGAGACCGCGAGCTGGAAGGCGATGTACAGCGACGATGTCGCCCTACTCTTCGTGCGACCTGCCGAGCCGCAAAGGTTGCAAAACCCTTCACATTGACAGGGCTTCAGACTCCGCGATATGTTCACCGGCACGGTAACTACTGCCGTGCATCGTTGACGCCCGTGAATGCCCTGCCCTTCAGGGGAACAAACTTTTTGCAATCCATTCTCTCTATCTGAGGATAAATCCCGATGAATCGAATTCTGTCTGGTCGTTGCAGTGGAGGTTCTCTGTTTGCCTGGTTGACAATGCTGATCTTATGCGCCGCGCCAGCGGTGTCCGTGCATGCGCAAGACGCCGCGGCCACCTTGACGCAAATCAGCTCCGATCCTTTTACGGTTGGCCCAGGCCAGCACGCAACCGAAGTCGAGCCGCATACGCTGGCCAACGGCGCGACGCAGGTGGCAGCGTTCCAGACCGGACGCATTGCCCCCGGCGGCGCGACCGCCATTGGCTGGGCCACCTCCACCGACGGCGGCACAAGCTGGGCACACGGATTCCTGCCTGGCCTGACCAAAGGGAACGGCGGCGGTCCCTATGACGCGGCCAGCGATCCCGCCGTGGCTTTTGACGCCAAGCACGATGTGTGGATGATCGCTTCCTTGCCCATCTCGAACACGACCACCACCGTTGCCGTGGTCGTGAGCCGTTCGACCGACGGAGGCTTCACCTGGGACAATCCAGTGAACGTCGGACCAAAGGTCTCGAGCTCCGACAAGAACTGGATTGTGTGTGACAGCAATTCCACCAGCCCGTTCTACGGCAACTGTTACGTGGAGTGGGACAATCCCGCGACCGGGGACGGAATTCTGATGAGCACGTCGAGCGATGGGGGCTTGACCTGGGGACCTGCGAAGGGGACGGCGAACCACGCCACCGGCATCGGCGGGCAACCGCTGGTGCAGCCTAACGGCACGGTCGTGGTGCCCATTGAAACGTTCGGGATTTCCGCCTTCTCCTCGACCGATGGAGGCGCAACCTGGTCGGCGCCAGTGACCGTCGCAAACATTCAGAGCCACCTCGACGCGGGCGGCATTCGCAGCGGGCCACTACCCTCCGCAGCGGTGGATGGAGCCGGAACGGTTTGGGTGGTTTGGGAGGACTGCCGTTTCCGCACGGCATGCTCCACCAACGATCTGGTCTACAGCACCTCCAGCGATGGCCTGCACTGGTCGAAGGTGACGCGCATTCCCATCGACCCCACCACCAGCACGGTCGACCATTTCATTCCAGGGATTGGCATCGACCCGGCGACGTCGGGCGCTACCGCCCACGTTGCGATTCACTACTACTTTTACACGCAAAGCAAGTGCACGAAAACTACTTGCCGGCTCTTTGTAGGCTACGTTTCGTCGCACAACGCCGGATCGACCTGGAATGCTGCCGTAAAGCTGGCGGGGCCCATGCAACTCGGCTGGTTGCCCAACTCGCAGAACGGCCTGATGGTTGGCGACTACATTGCCACCGCGTTCAGCAACGGCGTGCCCCACGGTGTATTTGCGGTCGCCGCCGCCAAGTCGGGGACAATCTTCAACGAGGCGATGAACACCGCGCAGGGATTGACGGTGCCTGCGGATGGTCCGCAGTTGTCATCGGCGGGCGACAAGCCGCTGCACAAACTCTCCGACGTGATCGAGAAGGAGCGTCCGGAGAAGGGTGTAGTCCCGCCGTCGAAACGCGCGGCCAAGCGCAGCTCGAAGTAAAACATGTGAAGTTTCTGAACACCTTGCCGCCGAGTGCGAACTCGGCGGCTTTTTTCACCCCGTAAACCGCCTGTCACTCATCCTTGTGCTTCGCGAACGCGAAGCACATCCGCAGTCGAAGGATCCCCACCTGATCTGCGCCGCCGCTTGCCTGGCAATGCACTCGCGATCACCGTACACCGCCGTCCTCGCGCCTGCTAAACTCTCTCCGTGTCGCGCCCTACTCATGTCGAATGCACCCGCTGCGGCGAGCATTACCCCGCCGACCGTCCCCAAACTGTTTGCCCGAAAGACGGCGGCATTCTCTACGCCCGCTACGACCTCGGCAGCATCAGGAAGAGTTTCTCGCCGGCATCGCTGCTGCCGCTCCCTCCCAACATGTGGCGTTATGACGCCGTCCTTCCCGAAGCCACGCCCGTCACGCTCGGCGAAGGCTTCACTCCCATGCTGCGCAGCCGCGAATTCTCCAACGTTTTCATCAAGGACGAAGGCCTGAATCCCACCGGCTCTTTCAAAGCTCGTGGACTCTCCGCCGCCGTCACCATGGCCCGCCACTTCGGGCTCAAGAAGCTCGCCATCCCCTCCGCCGGAAATGCCGCGGGAGCCCTTGCCGCCTACGCCGCCGCCGCCGGAGATGGAATGGAGGCTCACATCTTCATGCCCAAAGATGTTCCCATGGCTAACCGCATCGAGTGCTACTACTACGGCGCGCAGGTCACGCTGGTCGACGGCCTGATCTCCGACTGCGCCCGCAAAGTTGCCGAGTTAAAGAAGAGCGAGTCATGGGAAAGAGACGGATGGTTCGACGTTTCCACCACCAAAGAGCCCTACCGTGTCGAAGGTAAGAAGACCATGGGCTACGAAGTCGCCGAACAACTCGGCTGGAAACTTCCGCAGGGCATCATTTATCCGACCGGCGGCGGCGTAGGGCTGCTCGGCATGTGGAAGGCCTTCGACGAGCTGGAGCAGCTGGGTTTCATCGGCTCCGAGCGCCCGAACATGATCAGCGTGCAATCTTCAGGATGCGCCCCTATTGTTAAAGCATGGGATGAGGGTCGCGCCTCTGCCGAAATGTGGTCCAACGCCGCAACCCTCGCCTCGGGCTTGCGCGTACCGAAACCCTACGCCGACTACCTGATCCTCGATATCCTAAAGAAGAGCGGAGGCCTCGCGCTATCCGCCACTGACGCAGAAATTCTTGCCGCTACTCGCCACTGGGCGAAGGTGGAAGGCATCTTCGCCGCCCCCGAAGGCGCCGCGTCCCTGGTCGCCTACCAGAAGCTGCTCGACACCTGCTTCTTCAGCCCCGACGACACCGTAGTCCTCTTCAACACCGGCTCCGGCCTCAAGTATCTCGATGTGCTGGACACCAAGGACGCTCAAGCGGTGCAGCCGCCCGCGTCCCGTGCCATCGCAGGCATCATCGGGCCGTACTAAGTAGCAACTGAAGTTAGGTGCGGATTGGATCCCGGTGACCGCGCTGCGGTGTAGTGGCCGCCTTTATATCAACTAGGTCCGCACCGCGTGCAGACCTTCGCTGCCGGAGCTCTTCCGGCAAGCGTAGTAGAATTCAGCAACGTTCTAACATGACAACTACAGCAGCCCACAACCGTCCCGACCGCACCATTCCCCTGGAGTCAATTCTGTCCGCTCGCCAGCGCGTTTATCAGGCCGCCGTCCGGACCCCGCTGGTCCGCTTGTACTACGATGACGCTCCCGCCGAGATCTATCTCAAACTCGAATCCTTCCAACCGATCGGCTCCTTCAAGCTGCGCGGGGCTTATAACGCGATCTCGCTGCTCAGTCCGGAAGACCGCGCCAAAGGCGTGTGGACTGTCAGCGCAGGCAATGCCGCCCAGGGCGTGGCCCTAGCGGCGCGAATCCTGAAAACCCGCTGCGACGTCCTGGTCATGGATACCGCCCCCGCCGCCAAGCTCGATGCCATCAAGCGCCTGGGCGCAGGCATTCTTCAGGCGTCCATGGATGAGTGTTGGACCGCGGTCACCGAACACAAGCATCCGTCGTTTCCCGGCGTCTTTGTTCATCCCTTCGACGACGACAACTTCATCGCCGGCAACGCCACGGCCGGTCTGGAAATCCTCGAAGACTTGCCGGACGTCACTGCAATCGTGGCTGGCTTCGGCGGAGGCGGCCTCAGTTGCGGCATCGCATCTGCGATGGCCGCCCTGAAGCCGGACGTAAAAGTATTTGCCGCCGAACCCGAGACCGCCGCACCCCTGCACCTGTCGTTCATCAAAGGTTCAGCCCAGAAGTTTTCCGACTGGAAAACAAGTTTTGTGGATGGCTGCGGCGGCAAGTCGGTCCTGCCGAGCATGTGGACTCTCGCCAGCCGCCTGCTGGCCGGCTCGATCGTTACGTCGCTCGAAGAAACCCGCCGGGCCATGACCATCGTTGCCGCCCGCAATCACCTGATCTGTGAAGGTGCTGCCGCGTGCGCAGTAGCCGCCGGACTCAGCGGCAAAGCTGGAAGCGGCAAGATCGTCTGCATCGTCAGCGGCGGAAACATTGACCTCAGCAAGTTTTCAGAGCTGGTCTCAGCCCCAGCCTAGCCCTCGGAGTACGCCCGCTTGGCGAATTATCTTGCCGATTCAGGACGAGGGGCCCCGCCTTTCATTGACTTGCCGCCGCATCGCCCCTAAGATGGTCGCGCACGGGAGCGACCCTTTTCATTGATCGGCAAGACCATCTCGCACTACCGCATCATCGAGAAATTGGGCGGTGGCGGCATGGGGGTCGTTTACCGCGCCGAGGACGTCAAACTCGGCCGCTTCGTCGCGCTCAAGTTCTTACCTGAAGAGCTCGCTAAGGATCGTCAGGCCCTCGATCGCTTTCAGCGCGAAGCCCGTGCCGCCTCTGCCCTGAACCATCCCAACATATGCACCATCCACGAGGTCGACGAGGAAAACGGTC
>Ga0210400_10002111_pt1 | contig 18876 bp, 18 predicted proteins | sample IncBWH26MmetaG_FD_155456 | JGI IMG/M metagenome (GOLD analysis project Ga0210400, IMG submission 155456) | Forest soil microbial communities from Barre Woods Harvard Forest LTER site, Petersham, Massachusetts, United States - Inc-BW-H-26-M | ecosystem: Environmental > Terrestrial > Soil >...
CATCGTTCAACCAGTAAAGCTGCTTGCCCATCCAAGCCTCCACCGTTTGGAAGCTTGAATCACAAATCAGCCGCCCCGAGAATCCCCTTATTGAGTACGAACCCTAGTCTGAGGCCAACGTGTCGCGGCGCTGGTCCTAGGGCCGGAGCCGCGGCATCGGGCTGAGCGGGAATTTGGCGGGATCGTCGCGCCATGGATCGAAAATCGGCGCGCCGGTCGCTCGGACATCCCGCACATTGCGGGTAACGAAATAGAGATCGTGTTCGAGAGCCGTTGCGGCAAACAGCGTGTCGATGACCGGCGGTGCGTGACCGGTCAGCCGCTTCACGGTTCCGGAGATCGCGCCCCATCGCCGAACCACCGCGTCACTGACCGACAAGGTGCGACCCGAGAACCGGGCGGCTAGGCCGTCGCGCGCCGCGATGAAGCGCGGCCGGTCGGGTTGCTCGTCCGCCACATTGTGGATACCTTTGTCGTATTCGGCCAAGGTCAGGACGCTGAGAAAGAATCGGTTCTCGTCCTGCGCCGCGGCCCAGGCCTTCACGGTCGGGGCGCCGTTCGGGTTGATGATCGTGCTGATGACGTTGGTGTCGAGCAGCCAGCCGATCACAGATCCAAATCCCGGCCGCGATCGGTCTCGCGGCTCGGGTCGAGGCCTTCGACGTAAAGGCCTTCCATGAACTCGACGAAGGGAACATGTGCTTCGGGGGGCAGCAGACGGTTCAGTTCCTCGACGCTGATCACGACCACAGCATCTTTGCCGCGCACCGTGACACGCTGTGGCCCCTCGGTTCGCGCCAGGCGTACCAGCTCGCTGAAACGCGCCTTGGCGTCTTCGAGCTTCCACGCGGGAGCTTTCGTCGGGCCACGCACCGGTGCGAGGCTAACCCGGGTGCCCTCGGCCAATTCGTGGTGTCTGCGCATGCTCCAACCCACATCTGACTAGCTGGTCAGAATATAATGCGAGCGAACGCTATGGTCGAGTCACCTCGAAGACGATGATTTGCAGCGGGACATGGCCAGGGTCGCCGAATTCGCGGCGCAAGCTCTCGGTCAATTTGTCCAGGATTAGACCGGGATCGCCGCCTCGCGAGCGGATCTGTTCGACCACCGGATTACCGTAAATCAGACCGCGGGCGAACGACGCCATGTCGGGCACCGCCTTGTCGATGTGGAGCACCGCGGCCCGGAAATCGCTGAACCCGGCTTTGGCCGCCGCCTCCCGGATCGGGTCGATGCGGTGGTAGGCGAACGGAACCTCATAGAAACGCGGCGGGTCATCGGGAAAGAGACCGCCCAGCATCTCGTGCACGAGGCGCGGCGCCGGGTTGAAGCGGTGCTCGTCCCATACGCTGAACAGATAATGGCCGCCCGGTGCCAGCACGCGATAGGCCTCGCGGTAGGATTTCGCCTTATCCGGGAAGAACATCACCCCGAATTGGCAGACCAGAGCGTCGAAGCTCCGGTCGGGGAAGGGGAGTTCGGTCGCATCGGCCGGCTGAAACTCGACCGCCTCGCCGGGAGCGAATTTGCCGCGCGCCACTTCGAGCATCGGCGGGTTCAGGTCGGTCGCGACCAGTTGCGTTTTCGCTGGCAGCCGATCGCGCAAACGCCGCGTGACGATACCCGTGCCAGCGCAAGTTTCGAGCACCCGAGCGGGCGTGTTGGCGGCGGCCCGCCGCGCTATTTCGTCGGCAAAATCGGTGAAGAAAACCGGTCCGAGACCGCGGTCGTAATTCTCCGGGATGCTGCCGAGGAAGCTCGTTGCGTCGTCGCTCATCGCGGCTCCGTCATCCTCCAGGTGCGCCCTGCGTCTCGACATAGAGCGAATAGACCGACTGGCTCGCCGCCATGAACAGCCGGTTGCGTTTTATGCCGCCGAAACAGACATTGGCGCAGCGTTCGGGCAGCATGATGCGGCCGATCATCTTGCCGTCGGGGGCTAATACGACGACCCCATCCTCGGCCTCGCCGCCCGACCAGGCGCACCACAGGTTGCCGTTGACATCGACCCGCATGCCGTCGCTGCCGCCGGGTTCGGCGCTGTTGAACTCGCGCCGGTTGGCGGTTTTCGTGCCATTCTCGACGACATCGTAGACCTGGATCGTGCGTTGTCCCGGGCCCGGCGTATCGATGACATAAAGCAGCTTCTCATCGGGCGAGAAGGCGAGGCCGTTCGGCCGCTTCATGTCGCCGACCGCGATCGTCATTTGTTTCGTCGCGGGGTCGAGGCGATAGACGCGGAACGGCAATTCGATCGGTGCCTTGTGCCCGAGGTAATTGCCGCGGATGCCGGCGCCGTTGTCGCTGAACCAGATCGAGTTGTCGGATTTGACGACGACGTCGTTGGGGCCGGTCAGCTTCTTTCCCTCGAAGTTTTCGGCCAGCACCGTGATGGAGCCGTCGTATTCGGTGCGGGTCAGCCGCTGTGCATCCATTTCGCAGGTGATCAGCCGTCCCTGGCGGTCGCGGGTGTTGCCGTTGCCATAATTCGACGGCTTGCGGAACACGCTGACCGCGCCGGTCTCCTCCTCCCATTTCATGATGCGATCGTTGGGGATGTCGCTCCACAACAGGTAGCGCCCGTCGCCGAACCACACGGGCCCCTCGGTGAAGCGGCAGCCGCCGGCGATCCGCTCGATCGCGGCATTGCCGAGGACCAGGGATGAAAAGCGCGGATCGAGCGTCTTGATATCGGCGTCCGGGTAGCGGATCGGCGGCGCTCCCGGGTCGAACCGAGAAGCGCGGGCGCTCAGCGAGCCGAATTCGGCCGCCGCCACCGCGCCGCCAAGCATGAATGCACGCCTTCCGAGCTGCATGTCGCGTCCCCCAATTCTCGTTGACCTTCACCCGCCGGCCCCGGCTTTTGGGCTTGGCGGGCGAGAGTAGGCGTTACGAATTCGGGCCGCGTTCCATCGACACCGGCTGCCAGCGCTTCAAGCTGCCCGCCGCCAACACCGACGGGTTGACGCAGGACATCGGCCATTTGCCCGACAGCACCAGCGACAATTCCTGTCCGACGCGCCGTCGCCGCGCCGGGTCGAACCGCGCGGTCGCCGAGGCGACATGCGCGGTCAGGATCACATTGTCCATCTTGAGGAGCGGGTTGTTGCCGCCCGGCGGCTCCTGTTCCAGCACATCGAGCCCGGCCGCCGCGATCATCTTCTCGTCCAAGGCTTTGATCAGCGCCGTCTCGTCGGTGGTAGGGCCGCGTCCGGTGCTGACGTAGATCGCGCTCGGCTTCATCTGCCGGAAGTGCTCTTCTCGGATCATGCGCTGGGCGCTCGCCGTCGCCGGTGAGTGCATCGAGATGATGTCGGCCCGCGCCAGCAGTTCGGGCAGGCTGACCGGCTCGACCCCACGCTCAGTCATCACCATCTCTTCGATGAAGGGGTCGTACGCGATGATGTGCAAACCGAACGGCTTGGCCCGCTCGGCGACAGCGCGCGCGACATGGCCGAAGGCGATCAGCCCGAGGGTCAGGCCGCGCAGCCGCGGGATCTGCAATAGCATCGGCCGCCCCTCGGCCCAGCGCCCCTCGCGCACCAGCCGGTCCTGCATGACGAGCCGGCCATGGGTCGCCAGGATCAGCCGCATCGCATGGTCGGCGACCTCCTCGATGAAGGTGTCCGGACAGTTGGTGACCGGGATGCCCTTGGCGGTTGCCGCCTCGACATCGACCGAGTCGACGCCGACGCTGCCGAGCGCGATGATCTTGCAGCGGTTGAGCCCGTCGATCATGCGCTTGGTGATTGGCCGGCCCTTGGCGTAGAGCGCGTCGGCATCCTTCGCCGCGGCGACGAATTCATCCTCCGAGCCGGCCGCGACCTCGAAGATCTCGGCGTCGATCGGGGTCAGCGCCTCCAACTCGTAACCGTAGCCGCCGCCGGCCACCGTAAAACTGGCGCCCGCCGGCGTCGCGATCCTGAATTTGGCCACCCCAACCCTCCATCCGCGCAATTCGAAGCGCGGATCAGACCGTCGCGGGCCGGGGATGTCAATTACCGCCGCAGGTACAAGAGTTTCATCTCTCGCGGCCGGGTAGCCCTCAAAGATGGGAATGAGAAAGGAAGAAATTGACGCCGCGGAGCAGAACAAGAACATGAAAGCCGACGAGCAGGATAACGACGGACCGCGCCGTGACTGCTTTGATCGAGACCGCGTGCGTCATCGACGAGGTTCCGGCGCTCGCCGCGACGAGCGCGTCGGCGCTCCGCCAGACGCCGACGCCGGCGGCGATTTGATATCCAAGGAGCACGAGCCGAAATGCGAGTGCGGCGCCCGGCAGGAATAGGAATGCCGGGCTCATCGCGATGATCCAGCCCACCAGCGTACCCAGCACGAAAAAGCCCCAGAACGAGCGCGAGAGGGGGTATTTGCCGCGCCACAGCCTTTGGCACCAGCCGGTCTCCATCGTTGCGGGCGGGTCGCTGGTGCGCGGTGGTGGCGTGTCGCCGGCCGGGGTCAATTCCGGCTCATCGGCCGGCAACGCAGCGATCAAGCTGGCGACGATGACAATTGCCAGGGATGACGCTAGCGGGCCGGTTACGAAAACCCCGAACAGCCCGCACAAATTGCCCCATCCAGGGCTCGAGCACGCCGCGCTCGCGCCAAAGATCATTCCGAACGGAAAAGCAATGACCGCGCAAACGAGCAAAATGATCGTGAAGGCGGCCGCCGGCATATGCCGTCCTCGCTCGGGACGCCGCCGGCGATGCACGGCATAGAATCGTATGGCGAAAAAGATCGCCGCCAGCGGCGACAGAAACGCCAGGAACCACAGCAACGGGAACAGCTTGCCGGCCATGCTCATCATCAGCCCAATGAGCACGCTCTTGGTTAATGGCGAATGAACTCAGCCGGCGGTGCCTGTCGGCTTCACGGGCAGCGCCGTCACACCGCCAGCTCGCACCAGATCGGGGTGTGGTCGGAGGCGCGGTCCTTGCCGCGCGGGCTCTTGTCGATGTCGCAGGCGGCGATCCGGTCGGCGGCTTGCGGCGACAGCAGCAGGTGATCGATCCGCAGGCCCTCGTCGCGGTTCCAGCGGCCGGCCTGGTAATCCCAGAAGGTGTATTTGTGCGGCTCGCGGTGAAACACGCGGTAGGCGTCGGTCAGTCCGAGATAGAGGAGGGCGCGGTAGCGGGCGCGAGATTCCGGCTGACACAAGGCGTCGTCGCGGAACGCCACGGGGTCGTACACATCCTCGTCACCCGGGCAGATGTTGTAATCGCCAGCGAGGACAAACGGCACCTCGCGGCGCAGCAGCTCCTGCGCGTGACCGATCAGCCGCCCCATCCAGGCGATCTTGTAGGTGAATTTGTCGGTGCCGATCGGATTGCCGTTCGGCAGATAGAGCGAGCCGACCCGGACATCCTCTCCAGTCCCGCCGCTGAATGAGGCTTCGATGTAGCGCGCCTGTTCATCGTCATCGGCGCCGGGAAGGCCGCAGACCAGGTCGCGCGGCGGCTCCTTCGAGATCAGCGCGACGCCGTTATAGGCGCGCTGGCCAATGCATTCGACCCGGTAGCCGAGTGCCTGGACCTCCAGCCGCGGAAAATCGTCGGCCGGGCATTTGATCTCCTGCAGGCACAGCACATCGGGCTGCGCGCTTTTCAGGAAGTCGAGCAGGTGCGGCATCCGCACCTTGACCGAATTGACGTTCCAGCTGGCAATCTTCACGACAGAGGCGCTTCCGTTCCGTAGGGCGGATAAGCGAAGCGCAATCCGCCGAATTTACCACAGAGACACAGAGCACACAGAGATCAGGACCGCTTCCCTCTGCGTCCTTTGTGTCTCTGTGGTGAATTCCTAGATCGAGAAGGAATTGCCGCAGCCGCAGGACGAGGCGGCGTTCGGGTTGCGGATCTGGAATGAGGCGCCCATCAGATCCTCGACGAAATCGATCTCGGCGCCGTTCAGCAGGTCGAGCGAGACCTCGTCGACCACCACCCTGACGCCGCCGTGCTCGAACACGAGATCGTCCGGATTTGTCTCTTCGTCGAAGGTCAGGCCGTATTGAAAACCCGAGCAGCCACCGCCCGACACGGCAATTCTCAGAAAGGCGTCCCCGGCCTCTTCCTGCGCCTTCAGCGCCGCGATCCGCCGTGCCGCGCTGTCGGTAATGACGATCTGGCGTTCGCTGGTGACTTCTGACATATGCTCCGCGCTCCGTCTCGCCCGCCTTCGCCCGTCGGTGTATTTAGGCATCTTCGGCGCTCTGTCAAAGCGGCAGAATGCCAGGGCGAGCACCCACATATAGATAGGCGCTGCAGCGAGGGAAGGATCTTATCATGCTTCGGGCATTGCCCGGCGGGCGCATTCTGGAGCGGGAACAGGCGCCGGCCGACAGCTTGGCCTGCCTGGTGGCGCTCGAAAAGAAGGCGCTGTGGCTCTCGACCTGGATGATCCACCACGCCAACCATCTGCGGCCGAGCCGGGACGGGCTCAAGGTCGGCGGGCACCAGGCGTCGAGCGCCTCGGCCGCAACCTTGATGACGGCGCTCTATCTTGACGTCGTGCGGCCGCAGGATCGGGTCGCGGTCAAGCCGCACGCCTCGCCGCTGTTTCACGCGCTGCAATACCTGCTGGGGCAGCAGAGCCGCGACAAGCTTGAGCGTTTCCGCGCCCTGGGCGGCGCGCAGGCCTATCCGTCGCGCAGCAAGGATGGCGACATCGTCGATTTCTCGACCGGCTCGGTCGGGCTCGGGGTCGGAGCGACGCTGTTCGCCTCGCTGGTGCAGGATTATCTGCGGCTGAAGGGCCTGGTGCCGGCCGATACGCCACCGGGCCGCATGATCGCGCTCGCCGGCGACGCCGAGCTTGACGAGGGCAACATCTACGAGGCCTTGCTCGAAGGCTGGAAGCACGACGTCCGCAACCTGTGGTGGGTCGTCGATTACAACCGCCAGAGCCTCGACGCGGTCGTCTCCGATCGGCTGTTCGGCCGGATCGATGCGCTGTTCGAGATGTTCGGCTGGCGGGTCGTCACGCTGAAATACGGCCGCCTGCTGGAGACCGCCTTCGCCCGGCCGGATGGCGAGCAATTGCGCGAATGGATCGACGCCTGCCCGAACTCGCTCTATTCGGCGCTGGTCTACAAGGGCGGCGAGGGGTGGCGCGAGCATCTCCGGCGTGACCTCAACCGCTATCCCGGCATCCGCGCGATCCTCGACGAGCATGACGACGACGCCCTGGCGCGGCTGATGACCAACCTTGCCGGCCATGACATGGGCTCGGTGCTCGATGCCTTTCACGGCGTCACCGACGATCAGCCGACCTGCTTCATCGCCTACACGATCAAGGGCTACGGTCTGCCCTTCGCCGGCCACAAGGACAACCATGCCGGGCTGATGAACCCGGAGCAGATGGCCACCTTCCAGCGCAGCATGGGCGTGCCGGAAGGTTCGGAATGGGACCGCTTCTCCGGTGTCGATCTGCCGCCGGAGGAGCTCGAGGCATTTCTCGCCAATGTGCCATGGGCGGCCGAGGGCGTCCGCCGGCACCGGCCGCCGCCGGTCGCGGTTCCGGCGATTGCCACGCCGCGCGGCCGGCATCAGTCGACGCAAGAAGCGTTCGGCCGCATCCTCGGGACGCTGGCGACAGCCGACGACGCCTTCGCCGGCCGCCTCGTGACAACGTCGCCCGACGTCACCGTCTCGACCAATCTCGGCGCCTGGGTGAATCGCCGCGGCATCTTCGACCGCACCGAACGCACCGATACCTTTCGCGAGGAAAAGGTCGTCTCGGCGCAGCGCTGGGGGATGTCGCCGCAAGGCCAGCACATCGAGCTCGGCATCGCCGAGCACAATCTGTTCCTGCTGCTCGGCGCCCTCGGGCTCGCCGGCCCGCTGTTCGGTGCCCGGCTGTTGCCGATCGGCACGATCTACGACCCGTTCATCAAGCGCGGTCTCGATGCGCTTAATTACGCGCTCTACCAGGACGCCCGCTTCATCCTGGTGGCGACCCCATCCGGCATTACGCTCGCGCCGGAGGGCGGCGCGCATCAATCGGTGCTGGAGCCGCTGGTCGGGATCGCCCAGCCGGGCCTTATCAGTTTTGAGCCGGCTTATGCCGACGAACTGACGGTGCTGCTGCGCTGGGCATTGGAGGAGGTTCAGCGCGACGACGGCCAATCCGTCTATTTCCGGCTGTCGACCCGGCCGGTCGAACAGCCCGAGCGCGACATCGATCCCGCGCTCGCCGAAGCTATCGTCGCTGGCGCCTATTGGCTTCGCGAACCGGCCGCCGGATCCGAACTGGCGATCGCCTATTGCGGTGCGGTGGCGCCGGAGGCGCTCACCGCTTATGAAGCGCTGCGCGAGGATGTGCCCGGCATCGGCCTGCTCGCGATCACCTCGCCCGACCGGCTGCACGAGGAATGGCGGGCGGCGCAGGCGCGCGGCGAGCGGGGCCAGGCTGAGCGGCTGTTGTCAAAGCTGCGGCCCGGCGCCGCTCTGGTCACCGTCAGCGACTCTCATCCCGCGACATTGTCCTGGCTCGGCAGCGTCGCGCCGACGATGCTGGTGCCGCTCGGCGTCGACCATTTCGGCCAATCGGGGGACATCCCCGATCTGTATCGCGTCTATGGGATTGATTCCGACGCCATCGTCGATGCAGCGGCGCGCGCCTGCTTACGCGCCGGCGGCTTCGTCAATCAGCCCTGAAGTAAAAAGAAATCAGCCATGCCGGCTGTCTAGCCGGCATGGCTGTCGTCAGGTGAGGCCGGTGACCTCGGTTCTTATTTCTTGGCCGGGCTGGTGCTCGGCTGAGTCGTGGTCGTGGTTGATGGGGCGGTCGAGGTGGTGCCGCCGGCGCCGGCCGGGGCCGGGCTGGTCGTCACCGTGCCTGCGGTGTTCTTGGTGTTCGGCATGCTGGAGCCGACCCCGCTCGTCTGCGACTTCGGCGCATGCCGTGTCACGTGAGCGGTACGAATATGCTGCTGCTTGCCAAGGTGAGCGGTACGGGTCATGCGCTGCTGCTTCAGCGCTTTGGCGTGCCGCTGCTTCTGCGGGGCCGTACTCTTCATAGTGCTGCCTGGCGGCGTGCTCTGCATGGTGCTGCTTGGCGCCGTGCTTTGCATCTGGGTTGCGGGCGCCGTGCTCGGTTGCGGATTGGTGCTCTGCGCCTGAGCGGCGGCGGCCAGACCGGCTCCCAACGCGACGGCAATCACGGCTCTTACTGCATGCTTCATCAGGGGGTCCTCCACTGCTTCAGGCACGACAAGCCGCGTGCCCTCACCGCCCAACAAGCCGCGCGATGCAGTGTTCCGCAATTATCGTTCCGCGCGAATACCGAGCGCTCCGAAGTGCAATACTGGAAAACCTAAGGTTGACTAGCGGAATTAAAAGAAATGGTGCAAGGTATTCCCTCTAAAGTTGGGCTCTCTCCGGCTGATTATTTGAGTAGCGAGTAAGCCCGGGTCATTGCGGGCCGGAGCGCATCGAGGCGGGATGGCCGGGCAGTTTGAAGCGCTTGCCCGTGTCGGTCAGCTTGTCGCCGTCGACCTTCAGCACCGAGAGGTCCTGGTCGATGAAATTGCCGACATAGAGATAGCTGCCATCGGCGCTGAAAGCGGCGCCTTCCGGGAAGATCCCTGTCGGCACCGTGCCGCTCCGGGTGACCTTTTTGCCGTCGATCTTCAGCACGCTGACGGCGCCGAGGTCGTTGTGGAACCACGTCGTCTTCGGCTGGTTCGAGCCGCGGGCCTCGATCGTGACGACGAGATCCCCCTTCGGGCTCATCACCAAGCCTTCCGGGGAATCGCCGACGGTGACGTGATCGATGACCCGGATCGGATCGGCTTCGAGGTCGATGACGCTGACCGTATCGGCATGGCCGTCGGAGCTGCCGCCATTTCCGGTGTCGGCGGTGATCGCCAGCTTGCCGTTCGGCGTGATGACAATGTTGTAGGGATAAATCCCGCCCGGCAAATCCTGCTTGCCGTAGGTTACCTTGCCGTTGTCGATCGCCAGCACCGCGATCTTGTTGGCGGCGGATTTGGCGACGAGGGCGCGCTTGCCATCGGGGGTGATCGCGACCGCCGCGACGGAGTCGCCGGCGGCGCCGACCGTCACGGTGTCGGTGACCTTGACCTCCTTGCCGTCGATCGCCAGCACTGAGACCGTGCCGTCGTCGCGGTTGGTGACCAGCGCCAACGTCCCGGCGGCATTGATCGCCATGCCCGACGGGCGCTTACCCAGATTCAGCGTCGCGATGACCGCCGGCGGATTGGCCTTCAGATCCACGACGAACAGGCGGTCGTCGGAGACCATCGCGGGCTTGCCCTCCTTGTCGATTTCGTTGACCGAATTGGCGACGAGGGCGAGGTCGCCCTTCGGCGTGATCGCCAGATTGACCGGCGGTCCGACGATCGAATTGTCGAGCGGGATCGTCGCGACGATCTTGATCGCCTCCGGCTTCGACATGTCGATGATCGACAGCGTGTCGTGCCCGGGCGGGTTCAGCACCGACTTCATGTCCTTGTCCCAACTCACCTTCTCGTCATTGCCGACGATCATCAGCTGGGCGTTGGCGGCGCTCGCGGCGAGGCCGGCAATGAGCGCGGCCGCGGCGATATGGCAGATTCCGAGCCGTACGTTCCGCATTTCCTCCTCCGGTATTATTATGGCCGCGTGAGACGACACTGCGCCGATGCTGCAACGATTTCTATTCGACGGCAAGCTGGCTGCCCGCGGGGAACCTGCCACTCCGGCCTTCAAAAACAGGAACAGATCGATGCAAAACCGCAATCGCGGCAGTTACGAGATCGCCGGCAGCGAAATCGTCTCCGAAGGCGCCGACACCCGCGTCTCGGTGCTGACCCTGGCGGCGGGGCAGGAGGTGCCGTGGCATTACCACAGCGAGATCACCGACAGCTTTGTCTGCCTGGAAGGCCCGATGGTGGTCGAGACGCGGGCGCCGCGCCACGCCTATCGGCTCGAACCGGGACAGCGCTGCGCGGTGCCGCCGAAGACCGCGCATCATGTGCAAGGCGTCGAGAGCGGCCCGTGCAAATTCCTGATCGTCCAGGGGGTCGGAATCTACGATTTCGTCCCGGTCGGCTGATACTGCCGCAGCGCTTCACTCCCTCTCCGCCCCCGGGGGCAGAGAGGGTTGGGGTGAGGTGGGGGATTCCAGAGCGCCCAGCGGCGCCCACCTCACCCTCCCAGCGCTGCGCGCTGGGCCCCTCCCTCTCCGCCCTGAAGGGCGGAGAGGGATATTCCCGCTACGCCGCCTGCGCGACCGGATGATAGTTGCGCGGCAGGCCGGCCTTGGCGATCGCGCCGTACAGCGTGACCTCCGGCAATGCCCGCGCCACGATCTCGCGCGCTGCATTCAGCTTTTCGAGATCGATCCCGGTCTCCAGCCCCATCGACTCGAACATGAAGACGGTGTCTTCGAGGACGATGTTGCCGGTCGCGCCGGGCGCGTAGGGGCAGCCGCCGAGCCCGCCGAGCGAGGCGTCGAACGCCTTGCAGCCGGCGGCGAAGGCGGCCAGCACATTGGCGAGGCCGAGGCCACGCGTGTCGTGGAAATGCGCCGCCACCGGCAATGGCGCGACATCGGCGATGACGCGGCGGAACACCCGCCCGATCGCCGCCGGGTTACCGTAGCCGACCGTATCGGCGAGGATGATACCGTCGGCGCCGGCCGCGGCGATCTCGTTGGCGATGCGCCGCACCCGGTCCTCGTCGACATCGCCCTCGATCGTGCAGCCGAAGCTGGTGGCGAGGCCGCAATTGATCCGCGGCCGGTTCGGCCCGCCGCGTTCGCGGCACAATTCGACGACCCGGCCGAAATCGGCGATCGATTCCTCGGTGCTGCGCCGGACGTTCGACAGATTGTGGCCGTCGCTGACCGACAGCACGAAATTCATCTCGTGCACGCCGTGGGCGAGGCCGCGCTCGGCGCCGCGCGAATTGGGGATCAGCGCCGACACGGTGAGCCCGGGCAGCGTCAGCGCGTGCTTGACGACCGCCTCGGCGTCGGCGAGCTGCGGCAGGAGCTTTGGCGGGACGAACGAGCTGACCTCGATCTCGCGCACCCCGGCGGCGTATTCGGCGTCGAGCCAGGCGAGCTTGGTCTCGGTCGGCATGATGTCGGCGATCGATTGCAGCCCGTCGCGCATCCCGACTTCGCGGATCTGAACACTCTCGGCCATCCCATCCTCCTGACCCGAACTTCCGTCAAAAGCTAAGCGCTGAAAGGCAATGCCGCAATGTTTGGTTCCTCCCCCGCGCAGCGGGGGAGGGGGACCATGCAAAGCATGGTGGAGGGGGCGTGGCCCACAAAATGCCCGCAGAATAGACAGGGGTTTTGCCCAGCATCAGAGAGACGTCAGCGCCCCCTCCGGCTCGCGTCGCTCGCCACCTCCCCCGCACCGCGGGGGAGGAACCGTCGTTTCGATCTCCCGAAAGCAGGGTTGTTGCACAAAGCCCGCGATGCGAGAGAGGGGCTTACACCACGTGCTCCGGGGTCAGCGCGCAGATTTCGTCGCTGTCGGCGAGCTCGATCTGGATCGTCGCGTGGTGGATTCCGAAGCGCTCCTCGAGCTCGCGCGCGACCTGGCTGAGCGCGGCGTCGCCGGGATGGCCGCCCGGCATCACCAGATGGCAGGTCAAGGCCGTCTCGGTCGTGCTCATGCCCCAGATGTGCAGATCGTGGATCGCCGCGACCCCGGGCAGCGCGGCGAGATGGGCGCGCACTGCGGCGGCGTCGATCCCTTCCGGCACCGCGTCGAGCGCCAGGCCGATAGCCTGCCGCACCAGATCCCAGGTGCCGTAGATGATCACCGCCGACACGATCAGGCTGACCGCCGGATCGAGCCAGGCCAGCCCGGTCGCGACGATCGCCAGGCCGGCGATCACCACCCCGGCGCTGACCATCGCATCGGCGGCCAGGTGCAGGAACGCGCTCCTGACATTGAGGTCGCCCTGCCGGCCGCGCGCGAACAGGAGCGCCGTCACGCCATTGACCAGGATGCCGATGCCGGCGACCCAGGCGATCGTCGCGCCGGCGACCGGCACCGGGTGCGACAGCCGCCACAACCCCTCCCAGGCGATCCCGCCGGTCACGACAAGCAGGATGATCGCGTTGGCCAGCGCCGCGAGAATCGAGCTCGACCGGAGCCCATAGGTGAAGCGGCCGCTCGGCTGTCGTCGGCTCAGCACCGCCGCGCCCCAGGACAGCCCGAGCGCCAGCACGTCGCCGAGATTGTGCCCGGCATCGGCGAGCAACGCGAGCGAGCCCGACAACGCGCCGATGCTGGCCTCGGCCGCGACATAGGCAAGGTTCAGGACAATCCCGAACGCGAAGGCGCGGCCGTAATCCGGGCGGCCGTTGTGGTGCATGTGAAGATGCGCATGCGCGCCGTGGTCGTGGGCTTGGTGCTGAGCCACCGGCTCGCCTCTTGCCAGCTTCCTTGAGATCATAACGAAAACATGGCGAGGTCAGGAGTCTCGCGCCAGTCCGCCACGGACTTGACAGCGGCGCGGCGGCGCGCGTCACTGCCGCTCGCCCATTTCAAGACGGAGCCGCCCCATGCTCGACGCTTATCTCTACGCCGGTCGGCGCAGCCCGTTCGGACGCCATGCCGGCGCGCTGGCCCGGTTGCGGCCCGACGACATGCTCGCCGGGGTCATCGCCCGGGTCGTCGCCGACAGCGGTTTCGCGCCGGAGAAGATCGAGGACGTCGTCGTCGGTTGCGCCAACCAGGCCGGTGAGGACAGCCGTTGCGTCGCGCGCCATGCGGCGCTGGTCGCCGGCTTGCCGATCGAGATCCCCGGCTCGGTGTTGCAGCGCAATTGCGGCAGCGGCCTCAACGCGATCGCGATGGCGGCGCAGGCCGTCACCTGCGGCGAGGGCGATGTGTTCGTCGCCGGCGGGGTCGAGAGCATGAGCCGCGCCCCGTTTGTGATGGGCAAGGCCGAGGCGCCGTTCAGCCGCGACGCGCGGGTCTTCGATTCGACGATCGGCGCCCGTTTCCCGAACCCGAAGGTCGAGGGCCGCTACGGCGCCGACACGATGCCGGAGACCGCCGACAATCTGGCGCGCGACTACCAGATCACCCGCGAACAGGCCGATGTCTTCGCCGCGGGGTCGCAGAGCAAATACGCCGCCGCCAAGGCCGACGGCTTCTACGCCGACGAGATCATTGCGGTCGAGGTGCCGGGTGGCCGGGCCGGGCCGGTCAGCGTCGCGGAAGACGAGCACCCGCGGCCGCAGACCGACATGGCCGCGCTCGCCAAATTGCGGCCCTTGTTCAAGGATGGCGTCACCACCGCCGGCAACGCCTCGGGCATCAATGACGGCGCGGTGGCGATGATCGTCGCCAGCCGCAAGGCGGGCGACGCGGCCCATGCCCAGCCGATCGCCCGCATCCTGTCGAGCGCGGTCGCCGGGGTCGAGCCGCGCATCATGGGCTTCGGCCCGGTGCCGGCCGCGAAGAAGGCGCTCGAGCGCGCCGGCCTGACGCTGAAGGACATCGACGTCATCGAGATCAACGAGGCTTTCGCGGCGCAGGTCCTGGCTTGCCTGCGCGGCCTCGAAGTCGATTTCGGCGACAGCCGGGTCAACCCGAATGGCGGCGCCATCGCGATCGGCCACCCGCTCGGCGCCTCCGGTCCGCGTATCGCGCTGACCGCGGCGCGCCAATTGCAGCGCACCGGCGGCAGATACGCGCTCGTCGCGATGTGTGTCGGCGTCGGCCAGGGCATCGCCGCGGTAATCGAGCGGGTGTAGCCGCAATCGAGACGGATCAACCACTCGTTCGTGCCCGGCCTTGGGCCGGGCATCCACGAGCGAGCGAAGATCGCCAGATCCCTCTTTCTCGTGGATGGCCGGGCCAAGCCCGGCCACGAACGGAGGAGGCAGCGCCGAGATGGAGGTCACGATCGAGCGGCTTGGCGCTGCGACGCCTGATGCGCGGGAGCTTGTCGCGGAGCTGGACCAGGTGCTCGGCGCTCTCTACGAGCCGGAGCAACGGCATGGCTTGTCGATCGAGCAAGTGTTCCAGCCGAATGTCCGCTTCTTTGTCGCGCGTATCGGCGGCCGAGCGGTCGGTTGCGGCGCAGTCGCCTTGTTCGACGATTATGCTGAGGTAAAGCGCATGTACACACGGGATGCAGCGCGCGGGCAGGGTGTTGGGAAAGCGCTGCTCGCGCGCCTCGAACGGGAAGCGCGCGACGCGGCCAAGCCGATGCTGCGGCTTGAAACGGGGACCCTACAGGCGGAAGCGATCGGGCTTTACGAGGGCTGCGGTTTCCGGGTCTGTGGTCCGTTCGGTTACTACGCCGAGCTGCCGCCGCATCGGATCGCTACGAGCCTGTTCTATGAGAAGCCGCTGTAGGGCGGAAAAGCGCAGCGCATTCCGCCGGATATGGCTAATTGGGGCGGAATTGGCGGAATACGCTGCGCTTTTCCGCCCTACAAAACTTATATACACGGCATGACCGACACCCCGACCTTTGCCATCCGGCCGAGTTTTCTCGGGATCGAAAAAAGCGATCCCGCAGCGGCGATCTGCGTCGCCGGCATCCCTTATGATCTCGGCACCTCGAACCGGCCGGGGGCGCGTTTCGGCCCCAATGCAATCCGCCAGGCGAGCCGCATGCTGGTCGATGGCGATCACCCGATCGCCGGTACCGCGCCGGGCACGCAGGACATCGCTGACATCGGCGATTTCCGCATTGTCCACGGCGAGATCGCCGGCACGCTGGCGGCGATCGAGGCGCAGGCAAAACCGCTCAACCATCTGGTCGCGTTGGGTGGCGACCACACCGTGACGCTTGCCCTGTTGCGCGCGCTCGTGGCGCGTACCGGGCCGTTGGCGCTGGTGCATTTCGACGCGCATGTCGATACCTGGCCGGAAAGCTTTGGTCAGCGCTTCGGCCATGGCTCGCCGTTCTATCACGCGATCGAGGAAGGGCTGGTCGACCCGAAGCGCACCGTGCAAATCGGCATCCGCTCGCCGATGGAGAAATCGGTGCACGATTGGACCCTGGGAAAGGGCGTCACGATCCTGTTCGCCGAAACGGTGCATGAGCGCGGGCCCGCGGCGATCGCCGAGCGCGTCCGCGAAATCGTCGGCGATGCGCCGGCCTATTTGAGCTTCGATGTCGATGCGCTCGACCCGGCCTTCGCGCCGGGCACCGGCACACCGGAAATCGGCGGGCTGTTCACCTGGCAGGCGCAGGCAATTCTCCGCCGGCTCGCGGGGCTGCCGTTCCGCGGCATGGACGTCGTCGAGGTGTCGCCGCCTTACGATGTTGCCGAGATCACCGCGCTCGCTGCGGCAACCTTCGCTTGGGAGTATCTCGCTCTCCTCGCGCCTCGCGTAAACGATTGAGTCACCAACTTTTTTCTTGCATTCGCGGCGCGATGGCCTATCTACCGCTGCGACGCAAATCGCACGTGCCTAGAACCCTGTTTCTCGGAGTCAATCTCCCTCGGGGTGCTGCTACGACGTAACGCGTCTCTTTCGGTCGAGCCGGCCATTGTGGGCCGGCGTCCTTGAGGGATACGGATATGCTCCGGCACGCGATGCGAAGTACCCGCACGGCAATCTAACTCACGGGTGTCTGACGCCGCGGAGCGATGCGCTCCGCGGCGGCATTCACCCTGATTTGTCACCCGGGCCATCGGTTCGGGTGTCGCCTCCTTGCTTGAGGAGGATCGTGCGATGTCGAAGCCCCGCCTCGTGCTGCGCGCCGGTGGCCGCAGCCTTCTCCCCACCATCGATGCCGTGGTCGCGCGCGAGCGGCCGGCGGAGCCGCTCGTCTGCCTGCGCCCGGCGGCGATCGCCGCCGCGTCGCGCCGCTTTGTCGCGGCCTTCCCCGGCAATGTTCTCTATGCCGTCAAATGCAATCCCGAGCCGCGCGTGCTGCGCGCGGTCTGGGCCGGCGGCGTCCACCATTTCGACTGTGCCTCGCTGCATGAGATCGCGCTGGTCCGCAAGTTGTTGCCCGGCGCGGAGGTGCATTTCATGCACCCGGTCAAGGCGCGCCATGCGATCCATGCCGCGTTTCACGAGCATGACGTCATCGATTTCGCCTTCGACAGCGCCGACGAGCTCGAGAAGATCCTGCAGGAGACCGTGCCGGTCGGCTTGGTCGGCGCGCCGCCTACGCTCGGCCTGTTCGTGCGCCTCGCGGTAACGCAGGGCGGCGCCTACGATCTATCGGGCAAGTTCGGCGTGCGCGCCGACGAGGCGGCGGCATTGCTGCGCGCGGCGCGCCCGCATGCGGCGCGGCTCGGCATCTGCTTTCATGTCGGCTCGCAATGCCACGATGCAGCCGTTTATGTCCAGGCGCTGCACCTGGCCGCCGAAGCGGCGGCGCGGGCGGAAGTCGCGGTCGACATCGTCGATGTCGGCGGTGGCTTTCCGGTCAGCTATCCCGACAACACGCCGCCGCCGCTCGACGCCTATGTCGCGGCGATCGCGGCGGGCGCGCGCGCGTTTCCGGGTCCCGTGCGGCTGTGGGCCGAGCCGGGTCGGGCATTGGTCGCGCCCGGCGCTTCCGTGGTCGTGCAGGTCGAGCTGCGGCGCTGCGATGCGCTCTACGTCAATGACGGCGTCTACGGCAGCCTCAGCGATGCCGGGCGGCCCGGCTTCCGCTTCCCGGCGCGCCGCATCCGCCCGGATCTGGCCGGCGCCGATGACGCGCCATCGCGGGCGTTCGCGCTGTATGGGCCGACCTGCGACAGCGCCGACCATATGAAAGGGCCGTTTCTGCTGCCCGAGGATATTGACGAGGGCGACTGGATCGAGCTCGGCCAGCTCGGCGCCTACGGCGCCTGCCTGCGCACCCGGTTCAACGGCTTCGAAGGCGGCTCGACCATCGAGGTCGCCGACCCGCCCTTGCTTGCGACGCCGGGTTACGACGGCTAATAACCTCCCGAGGCGCCCCCGCCGGCGGCAACAATAAATCAGGGGCGAGGCCGGCGTCGCAGGGAGGAAACGAATGCCGGATCTTGCTGGCGGACGGGTGATCAGCGGCGATCGCGAGATTGCTCACCAGACGTTGATAGGGCGGGCGTTGCGGGCGGCCACTGGCTTTGCCGCGCTCGGCGTCGCGGCGGGCGATGCGGTCGCGCTGGTGCTGCGCAACGATTTTCCGTTCTTCGAGGCGAGCTACGCCGCACAGATGCTCGGCGCCTACTGCGTCCCGGTCAATTGGCACGGCAAGGCGCCCGAGATCGGCTACGTGCTGCGCGACTGCGACGCCAAAACCGTCGTTGCGCATGCCGATCTGCTGCCGCAGGTGCTCCCGGTCCTTCCCGAAGGCGTGCCGCTGCTGACGGTGCCGACGCCGCCCGAGATCGCCGCCGCCTATGCGCTCAAACCCGAAGCATGCGGCGTGCCGGCCGGCGCGATTGGCTGGGATGAATGGCTCGCCGCTTCCGCGCCGCTCGCCAATCCGGGCGCCGGCGCGATTTCGAGCATGATCTACACCTCCGGCACCACCGGCAATCCGAAGGGCGTCAAGCGGCTCAATCTCGGCGCGGAGTTTGCGGCGATGGTCGCCGAGCTGGCCCGCATCGGTTTCGGCTTCGATCCGGAGCGGCCGCTCCGCACGGTGATCAGCGGCCCACTCTACCATTCCGCGCCAAACTTTTACGGGCTCTATGCGGTGCGCGCCGGCGCGCTCGCGGTCCTGCAGCCGCGCTTCGACGCCGAAGAGCTGCTGCGGCTGATCGAGCAATACCGCGTCACCCATCTGCACATGGTGCCGACGATGTTCGTGCGGCTGTTGCGGCTGCCGGAAGCGTTACGACGGCGCTACGATCTGTCGTCGCTCGAATTTGTCGTGCATGGCGCCGCGCCCTGCGCGATGCACGTCAAGCAGGCGATGATCGGCTGGTGGGGGCCGGTCATCC
>Ga0210400_10002112_pt1 | contig 18873 bp, 22 predicted proteins | sample IncBWH26MmetaG_FD_155456 | JGI IMG/M metagenome (GOLD analysis project Ga0210400, IMG submission 155456) | Forest soil microbial communities from Barre Woods Harvard Forest LTER site, Petersham, Massachusetts, United States - Inc-BW-H-26-M | ecosystem: Environmental > Terrestrial > Soil >...
AACAGCGCGGCCCCCAGGCTCAGAGCGAACAGCCGAACCCGTTGTTGTCCCAGGAAACCACTTGTAATCTCAGGCATAGATGGATGGCTAGAAAATAGTGTACGAACTGGTGAATACGCGGTCAAACCGAGAAGTGCTGGAACAATGGATGCAAGATGGCTCGCACGTGAATCTTGGTGGACATCGCCGGTAGAGACGGGGGCTCGCCCCGTCTCTACTGGATGTCCCTTTAGATTTAGAGGTGGCCGCTAACCCTTAACGCTAATCTTTGAAAACGAGAGCACAGCTCTCCCCGCGGTCGGGCGTCCCATGGAAAGCGCGGGACGGAAGGTCGTGAAAATCAGCAGGTTCTTTAGCTGCGGCAGGACGGCTTTTGCATCGTCCGGCTGCGACAGAATGCGGTAGTCTTCCACTCGGCCATTGGCATCCACGTAGGCTTCAATCACCACCGCATCGTCGCCCATATTGCCGAGCGACGTGCCGAAGGCCGACTGTTCGAGTTGAGGCCCGGTGTACAGCATGAGCGGAACGTCTCCGCTGCTGGCTTGCAGTTCCGCCGGCAAGGCGAAGAAGCCCAGCAGCAGCCCGAAAGTCAATACGGCGCTGAGCAGACCCGCTGTGGCCGGAACCATGAAAGCGTTGAGCGCATTTTCCAACCTGACCAGCACACCTTCAAACCGTGGACGGCGCGACTGTGCAACCTCGCGCGAAACCGCGAGCCGCAACTTCAGCGCCAAGTCGGCCGGGGCCTTTGTCGGACCCAGGCTCGCAAGCAACTGTTGCGTGCGCTGCATCGCGGCATATTCCCGCTCGCAACCGGTGCACTGTGCCACATGGCGCGTGAGTGCGCGCATCTGCGACCCGCTCACGCGGCCGTCGAGATAAGGCGAGAACAACTTCTTAATCTCAGCGCAGTTCATGGCGTCACCTCAAGCTCCCTGCCACCACGCGAACGATCAGACGAGCTTTCCCTCGAACTCTCCCGGGAACTATGGGTCTCGTTCTTCTGCCGCTCGTCAACCGGAGCGAGCAGCCCCAGCTCCGGACCCACCTCCCGGATGTACCCTGTCAATCGCTTGCGCAGCGCGTCGCGCCCGCGTGTTATGCGGGACTTCACCGTTCCCAGCGAAATCACCAAAACCTCAGCGATCTCCTCGTACGACATTTCCTCCAGATCGCGCAGGATCAACGCGGTCCGATAGGGCTCGGGCACCTGTTGGAGCGCCTGCTCCACAGCCGCGCGCACCTCGGTATGCGCGAACTTTTCAAAAGGAGACTCGGCCGGATCGACCAGCCGCTCTTCTCCGGAATACTCAAAGTCGCCCGCCGCAATGGGATCGATCGACGTTTCCTGCGCCTTGTGCCGGAACCACCAGCGCCTCCGATTGGCCGCCTCGTGCAGCGCGATTCGGTAAATCCAGGTTTTCAGGCTCGACTCGCCATGGAAATGTTTCATTCCGCGGAAGACTTTCAGAAACACATCTTGAGTAGTGTCCGCCGCGTCCGACGGATCATTCAAAATGCGATAGATCAGCCCATAGATCGGCTGGTGAAACTCGCCGATCAGCCAAGAGTATGCGTCTTCCGAACCCGCCTTCAGTTCTGCGATGACGGCGGATTCCTGAGTTCGGGCTCCGATAGCACTGGCAAGATCGCCCAATGTAATAGCTCCCGCCATGATGGCGTTGCTCCCAATTATAGAGTCACTCGAGCCCCAGCGGCGGGAATCTTCACTTTCGCAGAAACCACTGCCTGGCGAACTTTCCCGCCTAAGTACTTAGACTCCGCGGGAGCCTCAGGAGTTCCAGTGGCAAGTCCAATGTTTGCAAGGTCCTGGCGCAGGGGCAAAGTCGACTTGCCAGGCCTGGACAGCCGGGGCGGCTGTCCCTACGCAACCCGGGTCACGGGCCAAATACCGGTCCTGTCAGTTCGGCTGTGAAGTGTTCGGCGGAGTGTCCATTGTCGCTGGCGCCGGCTTTGGTTTCGTCACTTTCTTTTTCGCCGGCTTCTTTGGAGGCGCGGTGTCATCCACAACAATCTTTTGTGGGGGCGGAGGTGGCGCTGCCGACAGCTTTTTCACTTGTACCCGCAAACGCGTCAATTCATCTTCTTTACTGGCGGTCAGTTTCTGCATGCGTTCGCCAATGGTTCGACGCGCGCTCTCCAATCCGTTCAAGTCATTGCTCAGACTCTGATACTCATCTTTGGATCCAAACGCTCCCGCCGCTTCCGCCACGGAACGGAAGTAGTCGTACAGCACAACCAGGTTGCGGTAGAGTTTGAAACTGGCTCCCAGATCTTCCGGCGAGCTTTTTAGTTGCGCAATCATCTCCGGCAACGCCGATTCCAGGTTGCGCTGGATAGATTCCACGTCCGCCAGCGTCTGACGCTTGGTCGAGCCGTCGGTCTTCCATTTCTCAATACGCGTTTTTGCAAGATCGGATTGTATGCTCTGCGCCGTTTGCTGCAATTGCGCGAGGATGCCGTTCAGTTCGCTGACTGAAGCATAAGCAACCGGCGGCTGCGCCGCGGCCGCCGCACCAGCCGATTCTTGCGCGCCCGCTGCCGGCGCAAACAGAGCTATCAATACAGCGATGAGCCAGAAAAGTGATCGTGCGAGAATATTCCGCGAGTTCGCCATGGGGCTCCAATTGTGTCCTTTGTGTTTTGCCAACCATATCCTAGTTGACGTTGGCCACCGGAGTCGAGTTGGAGTAGGCAGCCGGTTTCACAAGGCCACACAAAACCCTGAGCCACCAAGGACACAAAGTATCACGAGGGCATTTGGTCTCCAGCGTTTCCCGCGTGTGCATTCGGGCCGGGTCTTACCTGAGTTTGACGCGGCGACGAAGCTAAGCGAGAATTGAATGATAGCAATCACCTCCGTTACCGAGTGGGCCTGTGGCGCAGCTGGGAGCGCGCTTCCATGGCATGGAAGAGGTCGTCGGTTCGATCCCGACCAGGTCCACCAAATCTCACAGCCGCGATCTCCCCAACGAAACACAGTTGCTCGATTCAGAATCGTCTTTCACCTGGGGAGCAGAGTAGTCTCCACGATTGACTCTGCTACTTTCTTGCCGAGACGTTTGCCAGCGATGTGGTCGGTCCGGAAGTGCTGGCCGGCATAAATTCGGCTCAATCCTGCTTCCTGTGCAGCCGCAGAGAAGCTAGTGAAATGGCGCTTCACTCCCGGCAACGACCGGGAGGTGGCATCAAAAGTGAACCGATCGCCAAAATAAGACTTCAGCACCTCGGCTCCGGCAAAACTGATGGTAGTGTGGGCACCCGGGTACGAAGGGTCTGGAGCGGTCTTGGTCGACAGCGGGAGCCAATTTGGATCGGGGTTCGTGTTGGGATTGCCATCATCGCCAGCCAGTTCAATTGCGGTCACTGGCCGCCAGAACCGGTAGGTGTACTTAGCCTCGAACAAGGAGATCGTACTATCGGCGAGACTGATGTTCAGTAGGGCAAACAGCCGTGCGCTATGAGCGAGACCAAGATGATGTCCCAATGCCGCGGTCTGCGCGATTTCGTTCCAGAATTCCTGAATGTTGCCATTCCAGAAATTTCCGATCAGAGTCTGCTCCGAGGTGCGAGTCTTGCTGGTGATGAGACCCAGACTCTTGACTTCATTGAAAACCTCTGTGTACTCGTCGCTCGTCAACTGCGGTGGCGGTCCGGGACGAAATTCATCAGCGCGCGCCAGGGCAAACGGAGTGACCTGAGGCCATTGCGTGAAGTCCGCTGGCGCGAAATTGGGAGGAGTGAATTGGTATTCTCCCGGCTGAGTTCCTGGAATAAAAGGAGGGGGAGTGACGCTCGCTCCGTCGGTGCCGCGGAAGGCTAGAATCTGGGCGGCAACCGTTTGTCCGACGGCGATGCCTTCCGTCTTGTCCTGCCCTTCCGGAATCTGCGCAAGGTCCTGCTGAAGTTCAGCGTCGATCGTAGTCTGAAACGCTGGATAGAGTGCGCCCAGGACGTCATGCGCCGCTTGGTCTGCCGCAGCCGGTTGTGAAGCCCGTCGCGAGACGTTCGAGAGGCGGACCAGGTACGGGCTGTAGGTTCCGTCGATGTTGTTGACCGCGTCAAAGATGGAAGCATGCAGGATGGCGAAGCTGCGAGTCGAATGAATGGTAGGAGGCTGAGCGCCGGCAGTCCTTACGATCGTCAGGAGAGTTCTATTCCACTCAATGACCGGATTGACGGATGGGGCGGAGCTTACTGCGGATGGCTCAGCATTTGCGGGAAGCGAAGCTCCTGTGACTTGGGCTTGAAGACTGGCGCACAAGAGAGCAAGGGTAAGCAAAGTCTTTGACATATATCCCTATTCCTTGATTCCTTCTTTTGGATTTGGTGCCGACCAGGTTCGACATGAGTTGCTGCGGTCGGGCACTGATACCCTCTAGAACTGGGCGCGAGGGGAAATATTCCAGACAAGACTGTGAATTATCCAACTTCCGCTTCATGCCGGTTGTTTCATGGGTGCGAGCGTGGCGTTACTCGCTCAAAACATGATTCACCCCTTAGTCGGGCTTTGGTCGTTGGCAACGGCGGCAGTTATGCTGACCGGCTTCTCTTCTTCAGTTTTCATCGCTGACTTGAAGCCCCGGATGCCCTCTCCGATACCTTTGCCCAACTCGGGAAGCTTTTTGGGGCCGAACACGAGCAGGGCAATCCCGAAAATCACCAGCAGATGCATAGGTTGAAACAGGCCTTCAAACATATGTGGCTCCTTAGTTAGAGTGAGAAAATCTCAACACCGTGTCAGTAAAAATGCAGGCGCCGCATTCGGTAACCAGATACAGCGCCTGCCCAGGGAGAGCTTGCAACAATCAAAAGCCGCGTCGAACCGAATCGGCCTCGACAGCCAGCTGGTTAACTAGGCTGAAGAACGCCGGGATTTGACCAAGGAACAAAAGGTCATCCGTGAAAGCCTTGATGGTGGCGACTGCTCCCCCGTTCTGTGCCAAAGTCGGCCGGATCACGGAGCATGGGGGCAGACTCTTGCTGATAAATTCGCAAGGCTCAGGCAGGATCAGGTTCGTCTGATCGAGCTCTGAGTTGCGGGCATTGAGATCCGGGAATGTCAGACCCGTCACTGGATCGGTTACACCAGCCAAAGGCTGATTCACCGCATTGCCCGCCTTGTCATGCCATAGTCCGAAGTGGTCGATCTCGACTCCGCCAATGCTCACGAGGATTCGCAGAACCTCAGGGTCGGTCGCCTTGAAGAGCAGCGTGGGATACAGGCTCGCCCCACCCTGCTCGATAAACGCAAAGTGAAATCCCGCCGTGTTCGCAATCGCTTGCATGCGAGATTCTTGCGCGTTTGCAGGCGGAACCGGTTGAGGCTGGTTCGGCGGTGTGTCATTGTTGTTCAATGGAATGGCCGGCTGGTTCTCAATGGTGAAGGGTCCCTTGAGCTTTGCCCCGAAATCAGGGTTCCTGGCGCTGCGGTAGCGTGTATACCAACTAAGGTCAACGTTCAGCTTCAGCAGGTTTGTCAGCCTTCCCTTATTTTTGGCGCCGGTCGCTTGACTGCCGGGCAAGTTTCGGAACGGATCCAGATCGACCGGCTCTTCCCCCTTGGACATCAAGTACGCGTTCAGGAAGGCCGCGTGACTCAATTCATCGTCGGTGTTATCGGAGATGTATTGGGGCATATCGCCATCAAGGTTGCTGAGCGCGGCCATGTAGGCCGGATTGCCTCCTTGAACTCCTCCCAGTTCGTTGTATTGTTGCCACAGATCAGCCTCTATGAGTTCTGCGGCCGCCGCGAACCGCAGGAGAGCTGCGTCGCCTTTGGAAAGTTTGCCTGTGCTTCGCGTGGTTTGCGCGTTGCCCTCAGCCCCCAGTAAGGCGCCTGCCGACAACGTTGCGCCGGCAATTCCCAGGCCTTTGAGAAATGAACGTCTCTTGACCACACCCTGCCAGTGACGTTGAACACCTTCTTCGATCGAAGAGTGACTTGTTTCAGGCGAGTTTGTCTCGGATACCACTACAGATAGAGAATTCTTTTCCTTCACGGTTTGCCCTCCATTTCCTTTTGCTTATGATTTTGTTCCAGCAGTACTGTAAGTTAGACACGGCGACCAATTGACGAGATGCGGAGAAGATGTCAATTAATTGTCAACTCTTTCAGGTTCGCGGTGACAACATCACAGCGATGTTACTAGCGGAATGGCACCACATACCATGCGCAGTATGTCCCCATGCCACCGAGCAGAACAATCGTCCAGAGTACTAACTCCGTGCGCATCCACCACTTCCAATGTTTGAAGCGAAGCCACTGTGGAAGTATGTTCGTGCCGGCCACGATGACGATATAGAGTCCCAGAAGCTCAGCCACTATCCCCAGAACCCCGTGTATGGCGGCCACCTCGTAATACCACTTATGAAGAGCCTTAGACAGTGCTGGCTTCACTTGCCGCTGGAACGACGGCCCCATCACCAGTCCGATCATCAATAAGTTCAAGAGAAGTACAGTCGTCTGGCAGATACCGTGAGCTCTGTAGCGTTTGTGCTTCGCGAGAAGCGTTCCGGCGATCAGAGATACTCCCATGATGAGCTGCACGACGAGGTTGAGATCTGCCCCGAAGGTGGCTCCGGTACCGAGAAAGCCCGTCATTGGAAAGAAAGACAACACCGCTAATCACCCGCTCCGCCCGCAGCTTCACGATTCTCAGTAGCCTGCAAACTCTTCCGTCCGAATATCGTCTTCATCCACGCCTACCTCACCGAGCGTTCGGCGCGCAGCTGTGACCATCGTGGGCGGCCCAGCTATGTAATAAATCGGGCCTCGCAGGATTCCCACGTGTGTGAGAAGCATTTCCGAGCTGATGCGTCCAATCTTCCCCTTCCAGCCGTTGTTATTGGCCACTCGGGTGAGCGTCGGAACAAAGCGGAACCTTGGATTTGCGCGCTCTAACCTCCAGAGCGCATCGATAAATACGGCATCTTCCAGGTAGCGGTTCGCGTAGAACAGAACAATAGGATGACGAAGCTTCTCCTCTGTTGCGTGAGAGAGCATGCTGAGAAATGGAGCGACCCCGATCCCGCCGGCCAGGAAGACAGCTGGCCTGGCTGTGTTGTTATGGAGCGTAAAAGAGCCCATTGGCCCTTCGATCCGCGCCCGGCTACCGATCGGCAGGGTGGATATGGTCTGCTTGAAAACTGTATTTCGCATGCGGGTCGTGACTATAAGGTCTTTGTCAGACGGAGAGCTTGCGATGGAGAAGGTATGAGTCATGCCATCCGACGGCCCAAGCTGGGGTTGGGAACCCGATAGCGTCAGATCAATATATTGTCCTGCCTTGAATACAAAGTTGTTTGGCTTTTCAAACTGAAATGCCATGGTGCCTTCGGCAACTTCTGTTCGACCTAGTAGCGTGCTTTGGTAGTCAATCATCGCGACCATCCCTTTGTTCGTTGACCATGGTCCGGAAGACAACTGAGTTATAGTTCTCTCGACGTTATTGTTGATAACGAGCAGGGGCGCCTTTTATTCCAGGAATCTCAGAAAACGGGGATGTGCGCTTAAGTGCACGAACACTTTTGAAGGAGCCTGAGCAAGGGCGCGCGGACTGCGCCCTTGCCCGGCTGTTGTGTTCTAGTTGATGGTGATGGTTACAGGTTTGGAATGGCTGAGTGAGCCGGATGTGCCCGTCACCATCACCGTGACCTGAGATGGGGTGGTCGAGCCTTTTGAACTGCTACCGCATCCGATGGCGAACAGTGAGATGAGGAGCAGCGATCCCAGCAGGCTCATCGATAGAATGCTCTTGCGCGTGAGCGATTTCCGTTTGCGAGTCGTGAGGAGAGTTCCGAACAAACCTAGACCAGGCAGCAGAGCCATTCCGACCATGCTGTAGCCGCCACCACCCGGCGGGGTCGCAGCGACAGAGACGGTCAAGGTGGATGATGATCCGCTCCCTCCGGAAGAGATCGTCGTAGGACTGAAGGCGCAGGTCAGACCAGCGGGCGCAACGCACGAAAGCGCAACCTGACCGTTGAATCCTCCTACCGCGGTAGCGCTGATCATCAGATTAGCCGAACCGCCCCGCGCGATGGTCAAGCTTGGGACCGAAAGACTCAGAGAAAAATCTGGGTTGCCGACTGCGGACGCGGGTACAAGACTAGCGAACACGCTGGTTGTGCTGCCCCCAGCCGGGAAATTGGGCTGGTTACTGCCTCCGGCCGTGAGATACAGAGTGCTGGGATCACCAGAGGGACCGCCTCCGCCAAACACTATGTCCCACAAGCCGGGATTCATCAGCACATTGTTCGAAGAGTCGGTGAGTTGACCCATAAACGCCCCGGTTGTGGGGTTGAACGCGCTGATCGTGCCATCGCCAAAATTTCCCACCAGGATCGCGTTCGCGAATGTTCCGAAGGTCGCCGGAGCCGCCACCAATCCCCAAGGCGCATTGAGGGTGCCGCCGGCAGCCAAAGTACTCACAAAGTTTCCGGCCATGTCGAAGATGTCCACCTGCCCCAGGCCGGCGCCGGGCTGGGCATCGTGCTTGGCAGCATCCTGCATGGCGTAGGCGATATATATCTGGTTACCGATGACGCGGATGCCGTGAGGAGCTAAACCCGCGGGAAGATTGGGATCGGTTAACGAGCCGCTCAAAGAAGCGGGCTTAAAGTTTTGATCGTAAACGTCGACTTTGCCGCTATTGAAGTTCGCTGCCAGAAGCAACGTGCTGTTGAGTAAGGCGAGACCTTTGTACACCGCGCCGCTGGCGGAATTATCGAAGGCCACTGTTGCTGTGTTGCTGGCTCCGGTCCAGTTGGCGATGATGCCATCTTCGGTGTCAAAAATGAACGACCCGCCGCCAAAGTAGCTGCCGTTGCCGTTGGCCACCGTTCCGGTAGGGCAGCCGGGGCTGCAATTACCGTTTGGATTTTTTGTCCCTCCGGGTATGGTTACTACCAGCGCCGTATCTTTGGTGCCCTGTGCGTCATAGAGCGTGGATGTGCCGCCGTTATTATCCGCAATCCAGAAATCTTGCCCGGGAAGAAAGGAGATTCCCCACGGGTTCACCAGTTGAGTGTCTGTCGTATTGGCTACGCCTGCAGTATTCGAGACCAGATTGGTCTGGAAATAGCCGGTCTGCTGGGCCCAGAGCCCCGAAGGAATCGCCGATGTGATGAGTAGCCCGAATAGCAGGAATGCTCTTTTCAAGTTGCCCTCCATAAACTATTTTGTGATTTATGCGACACGGAACCCGGCTCATTTCCTTACTGCGGTGCCACCGTTGGTTGCCGGTCGCATATCTAGATTAGACGTGGCGACTAATGACAAGATGTCGGCGGGATGTCAATTAGTTGTCAACTCTTTGCCGCAGGTGCCTTGTAAACGAGCGTGCGAGATAAGTTACGGAAGGTAGTTCCGCTATGATTGGGCGACTGATGTTGTAACTTGGAGAAACCGGTCGATCATGTGTGAGATATCGACGACACCAGACTCTCGGCAAAATAGCTGGGGGACGCGAGCCGCCCGGTTAGCTAAATGGACTAACTCTGCAGATCGAGACCCCGTTTGCTTAGTGAAGTATTTATTCAGACGTTCGCGAAGCTCCAACCGAGCTCGCCCTAGCCGCGCCTCCACCGCGGAGTGACTCACATTTAGCACCTGTGCTGTCTGAACCGTTGAAAGGCCTTCAATATCTCGTAGTACGAAGACCGTCCGCAAGAGCGGCCGCAGCGCGTTTAAGGTGTTGATGAGGAAGTCTCGTAACTCAGTTGCCCTGTATAGTTGCTCAGGATTGGGGGCCCAATCGGCGACCTCCATTGGATGCATGTCCCGGTCAGGCTGAAAATCCTCGTCCAGAAACACCTTTTTAATTAGGCGCTGCTTCCGCAGCTTCATCAGTGACTGATTGATAGTGATGCGAATCAGCCAGGTTGAGAATGTGGCATCCTCCCGGAATTGGCTCAAGTTCTGAAACGCCTTAAGAAAGGCCTCCTGAACCGCATCTTGGGCATCTTCCTTGTTATGCGTGACGTGCTGAGCAATTCGATGAAGTTTGCGGTCATATCGCCTTACGAGTTGCTCGAAGGCAGCTACATCCCCATCTTTACAGGGATGGACAAGATCAAGGTCATCGCTTGCCATTGCCGTCACCGCGAATTGTGCCGAGTCTGCAGTCATATTGGTTCAAAGCGCTGGAGAACAATAGCCTTGGGGAAGCCAGGAGGCTGCGAGGAATGGAAGCCGCTTCCGTCGCAATGCCGTTTAGAAGCGGGGCCTCACTGCACCACGACCTTGCCAGTCATTTTCGGGTGGACCGAGCAGTAGTAGGAATACGTTCCCGCCTTAGTAAATGTGTATGAGAACTTTTCGTCCGTATCCCGCACCTTTGACTTGAACACGCCGTCTGTGCTCACCACCGTGTGGGGGATATCATCATTGTTTGTCCAGGTAACTGTGGCTCCTACGGGTACGGTGACAGTCTGTGGTCCGAAACTGAAATTGTCGATTTTCACTTCCGCATTCGCCGCTGCGGCCTGGTCAGCAGCGGTGACGCTGGTTGATCCCGCTATCATCAGCACCGCAATCATCACCGGCATCGCTAAACCGGTAACCCACACATTTCTCCTCGTCATTTGTTGTTTCCTTTCCATGTTCGATTCTCTTGCTTGATCTTTATTTCTTTGGACCGATTTGTTTGGACCAGTCCGTTTGGATCCGATCCTTGGCGGTCTACCCAAGGGGTGGGTCACCTACCGCCGGGGTCAGCGCTGTCCCTGAAGCCGAAGACCCTGAGTCCCCGAGGGGCGAATCGACGACTGCAAGACTTCGACCGCTGGCCAGGTAGTTCACGTCGGTGATGCCCAGCACCCGTTGCAGCTGGTCGGCTGGCACCTTCATGGGTCCGGCTGAGGGAGCTTTTCCGGGCTCAGGTTGAGGGAAAGCGGTTGACATCGCGGTGTGAAACGAAACCTTACCTTCCACCTTCTGCATGATCTGGTGAATGTGGCCGTTTAACACGGTTACAGAACCAAAACGCTTGACGTAAGACAAGGCTTGTTCGCTGTCGTCGGTTCCCCAGCCCCATTCGGGATAGATGGTCCACAGCGGAATGTGCGCAAAGAGCACGATCGGAGTGCTGGCAGAGGCGCCCTTGAGGTCGTCCTCAAACCATTCCAGTTGTTCGTGGCCGAGCGATCCCATCCCTCCAGCTTTTAAATTGGCGACATTTACGAGACCAACAAAATGCACACCCTTGTGATCAAAGCTATACCACCCATTGCCCTTTGTGCCTTTCCCATAACGCTGAAGATATTGCTCGCCATTGTCACTTAGCATGTCATGCTCACCCGGCACAAAGTAGATCTGTTTGGCGGAAGCTCCCTTCAATGCCTGGTCCAGCGTATCGAATTCACTCGGTTTCGAGAGTTGACTCAGGTCGCCGGTGTGAATGATGAAATCCGGTTGGTGGGGCATCGCATTAATCTTGTTGATTGCCGTCTGTAGGGTAGCGGTGACGTCGGGGTTGGCCGGCTTGTTAAAGCCGATGTGACTGTCGCTGATCTGGACAAAATTAAAGTCCCCGGCTTTTCCGGCATCTTTACCTCTATTGTTGGCGAATGCCCGAGATACAGGGATGCCGCCGCTCACGGTCCAGACCAGCCCGGTTCCCGCCCATGCCATGCACTTCAGGAACCCGCGACGATCAACGCCGTCATTGTTGAGGTCTTGCAACTGCTGATCGATAAGATCGTGCTTCTTGTCTGGCATGTGTCCTCCGTCGTTTGTGATGTTCTGAGTTGATAACTCGGACGAGTCGCTTTTATTCCCAGTCAAGTTCAAGCGGCGCATGCAGGCATCTAACTGGGTGCGTTAACGCCGCTCAGAAAGCCGCCCAGGTGCCCTGTCAAGGCGACGAGACCGACGGCCAGAAGTTCAATCACCAGGCGATAGCGGGGCAACTCCTCTGCCCGCCGCCGCGCGCGGAAATGCACCCGCCAGACCAGCCAGATCATCACGCTTGAGAGGCACGCAAGCACCAGATGTGACAAGAGGATGCCCTTCAATTTCCTGCCCTCGAGTTGGAACTGCCACGCGAGAATACCCGTGGCGAGAACTGGAAGCGTTGAAATCGCCGCCACCAGCAGGTTGTAGTATGCCGCATCCGCCAGGCCACGTTGCTTCGTCCATTGCGCGATAAGGTCGAAAGTTACTGCCGAAATGAAGAGCGCGATTGGAAAGTGGATCAGCACGACATGTTGCGCGTGCTTGGCCAAAAGTACCGTCTTGAGATCGAAAGGGTTTACCATCGCCATACCCCATCAAAGATTGCGGAGGCTATAGGGACCGTGCTACCTCCGCGGCCTCCGCAGCCGCGTGTCGGTCGTGATCCCCGTGATATGCCTTACCCGCCATAGTTGTTCGAGGGCGAAGTTTGCTCCGGCTGGCGATCCGCCGGCTTTGAAACCACCCATAATCCGTCGCCATTCAAGACATAAATAAAATTCCGCTCGTCCTGAAGCCACTTGACCACTCCCGAGAACTTTTGCACGACTCGAGGGGCGGCTGGATTCGACAAATCCCAGAGTACGAGGTCATCATTGGATGTGCCGCCGTGCATGGCAAGAACGCCTCTCTCGGCAATGATCGCCAAATCGCCAGTCACGTTCATCGTGCCGGACATGGCTGGATCCGGCCATGGCATTACTGCAATGGCCTTCGGTTGAGCGGGCTTGCTGATGTCGACAATCGAGATGCCTTGGTCTTTTGAGTGCTGCACGTACAGGTAATACTTGTCGTTCACTTTTGTCTGCATGGCCATGTCAACAGCCGATAACCCCACGAACGACATGTGTGCGACCACCTGGGCCTGGTTGTCGGATCCTTTGAGTTTGTGATCCTTGGCCGATGCTCTCCCAGATACAACCAATACGGCGGTAAGAAGTGCCCAGGCCGCCGAGTTGAATTTAACGACGCCGCTTCTTCTGTTATTCACAATCCGTCTCCTGTGAAATGAGTCTCTTCGTAGATAACGGACTTTCTAACGTTTTATTCCGCTTCGATTAGATAAATTGGGTGGTGGTACGAGAAATTGATTTCACCTGGAATGTTGACTAGAGAAGCTGGTTTTCATGGGTAGTCGGGATTACGGAGTGCTCTTATGGGTCTCATGAGAAGCAGTCGCCATGATCGCGGTGTTTGTCTTGCCTCTCGCGCGGTCTGCATCTCATTAGCCGGAACAAATTGTTTGTCTGACGGGAATAAATCGGCGTCTGCGATGTTTTACTATGTAGACGTGTCAGGAGCGGATATTCAATCCGATTCGTTCGAAGAACTGGCCATGCCGCTCTTCGATCAGTTGTACAACTTCGCGCAATGGTTGACGCAGAATCGTGAAGAAGCCGAAGACCTAGTTCAGGAGACCTACGCTAAGGCTCTGAAAGGGTTCTCGTCTTTCCAGTTGGGGACCAATTTCCGGGCGTGGATGTACCGCATATTGCGTAACACGTTCCTGACCTCGCGGACTGGATTGAAGGCGACGATGACTGTACCTCTCGATCAGGAGGAGGCCGGACCTGAACTGGCAGTTGAGGGAGACACGCCGGAAACGATTCTGTTTGAGCGCGCGAACCGCGAGCTGCTGCAGAGCGCGATCGATGCGCTCCCGGTGTATTTCCGAGAGATCCTCCTCTTATGTGAGGTGGAGGAGATGTCGTATCAGGAGATTGCCGAAACGCTCTCCATTCCCGTGGGCACGGTCATGTCGCGTTTATCGAGGGCTAGAAAAATGCTCCGCGATCGCCTGCGACCACAGGTGCAAGTAGGAGCGGGTACAGCGGCCATTGCAAAGGGGACGAACCATGGTTTGTGAGTCTTGGAAGGCAAAACTCGACACCTACCTTGACGGCGAGGTTCCGGAGAAGGAGATGCGCACCTTCGACGCTCATGTCCGCAACTGTCCGTCTTGCTCTGCGGATGCCCTGGCTCGCGTACAGATGAAGCGCGCGATTCAAGTGGCAGGAAAACGTTTTACTCCCAAGGCGGAGTTCCGGAAACGGACGCAGCAGAGCATTGCATCCAAACGGCGGCGCAGTTTTCGTCTGGGATGGATGTTAGGTGCGGCGGCAGCCGTCATTCTCGTGGCCGGGAGCTTAACTGCAGCCTATCTGGGAACCCGATCCGGCAGAGACTTGGCTTACCAGGATCACGTTTTCAGCGAGATTGCGGACTTGCACGTCGCGACGCTGGCCAGTTCATCGCCGGTGGATGTGATCTCGACCGATCGGCACACCGTGAAGCCCTGGTTCCAGGGAAAGATCCCCTTTGCGTTCAATTTGCCGGAGCTTCAGAACTCCGAGTTCTCCTTGCTGGGTGGCCGGATGACCTATCTTGATCAAACGCCGGGCGCGCATCTGATTTACGATGTGCGGAAGCACCATATTTCCGTGTTCGTGTTCCAGGAACGGTCCTTGAAATTGCCAGCCAGGTTGGAGGAAAGTTCTCTCTCGCCGAAGAAACTGCCATTCAATATGGAAACATGGAGTCAAGGCGGGCTTCGCTATTTCGTGATCGGCGACGCGAGCGCTGCAGACATCGACATTCTTGCGAAATTGTTTAAAACCGCGTCATAGGGCTGACGTCTGTAATTCTGCGCCTTGTTTACTTTTTCATTGCGGCGATGGCAAGAATCGCCAACTCCCGCAGGCGCGGCTGAAGAGCCTTCCGATCGCGCGCCGCCTTGGCCTCGTGTCTGGCCCCTGTGCCGCCCGCACTTCCTTTTTGAAGGGAATTGCATTCGTGCGGTCAATACGCAGGCCGATTTCCCAGAGGTTATGCCAACAATCCGAATGGCGGGTTAGGGAATCTAATGAACCATGCGCGTACGAAAAGAGTTAATCGGTTTCATTGCAATCACTCAGTCCGTTCTTTTTTTGACCCATTATCTCCTCTATGAGACGTGGACCTTTTCGCCCGCAGGGAGTGAAACCCCCGGCGCGTTCTGGATCAAACTGGCCCTCGGTTTCTTGTCGGTGAGCTTTATTGCCGCTTCGCTACTTGCCTTTCGCTATACAAATGCTGCTCTGCGCGCGTTTTACAGGGCTGCTGCGGTTTGGATGGGTCTGGTGAGCTTCCTCTTTCTCGCGGCGGTTTCCTCCTGGATTATTTTCGGAGTCGCGCGGCTGGCGGGGCTGGACATGAACTTCCATCGGACCGTGGAATTGCTGTTCGGTGCTGCGGTAGTGGCCTGCCTCTACGGGGTTTTCAACGCAAGCTGGACGCGGATCACGCGGACGACAGTGCGGCTCGCGAACTTGCCGGCCGCCTGGCAGGGGCGAAGAGCGGCGCTGATTAGCGATGTGCACTTGGGGCACGTGCGAAACGGCAGTTTTCTGCGGCGCCTGGTTGCGAAGATTTTGAGGGAAGAGCCCGACGCGATTTTTGTTGCTGGCGATTTGTATGACGGGACGGCCATAGACGCGCGGAGAGCAGCGGAGCCATTGAACAAGCTCGTGGCGCCACACGGCGTATATTTCGTCGCGGGAAATCATGAGCAATTTGGGGACGACAGCAAATATCTGAATGCCATCGCGGCCGCCGGAGTGCGCGTGCTGAGCAATGAGAAGGTGGAAGTGGACGGTTTGCAGATTATTGGTGTTCCATACCGAAACGCGACACAGAACCGGCGGCTTGCATCGGTGCTGGATGGCATTGGGTTGGATCGCGACCGCGCGAGCATTTTGTTGACGCATGCGCCTGACCATCCGGAGATCGCAGAGGCCGCCGGCGTCTCGCTGCAATTGTCCGGGCATACGCACCTTGGGCAGTTCTTACCTTGGAGTTGGATGGCGCGGCGGATTTACCGGCAATTTGTGTATGGCTTAAGCCGGATCGGAAAGATGCAGGTTTTCACTTCGAGCGGAGCCGGAACCTGGGGACCGCCACTGCGGCTGGGATCAAACCCCGAGATTGTAATGCTTCAGTTCGAGTAAAGGCTTGCGAGCTCTTTCCGTGCCATTTCGGCAATGCAAGATTGAGGTGAAAGGTGGCAATGCGTGAAGTGAATCTTCTAGGGGCGACGGGCATGGTCGGACAGGGCGTCTTGCGGGAATGTCTGCTCGATTCCGAGGTGCAATCCGTCCTCGCAATTGGGCGCAATGGCACCGTACAGCAGCACGAGAAACTGCGCGAAATTATACACAACGACCTCTCTGATCTCTCCGCAATTGAAGCTAAGCCTGCTGGATTGTGTTATGCCGCAGCAATAGCATCAGCTGCCGGTAATATGAAGAATGGAAAGTGATGTTAACTGCTTTGAAATGTGGTGGCCAGGGACGGAGTTGAACCGCCGACGCCAGCCTTTTCAGGGCTGCGCTCTACCACCTGAGCTACCTGGCCACGTCCTGTCCGCACAGCTCTGCCCGCAAAACGACTGGCGGCCAAATTGTGACCGTGCACCGTGCGCACTCTCACTGGGCGGGATGCCGCGAAGCAAAACAGCCGATGCGCTGGGACCGTGCGGAACTTTCGAATTATAACAACCTTTGCCGTTCCCTCAAAATGATTGCGAACCATGTTCGCATGGCGCTTTCTCTCTCGACACTCTTTCTCGCGTATTCTCTCGCCGTTTTTTTTACGGAGAGAGATGGCCGCTCGGCATACCGTTCATGATCGTCAGCGCGCAACGATTTGCGCCAAACCAGTACGGGATCTCGCGATAGTCACTCACATCAAACACGGCAACGTCAGCGTCTTTGCCCGGTTCAATGCTGCCTTTGCGGTCGGCGAGACGAAGCGCCCAGGCTCCGTTGATCGTCGCCGCGGCGATCGCTTCTGCCGGTGACATCTTCATCTGCGTACACGCCAGCGACATCACCATTGGCATGCTCAGCATTGGGGATGATCCCGGGTTGTAATCCGTGGCCAGCGCGACTGCCACACCGGATTCAATGAACCGGCGCGCGTCGGGATACTTCGACAGGCCGAGAAAGTAATTTGCTCCGGGGACGAAACTTGCGACCGTGACACTCCCGGCGAGGGCGGGCAGGTCGGCGTCATTCACGTGATCCATGTGGTCGAGAGATGCGGGCTGAAAGCGAAGCAGAGGACTGAGCCGCGTTTCGCTGAGTTGTCCCACATGTGCGCGGACGGCGAGACCGTGCCTTTCCGCAGCCGTGAAAATCTGCGCGGCTTCCGCGGCGCTGAAGGCTCCGCGATCGCAGAACACATCCACGAACTGGGCTAGTTTGCGCTTTGCGACTGCCGGCATCATTTCGTTGCAGACAAGGTCAACATATTGCTGGGAACGTCCGCGATACTCGGGCGGGACCGCGTGCGCTCCGAGGAACGTTGGAACTACCGTTCCCGGCCACTGGCGCGCGGCCGCGCGGATGGCTTCGAGCGACTTCAGTTCAGATTCGAGGTTGAGGCCGTAGCCAGACTTGGCCTCGACGGTCGTGGTTCCGTGACGGGCCAACTCTTCCAGCAGCGCGGAAACCTTCCGCGTCAGCGCGTTTTTGTTCGCCTTCCGCACTCCGTCAATGCTGGAACGAATTCCTCCGCCAGCTTCGCCGATCTCTTCGTAGTTCGCGCCAGAAATCCGCTTCTCAAAATCGACGAGGCGCGGATGCGTGAATACCGGATGAGTGTGGGAATCGACGAAGCCGGGAAGCACCACGCGTCCGCCACAGTTAATTTCAATAACCTTCTTCCGATTCTGCTTGAGCCAGGGATCGCGAAGGGCGTCTTTCGTGGTGCCGACAGACACAATCTTTCCGCCGAGACAGAGCACAGCGGCGTCTTGGATGATTGCGAGATCAGAAAGGGAAGTGCTGCGTCGCGGGCCGTCTGCCGCTGAGCGGAGCGTTATAAGCTGCCTGATGTTTAGCAACAGCAGTGGCTTGGACTTCACTCAACCACCATATCGCATTCACCATGTAGACGCTTAATTTCGAATGAGAAATCCGCAGTCGGGAAGGCTGCCGAGCAGCGCTCGGCTTGGACGGGCGGGGGGCGCCCGTCCCCACGCGAACTTTCCCACCACGCTTCGGTGACGACTAACGACTAACGACTGACGACTAGGTACTTCGCATCGGCACCTTCACGCCCGTCTTCTTTGCGAATTCCTTTGCCTCGTCATATCCTGCGTCCACGTGGCGAATCACGCCCATTCCTGGATCGGTTGTCAGCACGCGTTCGATGCGGTTCGCCATCATGTCGGTGCCGTCGGCGACCGTGACCTGTCCGGCATGCAGCGAATATCCAATGCCCACGCCGCCTCCGTTGTGGATCGAAACCCACGAGGCGCCCGCTGCTGTATTCACTAGCGCATTTAGCAGCGGCCAGTCGGCCACGGCGTCCGAGCCATCTTTCATGCTTTCGGTTTCGCGAAAGGGAGAAGCTACCGAGCCGCAATCGAGGTGATCGCGTCCTATTACGATGGGAGCCTTGATCGTGCCTTTTTTCACCAGCTCGTTAATCGCGAGCCCGAACTTCGCGCGTTCCCCGTATCCCAGCCAGCAGATGCGCGCTGGCAGTCCCTGAAACTTGATGCGCTTGCGAGCTAGCTCAATCCAACGGCGCAGGCTGCGATTCTCCGGGAAAAGTTCGAGCACGAGATCGTCGGTTACGGCGATGTCCGAAGCTTCGCCCGAAAGCGCTGCCCAACGAAACGGCCCGCGACCTTCGCAAAACAGCGGACGGATATACTCCGGCACGAATCCGGGAAAATCGTAAGCATTCTTCATGCCGCGCTGGAACGCGAACGTTCGAATGTTGTTACCGTAGTCGAAGGTGATCGAGCCCATTTTCTGAAGCCGCAGCATGCCGTCCACGTGCTTCGTCATGGCGTCGAGCGAGCGCTCCTGATAAGCCTGCGGATCGCGCTAGATCGGAAGAGC
>Ga0210400_10002113_pt1 | contig 18870 bp, 14 predicted proteins | sample IncBWH26MmetaG_FD_155456 | JGI IMG/M metagenome (GOLD analysis project Ga0210400, IMG submission 155456) | Forest soil microbial communities from Barre Woods Harvard Forest LTER site, Petersham, Massachusetts, United States - Inc-BW-H-26-M | ecosystem: Environmental > Terrestrial > Soil >...
CGAACAGCATCAGCACACCGAAGTCGGAGTTCCCGCGTCAGCTGAGCCAGAGACGAACGCCAAAGCAGTCGCCGCCGGCGCTGAACAAATTCTCGAAGCCGTTGCTCAGTCCAGCCACAATCCCTCCGACGTCGCCAGCATCGTTGACAGCGTCCTCGCCGACCTTCGCCCCAAGCTCATGGAAGAAATCTCCCGGAAGATGGCGGAGAAGAAGTAAAGCAGCGGTCAGCTCTTACTGCATCCTTAAGCTGCATTCTCCAGAATCGCCATCACCGATGTTCCCAGCGAGCGGTGCGGAAGTCGCTCGCATCGCGCCACGAACGACAGCAGGCTGTTCATAACGGGCCCTCGAGCGTCGAAGCCGGCCTTGCCGTTGTTCCTCTGCATACTCATCGCCTTCCGCAGTAAGAGAAGAGGAACTAGGGGGAGCCCCCAGTAGGTGAACGCCCGTAGCTTGAAACCATTCTGTTTCGCGACCACCCCCAACTGATTCATTGAATAGCGGCGAATGTGTCCTGCAGCGCGATCATAATCCGAATAAAAAAACTGATGTGCCGGAACATTAATTAAAAGAATGCCAGATTGCTCCAAATGGAATTTGACCGATTGGAGAAACCCGCCCTCATCTTCGATATGCTCGAGGACGTCGAACAGCAATAAGAGATCAAAGTATCCCCGAAAGTTCGGATTGCGCTGGTGGATGTTGTAGCAATAAAGCGGGCTGATTCGGCTCACATTCTTCTGCAGAGCGAGTTCGTTGAGTTCGAACCCAGCGACCGGGATTCCGTAGCAATCTTCGATATCCCTTTGTACCAAGCCATTGCCGCAGCCAATTTCGCATACGCGCCGTGAATTGCGAAGTACTGAATCGGCCAGACGCTTCATGACTTCAAAACGGCGGCGAATCCAGAAATGGTCTTTGGTGGCGATATCGAACCACCAATTGCCCATGTTTACTGGCAAGGAAGCCGACAGATAATCGATAGCACGAGGTTCCAAACTCATTTTAAGAGAGGGCATTAGACGGTCCGCGTTGGAGGATGATCACACACGCTCCCGATTCAGAGAATGGTTACGCAGAAGTAAAATAGAGCCGAGAAAGTCAGGCTGTCCACCGCACTGAACTCGCGCTTTCTCTCTGTGATGCGTGCTGGCCGACTACTTTTCGCACCACATAGTGTGGCCTCGCCTTCGCTTCTTCATAAATGCGCCCAACGTATTCCCCGATAATTCCCAGGAAGAACAGATTCACTCCGGAAAGAAACATGATCGCAACAATCAAGGCAGTGAAACCTTGGGGAGAATGCAGCCAGAACTTTGCGTAAACCGCGTACAGCATGTAGAGAAACGATGCGGCGATCGCCAGGGCGCCAACAATTGCGGCAGCGCGCAAGGGAACGATCGAAAATGCAAAGATGCCATCGGAGGCGAGTTTGACCAGCTTCAGCGGGCTGTATTTGGTACGACCAGCGTGCCGTGCCGAGCGCTCGATGGGAATGCCGATCTGCGAGAACCCAACCCAGCTCCGCATACCGCGGAGGTAGCGATGGTGCTCGGGCATCCTGCGAATTTCGTCAACCACGCGGCGTGACATTAGACCGAAGTCCCCCGCATCTAACGGCAATCGAAGAGTCGAAAGCTCAGCCAGTAGTCGATAGAAAACGTAGTAACAGAGGCGAAGCCACCAAACTTCCTTGCGATTGACGCGCTGAGCGTAAACGACGTCGTAGCCCTGATGGTAAGCATCGAGAAGGCTCGGAATCGCCTCAGGAGGATCTTGCAAGTCGCCATCCATCAGGATCACCACATCGCCCGAGACATGATCGAGGGCCGCCGCCAGGGCAGTCTGATGACCGAAGTTGCGGGATAACGCGACTACTATCAGGCGCGAGTCTTCCTCGGCAGCTGTCGCCAGAATCTCGGCCGTGCGGTCTGAGCTTCCGTCATCTACGATGACGATCTCGTGTGGGCCGCCTGGCAGCGTGTCCAGTAAGCCTGCAATACGGCGAAGGAGTTGCGGCACGACCGCTTCCTCGTTGAAGATCGGAATGGCCAGTGACACGCGCGGCATTTCGATTAGCTCAGCCATCTCTCCTTTTAAACGAAATCAAGTTCCGAAGTGTCGGATGGGTGCGTCGCTACAGTATACGGCTCCCACGCTCTGTCACGCAGAGTTTACTGAAAAGATCTGACCACGCGGGAGAAAAGATGGGGCAAATTCTGCGTCTCACGCAATGCTGCTCAAGCTGCACAGTGCTGAACCCCAGGCACAGGCATTGACCATAACGTTAGCTGAAACTATACTCACGTTTCAATCTGAACCATCCGAGGTGCTCACGAAGATTTTGCAAGCTGACATTTCTCTTCTCCTGCATCCGACCGACACGATAATCAAACTTGATGAAAGGTTCCAGTCACATCGATGTATTCACGGACCCGACGCCGGTTCGAAAAACCGGTCCCGACGTCCGCAATTTCCCCCGGTTAGATCGTCGAACTGCTTATTGCTTCATCATCGCTGTCATTCTTGGCATTTATTCGTATCCGGCATTGCGCACCGCCATTTCAGCTAAATCTCTGCGGCTACCTGCTGTGTCTGCTCCGGACCTCGGGCTGTACCTCAGCCTGAGCAAAGTTGAAAAGAATCGCAACGGAGCGATCTTGAACCCCTTTTACCGTATTCCGGTGCCCTACCCAGTGGGTTATCTGAAGTTTCGATCGGGCCCCGCGCTGTTCGGTCTGTTCAATGAGCTGTTCGCGGGAAGGCTATGGTTTTCTTTATTCGCCTGGAACCTGCTGTGGTGGTTTTTCTTGTGTTTGGCCGCAATTTGGTTGTTCGAGCGGTGGTTACCGCGACCGGCTATCGAACTCGTGCTCGCTAGTGTGGCGCTGTTCATGCTATTCGGCGTCGATGAGGTCTCGCGCTTCATCGCAATGTGGATTCACCTTTCACCAACGTGGCTGGGAGCAGGGCTACCATACATTCGTCCGTTCACGCCGCAGGTGATCGTGCCACTATTTCTTTGCTACCTGGCATTGCAAATGCGTGCCCTCGGCGGAAACCTGGCAGCATGGGGAATGATGGCGGTCCTGCAGTTCGTCGCGTTCACGTTCTTTCCTTACGGAACGCTCATGATGGCGGGTACGACAGCCGTAGCAGCATCTTGGTACGTCCTGGCTCGCCATCGCGATTCAGCATGGCGAGTAGTGCTTGCTTTCCTCTTTATATGTGCGATTGCGGATCTAGCCTTCGCGCTGCACGGGTCTGCCGGGTTCCATTACGGCTTCCCCGATCAAGCATCACTGATTAGACTCCAACCATCCTTAGCGGCCAACGCTATGGGAAAGATGTGGTTTCTGACCGGAATATTAGTTGCCGCAACCGCCATGACCCACAAGCTGCCTCCGGAAGTGAAGTGGCCACTCGTAGGATTGGGACTCAGTACTATCTTATTCGTACTCGGCGACGCCGTCGTATCGGAACGTTTGTTCTTGTTAAACACTCACATTGGATATTTTTATCAGCCCGCCGTCGTCGTTTTACTCACATTCCTGATAGCCGCTCACATCCCCGGCACCCGCCAGTCTCTTCGTCTGATGCGAATGATTTCACTCCCAATTGTCGGACTATGTTTTATCTATGGATTGCTCATGGCGGAGCGAAACTATCGGGATAATCTAGCGAACAACCTGCTGCAAGCAGATTTAGCAAGTTGGTTCTCTCGCGGTGAGGTGTCATCGCGCGATATCGTTATTACCCAATACGTAAGCACGCGATGCGACGCCTGCGAATGGATAGCCTTGCTGTCGGATGCAGAGACGCTCTACTGCCGAAATTCCCAGCTCGCGCTGACGCAGGAGCAAAATCGCGACATACAGCGCCTTCGAGAGGTCCTGTATCTGTACTTTGCTGGAAAGGATCATCAATGGCTTGAGAACACCACTGAGTTAGAACGATACGGGCTGTATGGTGACCTTTCCTCGTTTCACCAGCCGGAGGAGCGCAGCGCACGGATCGTTGCTCTCCGCAACGAGATGCATCCGTTGTTTGAGCGGATCGAAAACGGTGACCCTTCGATCCGGGATTTCTTTCGTGGATTTCGACGGATATGGATTATCGAGCAACGGGAGAGTCCAGTTTTTGTAGAGAACCACCTCAAGTCGTATTTGAATCCCAAGGAACAACAGACGTTCGGCCACCTGTTGATAACGTCATCGTATCCTAAGTAGTACGGTGTGCGCGGGTTGTGTACTCGGGGAACTGTTTTTCATCTGCTGTTCAGAGCCCCATTTTGACCTGATACCAAGTCGTTTCATGATGGCCTGTGTCCGCGAGTAGCATTCTTGAAGAGCCGCTTCCACCAACTCTCCTGTTTGACCAGTCTTTTCTCCCGACTGTAAGATCAAACCTTATCGTCATTCAGACAAAGGCAACACTAGCCAATTAGGATCAAAGTAATAGCCCGCGAGCCGCGAGCGGCGAGCCTCTGTGCGCCCTGTGTTGAAGGTTTGGCTGTTAGCTGAGAGCCGATTTCCGAACGTATGCCCCACGAACTGCCAAAATCCTACGAGCCAGGCGCGATTGAAACGCGATGGGCCGAGTACTGGATCGATGAAAAGCTTTTCTCCGCGCCCACGCCGCCACCGGGCGAAACCAGACCCGTGTTCACCATCCTGCTGCCGCCGCCTAATGTCACCGGCCGCCTGCACATGGGCCACATGCTCAACCAGACGCAGATGGATATCATCGCGCGCTGGCATCGCATGCGCGGTTTTATCACGCTCTGGCTGCCCGGCACCGACCACGCCTCCATCGCCACGCAAATGATGGTGGAGCGCCAGCTTGCCAGCGAAGGCATCAAGCGCCGCGACCTGGGCCGCGAGAAATTTGTCGAGCGCGTGTGGGAGTGGAAGAAGCTTTACGGCGGCGCAATTCTCGAGCAGATGAAGCGCCTCGGCGCATCCGTCGACTGGGACCGCGAATATTTCACGATGGACGAAGATCTTTCCCGCGCCGTCCGCGAAGTTTTCGTCCGCCTGTATGAAGATGGCCTGATCTATCGCGGCAAGTACATCGTGAACTGGTGCCCGCGCTGCGGCACGGCGATCTCCGATCTCGAGGTGAAGCACGAAGACGTTGCCGGAAAATTGTGGGAGATTCGCTATCCGGTCATTTCAGAAAAGCCCGGAACAAATGAATTCATCACGGTAGCGACCACACGCCCGGAGACCATGTTAGGTGACACGGCGATTGCCGTGAATGCGAAAGATGAGCGCTATACGCATCTCCACGGCAAAAAAGTTTTGCTGCCGTTGATGAATCGCGAGATTCCTATCATCACCGACGAGTTGGCCCAGCCCGAGTTCGGCACCGGCGCGCTCAAGGTGACTCCCGCACACGATCCCAACGATTTTCAAGCCGGACTCCGCCACAATCTTCCACAGATTGATGTGATGGACGAGCACGCGCACATGAACGAGAATGCCGGCCCCTACGCCGGCCTCGACCGTTACAAGGCGCGCGCGCGAGTGTTGGAGGATTTGCAAGCTCAGGGATTTTTCGTCGGCGAAAAAGACTACACCCTCGGCATCGGCAAATGCGAGCGCTGCGGCACCGTCGTCGAGCCGCGGCTTTCCGCCCAGTGGTTCGTCAAGATCAAGCCGCTGGCCGATCACGCCATCAAAGTTGTCGAAGAGGGCGAGATCACCATCGTTCCGGAAAACTTCAAACAGATGTACCTCAACTGGATGTACAACATCCACGACTGGTGCATCTCGCGGCAATTGTGGTGGGGACATCGCATCCCCGCATGGCACTGCCAGGATTGCAATAAATTCATCGTCGCCCGCGAAGAGCCCGCGCAGTGCGCTTGCGGCGGCCAACTCGAACAAGACCCCGACGTGCTCGACACGTGGTTCTCGTCCGGATTCCTGCCGTTCACCGCGCTGGGCTGGCCGGAAAAAACGCGCGACCAGGAAGTTTTCTATCCCTCAACGCTGCTGGTTACCGCATACGAAATTTTGTTCTTGTGGGTTTCGCGAATGATCATGACCGGCTGCTACTTCATGAAGGATCACAAGCAAGATCCTGCGATCAAGAAAGCCAGCGGCTGGGCCGACAAAAAAGACGACAGCGTGCCGTTTCGCCAGGTTTACATTCACGCGCTGGTGCGCGACGCCGACCGCCAAAAAATGTCGAAGACCAAAGGCAACGTGATCGATCCGCTCGAAATCATCGAGCGCTTCGGCACGGATGCGACCCGCTTCACCTTGGCTGCCATGGCCGCACCCGGCACCGACATCGCATTCAGCGAGAGCCGCACCGACGGCTACCGCGCCTTCGCCAACAAAATCTGGAACGCAGCGCGGTTCATGTTCATGAATGTGGATCGCCTTGAGGGTGGCGCGGGCGCCTTCGCCCAGAAAATCGGTTCCCCACTAAAAGGCGCCCTCACGTTTGATCGCCTGACCCTCGAAGACCGTTGGATTCTCTCCCGATTCAATCGCATCACGAAGGAAGTGAACGATGCTCTCGCAACGTTTCGCTTCCACGAAGCCGCAAACGGTATTTACGATTTCTTCTGGGGAGAATTCTGCGACTGGTATTTGGAGCTGATCAAGCCGCGCTTGAATTTCGAAGAAGGCGCGGATAAGACGCAAGCTCAGTTCGCGTGCGCCAACCTGGTGAAGCTATTCGAAGCCTCGCTGCGCCTGCTTCATCCAGTCATGCCGTTCATCACGGAAGAAATCTGGCAAGCAATGCACGAAGGGCAGCCGCCGCTGAAGTCGATCGCCTTCGCCGCGTTTCCTCAGGCGGACGAAAAACAGTTCGATCTTGCCGCCGAAACTGAGATGGCGATCCTGCAAGACTTGATCGTAAATGTAAGGAATGTACGCGCGGAATTAAAAGTCGAGCCGAAGGTGAAAGTTCCGATCGAGATCTTTGCCCACGAGTCGGAAATCCGCGCGATGATTGAGCAGAATCGCGGCGCGGTGGAACGCCTGGCAAACGTGGATAAAATTACCTTTGCAGGTGCTTCACTCGCCAAGCAGGGCGGCGTTCGTAGCACGGCGCGCTTCGACGTTCATGTAGTCTACGAAAGAAAGATTGACGTGGCCGCCGAGCGCGAGCGTTTGAAAAAAGACCTGGAAAAGCTCGACAAAGAGTTCGCCAATAATCAACGCCAGCTTGGCAACGACCAATTCCTGTCGAAAGCTCCTGAGAAGGTGGTCGAAGGCCTTCGCAGACGCGCCGAGGAACTAGTCAGCCTTCGAGAAAAAATAGGAAATCAGCTCGACGAACTGAACGGTAACAACAGCACCGGAGCTAAATAAAGGAAAGCAATAAACCGAGCACGAATCACTGATCGCTGGCCGCCGCTTTATGGACTGGAACTCACGACGCATCACCGCAATCCTGGAGAACGCGCTGGTCGAAGATCGCGCCACGCGCGACGCGACTAGTTACGCGTGCATTGACCCCAACCAGCTTGCCTCCGCCACTATTCTTTCCAAGCAGGAGTGCATTCTCGCCGGCATCGGCTGCGTCGGCCGCATCCTCGACGTTTACGCCGCACTCGACGGCGCGGTCACGTCGCATTACGAAGTGACTACCCATCCCGAGATCTTCGATGGTGTGCGCCTTCACAAAGGCCAGTCCGTAGCTGTAATCCGGCACAACGCGCGCGTTCTTCTCTCCTGTGAACGCGTGATCCTGAACTTTCTCCAGCGCATGAGCGGGATCGCGACGCTTACGCGGAAATTCGTGGATGCGGTTTCCGGAACGAAGGCGCGCATTCTTGACACACGCAAAACCGCCCCTGGACTCCGCGTCATCGACAAATACGCGGTTCGCTGCGGCGGCGGTCAGAATCATCGCCTCGATCTCTCCGACGGAGTCCTCATCAAAAACAATCACATCGCGCTGGCCGGAGGAATCGTGCCAGCTCTGGAACGGGCGTTGCGCAACCGCCGCGGCGCGGAACCGGTTGAGATCGAAGTGCGAACCCTCGACGAACTGGAGCAAGCACTGATCCACGGCGCTGAAGCCATCCTGCTCGACAACATGTCTCCCGAAGACGTGCGTAGCGCCGTCGAGCGCGCGAACAGACTCGAACATCACATTTCTCTCGAGTGCTCCGGGGGCATCCGCGTTGAAAATGTCCGCGCCTACGCGGAAACCGGAATCGACTTTATTTCCGTCGGATTGCTCACTCACTCGCCGCAGGCTTGCGATATGAGCATGCGGGTTGTGCCCGCGTAGCGGAGCGTTCGGTCTCTCGCTGCGCTTTCCAAATATTCGGGGCCGTATTGTACTCATGGCCGCTCTCGCGTGTGGCCGCCAGTACGTCTTAACTCTCATCCCTGAAAGGCCCGCCGCGTTGTACTTCTGTGTGCTCCCAATTTTCCGCGAAGGCGTTACATTAGCAAAACAGGAGGCCCTCCCCAATGACTTCCCTTCGCCCAGCCGCAATTCTGTTCATCGCTTTGGCCGTCGTCGGCGGTTCGTCCGGTACTGGAAAAGAATCACAACCAGCAGCAACACCCTCACAAGGTTCAACCGCCTCCGCCGGCGACCAGCCTTTTTCGGCGGACAGCGCGTCTCCCGCCACCAACGTGAGCGTCACGCTCGACCTTCTCACGAACCGGCACGCCATCAGCCCCTATGTTTATGGCGGGGCCTATCCGCAAGATGCCGCCACCATTACCGACAGCGGCCTGACGACGGTCCGCTGGGGCGGCAACGCGACGTCAACCTACAACTGGCAGCTCTTCACCAACAACGCCGACGCCGACTACTACTATGAAGATTTTGGCTACACTGAAATCGGCGACGCCGATTCTAAAAAATATATTCAGGATGTGAAAAACGCGGGGAGTAATCCGCTGATGACGATGGTGATGTTGCCCTGGGTTGCGAAGTCCGCCGAAGGCTCCGGAAACGGCCACTGGAGCTTTTCGGTCGCGAAATACGGCGCGCAATGCAGCGTGGATCCCTACAATCCCGACGCCGGGAACGGAATCAAGTCCGACTGCGCTACGCCGCTTACGGCTGACCCCAACGATGCCTACTGGCCGCTACTGGACCAGCCCGGCACGGGAGATCCTCCCGGGAGCGTCTATCGAAACCAGTGGGCGACCGCGCTGGCCGCGGCTTTTGGCAGCTCACCTCATTTCTACGATATGGACAACGAGATCGATATTTGGGGCAGCACGCACCGCGATGTCCATCCCAATCCTTCCGGCTACGACGAACTGCGCGATATCTACCGCACCGAAGCTCTCGCTCTTAAGGAATGGGACGCGAAAGCCATCCGCTTCGGACCGGTCAGTTGCTGCTGGTGGTTCTACTGGAATGGCGCAAATAACAATGACAAGGCGGCGCACGCGGGTGTCGACTTTCTGCCCTGGTGGCTGAATGAAGTCTACTGGCAGGACAAAATCGGCAAGACACGCTCGCTCGACGTATTCGATATTCACGCTTACCCCGACGGTCCCGACACATCTTCGTGGACACAGGCGCAGAAGCAAGCGCTCTCGGCGAGAATCTATCGTGACTACTGGGATCCAACCTATGTGAGCGAATCGGGTTCCATCAACCAGAATTGGGCAACGTTCCTGCAGCCGAATAAAACAATCCCGTTCCGGCTGCCACGCATGCGCGCCATCGCAAACATGATTTATCCGGGAACGCCGCTCAGCGTGACAGAGTGGAACGCATCCTTCGCCGGAGAATCAGATTTCTCCACTGCCATCGCCGACGCCGACGCCTACGGTATTCTCGGACGCGAGCGCGCCTATCTCGCTTCGCGCTGGGTCGCCCCGGTTCCTAACAATCCGAACTATCTGGCGCTCAAGCTCTATCGCAATTACGACGGAAAGCATGGCTCGTTCGCCACAACCTCCATTTCAGCCGCAAACAATGGCGATCCGAACCTATTCAGCAGCTACGCTGCGCTCGATGCCACCGGGAAGATCCTGACCGCGATGATCCTGAACAAAGATCCCAACAACGCCACACAGGTGCAGTTCGCGGTGAACGGATTTACGCCGCAGCAAGTGACCACTTACACTTTATCGAGCGCAAACCCAACCAAGATTGTTGCATCCTCCACGCAATCCTGGGCGCCAACGATGAACTTCGCCCCATACTCGATCACGTTGATGGTGGTGAATGGCACTTCACTCTTGCCAGGCGCGGAGTGGGATCTGAACCCAGACGCGACTCAGTTGGCGGCGAGCGGCAGAGTTGTGCTCCATCCGAAGCTGGTGTCTGGATCGGCGACCGTCACTCTCGGTACGCCGCAGTCCGACAGGGGGATCACTCTCACGGTTACGCAACCAACTTTGAGTACGGGGAAGTCAGGAAGTATCACGGTCACCGCCGGCCAGACTCCGGGCTTTTATCACTACACAATCCCCAGCACTGACAGTACAGGCGTCGCGCAAACTCAGAGCGGCTGGATTCTTGTGGGCAACCCTTCGGCGTCGCTCACCAAAACTGGCGACAAGCAGAAAGGCAAGGCAGGGACAACACTGAATCTCTCAGTCAACATCAATGCCGGGAAATCCGGGGGAAGCGCTACGGGCGCTACGATATTCTTCACGACCAGCGCGGGTTCGCTCTCGAGCCGCACGGTGGTTACCGATTCCAATGGCAATGCGCCCGTTGTGCTAACGCTGCCCACGGCTCCCGGCACCGTGCACGTGACGGCGGAAGGCCAATACGCTCTCGGGCACCCGGTCGTTACATTCACCGAGAGCGCGCAGTAGCGTCGCAGGCTTTCGCAATCGCGCGGGCTCGACTACTTTCGTTTCAGATCAATCGCTGTTGGATGCGTCGGTTGATACAGCCCTAGTCCTCCACCGCTGGGCAGGCGGATCGTAGTCGTGATCCCCCAGCGCTGAGTCTCCACCGGCCGGCCCTGCACTTTCTTTGCGCTCAGCCGTTTGATTTCGGCTTCCAGGTCGTCGCACATTAGGTAAACTACGGCGCCAAGCAGCGCCTGCCTGTTATCCGATTTGCGGCTGCCCGTGTTTTCGAGGGGATGGATTGCGGCCTCGCTTGGAGGCACCGCAAAAATCAGCCAGCCATGGCCCGCATCGACCGACTTGAATCCCAGAATATCACGGAAGAAAACGCGATCTGCATCCGCGTCTTCGCTGTAGAAGACTATGTGCGTTCCCGTAATCATGCCGCGAATTCTAGCAAGTGTTACAAGAAAGTCTCAACCACGACGGATAGTTCCAAGAAGAGTGGATCAGTCTGGCTGACGCTACACGTCGGTTAAGCTTGAGATCCCTCTCTGCGCCTGAAAACGGCTGTGCTCGGGATGACAGCGCCTAATAAAAGAGCAGACCACATGATTGTTGTTTTCCAGAGATTCCCGCATAATCCCTGCATCAAGAGCACTGCAACAATTCGTAAAACCAAGTCGCGGCCCAACCCGCCTTCCCGCGAGCAAGCCACCGACGCTCGCCTTGGCCGCATTGTTCGCCTGATGATGGAGCACGCCACGATGGTCGTTAGCGGTACAAAAATCGCTCAGGAGATTTCCTCGAATCGCTCCGAGGTTTGGCGACTCATTCAGCAACTGCGCGGTCTCGGCGTAGACGTCGCGGGTCATCCCGCCACTGGGTATCAGCTGAAATCTGTGCCCGATCTCCTGCTGCCCGAAATTCTTGATCCTCTACTCCGCGGCACGATCTTCGGCGGCAAAATCCAACACTTCTACAAGATCGGTTCGACCAACACGGCAGCCATGGCCGCCGCTGCCGAGGGAGCCCCCGAAGGCACCGTCTACATAGCCGAAGAACAAACCGCCGGGCGCGGCCGCGGAGCGAACTCCTGGCACTCCGCTCGCTCCACCGGCATTTACTGTTCGGTTATACTGCGTCCCTCGTTGCCACCCTCCGAAGTATTGGTCCTGGCTTTAGCCGCGGGTCTGGCGGTGCGCACAGCGATCGAACAAGTCGACGCGCGCGTGAAGCCTGACCTGAAGTGGCCGAACGACGTGCTCATCGACGGCAAGAAAGTCGGTGGCATTCTGACCGAGATGAATGCTGAAGCCACTGGTGTCCGCTACATTGTTGCCGGAATCGGCCTCAATGTGAATCAGTCGACTTTTCCTGCCGGGCTCGGAGCCGAGGCAACGTCTCTGCGCCTGACTGCAGGCAGCGAGTGGTCGCGAGTGGAACTCACCGCTGCTTTGCTAAAATCACTCGACCGGGAATATCGTCAATTGATCGAGGATAGGGACGCGCGCCAATCGATTCTTCGCCGCTTCGCCGAGTGTTCCTCGTGGGTCCAGGGCAAAGAAATTCGCGTCGAAGAAAACGGCACAACACTCGAAGGAACCACTGAAGGCCTGGATGAACGCGGCTTTCTGAAAGTGCGCACTTCCCGCGAATTGCACACGGTCTTAAGCGGCACAGTGCGCGCGAAATGAGCGGAGCAGAAAGAGATCGGCGGTTCGGCAAAATTCATGCTTTTCGTTCTTGATGTAGGGAACACCAACACGGTCCTTGGTGTCTTCGGCACAGCAGAAACCGCTGCCGCCGATCAAGCTGCGCCGCGCTATGACCGCCTCGTAGCCCACTGGCGCGTCGCCACGCGCCAAGGCAGCACCGTCGACGAGTATGGAGTCTTATTCCGCAATTTATTTTCCATGGCCAGCCTTGAAGCCTCAGGGATCCACGGCATCGTAATTTCCTCGGTCGTCCCTCCGCTCGATCCCGTGCTGCGTCAGGTGTGCGAACGCTATTTCAACACCAAGCCGCTTCTGATCGAGCCAGGCGTAAAAACTGGCATGCCGGTGCACTACGACAATCCCGCCGAAGTGGGCGCCGATCGCATCGTGAACGCCGTCGCCGCTTTCGAAAAATACGGAGGCCCCTGCGTCATCGTTGACTTTGGCACGGCTACCACGTTCGACTGTGTCTCCGCGAAGGGCGAATATCTCGGCGGAGTGATCTGCCCTGGAATTGGCATCTCAGCCGACGCTCTCTTTCAGCGCACCGCACGCCTGCCGCGCGTTGAGATCCGCAAGCCGGCACGAGTGATCGGCACAAACACAGTGGGCAGCCTGCAATCCGGCCTCTACTACGGCTACCTCGGCCTGGTCGATGGCATCCTCGAACGTCTGCTCGCCGAGATGGGCAAAGAGACTAAGGTCCTCGCCACGGGCGGTCTCGGTCCCATGATCGGCACCGGATCGAAGTACATAAAAAATGTGGACGATTTTCTAACCCTTGAAGGCCTGCGTATCATCTGGGAGCGCAACGTCCAGAAAACGTTATCTTCATCTGCGTCGAAGGCAGTCGCTAAACCAATCAGGGGCGGCGCGGCCAATCCTTCCGATCCGCGCTCCGCCCATTAACCCGCCGTGGACAACTATTTTCAATATTTCTCGGAAGTGGAAGAACACTTTCTTCAGCGGCGTGGATCACCCCTGATCGGATCGACACTAGACTGGGCCCAGATTGAAATCTGGAAGAATGCCGGGATTCCTCTTGAGGCTGTGCTTCGTGGCATCGATTCTGCATTCGACAAGTATGAGCAGCGCAAATCCAAACGGCATGAAAAGATCAATAGTATTCTTTGGTGCGCGCAGGCTGTGCTGTCGGCTGCCGAAGATATGAAAGAAGCCGCGGTCGGTGCCGATGTTTCATCCGTCAAATCTGGCGCGGGACAAGGCTTTGAGCCGGCGACCATCGCCGCATTCCTTGGCCGCAACGCGGATCTTCTTCAAACCGCGAAGCTGCCAGATCGCTCAGGAATCTCCGTTCAGGCCATCGCCAACGATGCTGCGTTTACCCTACGCCAACTCGCCAGTCAAATCGAAATCGCGAAGACCCCACCGAAACTTGAGGATGTAGAGAGGCATCTCACGGTGCTGGAAGAAAAGCTCTTTGCCGGCTTGCTCGCCGCCACGCCCGATCAAGATATCGTCGAAGTCCGCACCCAGGCTGACGGCGAATTATCCCCCTACCGCCGCAAGATGTCCGCGCCTCAGATCGATCAATTGCACAAGCAATACGTCCACAAGCGCCTGCTGGAGAGATATCATCTCCCGCGCCTCAGCCTTTTTTACATGTGATGACCCATTCCTTCGACGCCCTCATCCTCGGCGGCGGCGCTGCCGGACTCATGTGCGCCATCGAAGCGGGCAAGCGCGGCCGCCGCGTCGCTGTGCTCGAACGCGCCGAAAAGTTGGGCAAGAAAATTCTTATCTCCGGCGGCGGACGCTGCAACTTCACCAACCTCGACTGCCATCCCGAAAACTTTCTCTCTTCCAATCCTCACTTCGCCAAGTCGGCTCTGTCCCGCTACACGCCAGCCGATTTCATCTCACTCGTCGAGAAACACGGTATCCCCTACCACGAAAAAACTCTCGGTCAGCTCTTCTGCGACCGCTCCGCCCGTGACATCCTCGATATGCTCGAAGCCGAGTGCCGCGATGCCGGCGTGAAACTCTTCCTGAATGCCAAAGTTCAGGAGGTGGGACGCAAGAACGAGTTCGGCGTCCGCACAGAGAGTGCTGAACACCGGGCACCAGCACTTGTCGTCGCCACCGGCGGCCTCTCCATTCCCAAGATCGGTGCAACTTCCTTTGGATACGACCTCGCCCGCCAATTCGGCCTGGCCATTCAAAAGCCCCGGCCCGCCCTCGTTCCCCTTCTTCTCAGCGCCCGAGATTGTTCCCGCTATTGTGACCTAGCCGGCGTATCCGCCGATGTGGTCGTCTCCTGCGGCAACCACGAATTCCGCGAAAAAATGCTGATCACTCATCGCGGCCTCAGCGGTCCCGCTATCCTGCAAATTTCGCCGTACTGGCAAGAGCCGCAGAATATTCTGATCGATCTCGTGCCCAATCGCGAACTAACCGCCGCTTTTCGGGACCCGAAAAAACAGAGAGACTTACCCTCGCTGCGCGCTGAACTAAGGAAATTTATCCCCAACCGCCTCTCCGAGCGGTGGCTGGATTTCCACGCTCCAACCGCCTGGACCAACCCAAGCCTCGCCGGCTTCGAGAAGCAACTTCATGCATGGTCCATTTCCCCCGCCGGCACAGAGGGCTACGAAAAAGCGGAAGTTACCGCGGGCGGCGTCGACACCGACGAACTCTCCGCCAAAACGATGGAGAGCCGAAAAATTCCCGGACTCTATTTCATTGGCGAAGTCGTCGACGTCACCGGCCATCTCGGTGGTTTCAACTTTCAGTGGGCATGGGCCTCAGGCGCGGCCGCCGGGCGGGCGTTATGACCCGGAGTACAATTCTGCTGTGATCGACAGCACAGTCTTCAGTGGAGCAACAATAACCGCGACCAACTTCACAGCGATCCAGAACAGGAGCGCTTCACCGTGTCGCTTCAGATGCTCAGCGATGGGCAATGCGTCGAAACGTCGGGCATCAGTAAGATCGAGCTCTTTGAGGAGACTCAAAATCTTCTCGTGACCCTGAAAAACGGCCACCTGCTTGGAGTTCACGGCAACGGGGTTACGAAGGACGCAATCCTGCTTGAATACCTGGGGAAGAAAGAGTGCCTGAGGTACCTGGTGTTCTGGAAGAACAACCCGCCCAACCATCAGCATAAAAGTTAAAACTCGCGCGAAGATCGCGACTCCCTTGCATCGCCGAAGCCCCATCGCCGCCTAGCCGTGGCTTGCGTTACTGTGTTTGTTTTGGAGACAAACCAGAACCATCAAAGATTTTATTTTCTTAAAATCGCCAAGGGATTCCCATTTTGGGAAACACTAAGGGACTACAGAAACTAACATATTGCCTCTCGGCGAGATAGTCGTGTATCTAATTTGAGTGATTTCAAACAGGAGAGATTTTGAATGAGTTTTGCAGACGAACCCAAAGGCTGGAGCCGCCTGCACGCGATGGCGCAAAATGCTCCCGATTCGCGCAGTCTTGCGCTGATTATCGATGAGATGAATCGCCTTCTGGACGGGCATCAGGAGATGGCTGATTGGCGTTTCGAACCGTACCCAAACATGGACGATCCAGCGCTTCTGGTCGACATACAAGCCACGAGGCAAGCGGCTGAGTAGCGATTCTATCCGGCGTTTGGGGCCTTCCGATGCCGTAGAATCAACTCTTGCTCCTCAATATCGAAAAGCTCATCTACGGCGGCGACGGCCTTGCCCGCCTGCCCGCCACGTCCCTAAGCACTGGATCGCTAAGCACTGGATCGCTAAACACTGGACCGCTGACTGAAGACCGCGGACGCGGCAAAGCCGTCTTCGTTCCCTTCGTTCTCGCCGGGGAAACAGTCGAAGCCGTGATCATCGGGGAAAAGCCTGGCTTCGTCCGGGCGCGGCCCAGCAAAATTATCGAGCCCTCGCCGCACCGCGTTCCGCCGACGTGTCCTCATTTCTCACACTGCGGCGGCTGCCAATACCAGCACGCCACCTACGGTCACCAACTCGAAATCAAGAAGGAAATCCTCCGGGAGAACCTCCGCCGCATCGCCAAGCTCGAACTGCAGTGCGAAATTCAGATCCATCCGTCGCCGCCCTGGAATTATCGCAACCGGTCGCGACTGCAAATGCGCACGCAATCAGAGTTTACTGCGGGCTACTTCAAATTCGCATCGCATGAACTGCTGCCGGTCGAAGAGTGCCCGATCAGTTCGCCGTTGATCAATCGCGGCATTGCGACGTTGTGGCAGTCCGGACGCGCCGGCAAAGCTGTCGACGGCGTGGGCGAAGTCGAATTCTTCGCAAACGCCGACGACACGCAATTACTCCTGGAATTGCTCTGCGCCCCTGAAGCTCGCCGCGCCGCAGTCCGCGCCTGGGCCGAGGAACTAAGCGCAGCTATGCCGGAGATTGCCGGCATCGCCGTCTTCCGCGAGCGTCAAAAAGGGGTGCAGGAGCCGCTGGTCGCCATCGGTGCTTCGGAGTTGACCTACCGGACTGAAAACGCCGGCTATCGCGTCGGCGCGGGGTCTTTTTTTCAGACGAACCGCTTCCTCGCCGACGAACTGATCCGGATCGTCACCGCCGGCCGTTCCGGAGAGCTTGCTCTCGATCTCTACGCCGGCGTGGGCCTGTTTTCCACAGCCCTGGCTTGTGACTTCCATCACATCGTTTCGGTTGAGTCGTCACAGACTTCTGCCGCAGATCTTAAATACAATCTGCCAACGAATGGAAAGGCGATCGAAGCGACAGTCGAGCAATATCTAGGCGTTGCTCGTGATGGCACAGCTCGTGTAGGCAGCGCTCCCCCGCGGTCCCTCGATAATGGTCGGGTCAGGAAGAGTAAGATTGCCCTCCCCCAGCAAGCGCTTCCCAGACCCGACCTGATCGTGGTGGACCCGCCGCGCGGTGGCTTAGGGGATTCAGTAGCGCGGGCGATCGCCACCATGGCCGCGCCGAGGCTGACCTATGTCTCCTGCGACCCGTCGACCTTAGGTCGCGATCTCCTGCCGCTGCTGGCCGCGGGCTATCGCGTCGAGGAGTTGCATCTGGTTGACCTGTTCCCGCAGACCTACCACATCGAAAGCGTAGTTCAGTTAGTTCGATGATGGAATCGAAAGCAGCTTTCAGGCGCCGAGGTGAGCAATCAACGCACCGACCGCTCCACCCGAATTCCATCTCAAGCCGATCCGTCAGCCGATGCTGTGGGCAGCCCTGGCTTACGCGACAGGAATTGTCACCGGCCTCCATCTTTCGCGTCCGGCGTCCTGGTGGATAGCCGCTGCGCTTGCTTTTCTGGCAGCGAGTCTCTACTTCCTTCGCATTCGTAGGTGGCTTGCCCTAACCCTGGCGCTGGCAACCTTCTTTCTCATTGGCGCGTTGCACATCCAGCTCCACGGTCCAATCGCCGTTCGCGACACGTCACTCCAGCGCTTCGCCGATGGCCAGCCCGTAGTCCTCACCGCGCACGTCATTCACGAAGGAAAATTGCGCACAGGACTTCTGCACGAAATCCGGCAGAGCCTTGACGTCGAAACCGACGAAGTATCCAGCGAAGATGGCGCGACCACTCCAATCCATTCCTGCGTGCGCCTCGGAATTTATAGTCCGCTGAACTCGTCGGTGCACGACCTCACCCCGCGCATCTTCCATTACGGCGAATGCATCCGGCTTACCGTCAACCTAAAGATCCCACGCAACTTCCGCAATCCAGGAGCTTTTGACTATCAAAGTTACCTGGCTGAAAACGGCATCGGTGCGCTGGCGTCGGCAAAAGCGGAAAACGTAGAACTTCTCCCCGGCTTCGTTGGCAGTCACCTCGAACTTTGGCGCGCCAACATTCACTCCAGTATCCTCAACAAGATCTATGCGCTCTGGACTCCTCCGCAGGCCGCTCTGCTGGACGCCATGGTCGTGGGTGAAGAAGCCTTCATCGACCGCGACACGCGCGCGGATTTCCAGCGCTCAGGCACTTATCACGTCCTTGTCGTTTCGGGAATGAATGTAACCATCCTCGCGTTTGTGGTCTTCTGGGCGCTCCGACGCGTGCTCCGAAACGAAAACGCTGCCACACTACTTACAATTCTCTTTTGCGTTGCCTACGCTCTGCTCACCGAAGTGGGCGCGCCGGTGTGGCGCGCCACGCTGATGTGCGCTGTCTACCTGGGCACACGTCTTCTCTACCGTGATCGCTCCATGCTCAATGGACTCGGCGCCGCCGCCCTCGGGTTGCTGGCCTTCAATCCGCGCCAACTCTTCACTGCCAGCTTCCAAATGACATTTCTTTGCGTGCTGATCGTCGCCGCGGTCGCCGCTCCCATGGTCGAGCGCACCTCGCGGCTTTATCGCCGAGCACTCACACGCTGGGAGACGGATAGCGTCGGCGTCCGTCTGCCTCCACGCGTTGCGCAATTTCGCCTCGATCTGGGCTTAATCGCGGA
>Ga0210400_10002114_pt1 | contig 18868 bp, 11 predicted proteins | sample IncBWH26MmetaG_FD_155456 | JGI IMG/M metagenome (GOLD analysis project Ga0210400, IMG submission 155456) | Forest soil microbial communities from Barre Woods Harvard Forest LTER site, Petersham, Massachusetts, United States - Inc-BW-H-26-M | ecosystem: Environmental > Terrestrial > Soil >...
CTGAGGGCGTCTCTCGATACCCGCCCCGGTCTTCACCTGCACTTCGGCAACGTATTGCGTAAACGGCACCGAACGGCCATCGAAGAGGTAGTGAGCCGGGTTCTCCGGATCCACCTTCAGCAGATACACATCGTCCAGGTCCGGATGATTGATCGTGTGCGCCCACCCGAGGTTCTCGTTGAAGCCCATGGTGACGAAGGGAGATCCGATCAACGCGCCGCCCGCGACGTTGATCCTGCCGGGCACGTGAATGTGGAACTCGTGAAAGGTCATGGACCCGCCCCACGGCAGATGAGGATTCACCAGCAGTAGCCCGTGTCCATTACGGGACCGTTCCTTGCCGATGGCCCACATGTTCGAACCGGGGGCGGCGCCGGCGGGATTTGCATTCCACGGACGAAGGTCCAGCGCCAGGTCGAGCAGCAGCACCGCGCGGCAGTGGGCAAGGACGTCTATGCCCGTGACGCGCGCGGCGCCCGGCGGCGGAGACGCGGCTTCGGAGAGCCGCTGGTTGTAGCCATCCGCGTAACCGTTCAGAATTCCGCGGACCACCGGAGGCAGTTCGGTGAATCGCCGCTCCGCGGTTTCGTGGATACGAAGCTGTCTTACCAGAACGTCCTGTTTCACGAACGGTTCCCCGAAAAACTCGGCCTGCTTGCCCTGCGCGCGCAGGAACAGCCGGGCCAGCAGAGGCAGGTGATCCTCCGCGGCGGCGTAACCGTGGCCGTACGCCGCGGCCTCCTCCGTGGCCGCCGTTATGTGCGGTACCCCGAAGCGATCGCGTAGTACCCGGACGCGCTCGGGCAATGGAGCGGCACCGAGTGCGTTGGCCTCCGTGAGGATCAACAGAGAAACTAAGCAGGGGTGTCGGAAGGTCAAGGGGTCTCTGAAGGGGTGATCGGCGGGCCGGCCGGACAAGCTGCCGCCCAAAGCGCCGTTTGAGTGCGGCACCGAATCCCAACTACCAGTACTCTCGGGCCATGATAGCCGACATTTTGCCAAACCCCAGTAATTAATCCACCGTTGGCCTCAAGAAAGTTACCGGCGGCATGGATATCCGGGTGAGCGGATTGATGGCCGCATTCGCCCTGTTGGAAGCGCTGTTATAGGCCGGAAGCCGTGTATCCGCACAATCAGCCCGCCTGCGGGAAGCCATAGCTCACTCATTGGAATTCCCTAGAGAATTCGCCGCGCACTCGGATACCCTAACTGGGATTCACACCGTTAGCGCCGTACCCGTTGAACTAACATGTCTCTTATCTCCTCCTCTCCGCCTAACTCCTTACTGCGCGCCGTCTGGCATGCACTCTTGTTTGTGACTTTTGCCGCCTCCGCGCTCGCGCAGACCGGAACCAGCAGCATTCGGGGACAGGTTCGCGACCCGCAATCGCAGGCCATTCGTGGAGCCCATGTCACGATCACCGACGAGCGCCGGTCGCAGGTCCGCTCCCAGACGACCGATTCGTCCGGAGCGTTTTCGTTTGTGGGACTCCCGCCGGCCGTATACCAGGCGGAGTTCGAGGCTGCGGGCTTCAAGAAACTCACCACAGAGCATGTAATCGCGACGGTCAACGAAACAGCCGAGATACCGGTACAACTCGAAGTCGGGGCAGTCACCGAGAGTGTCAGCGTGACCGCGGCAGCGGAACCGCTGCGAATTTCCGACGCAACCCTTGGCAATGCCTTCGAGAGCCGGCGCATCGAGCAACTGCCGCTCAACGCCCGCAACCTGATTCTGCTGCTTTCGCTCCAGCCCGGAGTGACCCGGACCGGCGAAGTCAACGGCGCACGCCGCGACCAGGCGAATGTAACACTGGACGGCGTCGATAATAACTATCAGGTAACCGGCCTCGACCCCACTGCACTCGCGCTCGGAGCCGGACCGCAGGCGTTTGGCAGCGTCCTCCGCAGTACGCCGGATTCGGTGGAAGAGTTTCGCGTGGTCACCGCGAACCCCAACGCCGGCGAGGGCCGCTCCTCCGGCGCGCAGGTTGCGCTGGTGACCCGTTCCGGCACCAACCAGTTTCACGGCAGCGCCTACGAATTCCACCGCAACACGGTCACCACGGCCAACGATTGGTTCAACAACCAGGCGGGCCGTTTCGTCGCCACCGATTCGCAGATTGCGCTCGGTACGGGCAGAGTGGGCGATGAGCGAGTGCCGCGGCCCAAGCTCATCCGGAATGTTTTTGGGGCCTCAGCCGCGGGGCCGGTGCTGCGCAACCGGCTGTACTTCTTCTTCAACTACGAAGGACGGCGCGATGCCAGCGAGACCTCCGTGGTGCGTGGCGTCCCGACGCTCTCTTTCCGGCAAGGGATTCTGCAATATCAAAATACGGCGGGCGGTAACACGACTGTCCCGGCCGCGCAGCTAGCCTCTCTCTTCCCGGGCACGGGCGGACTGAATCCCGCGATCCTGCCATACTTGCAATCGGCGCCGGCGCCGAACTACTCGGGCACGGGAGACGGGCTCAACTTGAGTGGCTATCGATTCAACGCAAAGACCCCGGCCTCGCTGAATGCCGACATAGCCAAGATGGACTATCGCCTTTCGGCCAGCCACAGTTTCTTCGTGCGCGGCAACTATCAGAACGATAAGTACACCCTGGCTTCGGAATTCCCCAGCAGTCAATCTCCCCTGCTGTGGGCTCACCCGAAGGGTCTCGCTGTCGGCCACGACTGGGTGATCGACAGCCGGAAGGTGAACAACGCACGCTTCGGTCTGACACGTCAGTCGTTCTCGCAGCAGGGCGATGCGGACCAGAACGTGGTGCGTTTCTTCTCCTATCGCCCGACGCTCGAACAACGTTCCAGCAAAATGGTCAGCACGACTGGGAACTTCACCGACGATTTCTCGGCGGTCTTCGGGTCTCACACCTTTCAGGCGGGAGGCAACGTCCGGCTGATCCAGAGCAATCCCACCTCGTACGCCAGGTCCTTCGATCTGCTCTCCACCAATTTCGCCTTCTATCCGAGCAGCGGTGCGGCGTTGTCCGCGCCGTTTCCCGATATGGCCAACGCGTTCGCCACCAACGGCCGGGCCGCGGTCGCTATCCTGCTCGGCCGCCTCACGCAGTACACGGCCAACGTCCTGTACGATGCCAAGGGCCAGCCGCTGCCCCCTGGCTCGCCGGCACAGAGGTCATTCGCCACTCAGGAGTACGACGCCTACGCGCAGGATAGCTGGCGTCTTAGCCGGAGTCTCACGCTGGTGTACGGACTGCGTTACAGCATTGCCCGCCCGGTATACGAGCGATATGGCTTCCAGGCGGCGCCGACCGTCGACCTCGCGGACTATCTGGCGCGCCGCCAGGCCGGCGCGTTCGCCGGACAGCCGTACAACGCGCCCATCAGCGTCGATCTTAGCGGTCCGGCAAACGGCCGTGCATCGGCATGGGACATGGGGCCCGGCAATCTCGCGCCCAACGTCGCGATCGCGTGGTCGCCGCGTCTGGGCGATGGCGCGGCCGGCGCCCTCCTCGGACGGCAACCGGTGCTTCGCGCCGGCTTCCGCATGCTCTACGATCGCTTCGGCAGTTCGTTGATTTCTTACATGGATGCCAACAACTCGCTCGGGTTCTTCACCACATCCCAAGTGAGTTCCGGCGTGTTCAATCTCACTAACAATTTGCCGCCGCTGTTCACCGGCCAGACCGATACCCGTGGTCTCCCGCTGGTCAATCAGCCGGTGCCGCTCGGTTTCCCCCGGACTTATCCCGCAGACGGCGCTCTACGGACGGATTCCGCGTTGGATAGTAACCTGACCACGCCGCGCGTCTACTCCTGGAATGTTACCTATGGCCGCGAGCTGACACGTTCCCTTACGCTCGAAGCCAGCTATATCGGCCGGTCCGGACGTAACCTGCTGGCGTCCCGCGATGCCTTGCAGTACAACAATCTGCGCGATCCGGCATCGGGCCAGACCTGGTATCAGGCCGCGGGAGTGCTCGGCAACCTGCACAACGCCGGCTTGCAACTGGCCGGCGGAACATTCAATCAGGCGGTACCCGCCATGCCGTTCTTTGACAATCTCTTTGCCGGCAATCGCATTCAACAGGCCGCGCAACAGTTACTCGGGCGCTCTCTTCCCGCGCTGGATGGCCTTACGCCATCGCAGCAGGCGGCCGCGATCGTCGCGCGCGGCAGCGGTCTGAACATGACCAACTGGGTCACGCTCCAGCAAATGCTGAACAGCTTCTCCACGGTAGGGCCCAACGCATTCAGGCAGCCGCAGTACTCCTCGCTGTTGACCTACTCAACCATCGGAAGTTCCGACTACAATGGCGGCACCGTCAGCCTGCGGCAGCGTTTCTCAGACAACCTGATCTTCGACTTCAATTACACCCTCGCCAAGTCTTTCGATACGGGTTCGACGCTTGAGGGTGGCGATGGCGGCCCCAATTTCGGAGGCCTCGTCCTCAACGCGTTCAACGTGAACGGATCGCGCGCCGTTTCGGACTTCGATGTCCGGCACAGCTTCAACGCCAATTTTCTTGCCGGCCTGCCCGTCGGCCGCGGACGCCGCTTCGGCCGCTCCATGCCCAAGTGGGCCGACGCCTTCATTGGCGGCTGGCAATTGACCGGGATCTGGCGATACAACTCCGGACTGCCGGTCAACATCGTGGAGGCAACCGGCCTCAACGCGGTCGCTTCTCAGCAATCCAGCCGGGGCGTACGGCTGCGGCCTTTGGAGACCAGCCCGGCCGATGTGAACGGCCAGCCTTACCTTTTCTCCAATCCGGTATCCGCATACCAGTCCTTCCGCAACGCTCTACCGGGCGAGCCGGGCGACCGTAACGTGCTGCGCCTGCCCCACTACACGACGATGGATGTCGGGCTCGGCAAGAGCTTCCATCTGCCGTTCGGCGAAACTCATATTCTCCAGCTCAGGTGGGAGGTCTTCAACCTCACCAATACCCAGCCCTTCGGACTGCTGGAGTATAACGGACTGACCCAGGATCCTTTCAGCAACCAGCCGATCGCAAGCTGGGGACGCTTCAACGGCTCCCAGACGCCTACCGGAGAGAGCCGCCCCGGACGAGTGATGCAGTTCGGGTTGCGCTATTCGTTCTAATTCGATGATTGGCCTGATTGCCCGCAGGGAGATTCTGGAGACGGTCCGCGACGGCAGATTCCGCTGGTCGGTGGTCGCGTTGGGATTCCTGACGGCGATCTCGTTCTACACGGGATGGCACGAATACCGGCTGCGCAAGGTTCAATACGAGACCATTCAACAATCGGAACGCCAACGCTGGCTGGACCAGCGGGAGCGCAGTCCGCACACGGCCGTTCACCAGGGGGTATACGTCTTTCGTCCGCAACTGCTCCTCTCGTCCGTGGACCCGGGCATCGAACAATATGTCGGGATGGCCACGCACGCCGAAGAAGGCCAGAACCTCTTCAAGTGGAAGCCCGCCGAGGATACCCGCGCTCTCCACCGGTTCGGGGAAATCACCGCGGCGGCCACGCTCCAGATCGTGATCCCGCTGGTGATCGCGTTGCTGGTGTATCCCGTGTTCATCGCCGAACGCGAGCAGGGCACCTTGCGGCTCACCATGGCGCTGGGCGTGCGCACGTCCGATTTCATCTGTGGCAAGCTGCTCGGGGTATTGGCGCCGCTCGCCGCCGTGGTCGTGCCCGCCACCGCGATCGGCGCGGTCGCGTTGTGCCTGTCTTCCGATGCGTCATACTGGCCGGGATCGGTGGAACGGCTGCTCTGGATGATCGCGGCATACATCGCCTATTTCGGCGTGGTCGCGGCAGTCAGCATCGCCGTCTCGGCGCGCAGCTCCAGCTCCCGTCTTGCGCTGGTCACTCTACTCGCCCTCTGGTTTGGCACAACGGTGCTCGCGCCGCAGATCGCCACTGAGACTGCGGAGTTGCTGATCCCCACGCCATCGGGGGCCGACGTGATCACCGCCATCGCACGCGACAATCTCCAGCAGAAGGTCCGCGACGATAACCTCCGCGACATCGAAAATCGTCTTCTCAAGCAGTACGGAGTTCATGAGCTCCGCGAGCTGCCGGTCAGCCCGGTCGGCATCGTGATGCAATCAGGCGAAGAGTCGTCGGCGCGCATCTCCAACTACCACTTCGGACGCCTCTACGGCGCCTGGGAGCGGCAGACCGATTTTCTGCAGCATGCCGGCGTGCTCTCACCGCTGCTCAGCCTGCAGGTGCTTTCGATGGGGCTCGCCGGGACCGATCCCGCGCAGCACGCCGATATCGCCCACGCGGCGGAGCGCTATCGCGAGGAGCTCGTGCGCATCATGAACGACGACATCACCCGTTTCCGCGATCCCACGCTCCCGATCACCACGCTGGCGGACGACTTCCATCGCGGACGTGATGTGTGGGAGAGAGTGCCGCCATTCCGCTATCACCTGCCTCCCCTCACCGGACTGCTGGAGCGGTACCGCGCCAGCCTGTACATTCTCGGGCTCTGGCTGGCGGGCTCGGCGATCGCCGCGGCGTTAGCCGTTCGCCGTGTGCGAGTGGATTGAGTATGAAGGACGGACTGCGCATGCTGGGATTGGAATGGCGCCTCCTGCGCGCGGACGCCGCGGCCTGGGTGGCCGTGCTGCTATTCGCAGCGGCCCTCTCCTATTCCTATTTCAACGGGTACGTGCGATGGGGCCGGCAGCATGCGGGCACGGACAATCTCACCCGGCAGTGGGAAGAAAATCGAGTGCAGAAGCAGCAGCGCCTCCAATGGATCTCCGGCGCGCCCGCGGGCGCCGTGACGCACACCGAGTTGGACTGGGGCCCGCGTCAGCCGCAGTGGGCCGCCGTGTGGGTAGGCGCCACCGCGATCCTCCCGCCCGCGCCGCTGGGATGGCTACTGATTGGACGCAGCGACGTGCAGCCTTCCGTCCACATTGCCACCGTCTGGCGCGGTACCGAGCCCACCGTACCCACGACGGAGAACCCCGTCAAACTCCTGATCGGCCCCTTCGACCCCGCATTTGTATTGCTGTACCTGTTTCCGCTGCTCATCCTCGGGCTGACCTTCAACCTGGTGGCCACCGAACGGGAGGACGGCACCTTGCGTCTGCTGCTCTCGCAACCGGTTTCGCTGCGCGCCCTGCTCCTGCGCAGGGCCGTGGTCCGCGGCGCCGTAATCGGCGCGGCGGGCATCGTCATCGGAGGAGTGTCGCTGGCGGCCACGCATCCGGTTCAGGGAGAAGCAAGCGTTCTCCGGCTCGCGATGTGTCTTGCAGGCGTCGCGCTGTACGGCCTGTTCTGGATGGGCCTTGCGTTCTGGGTCAACGTGTGGGGCCGCAGTCCGGCGGCGAACGCGCTGGTCGTGTTCGGAGCCTGGATCGCACTCGCGCTGGTGATCCCCGCGCTCGCCGCAGTGACTTCCACCTTTCTCTTTCCCGTGCCGTCACGCGCCGGATTTATCGATTTCGAGCGGGCCACCCGCCTGGAGCTGTACAATGCGACGCCCACTCCCGAAGAGAAGGAGGCGCGCGATGCCGCGCTGCTGGCGGCCCTCTTCTCACGCCACCCGGAGCTGCGCAATACAGCCGGGCTGAACCGCGGCCGCCTCCTGAACGCCGCACAGGGCGAGGAGCATGAGCTGCGGCTGGCGGCACTGGAGAGGCAGTTTCAAGAACAGCGTATCCGCCAGCGCGCCCTGGTGCGAGCCTTCGGCATCCTCAGCCCAACCATGCTACTGGAAGACGGGCTAACGGCGCTCTCCGGAAACAGCGACGAACGCCACGACGATTATCTCTTCCAGGCCGAATCTTTCTTCCACGATTCCAAGCGTTTCTTTTGGCCCCTGATCTTCCGCGGAACTCTCTTCAATGCGGTGGACTACGATCGCATTCCGCGTTTCGTCTACCGGGAAGAACCGCTCCGCAGTGTCACGGCACGCGCGTTGCTGCCGCTCGGCGCGTTGACCGCCGCGGCCCTCTGCATGGCGGCGTTCGCGTGGTTCCGAGGTCGGGCGACGCTGTGACCGGGTCTACGCGCATCGCGCGGCGTGCCGGAATATAGCTGGTCAGAGGTCGCGCAACGCCGTAACCGGGTCAACGCGCATGGCGCGTCGCGCCGGGACGTAGCAGGCCACCGCGGCAATCGCGAACAGAAGAATGGAGACTTCGGCGATCGTCGCGGGATCCGTAGCTTGCACGCCATAAAGCCAGGAGGAGACCAACCGGGCGCTGGCCACCGCCCCGGCAATTCCGATTGCGAGACCGATTGCCGCCAACCGCAGAGCCGACCCCATCACTAGTCCGAGAATGCTGCCGCGGCTTGCGCCCAACGCCATCCGCACGCCCAGTTCCTTGGCACGGCCCGTGACCATGTAGGAGAAGACCGCATAAATTCCCGCCCCAGCCAGCAGCGCGGCAAGCGCCGCGAATCCTCCGAGAAGCACCGCGGTCAAGCGCTGCCGCCACAAGGATTCGCCCAGCACCTCCTGCATCGTGCTCACTTGTGTGACCGCTAGGTCGCGATCCACGTCCCGCAGCGCCTGCTGCACCGCGGGCGCCATGCTGGCGGGCGCTACCGCCGTCCGCACCGCAACCCATCCGCCCGGCCCCGGCCACTGCGCCATCGGCAGGAAGACCTGCGGGTAGACCTCGTGTTCCACGCCGTTGAGCCGGCTGTCCGCCACCACGCCGATCACCATCGCCCGCGGGAAGTAGCTCGTCATATCGAGCGTGATCGTCTTGCCCACCGGATCTTCATTGCCGAAGTAACGCCGTGCGTTGGTTTCGTTGATCAGGGCCACTCCCGGCGCGCCCGCAGCATCGCGTGCATCGAAACCACGGCCGCGCGTGATGCGGATGCCGAACGTGTCGAAATAGCCGGGAGTCACCCGCTGGACACTCACCGTGCCGTGGCTCTTCTGCCCGGCGGCAGAGCCGTACTGGGTCGGTTCCGGCCGTCCTTCAATGCGCATGCCCCACGGATTCGGTCCATGACGGAGCGGCAATGAAGCGGTCAGCGCAGCGGCTCTCACGCCTGGAAGATCGCGCAACCGGTGCTCGATCGCGTCGTACAGGCGCACGCGCGTGGGATTGGCGCCGCCCGTCTGATACTTTCCATAACGATGCGCCGGCACTTCTATATTCAAGGCCAGCACCCGTTCCGGATTCAGCCCGGGGTCCGAGCGCATCAGCGTGAGGAAGCTGCGGATCAGCAGGCCGGCCGCCACCAGCAGCACCACGGAAACCGCCATTTCCGCGATCACCAGGAGATCGCCGATGCGCTTTGCCGCCCTCCCGGCAGATCCGCTGCGGCCGCCTTCTTTGAGCGCGTCGTTCAGGTTCGGCCGCGAGGCCCGGAACGCGGGGATCAGGCCGAACAGGAGCCCCGCGAGCATCGCGACTCCCAGCGTGAAGACCAGCACCGTCCAGTCCACGTGCGCGGAGGCAATCCGCGGCACGCGGCTCGAAGCGGGCAGCAACAAAATCAGCGGACGGATGCTCACGATCGCCAAGGCGATGCCGAGCGCTCCTCCCGCCCCGGAGAGCACCAGCCCCTCGGTCAACACCTGTGAGATTAAGCGGCCGCGGGAAGCGCCCAACGCCGCGCGCAGACAGAATTCCCGGTCCCGCTGCGTAGCCTGCGCCAGCAGCAGGTTCGCCACATTCGCGCACGCGATCAGCAGAACCAGCGCCACCGCTCCCAGCAGGATGTAGAACAGCCGTTCGTACTGGCTGAAGAGGAAGCCGGTCACCGGCGTCAGCACCGCGCCCATGTTGTCGTAGCTCTTCGGATAGGCGGCGCTCAGATGTTCGGAGATGAGGTCCATTTCCTGCTGAGCCCGATCGAAGGAGACCCCGGGCTTCAGGCGGGCAAACGTAAACAGCCGCCACAGGACACGGCTCTGCTGATCGGCCGGACCGAGCGAAAGCGGCAGCCATAACTTCGGCGTCTCCCATCGTGTTGGGTAGAAGCCTTCCGGCATGACTCCGGCCACCGTGTGCGCCGCATTGTCCAGGAGAATGCTCTTGCCCACGATCCGCGGGTCCTCCCCGAATTGCGAGGCCCACAGGCTGTGCGAGAGCACCACGATCCGATTCGGCCCGGCTGTGTAGTCGTCTGCCTGGAAGGTCCGGCCCAACTCGGGCTGCACGCCAAGAGTCTCGAAGAAACCCCGGTCCACTTCATGCGCGTGCAGCGATTGTGCCGGTCCCGCTCCTGTGATGAGGACGCTGCGCCAGCTATAAGCGGTCATGCCTTCAAACGACTGGCTTTGATTCTTCCAATCGTAGTAAGTCGCCGGACGGACGATGATAAAACCCTGATCGCTGCCCCACCGGTACCGGCCGCCCTTGGGATGCGACTCCCAGATGTGTACCAGCCGGCCGGCATCGCGAAACGGCAGCGGTTTCAGAATGACCGCGCTGACAATGCTGAAAATTGCCGCATTTGCGCCGATTCCAAGGGCTAACGTGATGATGATAATCGCCGAGAAGCCCGGCTTCTTGGCGAGCCAGCGCAAGGCGTAGCGGAGATCTTGACGAAAGGTCGGCACTCTTAACCTGCCTGGAGATACTCAATCATGCATGTGCTCGAGATAGAGCCGCTCAAGATCGGTGTGTCCGATCTCTTCCGTCCGCAACGTCGCGCGGAGCACTCCGTGCTTCATGATGCCCACGTGCGTGCCAGACTCCTTGGCCCGGAACAGGTCATGTGTGGCCATCAGGATCGCCGCTCCGGAGCCGCTGAGCTTGCGCAGGAGCTCGGAGAATTCGTTGGACGCCTTGGGATCGAGGCCTGAGGTGGGCTCGTCCAATAGAAGCGCCTTCGCCCGCTTGGCAATCGCGATCGCAATCCCGACCTTCTGGCGCATGCCCTTCGAATAAGTCCCCACACGTCGCCCCGCGGCATCCTTAGGAAGCCCGGCATCCAGAAGGAAGTCGAGGAGTACTTCGTTGGAGTAGCGCTCTCCCGCCAGTGCGGTGAAGTATTCCAGGTTCTCAAGCCCGGAGAGATTGCGGTACAGCATCACCTGCTCGGGAATGTAAGCTACAAATTTCTTGGTCTCCAGCGGCTGTCGAACCACGTCCAGGCCGTTAATCGTAGCGCAGCCGGAGGTGGGTGCGATGAAGTTCAGGAAGAGGTTGATCGTTGTGGTCTTGCCTGCCCCGTTGGCGCCTAAGAGGCAGAAAATTTCTCCGGGCGCGATTGTGAGGTTGAGGTCCTGCAGGGCAGTAGCCCCGTTGTAAGTCTTGGTAAGACCGAATGCCTCAAGCATACCGCTCCGACTCTACCACTCACACGTCGAAGACTGGACGGTTTTCTGGTGAGCGGGCAACTTCATGCGCCCGGCGGCAGGAATTCAGCCGCCGGGCGATATTCGCCGAAGCACGGCAGATGCGTATCAACGCCAAGCTACTCGCGCGCAGGTCCCAGCGCGGCCCGCGCCTCGAGTTCCTTGGTGCGGCGCCCAAAGCATCCCGATTCCGACCTCGGCCGTGCGCTGCATTACCGCGCGTAGAACATCACGCCATCCCTTCCGATGGCGGAGAGGGCCAGCGCCAGAGCTGTGAACAATGAGAGCAGCACCATCGCCATTCGCCGCATCGCGATGGTGGCTCCGGCGAGCTCGCTCAGGGCAATGCCGGCATCCCGGTCTTGTGCCAGTCCGCGGATCACCTTTAGATCTGTCGCATCGGGTACCTTGGTGTGCGCCACGATCGTCAGGTAGGGCATGGTCATTGCCCGAGAACGGAAATTGATTTCGCGTTTGGACCATTATCTAATCCCTTCCGCCGCACATCGCCAACCACTCCGATGATGGTGTTCCACGAACCGTTCCGTCCGCGCTTGACTTGCCGTCCGACAGTCGACTCCGGGGGAAGAGCTGGAGCGCTCTCGTGTCGTTGATCAGGGCGACGTTTGCTGGGCTGCCACATCTCGCGCTCCGTAAATCAGCGCCCTTGCTTGAGCGGCGTTCCCATGGCCTGGATAATCGCCCGCTAGCAAATTCCAGTAGGCGATCGGTTCCTCGCCGCGCCGCTCATTGAGGCCTTCTCGCCAGACGGTCGCCAGCCACAGCTTGCTTCGACAAGGGAAATAGACTTCGCAGTCGGCCTTCCACCCCAGGCCTTTCCCCATTCGGCGAAGCAGCTCGCGATAGAACGCGGTGCACTTTACCAGTGTGTCGTACTGTTGAGGGAAGCACCAGATCGGCCCGCCACGCGCTGCGAAACTTCGCGCACGGTGAGTGCCGGACCGTTAAGGGTTTTTTGCAGGTCTGCCCATCCGGGTTATAAAACTCTATGACGCTGTCGAACGATGGTGCTGGCAGGCTCTGGATCTTGCGGAAAACTTCCGCAAGAAAATGACGCTTCGTCGCTGTCGACCCTCATTCATTCCGAAAGTCGACATTGCGCTGCTCGGCCCGGCGTACTGCATTTTGATCAGATATACGGTTCTGTTTATGACCAAACTCTACAGGATTGAGATCGACGTTGTCCTGGAAGACCGGATGAGGTCCAAGGTAATTCAAGCCGCAAGAGAGCACTATAAGAATAGCGACGGGGCGTGGACGGAAGAAGACGGTCAAATGGTGAAAATTACGGCCGAGGAATTCGTGGCAGACACTAAAAGCGCATTTCTCGAGCTAACCCAGGCAGCGTTTAGGACGGCTCTTCCCGAAATCGAACCGCACGCCTTCCGATGCGGCGTTGAAAGCCCCTGTGACCATGAACGTACGAAGCGCTCGGGCCGCCTTTGCCGTGTGCGAACCCTCAGGCCGTGACCGCCGGCCTGTCACGTCGGAGGTCGCGGGTTCGAACCCCGTCGTCCCATTTCCTATAACTTAGGAGCGGCTGCTTCATTTGTTGACTACCCTCAAATTGTACAGGCGCACGGCAATGCTTCCACCCCGCCCGGGAGCACGAAGTCACAATCGACGGGACTCCCGCAACGAGTCGGCACCGCACCACCTGCGGCGTTTCTGAACGTGTTCGACTTGATCATTCCGTGGAGTCGTGTGCGCCGCGTCTCTGATCCTCGCCCTGACTCGGCCTAACAGTTTGCCTTCACTCCAAACCAGACCGGATGCCAAATCCTTCGGCGCTTTTTGGCGCGCTGCGATCTCTGCCCTACCATTGCCCTACGGAGGGAACACTCCCGCCGGTGGGTGAAAGCCTATGACTACAGAAATCCCGCGCCAGATCGATGATGCCATCGAAGCCGACGTCCAGTCGAGGCCATCACCGATTAAATTTGGGATGGCCTATCAGGCCCGAGTCGCGATTGACCGAATCAGGTTCGCAATCAAGCACGCGGAACAGTTTGCCAGGCCCTGCGAAAAGATGCGCGAGATAGGTCTGGAACTGCTTGACGCGCTCGAACGTCTTGACGCGCTCGACCGGCGCTTTCGGGCTCGGTCCCGCATGTCCACTTCTTATGAGAACAGAAGTGCCGAAGAGGCAAGGGGACGAACACATGTTCAGCGACTATGAGAACCCCGGGCTTTCGATGCAAGCCGTTTCGAGCAGGGACCAAGCTGCCGGGCCGGCTAGCCATACGCAAAGTGCCCAGGCCGTTGTGCGAACAGCGTCCGCAAGCGATCGCCGCGTGCCCCACGAAAAGTTACTCGGCGCGAAGGAGGTCGCGCATTGGCTCGGCGTCAGCAGAGCGTGGGTGTTTGAACATTCGAACGGACGCCGCCGCCCTTTCTTGCCTTCCGTAAAGCTGGGGAAGTCGGTCAGGTACAGGCCGGTCGATGTCGATGCGTTCATCGTCGAATGCGAACGTTTCAGCCGTAGGGGGGCCGCTTAGCGTGGATGAATCCCGCACCAAACCATCCTCAGATCTGCGGAAGATTGGCTCCAGCATGGTGCGTGCTAAATACCAACGAGGCAGCCTGAAGAAGATCGGCAACGGGCAGTACGTTGCACGCTGGCGTCGATATTCGGCTACGCCCAGCGGCGAGAAAGCGACCCCCCGTAAGAAGATCATCACCAAGGAGCTCGCTGCCAAGTATCGGATCGGGCAGGACTACCCTGGCCCGCTCACGAAGTCCGATGCTCAGCGGCTTTTGGATGTCCTCATCAGTGAGGATACCGGGAACTATTTAGCGCCCGACCGGGCCACGGCGTTCGAGCAACTTGCGCGTCAGTACATATCTGTCAAAGAGCCGAGATGGGGTGTTCACGCCGAGGCCACAACCAAGAGCATCATCCAAAAGCACCTGATTGGTAGCCTTGGGCAGCGGCGGGCGGACGAATTGACCGCCGTGGAGATCCAGATGTTTATCAACGGCTTAGTCCGAGGCGGCGCGAGCCATTCGCTCCTCCACAAAGTCGTCACGCATCTGCGCGCCATTCTTGACCACGCGGAAGAACTGAAGATCATCGAACGCAATCCAATGAGGAGCCGCACGGTCAGAATCGAATACAAATCTCGCAAACGGAAAACGGAGCGTTATTTAAGCCTGGAGGAATGTCGGACCCTCCTCTCGATGCTGGTCGGCCGCGACCATCTCATTGTCCGGATGTTTATCCAGCTTGGCCTTCGTCCGGAGGAGCTTTTCGCGCTGCGTCGGAATGACATCGGTGCGGAGTTTATCAGGATTGATGAAGCGTTCACGAAGGGTCAGATCAAAGAAACGAAGACGGAGGAATCGGCTGTCAACGTGTACGTCCCCCCAGACCTCATGGCCGAACTCACGGCCTGGGTGAATTCCACCTCCGGAGAAAGTGATGATTGGCTGTTTCCTGCTTCGCGCCGCCGGGAGTCTGCCACTCTGTACCCGATAAGCCAGAACAATTATCGGAACCGGGTTCTCAAGCCAGCAGCGGAAAAGGCCGGCATATCTGGCCTGGACCTCCTCACCCTGCGGCGAACGTGCGCCACACACTTCGGACAGAAGGCGAATACCAAGGACACCCAGGCACAAATGCGTCACGCTGACCCGCAGACCACCCTAAAGTATTACCAACAGAGCATCCCGGAATCCGTGAAAAATGCAGCAATGGCGCTCGAAGCGGAAATCCTCAAGAAGGCCAAGAGCCCGGCCAAGGCAAAGACATCCGCCAAGGCAGTCCGATAACGCCGACCCCGGCGCGGCTGTCCACGTCCGTTTTCCCGTCCAACTCCAGCTACCAGTTGCGCAAAGCGGGCAGGCTGCGAGTACGGCGGACGGTACACAGAAGAGCCCCACTACCAAACTTGTTGTGTACCTGTTGTGTACCCGTCGTTTTGGCGTGGAACGCCACGTTCTTTAGAATGTGGTACGCCCGAGTGGATTCGAACCACCGACCTTTTGCTCCGGAGGCAAACGCTCTATCCAGCTGAGCTACGGGCGCACAACTATCGACCACCCAATTGTGTCACGCTCCGGCGCAACGGTCAAACCCCTCTCCCGCGCCCGGCCTTGTGCTACCATTTCAATGTCCCGACCATATTCACTTCGCGGAGAGGTGGCTGAGTGGTCGAAAGCAGCGGTTTGCTAAACCGTCGTACGGTCAAAAGCTGTACCGAGAGTTCGAATCTCTCCCTCTCCGCCATAACCAAATCAATAGCTTAGAGCCGATGCAGGATTTCATGGGCCAATGTGGGCCAAGATGGCGTAGAATGACGCCATGTCCCTAGCGCTCTACCGACGCCACCGCCGCGACTGCAAAGGCGGTCATCCGCAGAACTCTCGAACGTCGGAATACGATGAGCGCAAGCGCGGTTGGGCGCGCTGTGAATGCCCCATATTCGTATCGGGAACACTTCAGGGATCATTCAAACGACAGAACACTGGGCGCTGGCAATGGGAGGATGCAAGGCCGCTGGCGATCAGCTATGAGCAGGCCGGAAACTGGGAGCGCCAAGTCTCGCCGGCATTACCCGCACCTCAAAATGAGTTGTCTCAGCGGAGCGAGTTGACGACCCGAAAGACCATCGATTCGGCCGTCAAAACCTACCTCGCCGAATTTGGCGAACATGCCGCTTTCGCAACCCAGAAAAAATACCGCCTCATGCTCAACAAGCTGAAATCCTTTTCGGAAGAGCGCGGTTACATCATGATCGACCAGTGGGGACCGTCAGACGTTCGGGAGTTTCGTTCCTCGTGGAGTGTGAGTGCCCGAACGGCGCCACGACGCATGAGCATGGTGCGAAGCTTTTTCGAATATTGCCATTCCAACGAGTGGATCGACCGCAATCCGGCCAGGATGGTCATGAACCCCAAGACCAGAGATTCCGGCGACGGCCGTAACGAGCAGAAACTCCCCTTCACCGATGAAGAAATCAAGCGCATGTACGACGCCTGCCCCAAATACGGGACCGACTACCACTACAAATGGACCGGCGACGATTTGGCCGACTTCATCTCTCTTTCGATCTATACCGGACTTCGCATTTCCGACGTTGCCCTGTTTCAAGCCGACCGAATGCAGCCGACCGGCGAACTCCTCATCCGCACTACTAAAGCCGGCACCCATGTTTACACATGGGTGCCTGAATGGCTTCAGGAGCGCATCAAGGAAAGAGCCAAGAAGCACGGAGACTTTATTTTTGGCGCGCACCGCCCGACGACCCTCGACATCATCACCGAAACTTGGCGACGAAGACTAAATGCGTTATGGGAACTATGCGGACCGTGGAAGGTCAAGCCTACACCGCACCGCTTCCGCCATACCTTCGCCCGGATCATCCTGCAGCGTGGAGTTTCAGTCAGGGATGTTGCCGATTTATTGGGGAATTCAGAGCTGATGGTTCGCAAGCATTACGCTGCCTGGATTCCGGAAAGACAAGCGAGGCTAACAAAGATTCTGCAGGAAGCTTTTACGGACAAGCCAAAACCAAAAGTCATCAATATGCCTAACCCCCGATGAGAAGACGCGTACGAATCCGATGGGCCGCGCTCTCCGGCACTGAATACGTGATGTGTCGTTTACTGCGACCCATGCGGATTTTGATTCCGGAACGCAGGGCACGTCTCACGAAAATTCTCAAGGATGCGTTTGACGATGAGCCAAAGCCGAAGCTGGTGGCAATTCGGGCGAACGGAGTGTAGTAGCGTTGAGAAGACGCCTATGTATCCTCTCGGCGGCGGATACCGGAACACTGTAGATCGTGTGGGCTTTCTTGCGCCCCATCCGAACCTTGACCACCCCAGGATCATCCTTAACGAGTTTGCGAACTGTCTCCCTGCCCAAGCCCCAGATCCGAGCGAGATCGCCTATGCGGTAGTGCCTCTCGAAAGTCGTGTTTTCAATTAGCGGAGTGGCCACAGCTGGCTCCCGAAAGGATGTTGGGCCGTCCAAAGGAAAACGCACGCCACGGTGGTTGGGCGGGCCGAAAGCCGATGTTAGGGAGGTGCCTTGAGCTCATACCTATTTGTGAGGCATTCGCCGGCTCTTTTCCAAAAGTCTAATTTGATGTGAGTGCCGGATGGGGACCGAATTCGGGACCGCGCGCGCGGGGCAGCCTGGCGCTGTCCGTAGCGTCTTCAGAACTCCGACGTGAGGTCGTGACGCTCGGGGCAGCAAGCGTGACGTTAAGCCACTACTAGAAGCGCCTGGCCGGGTCACAACGCGGCGTCAGGTCGGCACCGGCGTTTCCCTCAGCGGGAAGATTCCCATTCTGGCGTCTCCCGGAGCATACTTCAGGTGCGGGTAGCGTCCGGGTACCCAGCAAAACTGAAGGAGATGTCTTGGTATGGACATAGGGCTCGCTACGGCAGATCTTTATGGAGCCTTGATAGGGAATCAGAGGGCTGCCGGAACATGGGGATACGGCAACGATCAGGACTCGGTCGAATCCACATGTTTCGCAATATTGGCATTGCGGCAGCACCCGAGCATCAAATTGGCGCGGGCGACCAAAGCACTGCTGGGTCTTCAGAACGCAGACGGAAGCTGGCCAGCGTTCACGGGCGACGAGTCGGAGGGGTGCTGGGCAACGGCCCTTGCTGTCATGTGCCTAGTGGAGACGGGGCATGCAACGAAGCACATGGCAGCGGGAGTCCAGTGGCTCTTGAACTCGCGAGGCCGCGAAGCGAACTGGCTGTGGCGCTGGAAACTCCGCACGTTCGACAACAAGGTGCAGTTCGATCCAGCCAGGTTTGGCTGGAGCTGGGTTTCAGGTACAACGAGTTGGGTAATCCCAACTGCGTTCGCCCTGATTGCCCTTCAACAGGCCAGGCAGCGTGGATATGACAACATTGCCCGGCTCACTGAGCGGGTCGACATCGGTGCCAGCATGCTCCTCGACCGACTGTGCCCCGGCGGCGGATGGAATTCTGGGAATGGAGTCGCATTTGGCGTGGCGCTCGCGCCGCACATCGACGCAACCTCAATCGCACTGCTGGCCCTGATAGGCCATGAAAAGGAACAGGGCGTTCAGAGATCACTCCACTGGCTGGTGACCCGTCTCGCGGGATGTCCATCGCCGTACAGTCTGGCTTGGGGTGTCCTTACGATTGCAGCATACCGACGCATCTGTCCGGAAGCCAGGGAGAGTCTGCGCGACAGGGCGGAAGAACTGATGCGGCTGACCGAGGATGCGGCGAGTATCGAGGACAGCTGCACTCTCGCGGTAAGCGCCCTAGCGCTTGAGGCGGTGAATGGAGACAGCGTGTTTGAGGTGCGAACGGGATGAATCCGGATCGTCGGAGGCTGATAATCAGTGCCGCTGGGGTCGCTGCCGGGGGAATGGCGACAGCGCGTCTCCTCCCCGAAGAGATGCTGCTGCGGGACCGACGCCCACGGCGTTCGCGTGTTGCGATCATCGCCGCGCAGGAATACTCAGAGAGTCTCGAAGGAGTGCTGTTGTCGGGCCTTCGGGAGTTTCACCTGAACTTGCGCGGAAGATCCGTACTGCTCAAACCGAACCTAGTGGAATACATCGCTGGCGTGGAAGTCAATACGAATCCCGTGCTGGTGAGTGCTGCGGCCCA
>Ga0210400_10002115_pt1 | contig 18867 bp, 15 predicted proteins | sample IncBWH26MmetaG_FD_155456 | JGI IMG/M metagenome (GOLD analysis project Ga0210400, IMG submission 155456) | Forest soil microbial communities from Barre Woods Harvard Forest LTER site, Petersham, Massachusetts, United States - Inc-BW-H-26-M | ecosystem: Environmental > Terrestrial > Soil >...
GGATCGTCGGTGCAGCGCCCTTCGCATTCTCGACGCGGACGCGTCCGGTCTCCACGCGCCGGATTTTCCAGGAGGTGGTTCCCAGCAGGAACACATCTCCGGCCAAACTTTCGACGGCGAAATCTTCGTCAAGCGATCCGATGACCGTGCCTTCGGGCTCGGCGATCACTTGATACTGCGCGGTGTCCGGGATAGCGCCTCCGCTGGTGATCGCTGCCAGGCGCGCTCCACGTCGCCCCCGCACGCGATGATTCACCTGGTCGCGATGCAGGTACGCCCCGCTGCGTCCACGCGAGTGCGCGATGCCCTCCGACAGCATCGTGATGACCGCGTCAAAGTCAGGGCGGTCCAGATCGCGATACGGATACGCTCGTCGGACCAGCGCAAACAACTCATCTTCTGCAAATTCGTCGCAGGCCGCCAGTGCCACAATCTGCTGTGCCAGGATGTCGAGGGGATTCTTCGGGATCTCCAGCCGGTCAAGTTCGCCGCGGCGGATGGCGCGGACCAGCGCAGCACATTCGATCAGCTCGTCACGGGTGGTCGCGAACAGCCGGCCTTTGGGCAGCGCACCGACCCAGTGCCCCGCCCGGCCGACCCTCTGCAAAGCCACGGCGATCGATCGCGGCGAACCAATCTGGCAGACCAGATCCACCGTGCCGATATCGATACCCAGCTCGAGTGACGCAGTCGCCACGACGGCGCGGAGCTCGCCATTCTTCAAGCGCTGTTCGGCCTGGAGCCGCAGCGCCCGCGAAAGGCTGCCGTGATGCGGCAGAACGGCGTTCTCGCCGAGACGCTCCGCCAGCTTGTGAGCCACTCGCTCGGATAGACGGCGCGTGTTCACGAATACCAGCGTGGTCCGGTTCTCCCGGGCGAGCGTGGCGATGCGATCGTAGACCTCGTCCCACATCTCCGTGCTGGCGACGGCGCCCAGCTCGTCGCGAGGAACCTCCACGGCGAGGTCCATGGCGCGGCGATGTCCGACTTGCACTATGCGAGCGTGGTCGCTGAGGAATCGCGCAACATCTTCGATGGGGCTTACGGTCGCCGACAGACCAATTTTCTGCAACGGCGCGCCTGTCAAGGCCTCCAGCCGCGCAATCGAGAGTGCCAGATGCGATCCGCGCTTGTCATCGGCCACCGCGTGGATTTCGTCGACGATCAAGGTTCGCACGGACGAGAGCATTTTCCGAGGCCCTTCGGCGGTGAGGAGAATGTAGAGTGATTCGGGCGTCGTCACCAGTATGTGCGGAGCTTCTTTGCCCATGCGCTGGCGTTCGGCTTGCGGCGTATCGCCGGTGCGAACCGAAGCGCGGATGGGCGCGAGCGCGATCCCTTGAGACGCCGCCAGTTTCGCCACGCCTGCCAGCGGAATATCCAGGTTCTTGTGGATGTCGTTACTGAGCGCCTTGAGCGGGGAGACATACAGAATCTGCGTCCGATTCGGCAGCTCGCCGACGCGGGCCTGACGAACCAGCGAGTCGATGGCCGTCAGGAAAGCTGCCAGCGTCTTGCCGGAACCCGTGGGTGCTGAAATAAGGACGTCGTGGCCGGCCTGGATCTCCGGCCATCCCAGCCGCTGAGGCTCGGTGACCTCAGCGAATTTGTCTCGAAACCAATCGCGGACGAGCGGGTCGAATGCCTCTAGCGGATCGCGCTCCGACAACATACTTCTATTATCTCAGGCGGCCGGAGACCGTTTGTTTACTTTCCGACCATGTGCGGCATGTCTTTCTCGTGCGCGCAAATGGCTTCGGTCAGCTCGGTGTCGGGAAGCAGATCGTAAGGAATGGTTATGCCCCAGGGCTTGGTGTACGCCTTCGGATCGTCGATGGTGACTCCAATTTCCATGTGCCCGAAATCCTTGCGCCGGAAACGCTCGGTGATATGCAGCGCGTCGGTGTGCGGATACCCTCCATCATCCAGCCAGGTTTCGTCATTGAATCCGATGGTGTCGACCACCAGCGTGTTCCCGTCCCATTTGCCGACCGAGTATCCGAGCCAGGTAGGTTCCCGATTCTCTGGAAAGCCGCGGCCATCGGTGAAAATCTGACGGTAATGATTGAAGGCTTCATAGAGGACAGCGATCTCTCCCGGCGTCTGGATGAGCTTGAACGGTATCGCCAGCGCCTCGTAATCCGGCAAGCCGTGCGAGATGCAGCGTTCGGAAGGGTGCCCCTTGCCATTTTGCTCCCGGTGCTCTTTGTAAACCGCGGCGGCCCAGGCTTGAATCGGAACCTCGATCCCGTCGGCGGCAATGTTGGCCAGATATTTGCCAGTCGCAGCCACCCAGATCCCGCTCAGGTCCGGTTTTCCATCCGATGTGCGTGGCGCCGGAGCGGAAAGATTCGGCTTGCCATCCTTGGTGCGTGGGATTCCAGGAGTAGCAACGTGCACCCACTGCGCAGCGACTGGAATCGCTGCGATCGCCGCAATAAGAAGACCTCTTCTCATCATGCAGCTTTACCGCCGCCCAGCGCGGCCAGGACGCGGGCTGGCGTAAAGGGAAACTCCTTCATACGCACTCCAGTTGCGTCGAAGAACGCGTTGGCGATAGCCGCAGCGGCGGCAGCCATGACTTCTTCGCCCGCGCCCGTGGATCTTTGATCGAGCCTTTGGACAACGATTGGCGTGACCTCAGGGCATTCGTCGAACCGCAGGATGGGGTAGCTCGCCCAATCGAGGCTAGTGACGCCGGTTTGATCGAACTTCACTTCTTCCTTGATCATGCGGCTGGCGGTCTGCACCAGTTGCCCCGTGATCTGGCTTTCGACGAAGCCGGGATTCACCACCTGGCCGGCATCGATCGCGCCATACAGGTGTTTCGCCACGACGCGGCCCGTATCCTTGTTGACTTCAATCTCGGCGATCGCGGCGCCGTACGAGGTAAGATGCGTACCGACCCCGATGCCGCGGCCAGTCACGGCGTTCGCCCGCGACAAATTTGCCGCCGCCTTGCGAGGCATCCATTTGGCGGCTTGCGCCACGGCATTCAGAACGCCCAGCCAGCGCGTATCGCTCATGTTGCGCTGCCGAAATTCGTACGGGTCTTTCTCCAACAGGAATGCGAGCTGATCAATGGCCTGTTCGGACGCGAACGCAAACGAGAGATCTAGCGGCGAGCGCAGCCATCCGCCCTTCAAGTAAGCCGTCACCGGCAGCTTATGATTCACCAGTCGCAGGTTCGGGATGTCGTACATGCCGCCGCAGGTCAGCCGGCTGACACCCTGGACGCCTCCTCCGGGCCATTCCGAAGTCGCGGTGCCGACTAACTGAGCGGACGTTTCGGTGTTACTCCAGCCATGCTGCCAGCCCTGATATTCGTATGCCACGATCTTGCCGTTGGCGTCGGCCGCAGCCGTCACCTCACCAATGTGAGCGGGTCCGTAATTGTCCCAACCGTGCTCATCCCAGCGCATGAACTGCAAGCGAACCGGCTTCCCGGCGAGTTGCGAAAGGAGCACGGCGGCCTGTGCGACGTCGTCGTAGCAACTGTGACCGTAGGTGCCCGATCCTTCGTAATACTGCACCCGAATCTTTTCGGCGGGCAGGCCCAGCAGGCGGGACAGGCTGTTGCGCGTTCCATAGACGTCCTGCGTGGAGCACATGACCAGCGCGGAATCGGCCTTCACGTCCGCCACTGCGCAGTTCGGCCCGAAGGGCGCGTGCGCGTGATAGGGACCCAGACACGTTTGCGAAACGGTGTGGGCAGCCGCGCTCAGCCCCGTTGCGACGTTCCCGCGCTCGAGCACGATGCTGTCTTCGGTCTTGAATGCGCGCATGTGCTCATGCAGCCCGGCGTTCCCGGGCAGCGCGGGGGGCGTTTCCCAGACGACCTTCAGTTGCTGCGCCGCGCGGATAGCATCCCACTCGTTCTCGGCGACCACGCCCAGGAAGTCACCCTTGCGAACGACGCGCGCACCGGGAATCGAGCGGATGGAGGCTTCGTCAACGCTCACGATTTTCGCGCCGGCTCCGTACATCCGCTGGCCCCGCGGGCGAACCACGCGGCCATGCAGCATCCCGGGTACGCGCACGTACTGCATGTAAGTATATTGAGCGCTGACCTTAGCGGGAGTATCGTTGCGCGGGAACTTGGTTCCGACGATCTTGTACTCATCCGTCGGCTTCACGGGCGCGGTCCCGGTGAAAGTTACGTTGAAGGGTTTGTCGCCCACCAGTTCGCCGTAGCTCACCATCCGACCTGAACCGGACACAACGCCTTTCGCGACGGTGAGCCGATCCACGGGAGTGCTCAGTTTTTCCGACGCCAGCTTGAGCAGTGCGAGGCGCGCCTCAGCCGCCGCGGTGCGGACCTGCGGACCGCCTCGATTAATCGACGCGCTGGAATAGGTCCCACCCTGGTTGGGCGTCACATTGGTTTCGAGCCGCACCGTTTTGATCTGGCTCATGTCCAGATCGAGCTCCTCGGCCGCGATCTGCAGCAGCGCCGTGGACGCGCCCTGCCCGAGCTCGGCGAAACCTATATACACGGTCGCGGTGTTGTCGGCGTGGATGGCGAGCCAGGTGTCCACTTGCCGCGCATCGGGAGGGCCGGGCTTGCTGCCTCGCTCTTGAATTCCTTGATTCTGCGCGACCAAGATGTCGCGCAAGCTAAATCCCACAACGAGGGCCCCGCCGGCCTTTAAAAACTCCCGGCGAATCATACGGCGCCCCCCGCCATCGCGACCGACGCCCGCTGGATGGCCTTCATGATCCTGGGATATGTCCCGCACCTGCACAGGTGGCCGTTCATAGCGGTGCGGATTTGCGCTTCGGTGGGCCTCGGCGTTTTCGAGAGAAGCTCGGAGCTCTTGATGATCATCCCGTTGAAGCAGTAGCCGCACTGCACTGCCTGTTCGTCGATCATGGCCTGCTGCACGGGGTGCAGCGCGGGAGCTTTCGCCAGCTTCTTCTGCGCGGCGTACCAGGCTGGCAGTCCCTCGAGTGTCGTGACCGATTTACCCTCGACCGCGGACACCGCCGTCACACACGACCGGGTTTCGACACCATTTACCAGCACGGAACACGACCCGCACTGGGCCAGGCCGCAGCCGAATCGCGGGCCTTGGAGCTGCAGTTCATTCATCAGCACGTAGAGGAGTGGAGTGTCAGGGGAGGCATTCACTGTCGACACCCGTTCGTTCACCCGGATCTGCATTTGGCGTTCCTCCCGGCCTGCAAGACAGCTTAACGCAAATTACGTTAGAATCAACGCGAGAATCAGGGAGGAACCATGAAGCTTCCAAAGTGGCGTTATGCTGCGGTCACCGTCGGCGTCGGCATCATCACGATATCGATTCTGGCCCAAAATCAAACAACGCCGCCCTGGGCTTACGCCCTCAATCCGCCCGCCCCGCCGGTGCCTCCGCCCGCGGCGCCCGCGGACACTTCGCAGAAGCACGTGCCCGGCAGCACGGTAGGCCTGACGCTCCCCCAGACCCGCGATCTGTTCAATCCTCCCGATTGGTACCCGGATGATCACCCCGCGATGCCTGACGTAGTAGCGCATGGCCGCCGCCCGGATGTGCGCGCCTGCGGGTACTGCCATCTGCCCAACGGACAAGGGCGCCCGGAAAATGCCAGTCTGGCCGGGCTTCCCGCCGGATACATCGTGCAGCAAATGGCCGACTACAAGAATGGGTTGCGCAAGACCTCCGAGTCGAAAATGGGGCCCCCGACCACCATGCTGGCCATCGGCAAAGCCGCCAACGACGCCGAGGTGAAGGCCGCCGCCGAGTATTTCGCCAGCATCAAGCCGAAACCGTGGATCAAGGTCGTCGAAACCAAGATGGTCCCGAAGACGCATGTCTCCGGATGGATGTTCGTCGAGACCGAAGGCGCCGATAAGGGCATGGAGCCGATCGGCTCGCGCGTAATCGAAATGCCGGTGGATCTGGAGCGCACCGAACTCCGCGACTCGAAGTCCAGCTTCATCGCTTATGCGCCCGTGGGCAGCATCAAGAAGGGTGAAGCGCTCGTCACCACCGGCGGCGCGGGCAAAACGATTAAGTGCAGCATCTGCCACGGCGCCGATCTGAAAGGCATCGGGAACGTTCCGTCGATCTCGGGCCGCTCGCCCAGTTATATCGCGCGCCAGCTTTACGACATCCAGCAAGGCAACCGCAACGGTCCATGGACGGAACTGATGAAGGAAGCCGTGGCCAAACTGACGGTCGACGACATGGTGTCGATCACGGCTTATCTGGCGTCCCGCAATCCGTAACGATTGGGAGGTTTCAACGTGTTCACTCGCCCCGCAATAATTTTAGCGATTTCGATTTCGATTGCATCCGCCCAGTCGAAACCCCCGTCGAAGCCCCAGCCCAAGCCATGGACTGCGCCTCGCACCGCCGACGGGCAACCGGATCTGCATGGGGTCTGGACCAATGCCACCATCACGCCTTTCGAGCGTCCGGCACAGCTAGCCGGGAAAGCGTTCCTGACAGAGCAGGAAGCGGCGGAGCTTGAAAAGCAATCGGCTCAAAGCAAGGTTGACCGTCCTCCCGCCGCGGGCGATGTCGGCAACTACAACCAGGTCTGGTTCGATTCAGGCACCAAGGTCGTTGGCACCCGGCAGACGTCGCTGGTAGTGGATCCGCCGGATGGGAAAGTCCCCGTGAAACCTGCGGCTGAGGCCAAGCGCGACTACGACCTGGCGCACATAACTGATTCCTACGAGTACATGAGCCTGTGGGACCGCTGCATCACGCGCGGCGTTCCCGGACGGATGTTCCCCGCCGGATACAACAACGCGTATCAGATTTTGCAAAGCCCGGGATACGTAGTGATCATGTCGGAAATGATTCACGACGCCCGCGTGATACCACTAGACGGACGAGCCCACGCACCGGCTGAAGTTCGCGCATGGGACGGCGATTCGCGCGGCCACTGGGACGGCAACACTCTGGTCGTCGACACGACCAATTTCAACGGCAAAGGCTGGATTGCCACCAGCGCCGCCACCGGACGCATCAAGGGGATCCATGAGAGCGAGGCTCTGCATGTCGTCGAGCGCTTCACTCGCACCGACCCTGGCACCATCCTGTACGAGGCCACCATAGAGGATCCGAATGTCTACACCAAACCCTGGAAGGTGTCGATCCCGTTGAACCGCGATGCCGAATACCTGCTCTACGAGTACGCCTGCCAGGAAGGGAATCAGGCGGTGGAGAACATCCTGCGCGGGGGCCGGGCTAGAGATCAGGCCGCGAAATGAACCGGGTAATCCTGTACGGTTCGGTCCTGCTGGTGGCCGCAGCACTCGCCGGCAAATTCTCAGTTTCAAAAGCTCAAATAGCCCCTTCGCGCGCGGTGGTCACAGCGGCCGAATACCTGCGCTGGCAAACTGAGCTTTCCAATTGGGGACGCTGGGGCAAAGATGACGAATTGGGCACCCTCAATCTCATTACTCCCGCCAAGCGCAAGCAGGCGGCCGCTCTGGTGAAGGAAGGGTTCTCGGTCTCGCTCGCCCGCGACGCCAGCAAGTCCAAGGAAATCGACAATCCGTGCCCCATCGAATGGGCCATGTACATGGATACGCCAGGCATGGTGATGGACCGCGTTGCGTACCCTTGCATCCACGGCCCGGGCACCACGCACCTGGATTCCTTCGCGCACGTCTTCTTCGACGGCAAGATGTGGAACGGCTATCCCAAGAGTCTGGTCACGAAGGAAGCGGGCGCGACGAAGAGCTCCATCCTCACGATGAAGAACGGAATCGTGACCCGCGGCGTGCTCTATGACATCCCGAAGCTGAAGGGCCTGCCCTACCTCGAGCCCGGAACGAGGATTTTTCCAGAAGATCTGGAGGCATGGGAAAAGAAGAGCGGCGTGAAGGCGGGACCGGGCGATGCACTCCTGCTGCGGTGGGGCAAGTGGGCGCGCCGGGCGAAGGTCGGGCCTTGGGCTAACGACGAAGCCGCCGGTTTCGATAATTCCGTGATGCCGTGGCTCAAGAAACGCGATATCGCACTGCTCGGCTGGGAGACCGCCGGCTACGCGCCGCAGCCGCCCGGCGATATTCCCAAGGCGTCGCTACACAATTTCGTTCTGGAGATCCTGGGTGTCCACATTCTCGACCGCGCGGATTTCGAAGCCTTGAGCGAAGCCGCCGCCGCGCGTAACCGCTGGGAGTTCATGCTGACCGTGGCGCCGCTGCCCATCCCTAACGGGACCGGCTCACCGGTCAATCCCCTGGCAGTATTCTAGGAGGTCACTCGTGATGAGAACGACGAAGAGGGATATTTCGCGACGCACGGTCATGGCTGGAACGCTGCTCGCGCCCGCAGCCGCGCTCGCGCAAAGCGGATCACAGAAAAGCCTGAGAATCTGGTCCAACGAGTACTGGGCGCAAAAGGGCGCAGTGAAGCTGTACATGTTCCGCAAACGGTCTACTCCGCCCAAAGCCGGCGAGAATCCACGTCCAGTGCTTTTGCTGATTCACGGTTCTTCGAATTCCAGTCGCTCCTCGTTCGATCTCGCCACGCCAGGCAAAGGCGAGTACTCCGTGATGAATGTTTTCGCCGAGCTCGGCTACGACGTCTGGACCATGGATCACGAAAACTACGGCCGATCGAGCCAGACCCAAGGCAATTCCGACATCGCCAGCGGCGTTAAGGACATCCAGGCGGGCATGGAAGTGATCGCGCGCGAAACCGGCCGGCAAAAAGCGCATCTTTTTGGAGAGTCGTCCGGAGGGCTCCGGGCCGGCGCGTACGCCATGGCCGAGCCGAAGCGCGTGGACCGTTTGGTCCTGGGCGCGTTCACTTATAAGGGAGACAACTCCCCGACGCTGGCCGAGCGCGCCAAGAATCTGGATTACTACCGCACCCATAACCGCCGCCTGCGCGACCGCGACATGATTCGCAGCATTTTTACACGCGACAAACCGGGCACTACCGATCCGGCCATCGCGGAATTCCTCGCTGACGAAGAACTGAAGTTCGGCGACCAGGTTCCAACGGGCACCTATCTCGACATGACCGCGAACCTGCCGGTGGTGGATCCGAAACGAGTCACCGCGCCGGTGCTGCTGGTCCGCGGCGAATATGACGGCATCGCCACCATGAGCGACCTGACCGACTTCTTCTCGCAGCTCCCCAGCGGCGACCGTCAGTTCGTGGTGCTGCCGGGAATGGCGCATTCCGTGGTGATGGGCCTGCATCGCCAGACGTTCTGGCACGCCATGCACGCGTTCCTCTCCATGCCGGCAGCACCCCTCGGGTAAATTATGAAAACCTTACTTACTTGTTTGCTCCTGATCCTCGCGGGCTGCTCCGCGACCAAGCAGGAAACGGCTCCGTCCGCGACCCTGTTCGAAGGCGCGCGGCTCATAACCGACGGCGCCACGACCATCGAAAACTCGGCGTTCCTGATGGAGAACGCCAAAATCACTGCGGTCGGGCGCAAGGGAGAGCTAACCGCTCCGGCCGGCGCCGGGCACGTCGATCTGACTGGGAAGACTGTCATGCCCGCGCTGGTTGATACGCACACGCACCTGGGCTGGGCGATCATCAAGACCGGACGCATCGATAAGGACACCTATACCAAGGACAACCTCATCGATCACCTTCATCGGCTGGCCTATTACGGCGTCGCCGCGACGCAGAGCATGGGTATCGACCCGGGCGAGACGCCCTACGAGGTCCGCGCCAACCCCGTTCCCGATGCGGCCCTGTTTCACACTGCCGGGCGAGGCATGGGCCGCACCAACGCCGGTCCTGGGCAGCCTTACTGGAAGCCCGTGGCGTATGCAATTGAGACGGAAGCCGACGGCCGAAAAGCCGTGCAGGAGCTGGCAGATAAGAAAGTCGACTGGGTCAAAATCTGGGTGGACGACCGCAACGGAACCGTTCCCAAGCTGACTCCGCCGCTCTATCGCGCCATTATCGATGAAGCCCACAAGCACGATCTTCGCGTGGTTGCGCACATCTACTATCTGGCCGACGCCAAGGAGCTGCTGCGTGCGGGAATCGACGGCTTCGCTCACGGCGTCCGCGACAAGGACATCGACGACGAATTCATGAAGCTGATGAAGGATCGTCAGGATGTCTTCGTGACTCCCAATCTTCCGGACATCGGGACCGGATTGAAGGATCCGGCCTGGCTCGGCGAAACCGTTCCCGCGTCGGAGGTTAAGCGGCTGACGGACGCGTTCCAAAACCGCTCGCCCGCCGATGCTAAGAAGGCGATGGACTTCTTCGGCGTGCAGGCGCGCAATCTGAAGAGACTGAGCGATGCCGGCGCCCGGATCGGCTTCGGCACCGACTCCGGGGTCACGGTGGGATGGACCGATCACGAGGAGCTGGCGGACATGGTTACGGCCGGGATGACGCCGGCTCAAGTGCTCACGGCTGCTACAAAAACGTCCGCCGAGATCATGAAGATGGATCAGCTCGGCACAGTGGCGGCCGGCAAAAGCGCCGATTTCATCGTGCTTGACGCGAACCCGCTGGATAACATCACCAACTCGAGAAAGATCGCTAAGGTGTACCTTCGCGGGAAAGAAGTCGACCGGGCGGGATTGAAGGCCACCTTCGTCGGCCCGTAGGGGCCGGGCATGCTCGACCCTCGTTGACACCCTCGCGCAGGGCGTCTAAAATCTAGGCCAGATACAGGAGCGATCCATGAAAGCCTTCGGTTTCTTGCTCGTGGTCCCAGTTTGCGCTTTCGCAGCCGACTTAGGCAGCGACCGGCCGGTGACGTTCACCAAGGACGTCGCGCCCATCTTCCAAGAAAAGTGCCAGGAATGCCACCGCGCTGGATCCATGGCGCCGATGTCGCTGGTGACCTTCGAAGAAGCCCGCCCGTGGGCCAAGTCCATCCGCCAGCGCGTGGTTACGCGGCAGATGCCGCCGTGGCACATCGATATGACCGTGGGCGTTCACAAGTTCAAGAACGACATGTCGCTGTCGGACGACCAGATCAACACCATCACACGCTGGGTGGATTTAGGCGCCCCGCAAGGCGATCCCAAGGACATGCCTCCGCCCAAGCAGTGGCCCAAGGCAGACGAGTGGCAGGCGGCGAAAGAGATCGGCGCTCAGCCCGATCTGATCATCGAAGCGACTTCCTACACTATGCCCGCCAAGAACCAGGATGTCTGGTGGCGGCCAACGGCGGATATTCCTTTGACCGAAGCGCGCTGGGTCCGCGCGGTGGAGGTCCGGCCAACCACGGCGGCGGCGCGCAAGACCATTCATCATGCGGTCGCTTATCTGGTGCAGGATGATGGCGACGCTCCCGACGCCAGCTCGACCAACGATGCCGACCGGCAGGGCGTTCTGATGGAGTGGGCCATCGGAAAATCCTACGACTTATTTACTCCCAACACCGGCAAGCTTCTGCTGCCCGGATCGAAGATTTCCTGGGATGTACACCTTCATGCCGTCGGCGAGGCGATTCCCTCGGGTGTCCAGCTGGGCCTGTGGCTGTATCCGAAAGGCCAGGAGCCGAAGTATCGCACGCACCTGACCGCGTTTCCGGGCAAGACTGGGCCGAATCTCGACATCCCGCCCAATAGCGTCATCGAGAGCCAGGGCTTCACCGTGCTGAAGCAGGCGGCGGTCCTCGAGAACATCCAGCCGCATATGCACCTGCGCGGAAAGGCCATGGCCCTGGAAGCAATCCTTCCGGATGGGACCAGCCAGATGATCAGCTACGTTGGCAATTTCAACTTCAACTGGATGACCAACTACATCTACGACGAAGACGCCGCGCCCGTGTTGCCCAAGGGCACGGTCATCAAGGTCACTACTTGGCACGACAACACCAGCAACAACCCGCACAATCCCGACCCGGATCAGTGGGTCGGCTACGGGCATCGCACGGTGGACGAGATGGCGCATGCCTGGGTCAACGTCACCTATATCAGTGACGAGGATTACAGCGCCTGGGCCGCGAAACACAAGCCGCCTCGTGAGACGGCCAGTGCCGGGCGGTAAATGAAGCTCTTACTTCCGTTCGTTGCCGGCGTGCTCGCGTGCGCGCAATCGCTGCCGCTCGAACCAACGCACGAATCGGGCGCCAACATCACCGGCGCGTTCGAGGGATGGTTCAAGAATCCGGACGGCAGCTTCAATCTTCTGCTGGGCTATTTCAACCGGAACACCAAGCAGGAGCTGGATGTTCCGATCGGCCCTAATAATCGCGTGGAGCCGGGTGGGCCGGATCGCGGCCAGCCGACGCACTTCCTCGCCGGCCGGCAGTGGGGGCTGTTCGTGGTGAAGGTTCCCGGCGATTTCGGTTCAAGCAAGATGACCTGGACGCTCACGGTCAACGGCAAAACTTCCACGATCCCAGCCAGCCTGCATCCGGATTATGAGATCTCCCCGCTACGGGAAGTGGCCGTGGGAAACACCCCGCCGGTGCTGCGTTTCGATCCAAACGGCCCTTCCGTGCAGGGTCCACAAGGGCTGACTGTGGAACGCGCCGCGACGCTGGCGAATCCGTTAACCCTGACCGCGTGGGTAACCGACGACGGCAAGTTCACCAGTTCCTCGGGCGCCCGGCCCAAGAATATGGGCGCGCCGATTAGGCTGCGCTGGTCGAAGTACCGCGGACCTGGAACAGTTACGTTCGCGAAAGACCGTCCGCCGGTCGAAAACGGGAGCGCGACGACAACCGCCCGCTTCAGCGAACCGGGAGAGTACGTTTTGCACCTCCTGGTGAACGACTATTCCGGCGACGGCGGTGGTGGGTTCCAGTGCTGCTGGACGAACGGAGAAGTCAAAGTTTCGGTGAAGCCGTAATCGGTCGTCTTAGGGCAGGTTCCATCCCTTTGGCCTTCAGCGTCGGCGCGATAGCGGAGTTGGCGAAAAACTTCAGGAGTGCCTTACCGTCCTCGGTATTCTCGCTGCTCGCCCCGATTCCCGCCTCGAAGCCCACATAGTGCTGGACATCCGCGGGCAGCGGCCCCACCAGTTGGACGCCCGGGGCCGGCAGGATCTCGCTCACCAGCGTCATGATCATCTCAGCGGATCCTTCAGCCACGCGAGCATTCGATCCCACCGAGTTCTTCTCCAGAATCGTCTTCGTTTTCATGGCATCCGCGATCCCTAGCTTGTCCTCCATCTGGAGAATATAGGTCCGGCTCGCGCCCTCCTGGGCGTAGGTAATTGATTTCGACGCCAGCAACGTTTTCTTCAGCGCGTCCACGGTCTTGATATCGGGCTTGGCCGCTCCAGCGCGAACGCCGATGCCGATCCCGCAGCGGGCGATCTCAGTACGGGTTCCCGCCGCGATTTTTCCGGCCTTCGCCAGGTCCTCGATCACATCGGAGGTGAGAATCGCGATGTCGAATGCTTCTCCGCCCTCGATCCGCGTCTTGATCGATGACGAAGTACCGAACTCTATCGCCAGCGGCCGCCCGATCGCTTTCTCGGCCCGCGGTTTGAGTTCGTCAATCACGGCTTTGACGCCGTTTGAAGCCAACACATGCACGGGCGCGTTCTGCCCGGCAGCCGGATAGATTGCCAGGAATGTCAGCACGGCAACAACTAGGGACCGTTTCGTCATGGCCATATTCTACAGCAGATACTTCGTTGATAGGATAGATCGGGGACGGAAAACAAAGATGACGAAAGCCTTGAGCCGTCGAGAAATGCTGTATTACGCAGGCGGGCTCCTTGCCGCTACAATCGCGCGAGCGGAAACTCCCATCAGCCCCATCATGACGCGGCTGAGCACCTTCATGAGCGATGCTGCCGCCGCGAATCTTCCCGCCGACGTTGTGGAGAAAACCAAGCACCTGATTCTCGACACACTGGCGGCCATGATCTCGGGCTCGGAACTCCCTCCCGGCCGTTTTGCGATCAATTTCGCCCGCGCGTACAAAGGCGACCGGGTCGCTACCGTCGCCGGTTCGAACGTCTTATGCGGGCCGATCGAAGCGGCGCTGGCGAACGGGATGCTGGCGCATTCCGACGAGACCGATGACACGCATCCGCCCTCGCAATCACATCCCGGTTGCTCCACGATTCCAGCCGCGCTCGCCTCGGGCGAGCGATTCAACATCAGCGGCCGCCACTTCTTGCGCGCGGTCACTCTCGGCTACGACATTGGCACACGTGTCACCGCCACGCTGGGCCGGTTGGAATACATGTTCGACAGCCATCGCAGTACGCATTCGATCGCCGGGACTTTCTGCGCGGCAGCCGCCGCCGGATGTGCCGCCAGCCTCAATGCCCAGCAGATGCGCTGGTTGCTTTCTTATACTGCCCAGCAGGCGTCCGGAACCGCCGCCTGGCAGCGCGACACCGATCACATCGAGAAGGCGTTCGATTTCGCCGGGATGCCCGCCCGCAACGGCGTGACCTCGGCACTTCTCGTCCAGGCCGGTGGAACGGGAGTCGGCGATATCTTCTCCGGAGCTGACAACTTCTTCGATGCCTTCCAGCCGAAGAATAAGCCGGACATGGTGATCGACAAACTCGGCGAGCGCTACGAGATTACCCGAACCAATATCAAGAAGTGGACGGTAGGCTCACCCATTCAGGCACCTCTCGACGCGCTCGAGATCCTGCTGAAGCGGTACAAGTTCCAGCCCGATCAGGTCAAGCAGATTGTGGTCCGCGCCGCCACCAATGAGGCCAAAATCGTCGACAACCGCGAAATCCCCGACATCTGCATGCAGCATATGATCGCGGTGATGCTGATCGATAAAACTGCTTCGTTCAAATCGGCGCACGATGTGGCTCGTATGAAGGATCCCGAGATTCTGCGGCAGCGCGCCAAAGTGCAGCTCGTAGGCGATGAGGGACTGGAGAAGCTGATGCCGCGCCGGGTGGGCATCGTCGAAGTCACCCTCAACGACGGCATGAAGTTCAGTGAACGCGTCGACAACGTACGAGGCACAATGGAAAATCCCATGCCTCGCGACGAGGTGATCGCCAAGGCGCGCGATCTGATCACGCCGGTGTTGGGAGCCGCGACGTTCAGCAAGCTGAACGATAAAATATGGGACATCGAGAACGTCAAGAGCATTCTCGAATTGCGGCCGCTTTTACAGAAGAGTTAGAGCTTTCTGGACCAGGCGATCACCGCGTCGGCCACTGCGGCCGGTTGCTCCACGATGATCGCGTGCGCCGCGTGTGGAATCCGCACCACGGTAACCCGCTTGGCTCCGAACTCCTCCACGAGTTCGTTCCGGGCGGACGGAGGCTTGTACGGATCGTTTTCACCCTGGATGTCCAGCAGCGGCACGTTCCCCGCCGCGTAATATTCCTTCTGCGGAGTCGCATCCCGCGCGATGATCTCCGCCGCGCGTACATTCGCATGGAACCCCGTAAGCCATAGCCGCGCGTCATTACCGGGCGCGAAGAAAACGATCTTCAGATGCTTGAGGCGCTCGGCCTCCGGCTGCGACGGATCCGAGGCGATGGCGACTGATCGCTGCACCTCGGGATCAGGATTCTTCTGCGCCGCGCCGATCAAAATCACGCCCCGGAGCAGCTTAGGGAAATCCACCGCCGTCATCTTGGCGACAAAATGGCCGAATGCGTGCCCGGCAATGATCGCAGGTCCGGAATTCTCGCGCTCGATCACGGCGGCGACATCTTTGGCCAGATCGTGCAACGTCAGGTTTTCCATGGGACCGGTGCTGCGGCCATACCCGCGCGGCTGCGGCCGAAGTACCCGGAATCCCGCGGCGGCGATGCGCTTTGCCGCAGGATCAAACTCCTCCGAATCGCGTCCCAGCGAAGGCAACATCACGATCAGCGGCCCGCGCCCTTCAGCGATTACCTCGATGGCGACGTTGTCATGTCGAACGACGTCCCGCGTCCGGGCTGTTCGAGACTGCGCGAACGCCACGCCCGCAAGCGACAGTGCCAGCCCCATCACCGTTTTCACGGATATGAGTCTATCATTGCGTCTATGGGCAACTCCATGCCGCCAAATCGTAGAACGTTCCTCCGGGCAGCCGGTGGAGCCTTGGCCGCCTGCGTGGCCCCGCTTCGCCCAGTCCTCGCGCAGACTACGCGGTCGGTTCAAACACCGGTCCTGAACATCGCGTATGAAGAAAGCGGGCCGGGTCAAGGATTCCCCATCATCCTGCTGCACGGATTCCCCGACGACGTTCGCGCCTTTGACGAAGTCGCGCCGCAGCTGGCCAAGGCTGGATATCGCGTGCTGGTCCCTTATTTGCGCGGGTACGGGCCCACTCGATTTCGCGATCCGGCCGCCCCTCGCATGGCGGAGCAGGCAGCCATCGGCCAGGATGTGATCGACTTTGCGGACGCTCTGCGCCTCCCCAGATTTGCGGTTTCCGGATTCGATTGGGGCGGGCGCGCGGCGGCCATCGCGGCGGCTCTGCATCCGGATCGGGTGCGCGCGACGGTTCTGGCCGGCGGCTACACCATACAGGACACGGTGAATCCCTCCCCGCCGGGATCGCCCGAAGCCGAGCAGCGGATCTGGTATCAGTACTACTTCAATACCGAGCGCGGACGCGCGGGCCTGCAGGCTAACCGCCGGGCGCTATGCCGTTTTCTGTGGCAAACGTGGTCGCCCAATTGGCACTTCACCGACGAGACCTATGACCGCACGGCGACGTCCTTTGACAATCCCGATTTTGTCGACGTCGTCATTCATTCCTACCGCCACAGGATCGGCAATGCGCCGGGCGAGGAGCGCTTTAAACCGGTCGAGCAGCAACTCGCCAAGCGGCCTAAGATCCAATGTCCTTCGATCACGCTTTACGGCGCGGACGACGGGATTGCCCGGCCTCCGGCGGAATCTCCGCCTGCCGAGCGGGCCGCATTCACGTCGCTGGTCGCGCGTCGTGTGATCAATGGCGTGGGACACTTCATGCCTCGCGAAAGACCGGGCGAAGTATCCTCGGCGCTTCTGGAATTGCTGGCCTCAAACCAAGTAGACCGAACTTCTATCGAGTCACTTTAATCCCTTCTTGCGAGCGGCCTCCGGCCAGAATGCCCTCCATGCCGTAGTTGCCTTCGTGACACGCGAATTCGTACATCACCCCGTCGGCTCTCGTGGTCGGAATCTTGGCCGTCCAAGGCTTTCCGAACGTGGCCGGATCGTCCACTGTGAATTCGTACAGCAGCGTGTCGGGGCCGGTTCGGGTGAAGCGTTCCACCAGGCGCATTTTGTCGCTCGACCCACGGAAGGGCGTTTTATCGGTGAAGTTGGTGGTTTCGACCACCAGCGTGTTGCCTTCCCAGTGGCCCCGCGCGTCACCCATCCACTGGCGGACATTTTGCGGAAGATGCGGGCGCCCATCCAGCGGAATCACCCTAGCATCGTGCGCCATCTCGTTCACCAAAATCACCCATCCCGGGCCCTGCGCGATCTGATAGTTGGCGCTGTAATTGGCCGGGGTCATGGGAGGGCCGGCGTTGGTCGCCAGGAGGCAGCGCTCCTGCAAGCTGCGATTTTCCGGACCATCGAATTCGTGCCCGCGGGCCGCGGCGGCGCGGTCTGCTTGGCGCTTTTGCGCTTCCGGCGTCAGCGGCGGGATTTTCCCATCCGGCGGATCTGTGATCAAGGACGTGCGCAGATCCGGCACCACCTTTCCCCGCTCACGCCAAAACTCGTTGTACGCGCGGCCGACGTCGGCCGCCCCGCCGCCATCGCGCCGGTCGCCGTTTACGTCGTAAATCGCCTTCTTTTGAAATTCGGCGGCTTCCGCAGCGGTCAGCGTCGATTTCCCGGCGAACTCGGCGGGACGCTCCAGCGGGGTAGTGGTCGCGGTGGACCAGACTCCCTGGATATCGGGCTGGCCGTCCGCGGTATGCGGCGGAGCCCAGGACTTCGCGGATTGGCCCGCGGCCAGGGCCGAGACCAGCAGAAAGCCTAAGTATTTGTAGCTCATAGGAATCTCCTCGATCCTACCGTCGAGCGGTTCCAGTGTCAAAGGAGACCGTTTCGCGGATCAGCGTGGCGGATTCAGGATCTTTAGGCGCGCAACCTGAGCCTGAAAGCGCGGATCGGACCGCAAGGAGTCGAACGAGGGACTAACTTTGATGAACTCCGCCCGGAATTCGCGCTGATCGAGCGCTCTGGCGATAAACTCCACGGCGCGGCTCGCGTCCCCGACGGCTGCGTAGCCTTGTGCCTGACCGACGGTATCATCCTTGATCCCTTGGATCACCTTGAGGGCATCGGCGCGCCGGCCTAGCTGCGCGTAGGCTTCGGCCAAGGGAGCCACCGGCCCGAACGGTTGCAGCAGCTTGATCGTTTCTTCCGGTTTCAATTCTTCCCGCAACGCTTCACCAAGGAAGTAATAGGCGGCGCCGGACTGCGGATCCAGTTCCTTGGCCCGGAGGAGATGGGGAATTGCCAGTTCGGGTTTGTGGTCGAACCAAAGAGTGGCGCCGTACCAAGCCTCAATGTTCGCAGCCAGCGGATTGATCTTGGCGGCGTGGTCCAGGTTGTCCAACGCTTCCGGAAAGCGCCCCTGGGAAGTCAGGAAAATGGCGAAGCAATAGCAGGCTTCGAGGCTGTCCGGATTTATCTGAAGCGCCCGGCGGAATTCCTTTTCCGCGCGAGCCCAGTCCCAATCGAAACCACTTGCAACGTGCGCCGCGGCCGCGTGTGCTAAAGCCAAGTCCGGATCGAGTTGAAGCGCAAGCAAGGCGTTCGAGCTCGCGGGACCATGCCCCTCGTTGAAGTCTGTGTAAGTCTCGCCATAATTCATCGTCCAGGCCATCGACAATCCCGCGTAGGCGGGAGCATAGCCTGGATCGATCTGGACCGCTTTTTGGAAGTGCGCAATGGACTGCCTAAAGTCGTCGGGTGTGGGACTGGTTTTCCAGCTCAGATACTGGCCCAGCAGGAACTCGTCGTGTGCCGCGGGGTTCACGGTCTTGGCGCTGGACAGCCTCTTCGATTCCTCCGGAGTGA
>Ga0210400_10002119_pt1 | contig 18854 bp, 10 predicted proteins | sample IncBWH26MmetaG_FD_155456 | JGI IMG/M metagenome (GOLD analysis project Ga0210400, IMG submission 155456) | Forest soil microbial communities from Barre Woods Harvard Forest LTER site, Petersham, Massachusetts, United States - Inc-BW-H-26-M | ecosystem: Environmental > Terrestrial > Soil >...
CTGTTTTTACCTCTAGTTATTTCGCCGTGCGCGTGGCTCGTGTGCCGCGGGCGGACGCCTTTTGTCAGGTTGGTATGATGCCTCGACTTACGATTCGAGCTGTTGTCCCGCCGAGGTCATGAATTCCAGAGGATACAAACCGTTCGCCGGGCTGTCAAATTGTAAGAGCTGAAGATAATATTCAGCGGAATTTAACGAATGTCAACGGCATCCTTCCAGCGGACTGATAGTCTACCGGCGCAGGAGTATAGGTGACAGGCTTTAGGTGAACATCCTTCCCTAGGGGCGGGGCACGTTTCTCAACTCAGGCGCAATGTCGTACGCCTTCTCGAACTCTGCGCGAGACTCCTCCTCTTTTCCTTCCTGATGGAGGGCCAATGCAAGATTGTAGTGCCCTTCCGCATAGCGCGGCTTGAGGCGCACAGCCTCGATAAACTCCGCCTGCGCCATGCGGACGTCCCCCGCCTGCAACAGCACCAGGCCGAGATTGTTGTGAGCTTCCGCGAAATTCGGATCGCGGCGTACGAGTTCACGGAAGACATTGGCGGCGCCAGCGGTATCGTTCTCCTGGCTGAGGACCAATCCCAATTGTATGCGGGCGTCATTGTACTTGGGATCCAGACTGATGGCTTCATTCAGCTCCCGAGCGGCTTCCTCTGGACGCCCCGTTTGCGCCAGCGCGAGGCCCAGGTTGTAACGTGCCTCCGCCAGATCAGGATCGGACATCACCGCCTGCCGGAACTCCTCGAGCGCGCGTTTGCTATCGTTCTGGCGCCAATAGAGCAGTCCGAGGCTCGCATGGGCTTGCGCATAGTCCGGTTTCAGCTCGAGCGCTTTCTCATAGGCCGCCAAGGCACGTGCCGCGTCTTGTTTGCGCTCCCACGTTACGCCCAGATAATAATGGCCGGTCGGCAGCTCGGGACTTTGCTCGATGGACTTCTGAAAAAGTGCCAGCGCATCGTCGAGCTTCTGCTGCTTCAGCGCTTCCACGCCCTGGAGGGTAAGATATTTCGATTGCGCCAGGCGCGCCCGGAACTCATGCAGTGAATTCAGATCATCCAGCTCCTTTTTCGCCGCGCTGGTTTCGCCCTGAGCACGCAACGCGATACCCAGGTTGTAGTGCGCCTTTTCGAAATCGGGCTTCAGGTCGATCGCCCGCCGGAAGGCCGCAATTGCGCCAGCGGTGTTGCCGTCGGCTTTGAGCTCCATGCCCAGGTTATATTGCGCCTCTGGGTCTTTGGGATCGATTTCGACGGCTTTGCGGAACTGCATCAGGGCGCCCGCGTGATCGCCCTGACGGCGTAGTGTCACTCCGAGCAGCGAGTGCGCCGGTGCGAATCTGGGATTAAGACGGAGGGCGCGGCGAAACTCGGCTGCAGCGGCAGCCAGATTACCGAGCTGTCCTTCGGTCAGCCCCAACTCCAAATGTATCTCGGCAGAGGGCTTTGACTGTAGCGCCCGCCGTAGCTCGCGCTCGGCGGCCGCAGGATCGTTTTGCTGCAAATAAATGCGCGCCAAGAGGCGGCGTGCTGCGGCGTTCGCGGGATCGAGATCTATCGCCGTGTGCAGTTCCTTGAGCGCGGCGGCCTGATCGTTCAGATCGAACCAGGTCGCGCCTAGCCCATAGTGCGCGGCCGCCCATTTCGGTTTGAGCCGCAGCGTGGCCTCGAACTCTTCAACGGCCTGCTTTGCGTCGCCCTTATATTTCAGCGTCAGTGCCAAGTTGTAATGCGTATCCGGGTCGTTGGGCTCGAGGTCCAACGCCTTGTGATAGCTCGCGATGGCTTGGTCCCAGGATTTGTTGCGAGAAAGCTCAATGGCTTGTTGACGGTAACTCTGGGCAGTCTGCGCAGAAGAAGGCGCCGAGAACAAGAAACCCCATGCCAGTAGAAACACCAAGAGCCCGCACCGTTCGAGAAGTTGCGGAATTGGTTTCATTCAGGCACAAGCTAACTGGGTTGGACAGGGTTTCTCCCCTGTCCTACCCGAAGGAGCGAGAATTACCAATAGAACTTCGCGCTGACCTGCCCGATGCGCGGATCGCGGGCCGAGGTGACAATTCCGAAGCTACTAGGGTTGTTGATGTTACCGCCCGGGTTATTGAACTGCGCGTGGTTGAATATGTTGAAAAATTCGACACGGATATCGAAAGCATAATTCTCACGAATCACGGTTCGCTTTAGGAACCCGAAATCGGTGTTATTGAATCCAGGACCGTGGAAAAAGCGCCGGTTGGCCGTCCCAAAAGTTCCGCATCCGGGGCTCGGAAGGAAGGTCAGCGGATCGAAAGCGCAGGTGTTCGGGGCGAACGCGGTTGGTAGGAAGTAGCAACCCGAAGTTGGAACCGTAGGATGATTGGGATCGGCATGACAATCGGGATATACCTTGCGCGGACTTACAATCACCACCTTGCCCACCAGGTTCGGCATATCCGTGGCCCCGCTGCCGGCTAGGGAAACATCGTCATTTCCCTGGTTCATTTGAATCGGAAATCCGGTGGCGAAACGTGTGATGCCCTCCATCTGCCAGCCTTGGGTCAATCGTTTTGGCGCTCCCTTGAAGGCTCGATCGAACGGGATGGCCCAAATGTAGCTGGCCACGAAATTGTGCCTGACGTCACTCGATGATAACCCTCGGCTCAACTTCGGATCTGTGAAGTTCACCAGGTCGTTGAAGGCCGAAGAGTTATCCAGGCCTTTGGCGAAGGTGTACGCGGCCAGGAATGTAAGGTCATTAGCCTTGCGCTCCAAGGTGATTTCCCCCGCGTTGTAAATCGAATTGGCGGCGAGGAACGTGTAGGTGTTGCCGGTGCCAAAGCACACTTGGGGAGTCGCGCCGGAGCAGAAATTGGGACTGTTTAACGATTGTCTGGTGCTGTAGACGCAGCCTGGATTATATGCCGCACCGCACGGCGCCGCTGCCACGGTATTGAAGACGTGGTTCTCGGTCCCGGGTCCACAGCCGAAGACAGGACTACCGGGAGTACTCTGAGTCGCATCATAAGCCTGGATCGCTTCGAGGTGCAAACACAGGGCCGCGCTGCCCGGATTAGCTTCTTGCTGAGTGATGAGATGGTGACCTTCAGTTCCGACGTATGCCAGCGTCAGCACGGTGGATTTGCTTAGCTCTCGTTGAATCGAGAGGTTGAAGTGCTCACCGTACGGTATCTTGTTGTGAATGCCATAACCGGGAAAAAAGTTAAATGGCTCGTAAACCGAGAAGTCCAATGTTTTGTTCGACGGGGCGCCCGGAACTGGCGCGGTGAATGGGAACCGCTGTCCTATGGAGGCCCCGGTAGCTCGAATCCGGAAGGGTTCATCCATCAAGACCGATACAGGTGAGGTCCAATAAAGGCCGAACGGAGCGTCAGCCACCTCGTAAAACAGGTTCAGGTCCTCGACCGAAGTGTAGTAAAGGCCGAAAGCCGCCCTGATACTAGTCTTTCCAGGACCGCCAAAGACCTTGCCCAACGCACCATCGTTGAAGCCAGGCGAATAGGCAAGACCGATGCGTGGACCGAAATTATTGTATCGGGTTGGAGCAAGCGTCTTGGGAACGTTGGGATCGCCGGGGAACACCAAGCCTGTTGGTGAAAGCGGAAAAGTAGTGGACGTCTCCCCGGGAATGAAAGCCTGAAGCTTTCCTTGCGTGTCGTACCACGGCATGCTCACTTCCCAGCGCAATCCGAGATTGAGCGTGACGTTGGGTTTCACCTTCCAGGAGTCCTGCGCAAACGCTCCACCGTAGCGTGTGCGGGAATCCAGGAGCTGCAAAGCAGCCTGGGTGTAGGGAGCAGAACACTGGGTGCAGGTCGCGCCGAGGAGAAAGTCCGCAAAATCGACTCCAGTCACATTGCCATCAAATGTGAATCCCCCATTCGGGTTGGCGTAATTACGTTCGTTGATTTGCAGGTAACGGAATTCGCCGCCAAACTTCACGGTGTGCTTGCCTAGCGACTTCGAAAGTACGTCAGAAGCCGTATAGGTGGTGTTCGGCTGGAACGTATTTAAGGTGGGCACGCCAATGTTTAGGCTGCTTTGGCTAAAGCTGATTTGAGGCACGTACTCTTTGTAGCCGGCTAGCGAGATGATCCCCAAGGTGCCTGCCCCGGTTACGAAACCCAACGAGGAAAGGCTGGCAAAGCTGGCGGCTGGATTATCTTTGTGGAGAACATTGCGAAACACGGTAGCCCGCGCCTCGTTGACCGCCGTGGCTCCGATGCTCTTCGTGTTGCTCATAACAAATTGCTGAACGCGCGAAGGCGTGACCGAGGGGAAGCCCGCCACACTGGCAAAGGGAAGCGCACTCCCAACGTTGGAGCTGTCAAAATGGTAGTAGAAGGACCAGTTTCCGGTTTTTTGGTTGTTGAAGTCCACGCGCTCTCCGATTTTGTTGTCCGAGACAGTGTTTTTCTGACTGTTGTTGCAATAGTTGTTAGTTACACAGCCGGGAGTCGACGCGGGAATGTACGGCAGAATATTCGTGGCTGGCGCATCCCACGCTGTCTTGGGAATATTCGCCAGTCCGGTGGCCGGATCGACTGGAAAGACGCACTGCGCCGTCGAGCTGCAGGCTGGGCTAATTATATTGCCCTGCGCGTCCTTGGTCGCCGGAAAACTGTACGGCTCGCCTTGGAATATGGTCCCGGGCGGCAACCCCAGCCGCGTGTTCAGCACTTGGGCCCAATAACCACCGTCAACCGTACCAGTCAAGGCGGCGGGGTCAAAGTTGCCCAGGCGTTGGGCATCGGTAGGCACGTTCGCGCTAGCCTCGGCGCCACTTACTTCCCTCGTTCCTTGATAATCGGAAAACCAGAACAGCCTATTTTTCCAGAACGGCCCCCCAGCGACAAAACCGAACTGATTACGCCGCAGCTCTGACTTGCCAGAAAAGAAGTAATTCCTTGCATCAAATTTATCGTTGCGCAGGAACTCGAAGGCGTCACCGTGAAAGCTATTAGTACCGGACTTAGTGATAGCATTCATCACCGCGCCACTGAATTTTCCGTATTCGGCGTCAAAACTGTTGGTGATCAGCCGAAATTCCTCGATGGAATCCAGGTTGGGAACCAATCCAGCGCCCAAGTTGCGGCCCTCGCTAACATCGCCCCCGTTCACCAAGAAAGCGTTCGCCGTTTCACGCTGACCATTGACCGAGATATTGCCCGAATTCTGTAACCCTCCCGCGACCGGACGATCCTGCTGGATCGTTCCCGCGGTGCCTGGCGCAACACCCGCCTGCAGTCCTAGCAGATCGATGTAGCTGCGGCCATTCAGCGGCAACGCCAGCATTTTCTTCGAGTCAATCACATCGCCGAGCTGGGTGCTTTCCGTCTGTACTTGCACGGCGTTCGCGACGATTTCCACGTGCTCCGCCACGCTGCCAACGTTGAGCGTTACATCGAAGTGGAGCTGGTCGTTCACTTTTACTTCGATATCAGTCTCGGTGAACGTTCGGAATCCGGGCGCTGTGACCGTAAGCTTATAGACTCCGGCTGGCAGCGCCAGAATGCGAAACGAACCGTCGGCGCCCGAAACGGTTTCCTGCCTGAAATTGGTTTGCACATTGGTGGCGACAATGCGCGCGCCACCGACCACGGCTTGCGTACTGTCGCGCACCACACCCAGAACTGATCCGGTTACGTCCGCACGCAGAGCAGTCGGGCCAAAAATTATTGCGAGAACAAGCAGTAGAGTCGAAGCTACACGGCAATGGCGATTTTGCATGAGTCACCCCGAATGCGCGTAGCATGTCACAAAACACGGGCGGCAATCAAGTGAATCCTGCTATTTCTCCTACGTTAATCCGATTTAAATGGATGAGCTCTGATTCCAAGAGCCCACTTGGAATGTGCTTACAAGCAAGGCAAATAGAAAATAGTAAATCAAATCTCAACCCATCCGTCGTTTCTTCGCGTTATCTCGAACAGCTTCATGTCACTGATTTCCTGTGGAAGTTTCTACAGCCACTTCTCCTAGTGCTCCGCGATCCAGCCCAGTCGAATCCACCACATGCAGCGAAATCCTGCCTGCCCGGCCCGGATCGGTCACTGTGGCTTGCAGCAAAACGGGATTCCTGGGGTCGACTTCCATAAGCGGTTGCGTCCCCATGGACATGCCCCGAGCCTCGTAGAAATGGACCACAAGTTTCCCGGAGAAGAAAACTCCAAACGCACCAACAAGTCTGATCTTACCGGAGCCGGCATCCTGCACAGCGCGAAGGGGCTTGAGGATCACTCCTGCATCCGTTACACCCTGAAAGTCCTTGTCGGCCCGCGTTGGAAACCACTCCGTGTCGAAATTATAAGACTCGCCAGGCTCGAGCCGCACCATCGGGGAGTTGAGTTCAGCCTCCATATACAAAACTGGCGGCTCTTTGTCGGGAGACCCAAAACTCGTCGTACCATCAGGATGTTGCCGCAGTTGAGCGCCATTCGTCCAAAATATGACCGAGGCCTTTCCGGGGTATTGTTTCGTGTCGTCGTACCGAAATCGCTCTACCATTGCATAGTGGCTGTCGCCATCTACCGTAGCCAGCCAGCCGTCCTTCGAATCAAGCCACAACTCTGCTGCGAGGGGAACATAATGCACGGCGAAGAGCCCGTTTTCCCGCACCTGCGCCGCAGTATTCTCCGCCGGCCCGAATTTCACATGATACCGGTTGAGGTAGCTACTCGATGAATTCGTTTTGCTGAACGCCCAGAAATTCTGATTGTGGCGCGAAGGGTCCTTTGCGTCCGCCGTGTTGTACTGAGAGACCGATTGCACGGACCATTCGATGCGATGCCCGCTCGCATTCTTTATCACTGCGTGAAAGTTGATGCGCGGCGAGTCCGCGTCGAGACTCACGGTCCTCGTAAATTGCAACCCTGTCTGGGGGTCGGCCGGCCCCGTCAAGGAAATTTCGCACCGTTGCCCTTGCGAGAGGACTTGAAACTCAAACGGACCATCATCCAGCAAGTCGGAATTGCCTGCCCAGTGCTGCTCGTCCTCGCTTCCCTCCGGGAGCACCCACAGTTTGTCGCCGCCATAGTTAAACCATTCGCTGTTGGAGGGGGGAAAGTGTTTCCCGGCATACCGGGGATTCACAAATAGAAACGGATGGCCATCGAAGATGACTTGCATCAGCCTGCCGCCGTTCTGTGGCACAAAAATTAGTTTTACCCATGGATTGGAAACCTGCTGTGCTTGCCAACCCATATAGTTCGTTTGCTCAACATGGCAACTAGAGGCTGTCGTCACCTCGGTCTTCTGCTGCGCAAGAACACTGAAGTGAGCAAATGTCGCCGGATAAAGTGAAAGTACCGCCGTCAAACTCCAAAAGACCTTTGTTTTTTTCATCGGAGATCGCTATTTAGACTGATTCCTTTCCTAGCCCGGAATGGATATTGCATCCCGCGCGCTTTGCGTACAATCCGCACTATCCCTTTGGAAAGAGCTCAATGGAAAACAGTTCGTAATGAAACGAAATAAATTGCTACGCGTCAAGAAATTTATGATAAAACGCCAAATGCTCGGGAATTTCCAAAACTAGTTGAGTGCTCCACCCGCTGGACGCATGGATAACTGGCTCCCGTGAACCTTGCAAGACCTTTTGGCCTTTCCACCACACGGAGGTTCTTGAATGTCGTTCTTGCCTGATTTCAGCCGCAGGGGTTTTATTCGCTTAGCCGCAGCAGCGCCGCTGCTGGGCCAGATTGCTGCTAAAAACGCGTTCGCCAGTGCCGCCACTGCGCTCGGCAAAGATCCGCGCCAGAACGTCTACACGCGCCTCGGCGTAAAGACCATCATTAATTGCCGGGGCACCTGGACATACTTGAGCGGCTCACTGGAATTTCCCGAAGTGCAGGCGGCGCAGCGAGAGGCCTCAGAATACTTCGTTAACATGTTCGAACTGCAACATGCCGCCAGCCGGCGTCTCGCTGAATTGACTGGCGCCGAGGCCGGCATGGTTACTTCGGGAGCGGCTGGCGCGATGGCATCTGCTGCTGCGGCATGCATGGCCGGTAGTGATCCAAAATATATCTGGCAGCTTCCCGACACTACGGGCCTAAAGCATGAAGTCATCATGGTGGGCGGCAGGAGTGCTTTTGACAATGCCATTCGACTCACGGGAGCTAAGCTCGTTCTTGTGGAAACACCGGAGGAACTGGCTAACGCGATCAATGGGAACACGGCGATGATTTACACGACTCATCTCGGATCCGACCTGCAAACCGAGAACGCCGTAGCAAAAAAATATAACATTCCGATGCTTCTCGATGACGCGGCCGGCATCCCCCCTATCGCCAACATCAAGCTATACGCGCAAATGGGTCTTGACATGTACACCTTCTCAGGCGGAAAGGGGCTTCGTGGCCCACAGTGTAGCGGTCTTCTGCTTGGCCGGAAGGATCTGATCGAGGCGGCGATGCTGAATGCCAGCCCCTGGGAAGGTGCTGTCTGTCGTGCCATGAAAGTTGGCAAGGAAGAGATAGTAGGTCTGCTCACGGCTGTCGAGACCTGGCTGAAAACCGATTTGAATGCTCTCAATCGCGAATGGAACGCTCGCGTCGCACGCATCGAGAAACTCGTCAAGACTGTACCCGGCGTTGACACCGACATTTCCATACCCACGGATGGCAATCGCTATCCAACTCTCCACATTTCATGGGACGAAGAAAAGTGGGGATTCACGGTGAAGGACTGTGTACAGAAGCTGCGCGCCGGCGATCCGGTAATTGAAGTTGCCGGCGCGGATAATCCCAGCATTGTTCCGGCCGTCCACGAAGGAAATCCAAAACAAAGTACGAAGGAATCGGCGCAGCACCGCCGGTTGGAACTGGTCTCTTCAACCATTCAGCCCAACGAAGCAATCATCGTGGGCCAGCGTATTCGTGAACTTCTGACTTCCGCTCGAAAGGCTGCACCTGCCGCTTAGTCATCATGAGGATTCGCAAAGTGCCAAACGAGAGAAAATGTCACATGCGGCAATGTTTGCTGGGAATTCTGTTATTGGCAGCGAGTAACTTACAGGCTCAGGTGCACCCGGTCGAAATTCCTCAGGGAGGGAAGCCCGCGAACTCCGTGCGCTCAGCCGGAGTCGACGCGGGCGACTACGTGTACATTTCGGGGCAGGGGGCCCAACGCTCCGACGGCACTATGCCGGACAAATTTGAAGAACAGGCAAGCCAGGCGCTCGAAAACATCAAAGCGATTGTCGAAGCCGCTGGTTTGAACATGGAGCATGTTGTCTATGTCCAGGTTTATCTGGAAGACGTTGGCAACTACGAGAAGCTTAACGGCGTCTTCGCAAAATATTTTCCCAGTATTCCCCCAGCCCGGGCGGTGCTTGGAGTTTCGCGCTTATCTCCATCGTCCATTGCGATCAACGCTGTTGCCGTTCGCGATCTCACGGGACGCAAACCCGTCATCCCTCCCAATTACAAATCCACCGAACCATTTTCGCCCGGCATATTGACGCACGACCGTTTGTTCGTTTCTGCGATGCAGGGGCGCGATCCCTTAACCAACATGGTCCCCGATGATCCTGCGGCTCAAACGGATCTTGCACTAGATGGAGTCAAGGCGGTTGTCGAGGCGGCTGGTTTGAAACTCAGCCATATGGTCTTCGTGAATCCCTATCTGACCCAGAAGGTTCCCATGCGGCTGATGAACGAACATTACGCTCGCCGATTTGAATTTGGCAACACCCCGGCGCGAGCCACCATTGAAGTCACCGCTTTGCCTCGCAATGCTCAAATCGAGTACACCGGAGTCGCCGTGCGCGACCTGAGCCTTCGTCATGCCGTCCGACCCAAAAACATGCCCCCAAGTCCCACTGCCAGCCCCTGCGTCTTCGCCGGCGAAACGCTGTACTGTTCCGCGAAAAGTGGATTTATCCCCGGACCAAACGGCGGCGTCTATGGCGCCACAACGGCAGCACAACTCCGCCAGACTATGCGGAACCAGCTCGATAACCTGGAAGAGGCGTCCATGGCTTTCAGCCAGGTCGTCTCCACAACTGTCTATCTCGACAGCCTCTCTGATAGTGAGGCCTTCAACAAGGTCTATGCGGAATATTTCAAGGCTACCTTCCCCGCCCAAACGATGGTCCAACAGCTTCCCTCTTCTAACCGTTCGCCCGACGAGGAAGGTCACTTCCCGGACCTGGAACAGTTGTCGCTCGTAGCGGTAAAACGGCCTCCTAAGAACTAGTTTAGTTAGGTTGTTGTGAGTTGTTTCGGTTACGGTGCTTGTCGGCTTTTTGAATTGTTGACGCGTCAACGAACCCGGCTCTGGTCGATTCCAGAACTCTTTCGCGAGAAAGGAAAAGGTCCGCACGCAACACCGTGATAGGGCAGACATGATCGAAGAGTACCCGCGCCCGTTGGTGGGGCGGCGCTGAAGGGACCATTGACCAAGCACAAGGGCTTAGGTCAACTTGGTACTCCGCCGAGTGCCTTATAGAGGGCGATGACCGCGACATAGACGTCTCGCTCGCTTTCGGCAACCGCGTCCTCCGCTTGGAGCTGAGTGCGCTCGGCATCTAACAGTGACAAGAAATCGATCACGCCCTCGCGGTAACGTAACCTCGCGATGTCGGCTGCCCGTTTGCTCTCTTGCGCCTGGGCATTCAGCTTTACGAGTCGCGCTTGCTGCGCGTGGTAATTGGAGAAGGAATTTTCCGTTTCTTCAAGAGCGCGTAAGACGGTTTCGTCGTAGGAGGCGAGAGCTTCGTCCGTGGCTGCATTCGAAGCGCGCACGCGGGCGCGCGCGCGGCCCAGATCGAAGGCCGACCACGTAACACTGGGTGACGCCGTTGTTGCAAAGGATCGCGTTGTGAAGAAGAGACTCCCACGCCCCGCCAAAAATCCCACGAAGGCAGAGACGCTGACCTGTGGGAACAGCTGGGCAACCGCAACTCCTTGACGCTCGGTGGCCGCAGAAAGACGCCGTTCCGCGGCGCGTACATCCGGCCGCCGCCTCAGCAAGTCAGCGGCGTTCCCGATGGGCAAAGCCTTGTCGATGGGAGCATAGTTCCGGGAAGAAAGATCCGCAGAAAGCTCGCCTGGCCGCGTTCCTGTCAGTACGGCCAGCCGGTATTCCGCCCGTTTTGTTTCAAGTTCCAGCGACGGTATGGTCGCGTCGATAGCCGCGACGCGTGCCGCCGCGCTCGCTACATCCTGCTCTTCTCCCACCCCCGCATCGCGACGGAGCTGCGTCAATCGCAGTGTGTCTCGCTGATTCTTCAAACTGCGTTCTGCCACCGCAAGGCGCCACTGCGCTCCGCGCAATTCAAAATAATTGCGTGCCAGTTCAGCCACCACGCTAACCTCTACATCGTGCAAGTCCGCTTCGACCGCTTGATTGTCGCTTGCGGCGGCAGCCACGCTATGACGAACTCTTCCGAATAAATCGATCTCCCAGTAAGCGTCGAACCCTGAGCGGAACGTATTTATGGTGGCCGGATCGTTAAAAAATCCCGGGATTTGCTGTTTCGCATAGTTGTAACTTGCATCGGCAGGAACCGTGGGATAACGATCCAGCTTTCGCTCATCAAAGATGGCGCGCGATTCCGCGAGCCTCGCTCGTGCCACGCGAATACTCGTGTTAGCCGCAAGCGACTTTTGGATCAGCGAATCAAGAACCGGATCCTCGAATTGGTTCCACCAACGCGGATCGAACTGGGCATCGGTCACCAGTTGCGGATCCGCAGCGTGGTAGGTCACCGCCGCAGGCTGCGGTGCCTTGTAGTGCGGCCCGACCGCGCAGCCGCCCACGCCCAACACAGCGGCGAAGAACGCAGAATATTTTAAGAGGCGCATGCACACGGTTCTACGCCTCCACCGAAGCGCTGGGCGTGAGTCCTGCCGTAGCAGGCGATTCCTTGATCTCCCGCCCTTCCACGAATCTCTGAATTACGACGTAGAAGACCGGCGTCAGCACCAAGCCAAACGCAGTGACACCAAGCATCCCGAAAAATACTGCAACTCCGATGGCACGGCGCATCTCTGAACCCGCTCCGGTAGACAACACCAGGGGAATGACGCCCATCGTGAAGGCCAGAGAAGTCATTAGGATCGGCCGCAGACGCAACCGGCACGCCTCCAGCACCGCATCGACTCTGTTCATCCCCTCCTGGAGCTGTTTCTCCCTGGCAAACTCCACGATAAGAATGGCGTTTTTGCAGGCCAGCCCGACGAGAACAATCAAACTGATTTGCGTGAAGACGTTGTTGTCGCCATTCAGCAGCCAGACCCCGGCGATGGCGGAAAACAGAGTCATGGGAACAATCAGGATGATTACGAGCGGCAGCGACCAACTTTCGTACTGTGCGGCAAGCACGAGGTACACAAGAAAAACAGAGAGTGGAAAAATGTAAACCATGGTGTTGCCGGCGAGGATCTTCTGGTAGGTAAGCTCCGTCCACTCGTATTTCATTCCGTTTGGCAATTGCTCGTCGAGGACCTTGGCAATTGCGGATTCCGATTGGCCCGTGCTGTATCCCGGCGCGGCCGCCCCATTAATTTCCGCCGCGGGAAATCCGTTGTAGCGCATGACGCGGTCCGGCCCATAAGTCGGCTTGACGGTGACTACCGATCCCAGCGGAATCATTTCACCGGCCAAGTTTCTTGTCCGAAGGTGACCGATATCTTCCGGGCGCAGCCGGTACGGCGACTCCGCCTGCACATTTACCTGGTAGGTTCTGCCAAAGCGATTGAAGTCGTTGACATAAAGCGAACCCAGGTAAACCTGCAAGGTGTCAAACACATCGCTGAGGGGAATGCCGTAGGTTTTAGCCTTTTCGCGGTCCACATGAGAATCGATTTGCGGCACGTTGATATCGAAGCTGGAAAACATCCCGATTAGACCCGGTGTCTGGTTGCCTTTTTGCAGCGTGGCGGCGGTCTCTTTGTAGAGCGATTCCAAGCCGGCGCCCGAACGATCTTCAATGTAGAGTTTGAACCCGGCCACCGTCCCTATTCCCTGAACGGGCGGCGGAGGGAACACGGCGATAAATGCTTCCTGGATGGACCCAAATTGTTTGTTGAGGTCCGCAGCGATGGCATTCGCGGAAAGCTCCGGAGACAATCGCTCTTCGGAAGGTTTCAAACCAACGAACACGATTCCGGAATTCGGGCTGTTAGTGAAGCCGTTGATCGACAGGCCGGGAAACGCAACGGCGTTCCGCGCTCCCGGGCGTTTCAAGGCGATGTCGGACATCCGGCGAATTACATCTTCAGTGCGATCGAGCGTGGCGCCATTCGGCAACTGCGCGAGGCATACGAGATATCCCTTGTCCTGGGTGGGAACAAATCCCGTGGGCACGCGCGAGAAGCCGAGAATGGTCACCCCGATCAGTCCTGCATAAACCACAACCGCAATCAGACTGGAGCGCAGCGTGCGCGTGACAAATATCCCGTAACCCCTCGAGGCACTGCCAAAGAACCGGTTGAACAGCTTGAAAAACCAGCCAAAGGCAAACTCGATGGCGCGCGTGAAGCGATCCTTCTTGGCGCCGTGAGACTTCAGGAGAAGCGCCGCAAGCGCCGGGCTCAGCGTGAGGGAATTAAACGCGGAAATCACCGTGGAGATGGCAATCGTAAGGGCAAACTGCTTGTAGAATTCACCCGAGAGTCCCACGATGAACGCCGTGGGAACGAAAACCGCGCACAACACCAAGGCGATGGCCACGATCGGGCCGCTAACTTCTTCCATCGCGCGGCGGGTAGCTTCCTGCGGTTCGTGCCCGAGGGCGATATTTCTTTCTACGTTCTCAACCACGACGATCGCGTCATCCACGACGATTCCAATCGCCAGGACAAGCCCGAACAGCGAGAGGGTGTTCAAAGAGAAGCCGAGCAGGAGCATGACGGAGAAGGTTCCGACGAGCGAAACGGGAAGCGCCAGCAGCGGAATGACGGAGGCCCTCCAAGTCTGCAGGAAGACGAGCACCACAAGAACGACCAGGATGAGCGCTTCGATAAACGTGTGGCCCACGGCCTGAATCGATTCGCGCACGAAAACCGTGGGGTCGTAGGCGATTTTGTAGTCCACGCCTTCCGGAAATGATTTCTTAAGACGTTCCATGGTGTCGCGTACCTGTTGCGACGTTTGGAGCGCGTTGGAGCCAGGCCGCTGCGAAATAGGAAGGGCCGCGGCAGGCTTGTTGTCCAATAAACTTCGGAGCGCGTACGTACTGGAACCCAGTTCGACGCGGCCCAGATCGCGGATACGCGTAATCTGGCCATCCTTTGCGGCGCGCACAATGATGTTTCCGAATTCTTCCTCGGTCGTGAGCCGCCCCTGGGTGTTGACAAGCAATTGAAACGCTGTGCTCCCGGTGTTGGTCGGGGGAGCACCAAGCACACCAGCCGCAACCTGTACGTTTTGCTCGCGAATTGACTGGACGACATCCGTGGCCGTCAAGTTGTGCGAGGCCAATTTGTTTGGATTGAGCCAAACGCGCATGCTGAAATCGCCCGCGCCGAAGACCTGTACGTTGCCGACGCCAGGGAGGCGGCCCAACTCGTCCTTCACTTGGAGATAGGCAAGGTTCGCCAGATACAACATGTCGTAACGGTTGTCCGGAGACACCAGATGCACGACCATGAGCAAATCCGGCGAGGTTTTTTCCGTGGTTACGCCGAGGAGCTGGACTTCCTGCGGTAATCGCGGCAGCGCCTGCGATACCCGGTTCTGCACCTGCACTTGCGCTTTGTCGAGGTCCGTACCGAGGCCGAAGGTGATCGTCAGAGTCATGACGCCGTCGGCAGTGGCCTGCGAAAACATATAGAGCATGCCTTCGACGCCATTGATCTGCTGTTCGAGCGGCGAGGCCACCGTGTCCGCAATGACCGTGGGATTCGCGCCCGGGTACGAGGTGCGTACGACGACAGTCGGCGGCACAACATTCGGATATTCGCTCAACGGAAGCCGAAAATAGGCGATCGCCCCGATCACAAAGATAATGATGGAGGTGACCGCCGCGAAAATCGGCCGCTTAATAAAGAAATTAGAGATATTCATAAGGATCCGAGACTATTCCCGCACTTTCGACTCACGTGACTTCACTGCCTCTCCCACGAGTACCGATTGTGGGGATGCATCGCCCGATGGGTTGGCTTTGCCGGCCATGGAAACTTTCCTGGGTGTGACGGTGGTTCCGGGACGCACGCGCTGCAGGCCGCTGACGACGATGGTGTCACCTTCGTGCAAGCCGTCACGCACCACGCGCAACCCCTCCGTAATCGGGCCGAGTTTCACGGTGCGATACTCGAGCGCGTTGTTTTTGCCGAGCACAAACACGTATTTTTGATTCAAATCCGTGATGATGGCCTCGTCTTTCGCCAGGCAGCCGCTCTGCACTCCGCCTCCCTGCAAACGAATCCTTGCAAAGAGCCCGGGAGTTAAAGCCAGGTTCTTATTCGCAAAAGTGGCCCGCAAGCGAATCGTTCCTGTCGAGGAACTGACCTGATTGTCCACAAAGCTCAGCCGGCCAACATGAGGAAATCCGTCTTCGTCCGCCAAGCCTAACAGTGCAGCGCCGGCCAGTTCGCCCGAGCGTGTCCTTCGGATTTGCGTGACATGGGCATACTTGAGGTATGTCTGCTCATCGACATCGAAGTAGACGTAGATCGGATCGAGCGAAACTAAAGTAGTCAGAGGCTTGATCTGTCCGGCGCCGCCCTCGACGAGATTGCCTTCGGTTATTTCGGCGCGCCCCACTCGCCCGGTAATCGGAGCTGTGACCCGCGTGAACTCAAGGTTCAGTTCCGCGCCACGAAGCGCCCCCTCTGTGGAGGCAATGCGAGCTTGGGCTTCGTTGCGAACTGCCGCGCGCCGGTCGTACTCCTCGGCTGACATTCCATCGTTGTTATGAAGGCGTTCGGCGCGCTCAAAATCGCTTTCCGCGCGGGCACGCTGCGCTTTTGCTTGCGAGAGTTCGCCCTTGAGACGGTCCACTTCCGCTTGGAAGGGCCGCGCATCGATCTGAAACAACAGTTCGCCTTCGCGAACAATCTCGCCTTCTTTGAAGTGCACACTCTGCAAGTAGCCGGAAACGCGTGGACGCACTTCAACGGCATGGACGGCTTCGAGGCGGCCGGTGAACTCATCATTGTCTCCGATTTGTTTGCAGATAACTTCCGCCACGCTGACTTCCACCGGCGCTGGAGCCTTCGGCTGAGCCGAACTGGAACACCCGGCATCTAGGGCGGCAAGCGTAGCCAGGCCGATGACCAACATCAGCCGCGGTGACACGGTGCTGTGGTCCTTGCTCTTTGATGGATTCGTTGTTTCCAGTTGCATCTGTTTCTCCCAAGTTATTCCGGCGTTTCTCGTTCCGAATGTTGACGCTTGGCGATCAAAGCCTTGTGCGCCGCTTACAAGTCCAGTCTTGATATCCTCGTGGCTGAAATAGATGAAGGAGAGGCAGGCATGGTTACATGGGGATACGCCCACCTAGCCGATACATGGTATACAATATGGAACTAGGCCCATTATGGCTAAGCTTCCAGAGATCTGTCCGGTAGAAACCACCGCACGTATCGTCGGGGGACGCTGGAAAGCCGCTGTTCTCGAGCAACTTTTCCAAGGCACGAAGCGGTTCTCGGAACTGAAGCGTGGTATTAGCGGGATCACGCAACGAACGCTTGCGCAGCAACTCCGCGATCTGCAGTCCACGGGAATCGTCGAGCGTACGGTGTATCCTGACAGGCCGCCGCGTGTGGCATATGCAATTACGCCTCTCGGAAAATCCCTGCGGCCCTTGCTCGACGCAATGTGCCACTGGGGCAAGTCGCACTCGGCTGCCATGGCATTAAAAAAGCTCCGGGCTTCCGATCGGCTGCAATGAGGCCGTCATGTTGGACAACGGCAACCTCTGTCTAGAATCCCGTTGCGCGGATATGCTTGATTTGCCTCATACCAATGAGCGCCGGGGCGACTCGACAATCCGGACCCCGGGCGAGGGCCGGCCAACAAGCCGTCGTGCCACTCGGTCGCGAGGGTGCCAGGCGGGTATTTCTTGTTTACGCCCTAATGCTTTGCGCATATGGATCTCGGTTCCTCCCCGTTCAAAAGAAATTTCGTCCATAGCCAATTTCATTAAGTGGATGCCGCGCCCGTGTTCGGACCGGAGGTTTTCGAACGCCAAAGGATCGGGAATCTTATTGGGGTCGAATCCGTTTCCCTGATCTCTGACGGAGATGAACACTCCCTTGCCGGATTCGCAGCAGCAACGGACGTGAACCAGCTTGCGCGCGTCCAAGCGATTGCCGTGGAGCATCGCGTTACTCAGGGCTTCGCGAAGCGCGAGTTCAACGTACTGCTCCTCTCCGCGAACACAGCGAGAGGCCGTAATCAAGCTCATGAGCCAGTCCACTAGCGGTGAGATCAGGCCGATTTCGCTGCGCAGCCAGGTGTGCACCTCCAGCGGAGCCCCAGAGAAACGAGGTTCGCGGAGCGCCGACTGCAGAGACTTGAAGCTACCAACCCAAATCATTTCTGCAACCTCCTTTCGGGCCTTACTGTTCGGCCCTTAGTGCGCGGCGCCTGGGCCAGCCGACCTGAAATTGCGCGTGAAGAAAACCAAAGGCGCCCCGATCAGGCAGGCGCAGCCCAGCAGCCAGAAGCAATCGAGAAAGCCAAGGAACGCCGCTTGCTGGTGGATCATTCTGGCCAATTGCCCTTTTGCATGCAGAGCCGCGTCCGGCGTCGTAAAACCGTGCGTCACAAAATATCGCGACAAGGTGGCGACTGTTTCTTGATAGCGCCGCTGGAACGGAGTGGCGTGAGTTACCAGAACCGACTGGTGATACTGCGTTCGCCGCGCAAGAACGGTTGTAACGAACGCGATACCAACGCTTGCCCCCTGGTTCCGGAACAGATTGGTAAGACTCGAAGCTTTGTTGTTCTTATTCTTTGGCAAGAAGGAATAGGCTAGCTGGCTCACCGGCACAAAAAGCGGCGCGATCCCAAGTCCCTGGATCGCACGGGCGATCGCCACATGCTTGTAGTCCGTGCCCAGGTCAATGCTGGCGTAGCGCCACATGGCGATGGCAAAAATGATGTATCCGGTGAAAATGAGCGGCTTGATCCCGACTTTCGGCAGGATTTTCACGATCAGCGGAGCCAGGGCCACGATGACGAATGCACCAGGTCCAAGAACGAGTCCTGCATCGGTGGCGGTGTAGCCATAAAGGCTCTGGAGCATCTGCGGTATCAACACCGTCGATCCGAATAGGGCAAAGCCAAAAAGGAAATAGTAAACGTTCGCGATGGCAAAGTTCCGGTCTGCGAGCAGGCGAATTTCGACCACGGGGTCGGGATGCCGCCACTCCCAAAACGCGGCCACAATCAGCGCCACAAGCGCGATCGAAAAGAACGAGACAATAAAACGGCTTTCGAACCAATCCTCCGTTTGGCCGCGATCGAGGACAACTTCCAGGCACGCGAAGCCGAGGGCCACCAGAAAAATCCCCAGGCCATCAATCCGAAGCCTGCCGCCCTTCCGCGCAGCTTCGACTTCGCGCGTGAACTCCGGGGGGTCGGAAACGAGCCGGTTCGTCAGGAGCAGAGACGCAATCCCGATGGGAATATTGATAAAGAAGATCCAACGCCAACTCCAGTTGTCTGTGATCCAACCACCGAGCGGCGGGCCGATCACCGGGGCAGTCACGATGGCCATGCTGTAGAGCGCGAAGGCCGCGGGCCGCTTCTGCGGAGGGAACGTGTCCACGAGAATGGCCTGCTCCACCGGAGCCAGCCCGCCGCCGCCGACACCCTGCAGAACGCGAAAGAAAATGAGTAGGGCCAATGAGGGAGCGAGGCCACATAGCAGAGAGCTCAACGTGAAGAGCACGACACAAA
>Ga0210400_10002120_pt1 | contig 18854 bp, 16 predicted proteins | sample IncBWH26MmetaG_FD_155456 | JGI IMG/M metagenome (GOLD analysis project Ga0210400, IMG submission 155456) | Forest soil microbial communities from Barre Woods Harvard Forest LTER site, Petersham, Massachusetts, United States - Inc-BW-H-26-M | ecosystem: Environmental > Terrestrial > Soil >...
GCAAGTCACGATTCAGAGTAATAAACAGGCCAAGTACGACGGTTCCAAGCCCTGGAAGAACCACATTTTCCGCTATGGCTTTGCCGTTAACCGCATCGTGGCCGGAGGCTTCGCGGCCTTTAACAGCGCGGCCCCGACGGTGCAAGGTAGTCCGGGAGATGCGCCTGTTAATGGCGTCGGCGGTAATCCGAATTTCGGAACGCTCGCAGGGGGCCCGGCCAATCCGCTGAACTATCCGGTCGAAGCCCTTACCATTGGGAATGGCCAGGGCTTTTTCAGTGAGAAGCCTTCCTTTGGATATCCAGCAGGCGGAAACTTCGACACGCGCATAGAGTTCTACGTGGGAGACTCCTGGAAGATCAGGCAGAATTTGACCCTCAGCTACGGCGTGCACTATGTGCGCGATACGGGCCGCACCGATAGCGATTTGCCTCCCATACCTTGTTCCGACACAACCTTGATCAGTTGCACGGGGAACCTGTTGGACCAGTTCGGGTACGCTGGACTGGGTAACCGGGTAAACCAGCCAAACAAGAACTTCGGTCCTCAAGTCGGGCTGGCTTGGGATCCGATGAGCAATGGTAGGACGGTCATCCGGCTCGGCGCGGGCTTGTACTACGAGAACAACGTTTTCAACAACATTCTTTTCGACCGCACCATCAAATTACAAAAGGCCTTGGTATTCGGCACAGTGGGAATTTGCCCAGGGGGCAGTTTAACTTGGCCCGACGGCACGACCCACAGCACTTCCGACGGTTTGGATCTCGCGAGCCAAGTCTGCGGCCAAGCGATAGGCGGTACTCAAGTCGGCACCAGCGGTCCCGTGGTTGTGGGAACTGCAATCGCCGATTTGCAGGCCAGCTACCAGGCGGCTGTGACTGCGGCAGGCCCCAGTACCAATGGCTTTTTTGTGGGTAACAACTTGCAGACCTTCGGCAGCGTGCTGGCTCCAAATTATGTGAGTCCCCGCTCGGTGCAGATGAACATTGGCATTTCGCGCGAGCTTAAACGCGGCACGGTTCTTTCAGTCGACTACGTGCGGAACGTGGGGACGCACTTCCTCTTAGGCTTGGATACCAATCAATTGGGAGACGCGCGGACCTTTAATTCGTCCGCTGGGGCGGCCGCTGTTGCTTCAACAATCGCAAACTGCGGTGGTGGCGTAACCACGGTTCAGGGCACTTATGCTGGCAATTGTGCAACCGATCCGTCAAACGGAACGAATGACCAAGGCAACTACGTCCCACGGCCAGCCACCATCGTTGACTATGCCCATAACGGTTTGGACTCGACGAACGCTTTGTGCAGCGGCTTCCCTTGCTTCCTGTTCGGGGCTAACGCGGCATTTCCCGGCGTCAATCCTAACGTAGGGCAAAACGTAATGTTCTTCCCCGTGGGACGCTCTCTTTACAACGGGCTGCAAGTGGGCCTGCGTTCCAACGTGGACCGGCCATTCCGCGGCGTGAAGCACTTGAATTACCAGATATCGTACTCGTTCTCGCGCTTTGAGAACGACGTTCCCACAGGCGGAAGCGCAATCTCGGGCGACCAGGACTTCCTGGCTGGGGCCCGGGACTACAGAAACCCGAACAAGTTTTTCGGCCCTGCGGGTCAAGACCGTACGCACCAGTTGTCATTCGGACCGATATTTGACTTGAGCAAAGGCTTCCAGTTCAGCGCGATCGGTCACCTCGACTCTCCGCTGCCGCTTACTCTGTTCCTCCCTAAGGATGGTGCGGGCGGAGCCGGGGACATCTTCATTAACGATGTGACGGGCGACGGCACGACAGGAGACGTGGTTCCGGGCTCAAACGTTGGCGCCTTTGGACATTCCGTCAAACCGAGCGGGTTGAATAATTTCATCAACGGGTATCTCTCCAAGTCGGCTGGACAGGTAACACCGGCTGGTCAAGCGGTGATTGGCGCTGGCCTGATGACCCAGGCAGATTTGGTTGCCCTGGGCGGCGTTACACCTGGCGCTTGCCCGGCTGGCCAAACGTCTTTCCTGGCCAACGGAGTAATACCTTGTATCAGCCCCGCGCCAGCTGGAAATGCAGGCTTGGGCTGGTTGAAATCCATTGACCTACGCATGGGGTGGGCTTACAAGATAAAGGAGCGCGTTACCCTGCAGCCTGCGGTCACGTTCTACAACGCCTTTAACTTCGCCAACTTTGATGCCCCGGCGAACCTGCCCAGCGGTGTGCTGGGAGGAAATGCCGGCTTCAATATCAACAATCTCACTAACTTCACAACTGGGGTATGCACGAATTGCAAATCGGGCACGAGGATCACGCCGGGTTCGGGCACGTTCTCCTTGGGAGCTCCGCGTGAGATGGAAGTCTCTCTGAAAATCAGCTTCTAGAGCTGACTTTCCTCAACTCAGGCCAGTGGCACTCGCTGCCGCTGGCCTTTATTCTTTTCCATTGGGTCTTCCGGCCGGTTGGTGGGATACTGGAACCGAACGAAGCCAGGAGGTTTGTCGTGAGGATTCTAGTGACCCTTCTGATCGTTGCGGTTCTTGTTCCCTGCGCCTCCCCTTTTCAGGGTTCTAAGCCCATCCCGCCAGGTATCCGCGAAGCCGACAAGCTGCCTGGACCGGCGGACGTTCCGCCGATCAATCAGCCCAGAAGCAGCCGTCCTTCACCGGATGTGATGCGGGAGCAGGCCCGCGAACTGGCGTTGCTGGCGCAGACAATCCCCGCAGACGTCTCACAAATCAGCAACGGCACCTTGCCCAAGGACATGAGCGAGAAGCTGAAACGGATTGAAAAGCTCAGCAAGACTCTGCGCGGCGAACTCACCCGTTAGGTTGCGGGCGCACTCGGCTTGCGACCGCGCGAGAGCTTCTGAGTCCAGGCAATGCGGTCAGCCCAGATCATCCGCGCGGTGAGTGCTAACGGCCAGCGCCGGCGCTCGCTTCACTAATCTCACTTCCCAAACATGGGGTAGTGGCTGGCGGCGCCCATGAAGAACAGCATCACAATCGACAGGAACGCGTTGGCTCGGCTTGCCAGGAAGGCTTGGCGGGCCATGGTTTTGGCTTTGTCGGGGATGGGGGTGCCGTTGGTGGCGTTGTCCCGCGTCCATTGAATTAATCGCTTCTGGATGCGCCAGATCACTCCCCAGACATTGAGCAGCATGACCCAGCCGATGCCGCCACCAATGCCGATCGAAAGCAGGCGGTTGCTCTCCCAGCCGTGGTTGTTCCAGCTCAGGAACAGCCAGGCTGCGGCAGCAACGACCACGGCATAGACCACGCCAACGAATGCGCCATTGTCGAAGATGCCCTTGCCGGGGATTAGGCAAGCGTAAAGTACTCCCCAAACGATCGTCCAGATCAGAAAGAAGCTGCCCATCGCGGCTCCGCCCGAGCCGCCGCCATTGCCTGCGTCCGCGCCAACAATGTTTCCGAAATAAGCCAGTCCAGCCAGGACGGTCAGTGCTGCCGACCAGCGGAACCACCATAGAGCCCGCGTCATCAGTGCGGGCACGACTTTGCCTTTAGTGGGAGCGTCGAGTTCTTTCATCAAGGGGACATTCACCAGGTTGAAGAAATAAAGGAGACCGATCCAGGTGATTCCGGCGAGAAAGTGGATCCAGCGGACCAGCATCAGAAAGTTGGTGTTGAAGTCCTGTGGAAAGTTGATTTGGGGTCCAAAGAAAGTTGCGAGAACGGCGCTTGCCATGATGCCTCCCGGGATTTCACCGGCCTCACATATAACGAGTAGCAAACGACGGGCACGGTGCGTTACGCGCAGGCGGAATCGCCCACGCGGGGATTGTACACAACGGCCGGAGAGGATTGGGGATAAAGGAACCGCAGGCAAACCTTCACGATATACAAGACACCAATTTTTCTGCAAGTTCCAGGTTGAAAAGAGTGGGGGGACGCCGTATGGTACTCGCAGCTACCTGCTGGGCGGCGCAGCCTTGGGAAACCGGGGCGGCGAGGAGGCAGGTTGTCCCCCCGTGTTCCTTGTGCGGAAGGCCGCGAGGAACATGCTGTTGTTTTGAGCTTGCCCTGAGGCGTCTGCGGAAGGGGCGAGTTGGCGTTCGGAGGTCAAAGAACCTAAAGGAGATCGGCTATGGAAAGCAGCAAGCCGGCGCAGAACATCCAGGATTCCTTCCTGAACACGGCCCGCAAGGAGAGATTGAGCATCACCATCTACCTGCTAAGCGGAGTGAAGTTGACGGGCCGGATTCGTTCCTTTGACAAGTATTCCGTGGTGCTGGAGGCCAACGGACAGGAGCAACTGATCTTCAAACACGCTATCTCGACCATTGTGATGGGCCGGACGGTGGCGCATGGCGCGCACTTGGCGCATCCGGAGGCCAAGGTTGCGGGCGGCACCGCGGCTACGTCGCCGGCGGCGGTTTCGGCGGCTAGCGCCTCGGGCACCGAAGGGTAAGGCATTTTCGGTTTGCGCAGTTCTCATCCCAAGAAGACCCGTGATCGTGCGCCCGCTGCCGGACGTGTGCCTTTCGGAGCAGAGACAGTGCGTCAGGAGGATGCGCAAGAACGCGCGTTTCTGGTGGGGATCGATGTGCGCACGCGTGGCCGCGCCAAGGGCGTGGTCACCGCGCAGGCGCAGGCGGCCCGGGATGCGGCGTCCGCCTCGGGCGCAAAGACAAAGGCCGCACCCCAGAGTTTGGGAAACTCAGGAAAGTCCAGCACCAGCAAGCCGAGCATTCCGGAGTTTGACGCGGACGAGTCGCTGGCTGAGTTGCGCACGCTGGCGGGGAGCGCGGGGGCCAAAGTTGTCGGTGAAATTCTGCAGCGGCGCGACCGGCCCGATCCAGCGACTTTGATCGGCAAGGGCAAGCTGGAGGAAATTGCGGGCGCGGCCGCGTCGGTGAATGCTGACCTTCTTCTCTTCGATCACGATCTGAGCGCTTCGCAGCAGCGCAACATCGAGAAGATAGTTCAGCGGCGCGTGATTGACCGCACCCAGCTCATTCTCGACATTTTTGCGCGGCACGCGCGCACGCGAGAAGGCCAGTTGCAGGTGGAGTTGGCGCAGTTGCAGTACATGCTGCCGCGGCTGGCAGGGCGCGGCGTGGAGATGTCGCAACTCGGCGGCGGCATCGGCACGCGCGGTCCCGGTGAAACCCAGCTTGAAACCGACCGGCGGAAGATCTACCGGCGCGTGCGGCACGTGGAGCAGCAACTGGAGAACGTGCGGCGCACCCGGGCCCAGCAACGGCAGCGGCGGGAATCGGCTCCGGTGGCGACTGTGGCGCTGGTGGGCTACACCAACGCGGGGAAGTCGACGCTGTTCAACGCGCTGACCCGGGCTGCGGTGCTGGCTTCGCCGCGCATGTTCGCGACGCTCGATCCGACGATTCGGGCGGTGGTGCTGCCTTCGAAACGCAAAGTGTTGCTGTCGGATACAGTAGGATTCATTCGAAGTCTGCCCCACACGCTGGTCTCGGCATTTCGCGCGACGCTTGAGGAAGTGCAACGGGCCTCGCTGATTCTGCATGTGTCCGATGCCAGCAGCCGGCTCTCGGCGGAGCAGGACGCGCAGGTGGAGATTGTCCTGAAAGAGCTGGAGGCGGAAAAGAAGCCGCGGCTGCGCGTGATGAATAAAGTGGATCTGCTCGATGTGGAAGTGGCCGAGGGTTTAGTGGGTGGCGCCCTGCTGGATGCGAAGACCGTCTACGTATCCGCAGCGGAAGGCACAGGGATGGATCGGCTGCTGGCACGCATCGACGCCATGATCGAGGAAGACCCGGTCAGCCGCGTCTATCTGCGCGTGCCACAGAAAGAAGGGAAGACGCTGGCCATGCTCGAGGCCAAGGCGCGAATTTATTCGCGGACATACAAGGATGGGGCGGTTCAGATGGAGGTGGAGGCGCCTGAGTCGGTGGTGCGGAGAGTGCGCGAGTGGGTGATGAGGTAAGGACTGAAGATTTCCCTTGACAGCCAATTATTTCTAACTATATTATTATATCTGTCCCAGTAACACCTATTCTAAAACTAGAGGTCGGACAATGAGCAAGACTAATATTGAGCAGGTTGAATCAAGCATAGCTGAGGAACTCGACAAGCCTTTAAAGGCGGCGCTGAAGCGCCATGGTTATCCGATCCACGAAAGTTTCCGTCTTCGTCTTTCCCTTCTAAATGCCGACGGGCGCAAGAAGCGCAGCAATGCGGTTGCCCACGCCTGGTCACCTGAAAAATCTGAGCCCGCACAGTTCTGGCTTGAACCTTCTACGGCAACTGAAACGGTTCCTCCACCCGCGGTTGCACAACAGCCACAGGCCGCAACCCCCGCTCCCGTAGTTTCGGTTACATCAGTGTCACACGGCGTCGGCGATGCCAGTGGTGCCAGCGTTCCTGTGCATCCGGCCGAGGCAGAATTACTGAGAGCCTTGGATCGCGCAGAATCCACTCCGGGATGGAGTTTTGTTTCGCTAAAGAAATTTCGCGACGAGATTCTTCCTTCAGCGGATGTTCCGTCGATTCGCTCCGATGTCGAGCGTCAGAGCGTTATCGGTTCTGCGATTGAGAAGCGATTCGTCTTGACGGGAAAGGTTCAAAATCCAAAGTCTCCTCAGTTTCCCGTCACGACTATCCGGCTAAATCGCTTGATGCCTGAGGTGCAGAGGGTGCTTGGGCTCCCGAAGAAGGATTTGGACTTTCACCCTATCCGCATCAAGGGAGAACCATTGTCGGCCATCGTTCTCCGGGAAAGGCGATAAGAAGAAGTGGCGCTTTACTATCTGGAGACGAGCGCTCTAGTTAAGCTCTATGTGTTTGAGCCCGGGACGGAGCGTCTGGTCAGCCTTGCCGCCAGTTCCGCCGGGCACAGATTTGCGATCCTCGCTTTGGCGCAGGTCGAGTTCAGGTCCGCGATCCGGCGGCAAGAACGCGGTGGCGAGATCTCCAGATCCGAGGCGGACGCGCTGATTGAATCGTTTCGTCAGCATTCCGAGGGTCGGTTTGTAGTTCAACCCTTCACGGACTCCCTGCTGGACGTAGCGTTGGCGCTGATCAATGGGTACCCGCTTAGGGCTTTCGACGCGATGCAACTAGCAGGATATTTGATGCTGCGTTCGATTTCTGGCGCGGAAGAGCCCGTCTTCGTTTGTGCTGATAAGGCATTGTTGTCGGCGGCGCGAAACGAAGGCTGCCCCGTCCTGGATCCGAACTTGCCCTGACGTTGGCGCATTTTCGCGGAGTCAAATGGGCTAACGGCGCATCCGGCCGCGGAACGCGGTGGAGTAGACTTGGCAGTTTGCATGGGGAAGGCTCAACTCGTCGTCCGGCACGGGGTTCAGGCCGGCCTTCCGATCAAGGAGCGAGTGATGGTTCTACATCGGTGCATCGTCAGCTTTTGCCTTGCGGTTGTCCTCTTTTTCACGGGGCCTAAGCTGTTTGCCACCGACACGGTTTTAATCCACGGCCACATCTATACCGGCAACGCAAAAGCTCCGTGGGCACAGGCGCTGGCCATCACCGGAACTCGCATTGATGCCGTGGGGACCGACTCGGAAATCTTGGGCCGGAAGTCAGCCAAGACCGAGGTCATCGATCTTCAGGGGCGAACGGTGGTTCCGGGGTTCTCCGATTCTCACACCCACATGTGGTTCGGCGCGCTGGAGCTTCACGGCCTCAACCTCTCGACTCCCGAGTCGAGCATTACGCCGGAAGATGATCCCGAAGGTGTGGTTAGCAGGATCAAGGCTTACGCTGCGAGCCATCCCAACGATAAAGTTCTTTTTGTCCGGGCCGACTACAGCACGACGCCACCATCGACCCCGAGGCATGAGTTGCTGGACCGCGCGGTTGCCGACCGGCCTGTCGTCGTCCATAACACGGCTGAACATGCGCTCTGGGTGAATGCCCGCGCTCTGGCCCTGTCTGGACTCACCGATCAACCTGTGGCTGACCCGGCGGAGGAGAGAAATATCATCCGCGACGCCAGCGGCCATCCTAGCGGCATCCTCCTTGAGGCTGCGATGGCGGTGATGGAGCGGGCCCTAGCTAAGCAGCTCTCGCTGGAGGAAAAGCTCGCCTTGCTGCGGGACGCATCGCAGCACCTCAACAGCTACGGCATCACCAGCATCACGAATGCGACCGGGGACCTGGCGGAGATTCAGCTTTATGCCGCATTGCGCGACCGAGGTCAGCTTACGGTCCGCACCCGGACTTCCTTCGGGGCCGTGGCGGTGAATCATCACCTGACGCCTGAATTTCTGGCTGATCTGGACAAGGCGCGTACGCTTTACCACGACGATTGGGTTTCGGCGAATCTGGTGAAGTTCTTCGTCGACGGAGGGACCGGGTTGATCCCGCCGTTGACCTACGAGCCAGCTGAATACAAAAAACTGGTTCTCGAATTAGACAAGCGCGGCTACCAGATCATGACCCACACCTACCGTCCCGACTCGTCGCGATTGGTGGTGGATACGTACGAAGAAGTTGAGAAGATCAACGGGCCGCGGGACCGGCGTCTTCGCCTTGAGCACGCCGACTTTGTTCCGGCCGAGGACATCTCGCGGCTGGCGAAACACTCGATGATCGCCAGCATGCAGCCCACTTTCTGCTGCGACGAGAATGGCTCGAACTACGATCCTCGAGATCGGACCACAACGGACCGCTGGCAAAGTATGGAAAAAAGCGGAGTCATGCTGGCCTTCGGCAGCGACTGGCCGTGTACCTGGCCGCCAAACCCGCTGGTAGCGATTCAGGAGGCGGTCACGCGGCAGATTTGGCGGCCGGGAAAGGGTGGCAATGAATTTCCTGGAGGAGTTTTTGACGGGGCGGGCCAGGGCGGGACGGTGCCGACCAAAGACACGTACGTTCCCGAGGAGCGGCTCACCGTGGAACAGGCCGTGAATGCCTATACTCAAGGTTCGGCCTACGCAAGGTTTTCTGACGACCGGCTTGGAACGCTCGAAGCCGGGAAGGAAGCTGATCTTGCAGTGCTTTCTCAGGATATTTTCTCGGTGAAGCCGGAAGAAATTGGGAGGGCGAGAGTAGTGATTACCATGGTCGGTGGGAAAGTAGTATTCAGGGACGGGAAATAGTTCATGAAAATGAGAAAGACGGCTGTTGTCCTGTTGTTTCTGAGTTGCGTCTCTTTTGCGCCGGTCACGCTTCTGTGCGCACAGAGCTCCGGCACAACCGGATCAAGCGCGACAACTTGGCCGACCCATGGATGGGCGAAGGCTGCACCGGCCAGCGTAGGGCTCGACGAAAACATTCTTGCCGCGCTGGACTCTGACCTCGCAAGCGGCAAATATCCTCTGGTGGATAGTTTTGCCGTGTTTCGCTGCGGGACCGAGGTCTTCGAGAAGACTCACTCCCACGACTATGGAACCATCTACGCGAAAGAGGCGAAGACGCGGGGACCGCTGAACGCCCGCCTGACGGGTCCGTATAACTACTTCGATCCGGCATGGCACCCTTACTATCACGGAACCGACCTGCACACCATGCAATCGGTCAGCAAGACAACCTCCTCGGTTATCGTTGGGATCGCCATCACGCGTGGCGACTTCAAGGCCGGTCTGGACACGCCGCTGCTCAACTACTTCGATACGGCCAAAGTGAAGAACGTCGATGCCAGAAAACGGCGCATCACGCTGCGTCACGTTTTAACCATGTCGACCGGGCTCGACTGGAATGAAGAGGTGGCTTATGACGATCCCAAAAACGACGCGGACTTGATGGAGGCGACCGACGATTGGGTGCAGTACGTAATCGACCGTCCAATGGCGCAGGAGCCGGGCAAAGTCTTCAACTACAGCAGTGGCGTGTCGGAATTGCTGGCTTACATCTTCGAGAAGGAGACCGGACAGGACATCGAGAAGTATGGAGAGAAGTATTTGTTCGCGCCGCTCGGCATGGATCATTACTGGAAGCGGTCGCCGATGGGTGTGGTCGATACGGAGGGAGGGCTCTTCCTGCGCACCACAGACCTGGCAAAGATCGGATATCTCTACCTGCACGACGGAATGTGGGACGGTCAACAGATTGTGTCGAGAGAATGGGTCAAGCGGTCGGTGGCCCCGTTCATCGATGCCGAGGAAGGCTTCAAGTACGGATACAAATGGTGGCTGCTTCCGCGCACTGACCGGCAGGGTTACGTGTGGATGGCCCGTGGCTTCGGCGGGCAGCGGTTGATGGTGTTTCCGGAGGAAGATCTGATTGCTGTGTTCACCGGATGGGATATTCTCAATGATCCCTCGCGAGATCGGGAGCTAGTCAACCGGATTCTGCCGGCGGTGCATACGCAATCCTGCAACGTCACACACTAAGGTTCAGGGCGACCGGGTTGTCTCTAGGGAACGGCCAACGAACATCGGCCAAAATTAAATGGGCCGACAACCAAGAAGCGGTGACATTCCTTGGCTATCGGCCCATTCGATCCTGAATTGGATCGGAGGTGATACTTCAATGCTAGTCCTCTTTACCGGGAAGTCAAGGGTTAGTTGCAAATTTCTGCATGGGTACGCCGATAAGGGCCAACTGGGTGGGGAATTCGCCCATTTTAAGACCCTCTGATCGTCCCGAAAATCGCTTAAAATCAGCCCTTTAGCTGAGTCGGATCTGACATTTTCACCTTCCGGTTCGGGGTTAGGGATATATGGCTAAGACCATCGCGGAGCCTGCCTTTACTAAATTCGCCGACGCGTCCAGAATGAAGAGTCCGGCTCGTGACACAGTGTTTGACCTTGAGGCGGGCAGCCGTCAGAGTCAGCCGAAAAGCTGATAAGTATATAGGAGCCCTCATGCCAGCAACTGGTGAACTCATCCGTGCGATGAATTACGTGGACGACATCACGGCCACGCTGCGCCGCCTCTGCCTTTACATCCCCAGCATGAACACCGAGGAGCGGCAGCGTCTGGCGGAGTATTTGCGTGCCGCGGGCGGCGCCATTAACGCGGCGATTGCGGATCTCGACAAGGTGGGTCCGTAGTGGCGCAGATTAAAACCGTCGCGGTAATCGGCGCCGGCATTATGGGCCGGGGCATTGCCCATGCCGCGGCGATCGGCGGCTATCGCACCATTCTGGAAGACCTGCTGCCAGCGGCGCTGCGCCGGGCCGAAAGCGAAATCCGGGCCAACCTCGACAAGGCAGTTGAGTTGGGAAAAGTGATGGCGCCCGCCGCCGATGCAGCCTTCCGGCGGCTGGAATATGCGGGTTCGGTGGAAGAAGCCGCGCGCGAGGCCGATCTGGTGATTGAAGCGGTTCCGGAAGAGATGGAGTCGAAGATTGAGATCTTCACTCTGCTCGACAAGATCTGCCGTCCGACAACGATTCTGGCGTCGAATACTTCCTCTCTCAGCATCACGGAAATCGCGAGCGTTACCTACCGCGCGAAAAAGTGCGTGGGCATGCACTTCTTCAATCCCGTCCACAAGATGAAGCTGCTGGAAGTGGTGCGAGCGCTTGAAACCGATGACGACACGCTCGCCACCGCCGTTGAAGTAGGCAAGCGGATGGGGAAGGAAGTGGTGGTGATCAAGGAAGCGCCGGGCTTCATCACCACCCGCATCAATGCGATGATCGGCAATGAGGCGTTCTACATGCTGCAGGAGGGCATTGCATCGGCAGCGGACATCGACAAAGCGCTGAAGCTCGGGCTCAACCATCCCATGGGGCCGTTCGAACTGGTCGATCTCGTGGGTCTCGACACGCGGCTGAACATTCTCGAGTATCTGCACAAATCGCTGGGAGATAAATATCGTCCTGCGCCACTGCTGGTGCAGTATGTCAAGGCGGGACGGCTTGGACGCAAGTCGGGGCGCGGGGTGTATGAATATCCCGAGGTTGCGGCGGCGGGGAGTAAGAGTACCGAATCGTCGCCAGTACAGAAGGCAGCGCTCGCCGAAACTAAGCGGTAACCGTGCGACGTTCAACGTGCGATTTTCTTGCGGCCGAAGTTCAGACCGGATAAAGATTCGACTCTCTTCTGTTCGATTCCCTTGCTGGCAATCAGGACCTGAAAGCTCTCGCCCATGCCTGCGGGCGTGACCAGATGCTTGAGCTGGAGGGCGACTTTCGCGCGCTCTTGTGGCATGTGGCATTCTTCGAAGGCGTCAGCAAACTGGTTGGCTTCGCCGATACCCATCAGGAATTGGGATTGCGTCACGAGTTTGTGGGTTTGCATGCCGTGTTTTTCAGCGACGGCTGCGAGCGCGGTGAAGTTTACGTCGGCGGTGATGTCCTGTTCGCCGGGAGCTTCGTAGGGATTCGCGCTGATCGAATGCCGGCGCAGGGCTTTCAGTGTTCCGCGATGGCGGCCTGCGAGTTGCTCTTCGCGCGTGTAGCCGTAGTCGATGGCGATTGCGAATCCGCTCGGGATGTTGGCGGCGATTCGATCCATGGCTTGTTGGGCAGCGAGGGGCGCCTCGACGCGTTCGTCCGGCTCGGGATGGATTGAGTAGCGGTCGAGGAAGTCCAATTCCTCGGGTGAAGGTTGCGCCCAGGTTTCAATGAAGCGGTCCTCGCGTGCGCCGATGCGCAGGGAACCCTTCGTGCTCAAGATTTCGACGGGCAGAGCGTCGAAGAATTCGTTGGCGAAAATAATTGCGGGAGTGTCCGGCATTTGGTCAAAAGGCCAGAGCTCGGCGAGGTCGGCCTTTCCTGATTCGACGTGATTTCTGAGGGTCACCTTAATCCGCTGTCGCAGAATCGGCGAGCTTTCGATCAGGACGTAATGTAAGGCTCGGAAGAAGTCCGGGAACTTCTTTTCCGACCAGTCAAGTACATCTTGCGCGAACAGGCCCCGGCCGGGGCCAAGTTCGACCACTTCGATGTGCTCGGGCGAGCCGAGGGCGCGCCACATTTCGTCGAACTGTCGTGCCAGAAGACGACCAAAGACGGCGTGCAGGTCGCTCGAGGTGTAGAAATCGCCAGCCTTGCCGAACTGCTCCGCGTTTCGCGAATAGTACCCGAGTTCGGGATCGTAGAGGCAGAGTTCCATGTAGCGAGAGAAGGAAATGGGGCCGCGCTCGCGGATTTCCCGCTCGATCTTCTGCCGTAGAGCGTTCACAATCCCTTCCGGCGGCGCTCGGTGCGGTCCTGCGGGGTGCGGATGAACATTTCGACGAAGTAGTCGTGCAGCGCGTCATAGAGCTGGCGCTGGAAACTCCATTCGAACTGTGGGTGGTCAAGGTCGCGGGGGTGAAGATCGAAGTAATACGTGTGCACCGGGATGGTCGCGTCTTTAAACTGGATGATGATTTCCACGCCTTCGCCCTTGCAGCGTGCGGAGAAGTTCAGCAGAGGATGTTCGTAGAGGCGCAGTTGAGCGAGGACGCGATCGAGGCGGGTGGTGGCGGTTTCGGGCACAGTGGGATTGTAAATGCAGCTTGGGGTGGGAGGGTGCTGTGTACAATTAGAAGCAAGGTGCTCGCCTTGATTGAAATCACATCCACGAACCTGCGTCAGCGTCTGACCGCGACGCTCGATCAAGTGGCAAACGAGCGTGAGGTGGTCGTCGTTCATCGCAGGGGAAAGAAAAGCGTCGCGATGATTCCCGCCGGGGAATTGGCTGGGCTGATGGAGACCGCGCACTTACTGCGGTCACCCAAGAATGCGCGTCGACTGCTTAACGCTCTCTGGCGCGTCCCGGCAGCCAGAAGTCGGAGCAGAAACTCCCCGCTGGATCGGCGGTAGTGTTGAGATGTTAGGGATCATTCGACTGCGTTGTTGCTTCGCTTCGCCAACCAGCAACTTCGCTCGGATGACAGTCCCGATCGAACACTACTCGTAGCGCAGCGCTTCGATCGGATTGAGTCTCGCGGCTTTAATCGCCGGCAGCATGCCGCTGATGATGCCAACGAAGCTGAGGATGGCCGTCGACCAGATCAGGGTGGCGGAGTCGATGTAGAGGTGGATGTCGCCCTCGCTGGCGTTCTCCTCGAAGGCGCTCCACAGCGTTAGCGAGCCTACGCTCCAGGAAACCAGATAGGCCAGCACCACGCCTAGAAGGCCGCCCAGAGCCGTGATCACGAGGGCTTCGGTCAGGAACTGGAACAGTATGTGCCAGCGATGCGCGCCCAGGGCCTTTTCCACTCCGATCTCGCGGGTGCGCTGGGTTACCGAGACCAGCATGATATTCATCAGGCCGACGCCGCCGATGCCGAGCGTCAGTAAACCGATGAAGCCGAGCAGGATCTTGATTCCTGTGCTGATAACCTGAAGATCAAGCAGATCGGCGAAGACATCGAAGACGAAGATGGCGCGGTGGTCCTTGGGGTCGAAGTTGTGGTGGAAGGCCATCGAGTTACGCACTGCGGTCACGATCTTCGCGTGGTCGCCTTCGTATTCCATCACGACGGAATTCAGATAGTAAGTCTTGGCCAGATCACTCATGGCGCTGAAGGGAACATAGACGTGGCCGTTGATGTTGTCATCGCCGTTCTGTACCTGGTGTCTGAGTACTCCGATGACCTGATAAGAAATGCCGTCGAGGCGGATGCTTTCGCCAAGGGCCGTTTGGCCGGAGAACAGCTTCTTTCTTACATCCGAGCCGATGATGGCGACGCGGGTGTGAGTGAAGTCGTCCGCTTCGCTGAAGAAGCTCCCTTCCTCGGTGTCCAGACGGCGCATGCGGCCATACGACGCGTAGACGCCGCTGACGCCATACGTTGCGCTGCGCGTACCGTAAGCCACCAGACTCTGCTTGGCGACCTCAGGAGAAACGTGCTTGAGCAAGGGCACTTCATCGCGGATGTAGTCGAGGTCTTCGACCGTTAACTTGACCTCGACGCCGGCCTTGGTTCCTCCCGCCTGCAACTCGGTGCGACCGGGGAAGATGAACACCAGATTCGTTCCAAACGAGCGAAAGGCCACCCAGAGGCCGCGTTCGAAACCTGATCCGTAGGCCAGCAGGAGAACAACCGTGGCGATTCCCCAGGCCATGCCGAGCATGGTCAGCACGCTGCGGCGGCGATTGTGGCGGAGCGCGTTGTAGGCCTGACTGGCGAGATCGACGATCATGAACTCCTGGCTCCTAGCTCCTAGGTTCTATATCTTGTGGCTTCCAGTTCGCGCCTCAAACTACCGCTTATGCCGATCCTTACTCTTGCCTTAACGCTTCTACCGGTTCCATGAGAGCCGCTTTCCGCGCGGGATAGAGGCCGGCGGAAATGCCGGCGACTGCCAGCGAACCGATGGCTGCTAACGCGGATGCGGGAATGATTCGCGGTGTATCGAACCCCTCCGGTGCCGGCAGCATGGCAAGCAGCGTGACAAACCCGGTGGACAGAGCCAACCCGATGCCGCCGCTGAAGGCAGTGAGAAAAGCCCCCTCAACAAAAAATTGCGTCAGAATATTCTTGTGAGTCGCGCCAAGGGCTTTACGCAGGCCGATTTCCTTGGTGCGCTCACTGACCGAGACCAGCATGATGTTCACGATGCCGATGGCGCCCAGTCCGAGGGTCACGACGCCGACTACGCCCAGAAACCAATCCATGGCGTCGAAGATCTTGCCCACCCGCTGCATATTTTCGATGGTGTCCCAGTCTTCAAAGGCGTCTTCCAGTTTTGCGTCGAAGCCGTGCCGGCTGGCGATGATCTGGTGAATCTCATTCTTCGCTTCAGTGTGCAGATCCTTGCGTATGGGCGTGTAGTTGATAAAAGAAATGGCGTCCTCGGAATTCGCTTTGGTCAGACGAAACAGGTTGCGCATGGTTTCGATGGGAATGAAGATGCGCGAGTTAGTGCCGTTATTGCCGTCGCGGCCAACCTTGGCCACCACGCCAATGACGTCGAAACTGATTCCGTTCAGCAGAATCGTGGAGCCCACTGCGGGGCGTCCGGGAAACATGTTCTTGAGCAATTCCCATCCCACGACGGCGACGCGGCGGCGCTCGGCGTTGTCCTGGTCGTTAAACCAGCGCCCCGGATCGATGGGCACATTGCGAATCTGGTTGTAATCGGAGGCTACGCCGAAGACTTGGCCGTTGGTGGAGCCGTAGTCGCTGACCGCGCGTATGTCTTCACGATTCAACACCGGCGACAGGGCGCCGACGAACTTCGCCTGCTGGCGGACCGCGGAATAGTCCGCGTAAGTAAAGTAATAAGTCTGTCCGGACTGCGTGCTGCCCTCGACTGCCGGGATGCGTCCGGGAAACATGAACATGATGTTCTGTCCCAGCGTCGCAAGCTGTTTTTCCTGACCGCTACGGAAACCCTCTCCGAGTCCGACCAAAAGCAACAGAGATCCCACGCCCCAGGCAATTCCGAACATAGTGAGGAAGGAGCGCAGCTTGTGCGCCCATAGAGTGGACAGCGACTGTCGGACGATGTCGAGAAGTATTCGCATGAGATACACCCCCACGCCTCCGGGGAGGTGCGTGGGGGTCCCGGGCACGTTCAGGCGAGGGGTCTCAAATCCCGCCTAACGATCTGATCAGTAATACGCAGCCGGGTCATGCGAAGTTCCCTGCTGTCGTTGATTTCTTAGACCCTGAAGGGACAAAAAAGGTTAGCTGAGGATGAGAATTGGAAGCTTGGCGCGACGTGGAATGCGCCATCATGGCACGTTGTCAGAACTCGAAGTATCCACCGGATGGCCCTGAACGAGGGGCGCCATCGGTGCCGGTTGCCGGCAGCAAACCCAGGACTCCGCTCAGGTTCTGCCAGGCCGCCTGGTTCAGGGCAGGGTCAGAACCAACCAGGTCGCGGATCATATTCCACGCAGCCATGTTGAGAGCGCCCTCCGGCGGAGGCCCCATGGCCAGCGAGACTGAGCACTGGGGGCAGAAAGAAATGCGATGGGCCGTCGACTTCTGACGCGGTTTGATCCCTACGGTCTGGGCGAACATGTAGAGCGCAACCGATTTGTGCCCAGGCTCAAGCTCGCGATTACAGCGAAGGCAGTGCATATTCTCCAAGAGATTCTCCTGGCGGCGGATTGCGGCCCGTAGACTATGAATACTGTCTTCGCGGAGTCGCGTGGCGCAAGTATGTAGAAGGATTCCGGTGAGCTTTCAAGAACAGAGTCGATCAGCAAGCTTCGGGCGATCGAGAACCAAGCTGTGCTCTAGCCAGAAGTGTAGGGCATCGTGCACTCTGTGGCGATGAGTGCTGATGTCAGGAATCCTGGAGTATCGCGCTCGGCTCCGGCCCAGTCGCCGGCGACAACCCATCCGCGAACGTCCCAGTTCGTTCGCCTGTCACAACTTCGCAAATTGCGCGAGTGCCAACAGGTGGCTGCAGTTTGCTACCGCGTGCGCGGCGGTAGCGTCGCATTTCTGCTGGTTCGCACGCGCGGCAGCAGGCACTGGACTTTTCCCAAGGGAAGCGCGGAACCTGGTTTAACCCATGCCCAGGCCGCTGCCCTGGAAGCCTTCGAGGAGGCGGGAGTTCATGGCCGGATCGAAGAGGCTTCGTTTGCCCGATATGTTCGCCGCAGGGGGTCCGGTCAAGAACTTGCTGTCAACACTCATCTTTGTGAGGTGTTACGACTTAGCCCTGCGCCAGAGTCCAACAGAAATCGCACCTGGTTTTCTGCCGAGGATACGAAACAGCGCTTGCGGGAGGGGCGCGACAGCAGTGACGGGGCGGAGCTCGCTCGCGTGGTAGACAAGGCCGTCGCGCGCATCCGGCAACTCCGTGACGGAAGTGGCTTTGTCGATCAACAACCTCAATACGATGGACCACAACAAGCTTGGGTGCGACTGGATGCACCGCAATGGGACGCGCTGCAAAAAGTGCAGTTCGATTTTGCGGAAGCTCGTGGCCGGGAAGCTTCGTTCATGCCGTATCTTCATCGGTTTGGCGGGTTGCGGCAGCTCGCTGTGCCCGTTGTCGATGCTCGACTTCGTGAGGTCCGGCAAGGTGAGATTTTGCAGTTCGACTCACCGCGGGATGAGAAGACCAAAACGTTGGGAGCCGGCACAAAAAACGGTTCCGAGACCAACTCGGGAAAGATCCCTCAGAGGCTAAAGCCGGCGTTCTGATTGGCTTCTCGTGGCAGCAAGCGGTGCCATTCCCCAGCCGCCGTGAAGAGTCCCGCTTCTTACTCTTTGTTTTTCGGCCGTTCGAAGGCCTTGGCTAGATACTTGCGCGCCTCTTCGAGGGCTGCGATGGTATCGTCATTGGTCTGGATGGCTTGCCGGTATTCGTTGATGGCGCGCTCGCGCTGGCCGGTGATGTCGAAGATCTTGCCCAGTTGGATATGGCTCCAGACTTCGGTCCAGCGGGGCTCCCCGTTGCCGTTGACGGACGAGCGGTAGGAGTTCGCCGAGGACTGGTAGTTTCTCTGCAGGAAGAAAATCTCCGCGATGCGGTAGTGAGCCAGCGAACTGTTTTTGTTTAGATCGAGCGCTTTGTTGAACTCAGCCAGCGCGGCGGAGAGGTCGCCCTGCTGCTGCAGCGCCTGCCCGCGGAGAATGGAAGAACGCAGCTTCACATCCGAAGAGTTCGTGAGCACGCGGTGGTCGGGATCGACTGCGATGCGCCGCGGGCGTCCGAATGTTTCAACCGTGAAGGGTGAGTTGGTGCCTACCACTTCGAGTTTCTTGTCTTCCGTTTTTCCGTCTGTGTCAATACGCAGGTCCACCGGCATGCGGAACAGGTCGAGATCCTGGGAGATCTCTCCGGTGACGCGGAATCCCTTGTTGCTGCCGAGCCGGTAGGTGGTGTACTTCACCTTGAACTCGGGAGCGCCGGTGGAGTCGAGCCATTGCGAGAAGAACCAGGTGAGCTGCTCGCCGTAATGTTTCTCGGCGATGGCGCGGAAGTCGTCCATGCTGGCCGGTTTAGTCGCGTAGGTTTCGGCGAACTCGCGCATGGTCTTGAGGTATTTGTTCTCGCCCAGCACCCATCGCAGCATGTGCAGGATCATCGCGCCCTTGTCGGTCACGAGTGACTGAAACTCGGTC
>Ga0210400_10002121_pt1 | contig 18851 bp, 12 predicted proteins | sample IncBWH26MmetaG_FD_155456 | JGI IMG/M metagenome (GOLD analysis project Ga0210400, IMG submission 155456) | Forest soil microbial communities from Barre Woods Harvard Forest LTER site, Petersham, Massachusetts, United States - Inc-BW-H-26-M | ecosystem: Environmental > Terrestrial > Soil >...
GAGGATTGGCCGCGGCGCTCTCGCAGCAAGTCGCGCACCGAACCCGGGACCTCGAGCAGGCGAACGCGGAGCTGCTTCAGGCGAAGGATCGGGCGGAGCTGGCGGTGGTGGCGAAGTCGCAGTTCCTCGCGAACATGAGCCATGAAATTCGCACGCCGATGAACGGCGTGATGGGGATGTCTGAGCTGCTGCTGGATACGCGTCTTGATCGAACGCAGCGCGATTACGCGGAAACCATCCGCGCCAGCGCCGGCGGACTCTTGACCATCATCAACGACATCCTCGACTTCTCCAAGATCGAAGCCGGCAAGGTTGATCTGGAGCAAATCGACATGGATTTGTGCGGCACCGTCGATGACGTGGCGCACTTGCTCTCGGTGCAGGCGCACGCCAAGAAGCTCGAACTGATCACGAACATCGATCCATTGCTTCCCGCCTACGTGATCGGCGATCCGGGCAGGCTGCGGCAGATATTGCTCAATCTCGGCGCCAACGCCATTAAATTCACCGCGCAAGGCGAGATCCTGATCAGCGTGCGGCTGGCCGGCAGCGATGCACAGGGATGCCTGATCCGCTGCGACGTGAGCGATACCGGAATCGGTATCCCCGCGCATCGCGTGGGCGCGCTATTTCAGCCGTTCACGCAAATCGATGCGTCGACGACCCGGCACTTCGGCGGTACGGGCCTCGGACTCTCCATCGCGCGCCGCCTGGTTGAACTGATGCAAGGAGAGGCCGGAGTCGAGAGCCGGGAGGGAGCAGGCTCGACGTTCTGGTTTACCGCGCGGTTCGGTAAATCCGAGCGCCAGCGGATGAGTCCACACCCTGATCTGGAAGTACTCAACAATCGCCGCGCGCTTATCGTCGATGACAACGCGACGAATCGAAAAGTACTGCGCCTGCAGCTCGCGCGGCTCGGCATCGAAACGCGCAGCGTCGATTCCGCCAAAGCGGCGCTCAAGGAACTCGCAGATGCGTGCGATCGGCAGCAACGCTTCGACTTCGCGGTGCTGGACTACATGATGCCGGAATGCGACGGGCTGGAGCTGGCGCGTCAAATCGTTGCCGATGGGCGCTTCCCGGGGTTGCGTCTGGTGCTGCTCACGTCGGCCCAAGCGGTTCGAGCCGGTGGCGACATCGCGGCCCTGGGGTTTGCCGCTTACTTGCTCAAGCCGGTATCCAATAAAGAACTGCACGAAACGCTTCACCGCGTGATGTCCGCGGAATCGCCCCAATGGCACGGCACGACAACGACCATCGTGATCGCGCCGCCAAGAACCGCTGCGTTGACGGCCGGACACGTGCTGTTGGCGGACGACAACCGTGTCAACCAGAAGGTCGCCCTCGGTGCATTACAACGAATGGGCCTCAAGGTGCAGGTCGCGAATAACGGCGAAGAGGCGGTGGCGGCTTGGGCGGCGGGGAATTTCGACCTGATATTGATGGATTGCCAAATGCCGGTCATGGATGGCTATCAAGCCGCACGCGAGATCCGCTCGCGTGAGACGGGCGCGCTTCGAATTCCGATCATTGCGCTCACCGCCGATGCCATGAAGGGGACGGAACAGCTATGCCGCGAATCCGGCATGGATGATTATCTGACCAAGCCGATAGACCGCGACCGCTTGAGCGAAGTGATCAACCGCTTTCTGGCGCCCTCCGAAGGCCCGGCGAGGCTTGCGCAGAGCCGGGAAGCCGATTTCATCGAGTCCACGGTTGAGCCCGTCGATTGGGAGCGCCTCATGCGGAGCGCTGACAATGACCGCGATTTTGCGGGCGAACTCGTGCAGCTCTTCATTGAATCGGGTGATACGGTGCTCAAGGAAATCAGCGGCGCCCTCGAGCGCGGCGACATGGCAGCTCTCGGGCGCGCGGCACACTCGCTGAAGGGCTCGAGCGCAAATATGTGTGCCAGCTCCACCAGTGAGGCCGCCGCTCGACTGGAGTCCGCGGCGCGCTCAGGCGCCGCCGCGGATGTCGCCAAACTCGAAATGCAATTGCGCGCGGAAACGCGCAGGGCAATCGAATATCTGCGGGCGCGCCAGGGATAAGCCAAATCAGGCATCACGACGTCGCCCGTCGCCCGTAGCCGACACGGACTACGGTTCGCGGTAGGCCTTTTCCTACGGCGCGCCGCACGTCGGATACCGTAAAAAAAAGTTCACGCGCCGCACCCACAGAGGTTACGCGCCTGCAATTCTCGAGGAGTAGCGTGCGATGCAGCTGATATCAACTGCATCAAGGAGACCAAGCTATGCTTCAAACGAGAATAAATGAATGGTGCGCAAAGTTCGCCGCCTGCGCAGGCGCAACGGCGATCTCTGCAATGGGTTTTTCTGCCGCGGCTCAGGCGGCCGATTCCGGTAGCGCTATCGACGCCACCAGGACCGCAAGCCCCATCAAGCATGTGATCATCATTGTCGGTGAAAATCGCAGCTTCGACCATCTGTTCGCGACCTATGTGCCGAAGCACGGGGAGGAGAAGATTCAAAATCTCCTATCCGAGAAGATCGTCAACGCGGACGGCACTCCCGGGCCGAAATTTGCCAAGGCGCATCAGTTTCAAATCACCTCCGCACCGAACGGCGGACATTTCTTCAGCAGCGCGGATCTGAAGGACAAGACGCTCTACGGCACGCTGCCGCCGCCGGATCTCGCAGGAACCGGCAAGGTCTCGCCGTATGTGGGAATTTTGAGCCTCCCGGGCGGTGACCCGGGCTTGCCGCCGCAGGATCAGTTCCTGTTCGGTACCGGCGGCAGCGGTTTGGATGTCACACTGGGACCGGACACGCGCATCGCGAACGTCAATAATTTGCCGCCGGGACCGTTCCAGATGACAGGGCCGACGATGCCGTTCGACGCCTTTACCGGCGACACCATTCATCAATTCTTCCAGATGACGCAGCAAATGGATTGCGCTATCGATGCGGAACATGTCTCAAAGAAAAACCCGACCGGTTGTCTGCATGACCTGCAATCCGCGGTGACGACCACCTTCAGCACGCCGTCCACGGGCACGCCGCACGACACGGGACAGACCATGGCGTTCTTCAACATGCAGCAGGGCGATGCGCCGTTCTTCAAAGGCCTCGCCGATCAATACACGATGAGCGACAACTATCATCAACCCGTAATGGGCGGCACGGGCCCGGACAGCGAGCCGCTCGGCTTTGCGGACCAAGTGTTCTTCAGCGATGGCAACGGCAATCCGGCGACGCCGGCGGCCGCCAATATCTACAATCCCGATCCGCAGCCGGGGACGCTCAACCTTTATACGAAGCGTGCGCAGTGGTTTGATTGCTCCGACGATACCCACCCCGGGATAGCGGCGATCAAGAACTACCTGAACGCGCTGCCGTACAAATTGAATCCGCAATGCGGCGCCGGCGAGTTCTGGCAGGCGGTCAATGTGAATCCGGCGTTCACGCCGAAGGGCACCGTGCAGAGCGGGCTGGTCGTGCCGCCGACGAATCAGAAGAGCATCGGCGATGTCCTCAGCGCAAACAACATCTCTTGGAAATATTACGGCGGCGGCTTCAATGTCTCCGGTACGGCCAGCCCGTTGAGTGTCAGCTACTGCAACATCTGCAATCCATTCGAATACGAGTCCAACTATCCCATGGTGGTTGCCGATCACATGCGGGACGTCACTGACTTGTTCACGGATCTCGCGAACGGCACCCTTCCGGCGGTATCCTATGTGAAGCCGGACGGCACGATGGACGGGCACCCGAACTCATCGAAGTGGACGCTGTTCGAGGCCTTTGCACAGAACATCGTGCAACTGGCACAGAGCAATCCGAAACTGTGGGCCGAAACCGCCATTCTCATCACGGTGGATGAAGGCGGCGGCTATTACGACTCGGGATTCATTCAGCCGGTGGATTTCTTCGGTACCGGCCCGCGCATTCCAATGATCGCCGTTTCACCCTTTTCGAAGGGTGGTCGCATTAGCCATGTCTACAATGAGCATTCCTCGTTCGTGAAGTTCATCGAACGCAATTGGATGCTGCACGGCACGTTGAGCCCCCGAAGCCGCGACAATCTGCCGAATCCCGTGCAGGACGACGATGACTACGTGCCGCGCAACATGCCGGCGATCGGCGACCTGTTCGACCTGTTCAATTTCGATCATGGCAGTAATAGTGACTGAGGCAACGACGGTATCGATGGACCTGCATCGATGAAGATAGGGCGCCGGCGGATCTTAAGCCGGCGCCCCTATTTGGGGAACCTCGCAAACTATCGGGTCTTAAGGGCTGCCGGAGCCGCGGCACTTAAAGGCCGCCGCCGCACTTAAGGCCGCCGCCGCACGCAATTTCCCGCCCAAGCTCGCAAACTTGCGACAGGCGTTTAGGTTCAGCTGGTATCTTTGTGCTTGAATTGAGCACAATCAGGGCGGGAGACCAGCATGTCCGACGAATTCTTTCGCAAGACATTCGGCGATACCGAACCGGCTCACATCGGCAGCGGTTGGATCAGCGGCGTCATTGCGGTTTTTCTCGGGCTGCTCGGTTTGGGCGGCACACTGTGCCTGCGCTTTCCCGAGTTCCTCACCTTGCCCGATGCCCGCGGGCAATATCCGATCCTGATCATGCGCCTGCTCATTCAGGGAACGATCTTCGCGGCCTTTGGGTTCGCCGCCGTGTCTGCGATCCTGCGTCAACGCAAAGTCCTGGCGCTCACGGGCGCGGCGCTCGCCCTGGCCGCGGCGGCGTTCGGCGGCGGCACCATCCCCCTGCCGCAGGAAGTCGGGACGAAATTTGGCATCGGCTTGGACTGGTTCCTGTTGGACCTGCTCGTCATGACGCTCGTTTTCGTGCCGCTCGAGCGAATTTGGCCGCTGCATCCCGGACAAGGGACATTCCGCGCAGAGTGGACCACCGACTCATTCTATTTCGTCGCCACTCATTTGCCCGCGCAATTGATGACCTTCCTCATGCTGCTGCCCGCGGCCTTGGCATCGCCGTGGTTGGCAATCCCGCAACTTCAGGGATTCGTGCGGAACTGGCCTTTCGTTGTCCAGCTCCTGGCAGTGATTCTCGTCGCCGATCTGTCGCAGTACGCCGTGCATCGGGCGTTCCACAAGATCCCGGTGCTGTGGCGCTTCCACGCCGTGCATCACTCGATCCGCACGATGGATTGGATCGCCGGCTCGCGCTCTCACTTTCTCGACATCGTCATCACGCGCGGTTTGATCATGATCCCGCTGGCGCTTTGCGGCTTTTCGCAAGGCGCCATTGTCGGCTATATCCTCTTTGTGTCCTTCCACGCCACGTGGTCGCACACGGACTTTCGTCCGCGCACCATCTGGCTGGAAAATTACCTGGTCACGCCGCGCTATCATCATTGGCATCACTCAGCTCAAGAAGAAGCGATCGACTGCAATTTCGCCATTCACTTTCCGTGGATCGATCGCGTATTCGGGACCTGCCACTTCCCGAAGGATCTGTGGCCGAAGAACTACGGTTTGAACGGCACTTCGGTGCGCCCGGGTTTCTTCAGACAGTTCGTCGACCCGTTCTTCGGCCGGTAAGCCTTCGGAAGTGACAGCAATGGCTAGTTAGCCATTTGCGGCAGTGCGCTCAATGTCATGATGATAACCAGACTCCGAGGGCGCAATGAAACACGGAACAGTTCTATCTCGGTTTGGCCAAAATTTGGCAATTGCTGGGTCTGCCGCGGGAGCGCTGCTCCTCCTTTGGCCTTCCAGAGCCGAGAACGTCGACGAGTCGATTCTGATTGACCGCGAGGTGTTGGTGGGAGGGCTTCACGGAAAGCCAAACGCCATGGCGCGCCTAAACAACGGCAGTTTTGTAATTGTCGGAGCCTTTGGTACTGCGTGGGCCGTCGAGACAGACGCGAACGGAAAGTTACTCTGGAAATATGAAGAAGCACGGGATCCGCAGGTCAGGCTCCCAGATCAATCTGAGTTTCATGGCGTGGTGGCGCTCGTAAATGGAGGGACGCTGCTTTGCGGGGAGACTTCGAACAAAGATCATCAAGCGGGTATTGGACTCATAGTCATTATGAGCGCGGATGGTCAGGTCGTAGAACGCCGGAATGTGTTCCCAAACGAAGACCAAACTACTCCCGCCTCAGCGTTTAGGGCATATTTTCCCTGGGGTGCCGGATTCGCGCTCACTGGCGGAGGATATGACGGGGAAAAGGGTTTCGTCTGGCTTATGGCGGTTGATAAGAACGGCGCAAAGAAATTGGAGAATACAAGCTCGGACTTACCGGGCATCAGCGGCGAAGCCACTCCAACATCTGATCTTGTCCTAATGGGCAGTCCTACTGGTCTGGAGGGGGTGACCGTTGTACGCGTCAATCAGCAAGGAAAGCTCGTGGCTAGGCGGAAAACCAATTTTCTTGATGCGCGACCGGTACGGTCCATGGACAGATCGAGCGAGATCAAACTGATAGCCGGCGACAACTACAAGAACAACGTCCTTTTATCTCTTAACGATGAGCTTCAGGATAAGGTTTCGAGTAAGCGGGTGGCTCCAATCAAGCTGGGTAATGGTTGCGCTTACGCCCTTGCGGACGGATCGATAGTGCTCTTTGGCAATGTGGTCGGCCCGGCGTATCGATCGGTGATCGGATGGGTAAATCGGCGCTGGAAGGGGGATGCCGTGCGAACGATGTCCGTTCCCATTCCACAAGATTCTTCGTTCAGCATTCGGGACGCGGTCCCATTATCTGCAAATCAGTTTGTCGCCATGCGCGATCAGGTGAGTTCAATCAATCCCGCAAACACCGGTGTTGTGCTCTCTTGGATAACGTTTAAGTAGCTGTTCAAGCCTTCACGCGATCGCGTTTCTGACGTGTCCGAAGCGGCCAGTTAGATGCCGAACCACGGCAACAATGGCTGTTTCGCGGCTACGATACCGGCCTCCCGTACTTGCGAAGCCATGAATTTTCCAGCGCGGCTGGGAGTCTAATTGCGACGATTGCTGTCACCATCGCATTATAAAAGACACGGAAGAGCCGGCAAACCATGATCGCGGCGAGAAGAAAAGGCGCGACCGCGACCGGTGTTTCGTGCCGTGCCCTTTTCTTGATGGTGAATCTCAGCTAACCAGCTACAATTCAACATCCTTAACCGCGAGGGTATAAAAGCCGTGGCGAAACTTGATCCGCGCCTTGCCCCTGCCTACTCCATCGCACAGGCGGCCCATTACCTGAAGATTCCCGCGCCCACCGTGCGATCGTGGGTGTTAGGTCGCGACTATCCGAGGCAGTCAGGCAAGGGTCGCTTTAATCCCGTGGTAGTGACACCAGTTGATCCTGATCACCGACTGTCGTTTCGTAATTTGATCGAGATGGCGGCCCTTCGTGCGTTGCGCACCGAACATGAGTTCAAGCTGTCGGCCGTCAGGACGGCCCTGGACTATGCGGGGCAAGAGCTGGGTGTAACCGATCTCCTTGCAAGCAAGGACCTGTACGCCCGCCCGGGCGAGCTATTTATCGAGCGCTACGGGCAACTCATTAACCTCAACCGCGCCGGACAACTCGGTATTCAGGCTGTGTTGCAGGGCCTGCTGCGCAGAATTCAATGGGACAAGGGCCTCGCCGTGCGCTTCTTTCCACCGTTGCCAAGCAGACCTGAAGCAAAGTCGGTAATGCTCGATCCGCGCGTATCCTTTGGAAGGCCAGTCTTGGCGCGCCTGGGTGTTTCGACTGCGGTCATCGTTGACCGGATCAACGCCGGGGAGGGCGCGGCCGATCTCGCAAAGGACTACGGAGCCACTAGCGAGGAGATTATGGACGCGCTCGCATATGAACGAGCCGCGTGAGCCAATATTTTTCACTGATCGAGATTTGGGCCGCCAGTTTCCAGCACTTCTCCGCGCTGCCGGTGTGCGACTTGAGCGGCACGACGATCACTTCGGGCCGGACACTCCCGATGAGGAATGGATAGGGGAAATTGGCCGGCGCGGGTGGATCGCCGTCAGTCGGGATGCCCGTATCCGCTATTCGCCGCTCGCCCTCAGTGTACTGATGGAGTCCGGCACTCAACTCTTTGTTCTCGTCGGCAAACTGACGACGGTTGAGGCGGCAGAAGCGTTTCTCAAATGGCGCGAGAAAATTGCAGAAACTGTAGCCAGCGAGCGGGGACCCTTCATCGCGAAGATTCGGCGTGATGGGGTCCACATTTGGCTTCGCCGCAAAGATTGGCGCGGCGGACGAACTTGAACCGTGATACGACACACCGTAGAGAAAACGTAGCGGTTCGAACCCAATTCTTGGCAATACGCATCGGTCAAAGACTGACTTCCAAATGGCTGAGGTCCGCGGGCTTCACGGTTCCCGTCTTTGAGGGCGTTACCAGCCCAAGCGCGGACATGAGCCTCACCGTCATGAATCCGAAGTCGAACTCCGTGTCGGCGTGGGAAAGCCGCAGCAAGTGAGGATAGTGATGGTGATTGTTTTGCAGGCAGGCACTGAAAGTCGCCATCACCGGGAGCCATTCGCCGATGTTCATCGCGTTGTCGCCCGGATCATCGTATCGCCGGGTGCCGAAGCGTCGATCGTGAGTCCAGTAGTTTTGGATTAGATTCACCCAGAGAGCGAACACTCTGATGCCCGCCCACAGCACGAATGCATACTTCCAGTCGCGCACCAGCACCCAGACAAAGCCGTAACTGATCAGCTGCGCGAACACCGCGAACAGCGGGTGTCCCACCATCGAGAAGGGCCAGGACTTCAGGACCTCATCGCGGGCCATGTCCTGTCCGCAGCGGTACGGGAAAAGGCACAGGTAGGTGGTCTTCCAAAATCCGTCCGCGGAAAGTTTGTTCGGATCGCCGGCGTGATCGGAGAAGCGGTGGTGATTGCGATGGCGATTGACCCAGCTGACCGGATCCACGTAAATGCCGAGCGTGTTGTTGAGAAGAACCACAGTCTTGATGAACCACAACTTGTAGTCCAGCGCACCGTGCGCGATCCCCATATGGATCACGTCCGACAGATAAATGCCGGCGAGGAACCACACGAAGAGGATATACAGGATCCCCACACCCGCGCCTTTCCAAGGCCCCAAGGCTTCAGGCGCCAGCAGAGCGGAGGCCGCCACGCAAAGAGCCAGTATCGCGAAGCCGATTGCGTTATAAATCTTCATCGATATCCTTCTTCCATGATGAGAGCGACCAGATGTTGCCGTGCCGGGAGATCGGGGTCAATGAGCCGTTATGACGTGATCGCGATCGCGGCGCTTGTCGGAGTCCTCGCCACGTTCTGCGCGGGTGCGCAGTCGTCGACTGGGACTGTGAAGTGGGGCGCGGGTAACGGGTATCCGCCCGGTCCCTACTCGAGTCCGGACATGGCGTGCGCTGTTGTGCTAAACGGTCTTCGAGGGTCAGCAGAGGGATGGGGCCCTAACGCGTACTATCTCTATAGCAACGCGGTTGCGAATCCGGCCGGTTGGGACGATACACCGATTGGCGGGTATCCATACTCGGCTACCTACTGTAATTTTACCGAGACCATATATGACTGTGGTACGTCTTGCCCGCACGTGACGCAAATCACCAATGGGCTGCCGTATGTGTATGCGATTTCTCCCCCCGCCACTTGTCCGTCTGCCGCTTGCCCTGTGTCACCGAAAGACGTGGGTGAATCATGCCCGAACGGTAAGGGTTGCGCAGCGGCGGATAGGCGGGTTGGAGAGTACAAGTGTTCTCAACTGACAGAGTATTTCTATGGAAAGCCGCCCAACGCTCGGATATCGCAATTTGTCGCAGCCGATTTGGAAAAGCAGTATGCAATATACATATGCGGAAACCAGTATCTGCAGCCTCCCGCGACATACCTCGCTGAGCCATTTGCCCTTGAAGGAGGCAGGATTGTTGGGTTCTTGAAGGACAAGCTGTCGCGGGCAAGTGATGATGGCACCATCCGCGATGTTGTCTTGCTTTTTAACGAGATGAGCAGGCAGCGAACGTATAACGTCGGTGACGACAGCAAGCTGATGAAGGTTGTTGACGATCGCGTTGCGGCCATGAAAGATAAGGACTGGAAGCGCGTGGTTGAGCAGCGTGTGAAAGAAATCAGAGCGACCCCTTCCGCCGAATGACTGCTTAGTCCAGCCGTAGGTGAAAGGCCTAGGACTCAAGTAATTGGACTCGCCCATATATTAACGGAAGCACCTCTGGAGCATTAAACTTCGATAAGTGGCCGAGTGAGTTCTCCTAAGCGTATGCTCGACTCGCGCACTAAAGCCAAGGAGAGGTCTATGAGCGGGTATTGTCCTTCCTACTTGCCGCGGCTGCTTCTCATCGGGTTATTGTCCAGTTTGGCCGCCTCCACTCCGGCTGCGGAGAACCAGTTTGCGCCGCAGTTCGGCGGCTATCTGGTCTCGACGGATTTCAGGATTGATAACATCAATCACGCCGTTATTTACCTGCCTGCTGAGTCTCGGTCCGGAGACCTTTTGTCGATTCGCCCGCTGCGACTGAACAATGACGAGTATCTGATCCTGCAGAAGTGCAATTCACCGGATTGCACTCAAGCGCGGGTAGTACGCGCCTGGAACGCCGCAGGGCGTATGGGGCATGACTTTGTAACATCCAATAAGATCCCGATCGAGTCGGGGGCACGCTACATGCTTTGGATGCAGCGCATTTCCACCCAAGGGGGCGAAAGCTTTTCGCTCTATACTGAAAACAGCCCGCCACTGGTGTTAATTCCACAGGGGCCGCCTGAACTTTTTGAAGCCTCGGACCTGCTCGGCGCGCGCGAGCACGGTCCCACGCGAATTCAAAAATCGTACGTTGCCGGCACGGCATTTATCACCAAGTTCGACGGCGGCTCAGTCGTGAGGCTGCAGTTGTTGCGGGCGAAGAGCAATGTCACCGCGGCCCTTCGTTGATAGCTGAGGGTGTTTGCGACCCGCGCTCGCTTCGAGCCTCTTTCGTCATGCGCGCGACATTCAATGGCGTCGCTTGCGTGGCCACCGTTGAGTCAAGGATGGGCAGTCGCCCAATTTCGTGCAAATCCCCCATTACGGACACCGCCGTAGGCCAGCGCCCGGCACCCTGACCGCGTAGGCGAATCACCTGGCCGCCGGCGAGTTCGATCTCGATTCTATTTTCCGCGCCCTTGGCCTCGTGCAGAAAGCTGCCAGGCGTAAGCACTTCGGGCGCTACGGAGGCGACAATTCCCTCTTTCGAGCGTCGCGCACGCGCGATGAGCTTGTACCCCTTCAAATCGCTGGCGATGGCGTCAATGCCGCGAGTGTGAATCTCTTCAGGTCCAACCCATTCTCCAAAAGCGGCCTCAATCATCAGCGAGAGCTTATCGGCGGAATCCCGCCCGGAAAGATCGCGCGCCGGGTCAGCTTCGGCAAATCCTTGGGCCTGGGCGAGAGCCACGGCGTCATGATGAGTCTTGCCTTGCGCGCGCGCATCCAAAACAACGCCGCAGGTACCGTTGATGATGCCGCGAATCTCAGCTAACGGAATTTTCTGTGTCGCTAAGTGCTCGAGCGTCTCGAGCGCAGGTAGCGCGCCGCCCACGGCAGCCGAGAACCAGAGCTGGCGCTTCTCGCCGCGTGCGAACGCCGAAAGATCGGCCCAGCGGGCCGCCACGAGTGCCTTGTTCGCGGTCACCACAAATTTGTCTTGTGCGAGTGCTTGCGCGATCAGCGGGTAAGGCGTGAGCCCGCCGAAACACTCGACCACGACATCAATCGAATCAATCGATGCGACGTGGGTGTCGCGGGTTCTCTCTGGGATATCGAGGTGCTTTTCCGGGTCACTGACGACGACGTGACAGACCTCGAACGTGTCTCGATAGTGCTGTAGGACTTCGTAAACGCCTCGCCCCACGACTCCACAACCCAAAAGTACGATGCGAAGCGGTCGATTGGGCTGGGTGGGGGCTTCCCATTTGTCTTGAATATTGCCCACCCTCGTGCAGGCGCGCTCATTGGGACGGCTGACGTAAAAGGGCAGCGCGCGTGATTGCGCGTGGCGCAGAGCCTTTGACTGGATCAGTGGACCGGCGACGCTGATCGCCGTTTCCCATGACAGCGCCGCGAATCGATGCGCTGCGGTACTGCTCGCCGGGTCCGCGTCGTATACGCCACTCACATCCTTGAGCAGTCGGCACGTACCGGCAAGCTCCGCCGCCAAAAACAGAGCCGAAAGATCCGAGCCGCCGCGACCAAAAAGGGCAGTGTGTCCCCTAGGATCGACGCCATAGAAACCGGGCAATACCAAAACAGCATGGTTATGCCAGAAGCGCTCGATCGCAGTCACATCCACTCCTACGGGAGCGCTCTCAAGACTGGTGCCTTCCGCCATCAGGCCAATCTCATGGGGTTCGATCACGCGCGCAGGGATACCGGAACGCGCGAGCGCTCCGACCAAGAGCGCTGCAGTCCGCTGCTCTCCTTGGGCAATGTAGGCCGCCGTCGCCTCCTCGATGTCCGTTGCGATGAGGTTTGATGCCTCCTTGATCAATTGATCGGTGACGCCTTCAAATGCTGATACGACGGCCAGCACTTTGGAGTTCGTTCGCCAGCGACGATAGATCTCATCGACCGCAACTTGGAGTTCGTTGGGAGTTCGAAGCACGGAACTACCAAATTTTAAGACCTCGATTTTTAGCATTTGGCACCCTAAATGATTTACGGCGCCACTTGAGACTTGAAGCTTGCGGAGTTGAGCCAACGAGAACTCGTCGACCATTCGCTTTAGCTGAATTTGTATCGCGCCCGCAAGCTGAGGATCAAATTGGCGCGGCCGCAGACTACCCGGGATGCACATTCCCTGTCAATGCACGACCGATTTTCGCGGCGATTATAGTGAGATGTTCCTCAAGCAGCCCGCAGACATCAGGCTTTCTTAAAATGTCTGGAAATCACACGCCGGTGTTGCTTGCCGATGGAGACAAAGACCAAGGCTTTATTCTCGGGACACTCGAAATGTATAACGGCCTTCGTAGACAGGGCAAAGAAGTCACCCTTATAAGATACCCCGATCAGGGCCACGGCTTCACTGGCGCTGCGATGAAAGACTTCTGGGAGCGGGAAATGGCGTTCTTTGGCAAATACTTGAAACCCGATTGAGTGGCGGCAGATGGACAGTCCCAACACCCTCGCGCTCGGACGAAATAAAATTTCGCAAAAACCTTGAAATCAGGTGCGGGAAATGCCTTCTCGTGCGTCTTAGGTTAAGAGATTGTACAGTGCTGCATCTTTCGACTCACGACCCGTGATAGCACCTCCCTCCTTATCGCGGGTTCCTTTAGCTATGCGATACCCAAAATAAAAGGGCGCAACCAGGCATGGAAGCTGAAGTATCGCGCCGGTTGGTCGAAGACTTGCTGACCTCTTTCTTAAATAGCGCACTAGGCCTTGAGCTGCACGTTAACATCGACAAGCTTGAGCGCTTGCCTCCAAACCACCGCGAGCGCTTGCAAGCGATTGCGGTGGAACCGATTGTCTGGGTGGCTTGGCAGACGGGCTTAGGCGTCGTCGCCGCAACAGGCCGATACGATCGCGACCAATCGCTATGCTTAGGCGCACACGTGATGCTCATCGACTGGTGGATCCCGCCCAACACCCACCACAGCAGCTGGTGGCGCGCCAACCCCAAACGCGCCACCGAATGGACCGCCGGCCGTGCCCGCCCGTGATGGCCATCCCGCTTCGTCCACACCTCAACCGCTGCCTCCGAATTCGGCGGCTCCATCCACATCGTTGACTACAAGCCGAACGCCAAGTCGGCAAGGCCGATTCAGCAGCTGATGATCTATGCGCTCGCGCTCACGCGACGAAAGCGATTCCAGACTGTGCTCTTTGTCGGGCGTGAGCAGCTACCGTGATTCCATACTCGTCAAAGCGCGTCAGAACTTGATATTGCGTATTCTCGAAACCCGCGGCTAGGAGTTAAGGCCCGTGTTGTCAGTCTCGTAGTTGCCCAGAACGCGTCGGGGCATTCACGACGGCCGGCGTTGATAACCGACGCTGTGAGTGAATCGACCTTGACCTTTGGAGGGTTTCGGAAAGTCCGGCGTCTTACCTCTATAAACCTCGCGAAAATCGCGGGGAGATATAAAAAGGGGGCGGGATGCACACCACGGCTAGAGGCCATCGCAAGAGATCAGTTTTATTCGTATCATTTTTCGCTTTCGTTCTGGTATTACCAGCCGCAGGCAATGCCTCAAACGCTGGCGACAGCGCGGCTACTCAAAGTACGTCCCAAGCTACCGCCGGTCAGAACGGCGGTTCCGATTCCCAGTCGGGACTTGCGGAAATAGTAGTGACCGCGCAGAAGCGCACGGAACGCCTTCAGGATGTTCCCATGTCAATGAGCGTCATAAGTGGCGATCGACTCACCGCGACTCAATCCACCACCCTGCAAGACATCGCAAACTCGGTGCCAGGCCTGCAAGCGATTAGCTCCTCCCCCGCGGTCAACACGCTGGTCATTCGCGGCATCAACACGGGGGCGGGAATTAACGCATCGGTCGCAACCTACGTCGATGAAGTCCCCTACACTTCTGCAGGGCCATTTTCATACAGCGCTAACATCGCTCCGAATTTCGACCCCTATGATCTTGCGCGAGTTGAGGTATTGCGAGGGCCGCAGGGAACTCTGTATGGCGCCAGCGCACTCTCCGGCCTACTAAAGTATGTGACCAATGCACCCGACCCCTCCGGGTTTAGCGCGAGTTTTCTGGCTGGAGGTAATCACGTAGACCACGGCGGTGCGGGTTATGAATTGCATGGCATGGTCAATATACCGCTTGGGCCGACTGCCGCTTTTCGGCTTACCGGAAGCGACGCCTATTTCCCCGGGTACGTTGATGATCCTTCGCGAGGAAAGGAGAATATCAATGGCGTTAGGCGCGAGAATGCCCGCGCCTCCTTTCTATGGAAACCCACGGACGACCTGAGCATCCGGCTGACCGCGGCCTATCAACGACTCACCGCGGGTGACATAAATGATGAGGACTTGGACGTCGCCACTTTGAGGCCTATATACGGTGACTTGACGCATGTCCGCAAGTTTTCCCAGCCTCAAAGAGTGTCAAACGAAATCTTTAATTCAACGATCAATTGGAATCTTGGATTTGCGTCTCTTACTTCTTCCACGAGCTGGACCAAAGTGGACCCGTATGTTTTCAGCGACGCCTCAGCAAGTTTTGGGCCGGTACTGGATTCTATTTTCGGCGGTAACCTCGGCGCTGCTGTCGTTGCACGCGAGCCGGTGCACTCCCTCAAGCAAGAATTGCGGCTTGCATCAGTAACGCAACAGCCACTCGAGTGGACAGTCGGCGCCTACTACGACGATGAGACTGCGCATGAGTTTGAGCCGCTCTACGCTGCGGATCTTAATACCGGACAACTGCTGCCTAATTTTCAGCCGCCACTCGGCGCCTACTTCATCGACTCTACCTATCGAGAGTATGCCGCATTCGCAGACGTCAATTATCACTTGACGTCGGCATTTGAAGTCGGAGCGGGAGGACGCTATAGCAAAAACAAACAAACTTATCACCAAGTAAACAATGGCTTTTTTACCGGCATCAACGACTTCGGCACCGAGAGTGATCAGAGCGTAACCACTTACTCAGTAGATACCAAGTATCGATTTACGCCTGGGCTGATGGCTTATGCCCGAGTCGCTACGGGCTATGTCCCTGGGGGTCCAAATGATGTAATCCCAGGTTCCCATTTGCCTTCGACTTTCGAGTCGTCGAGCACGACAAACTATGAACTCGGCATCAAGGCTAGCGCCGATGAAGAGCGCATCAGCTACGACGTGGATGTTTTTGAAGTCGAGTGGAAACGCATTCAGCTGTTTGCTCAATTTGGCAATCTAGTAGGCATATCGAACGGCGGCACCGCTCGTAGCCGCGGCCTCGAGGGCACCTTCACGTTTAGGCCCATCAAGGAACTGACCCTTATGCTCAACGGGGCTTATACAGACGCCCGGCTAACGGAAGATACGCCCGCCAGTTTCGGCGGGCATGACGGAGACAGGTTGCCACTGTCCCCCTTCTTCGCCGGTACAGTGGCGGCAGAGTACGAACGGCCCATTGGATCGAACGTGTCGGCATTCGGCGGCATCGAATGGCACTACAACGGGAGCCGGATCGCGCCATTCAATTCGGGGGGCCCGCGTGCAGACTTACCAGGCTACTCCATGGTCGATCTGCGCACCGGAGTCAAGGTGCGCCAATACACAATTACGGCCTACGTTAAAAATGTCGGCGACGTACGTGCGATCAACACAGTGTTCAGCGAAACGGTCGCAGGCCGCGCGGCGCTGGATGCCAATGTCGGGATGCCACGCACGATTGGTCTCACAGTGTCGGCAACCTTTTAAAGAAACACGAGATATAGAGATGAATTTAGCTTTTTCAGGCAGGAAGTGGAGCGCATGCGCGCTAGTGGCGCTGCTTCCTTTGTTGGCCAACGCCGCAAACGGGCAGCCAGCTGACGGACAAATCACGGAACGGTATCAACACGCAGCCGAGGTGCAACTGTCGAAGACGCATCATTGGATGCTTAACAGCACAGTTGTGCCCCATTGGTTGCGCGGGCGCGATCAGTTCTGGTACGAGCGGGAGACCCCGGATGGTCATCGCTTTACCACGTTTGACGCAGTGACACACGCGAAGAGCGATGCGTTTGATCACGCCCGCCTGGCGCAAGAGCTGGCGAAAGCGTACGACAAACCAGTGGACCCGAACGACCTGCCCATTGCCGGCTTACGCTTTAACGCCGACGATGGATCGCTACATTTTTCCGTAGGTCCCAAGAGCTGGAAATTCGACATCAAAGGTTTGGCGGAAGAGATTGACCCTGCGTCGAAGTATTCCGTGTCGCCGGACGGGAAGCTCGGCGTGTTCTCCAAAGACCAAGAGCTCTGGGTCAAGGACTTCAAATCCGGCACGGAAACGCAGCTCACCCGAGACGGACAGCCGTTCTACGCGTACGGTGCAGGCGTTGCCGCATCTGCCGCTCCCGTGCTGTCGCCAAAAGTCGTGTGGTCGCCTGATTCGTCTCGGATTTTTACCGCGCAGACCGATGACAGAATGGTGCTCGATGCGCCGGCCGTTGAATTCGCGCCGAAGGGAAGCGCGCCCGCGGATAAGCCCGCGAAAGCTGCGCAGACCGAGAACCCGTTCCGGCCCAAGCTCGTACCCTATCGAGTCGCCTTTCCCGGAGATGTGAATGTAACAACCTTTCGCTTGACGATCATTGACGTGAAGGACGGTCATCAAATCCCTGTGCGATACCAGCCGATTCCAGCCACCCGCATGAACGACACGCCGATGGATGGCAATCGCATGTGGTGGAGCTCCGATGCGAAGACAGCATTTTTCGTGGATGTCGAACGCGGCGAGAAGGCTGTTCACGTCGAATCTGTAAATGCCGAAAGCGGCGCTACACGCGAGCTATTTTCAGAGACAAGCGAGACGTACGTGGAACTGGCTTCCAATGTCTACACTCCCGCGACAATTCGGCCCTTATACAAGACCGATCAGCTCGTGTGGTATTCCGAAAGGTCGGGATGGGCACACTTGTATCTTTATGATTTGACCACCGGCAAATTGGTTCGCGCCCTGACGAGCGGGGACTGGCTGGTGAATGACATCCTGGGGGTTGATGAAGTTCATCATCAAATTCTGATCAGCCTCCAGGGGCGTTCAAAGGACAAAAGTCCTTACAACCGTGAAGTCGCCAGAGTGGATCTACGCACAGGCGCCCTGAAAGTATTGAGTGCGAGCAACGATGATCACGAGGTCGTCTCCGAAAATTCGTTGCAGAGACTGGCTGCGGTTCTCACAGGGGGAAACCCGGAGGGACTGCAGGGAGCGGCGCCTTCCGGTCGCTATTTTGTAGAGACCGCTACGTCCGCGGACAAACCGAGTCATACCGTGCTCCGAAACAGCGAAGGTCAAATGCTGGCGACGGTGGAGGATGCCGACGCGACGAGATTGCCTTCGTATTGGAGGTGGCCTGAGCGCTTAAGACTTCGCGCGGCTGATGGCAAAACTGAGATAGATGGACTCATATTCCGCCCGTCGGATTACGATCCCAAGAAGAAGTATCCCATCATTGATTGCATCTATGGCGGTCCGCAAACAACCCATGTTCCGAGGAGCCCAGGTGCTCTAGGCGATTACATGTCGGCAGCTACGTATGCAGCGCTGGGCTTCGTCGCAGTCATCATTGACGGCCGCGGTACAACCGAACGGAGCCGCGATTTCCATACACAGTCATACCGCAAGGCGGAGACGGCAAGCAATCTCGAAGACCACATCGCCGCGATTCGACAACTCGCTGCCAAGGACCCCGCAATCGATTTAGAACACGTCGGCATCACTGGATTTTCGGGTGGCGGCTATATGACCGCCAGCGCCATGCTTCGCTATCCCGATTTCTTCAAAGTGGGAGTCGCCGGCAGTGGCAACCACGACCAGCGTATTTTCTGGAACACCTGGGGTGAGCGGTACGAAGGCTACCCAGTTGGGGACTACTACAAAGGCCAGGCAAACAGTGCCTACGCGAGGAATCTCAAGGGCAAGCTATTGCTCGTCCACGGACTGCTGGACACCGGCGTTCATCCCTCGAATGTATTTCAACTTGAGCAGGCGCTGATCGACGCGAATAGGGACTACGACACGCTCTTGTGGCCCCGTGCCCGTCACGAGATGCCAAGCTACGGACTAAGAAGGTGTTGGGACTATTTCGTTCAAAATTTGGCAGGGGAAATACCTCCCCGCGAGTTCGAGTTAAGGACCGATATGGACGTTCAACGCGAGAAAGCCGAGGCGTTTTCTTCCGACAACAAGGCCTCAAAAGAGGCTGCTGCCGGCGAGGGCGC
>Ga0210400_10002122_pt1 | contig 18850 bp, 10 predicted proteins | sample IncBWH26MmetaG_FD_155456 | JGI IMG/M metagenome (GOLD analysis project Ga0210400, IMG submission 155456) | Forest soil microbial communities from Barre Woods Harvard Forest LTER site, Petersham, Massachusetts, United States - Inc-BW-H-26-M | ecosystem: Environmental > Terrestrial > Soil >...
TGGTAATAGGATCCACGAGCTGCTTTGCCTTCGAGTTGGTGATGGCGGAGGGAACGGGGACGAGACCTGAAAGATCACCGGAGCGTTCCGCAGCCGTGGGAACACTGAACAATTGAGGCAAGGAGTTGCGAATCCGCTGGCCATCATAGTTGACGAAGAAAAACGTCTTGTCTCTGACAATCGGGCCTCCCAGCGCGGCGCCGAACTGATTCTCTCGAAAAGGCGGGGACACGCTCGCAGGAGTGAAAAGATTTTTGGCGTCGAAAATGTTGTTGCGTAGAAATTCGTAAAAGCTCCCGTGGAAATTATTCGTTCCCGATTTCGTGATGACGTTAATTACGCCGCCGGATTTACCGCCGAATTCCGCATTGTAATTCGTTTTTGCGATATTGAATTCGCTGACCGCGTCCACGGACGGATTTAGAACCACATTGTTGAAGTACTCGTCCGTGACGTTCACACCGTCGACGAGGAATAGGTTGTGTCCGGTTCGGTTCCCCATGACATTGATCAATTTGCCCGTCTGCTGCAGGGAATCTCCCCGCGTGCCGCCTGGAGGATTGACGACGCCTTCGCTCAGCAGGGCCAGTTCCAGAAATTGACGCCCCTTCAATGGAAGGTCGACGACTTGCTGATTCTGAATCACGTCCTTGATTTCCGCCGACTGGACTTGTAGCAGACCGGCGCTGCCTTCGACGGTGACGCTCTGAGACTGTTCGCCAAGTTCGAGTTGGAAATCTTGCCGCACGTGATCTCCCACGTGAAGCGCGACTCGCTCCTGGACGGCCTGCTTAAATCCCTGCGCGGTGACCGTGAGCGCGTATTCGCCCAGGGGAAGCTGCGGGAGCAAGTACAGCCCCGCTTCGTTAGTTACTGCATTGAACTTCTGTTGGGTTGCCATCTGCGTGGCAACGACCGTCGCGCCGGCAATGGACGCGCCTGACGGGTCTTTCACCTGGCCGGCGATTTCAGCCGTGTTCATTTGTCCGAAGGCGGATGGCAGGTAGAGGATCAAGCAGCTGATGACGACGATTGTCGCGCAAGCGTGTTTACCCATTTGTCCAAGCGCAATTCTGCATTTTGCGGCCGGGAATATTGCGGTATTCGTTGCACCCAAGACAGCCCCCATGAAAAACGCAACACCTGACCACCTGGATCCGGTATTGCGAGGCTACAATGGGTTGGCGCTGGCTGCTGTAAGGATGTTGTAAAAAACTCCGATTTGTTCGGGAACAGAGAATTCGCTGCTGCTAAATGAAAATCCAACCGGAGCAAGGGAGGTACCTAAGTCACAGATCCGCCTTGCTTTAGCGCCGTAGAGCTGTCATGAAGAAACTGCTTCGCTCACTGCGGTGTCGGGGTCCCGAATCGGCCGTTCGGAGCAGGGTAGGTGCAGTGTAAACGTGCTTCCGCGTCCCGGCGCGCTCCTGACTGTCAATTCTCCCTTCATCGCTTCCGCAATGCTCTTGGCCAGAGGCAGACCCAATCCGGTGCCATGAATTTGCGCGGCCGCCACGAGAGGACTGCGATAGAACGGCTCGAAAATATGCGGCAAATCCCCGGCTTCGATGCCGATACCGCGATCCGAAATGCTGATTTCGATTTCCTTGCCACCCAAACCATGATCGGCGGACCGTGCCTGAATCCCAATCCAGCGCTGTCCACTGCCATACTTGAGGGCGTTGGTGATCAGATTTTGGACGCACTGTGAAAGTGCCGAAAGATCGCCGGTAACCTGCGGTAAGTTCGGTTCGATTTCCTGCTCAATCTTGAATTGAGCTTCTTGAATCAGCCCAGCTGTATTGGAAAGCGCCGAATCGATTATTTCGGCTACGGTAAGCGTCCGCAAACTATACCGCTGGTGGCCCTCCCGGATCGCCGCGAAGAGAAGAATCTGCTCCACCATTTCAAAAAGTTTCCTGGCCTGGTTCCCGATGACCGATCCGTATTGCGCCAACTGCTGTTTCCCCTCGACCACACCATGGGCGATATTTTCCGCCGCGGAACTGATGACGGTCAGTGGTGTGCGTAGTTCGTGAGAGACAGCGGTCACGAAATCCATTTGCAACTTGGCAAGTCTTTGCGCCCGCGTGCTGGTGATAATCAAAATCGCCATGCTGATCACCAGCAAGAAAAGGACGCCAAAACTGATCGCCAGATCGCGGCGGTGTGAGTCCGCAACGAACGCACCGAGCGCCCCTCCCCTGCGATGCCGCACGACTAAGCGCCAGTCCTGGTCTTCCGCGACCTCGCGAACCAGGGGGAACCACGTGATTCCAACCGACGCCGCGGGGCCTTTGTTTTGCGAAGGAGTATGGAAAATATGGATCGGCGATCCGAGCGCCTGGTCTTGCAAGCGTCCAAAAATATTCATCGTTCCGTCTGCATCAACAACTTCCTGCTCGCCGAAGCCTCGATCCGAGGAATAAATCGGACCCGCTGTTCTGTTTCCGGCCACAACGGCGACTTGATAGTCGAGTCCTTCCGTTCCGCGGAAGTATCGCTGGGCAAGGTCTGGGAGAATGTGGTTCTGAACATCGTCGCGGTTCAAAGCGACTACGATCCAATCCACAACACGGCGGTTCGCACTTTGGTGATGGGCAGAAGCAGATACATCGTGCGCGATCGGATGCACAAGAGCTGGGACACTCGGTTCAAACTGCCAGCCTGCTAACGCGCCCCCCGCATAGAAACGGTCGGTGAATTCTCTGTCCGAGGTCTGGGGCGGCGTGTACTGGAGCGCATTGGAGCGGGTGGAAGCACTGGCCTCAACCGCTTTCGAGGATGCCTGTTGCAGCTCCTCGCGCAATTCCGCGAAATTCGCCGGCCAGTCGTTTGGTTCAAAGCGCTGATTGGATGGATCCAGGCGCAGCGTTTTACTTCCGGGTACCTCGTCGAATCTCAAAACGTAGAGACCGGAAACGAGGTCGGGATGCGCCGTATTTTTTTTCCATTCGTCAAATCGTTGCGCGTATTGGTTCCAGTTGTTCCGCGCGCCGGTTTCCGGTTCGACCCGCATGGCGATGCAGATCTCGGAAAAATCACGGAAGAAATCAAGATGCCAATTGATCATGGACATCTGCAAACTATCTGCAAGCCTGATGCTGGTGGCTTCGCTGACCTGGTTGCTCCAGCGGTACTGAAGCACTCCCAACACAATCACCACAACTACGGCGAGAATAATCATGCCGGTCGTAAAAGCCCGCTCTTTGATCATTAGTTTCATGACGTGCCGGAGCGTTCCAATCGCCAAAGTCTACTTGGAATCAGAAAGCGCGATATCAAGTTTATACGCCCACAGGCGATTCGCCGCAATTCCATGACGCCGGGTCACAACGTCGATCAGTGCTGAGTCATGCGGGGGCCACCAGCTCAGCCCTCCGCCACGTCATTCCGAAGAGCGAAGCGATGAGGAATCCCTCTTCCTTCCTGTGGCTAAGGTTTGAATTTATATCCGAGTCCCTGCACGGTGAGGATAAATTTTGGCTGTTTCGGATCCTCTTCCAGTTTTTGGCGCAAGCTGGCCACGTGCACATCCACGGTGCGGGTGTACATGTCGGCGCTGTACCCCCACACCTGTTTCAACAATTCGTCGCGCGAGAGGGTCGCGCCGCGGTGCTCGACGAAGTATCGAAGAAGTTGGAATTCGCGGGCGGACAAATTTACGACCTCTCCGTCACGCGTCGCTTCGGTTCCCACGAGGTCCACATGTATGGATCCGAAATCAAAGGCGCCGGTCTGCACCACGGGCCTGCTAGGCGCGCGCCTTAGGAGCGCTTCCACGCGGGCCATCAGTTCCAGCATATTGAACGGCTTTGTGACGTAATCATCTGCGCCGATTTTCAGCCCATTGACTTTGTCGCTCGTCTGCCCGCGAGCCGTCAACATCAAAATCGGAGTGATAAGGCCGGCTTGGCGGATGTCTCGGCACACCACGAACCCGCTTTTGCGCGGCAGCATGACATCAAGAATGATCAGATCAAACGGAATCTGTGTCGCTTTTTCGAACCCCTCATCTCCGTCGGCTGCGCATTCCACCGCGTATCCTTCGTTCCGCAGGCGATCGCCCACCGTCATGCGCAACGCCTCTTCGTCTTCCACAAACAACACATTAGCGCGCATTGTGTATTATGGCCGTCGTCTCGAACGCACGGCCCAGCTGATTCTTGACACCGTTTCTTTTCCGGTGCTAGCCTGAAGACGTTACCATAGCCTCGCCGGAAACGACGGATGAATCCTGGCCGCACCCCAACTCGTCGGTTATCAACTTGCCTTCTCTTGGCGACAGTGTTGATTTTAGGCATTGTCCAGTGGAGTTTCCTGCCCGTATTAATCCAAAACCCTTCGTTCTCGGGCGGATCCGCTGTCGAAGTATCACCGGGTCACTCATCAAAATTTGCAGCGCCATCCAAGTTTCTTCTCGGAAGTTTCCTGCAACCCTGCTTGACGCAAGCAAGTCTTGCGCTACCACGCCCCCCAGTCAACTTTTCACATCAATCCAAAGAGCCACTTTTCGCGCAAGACGATGAATTTGTTTCCTGTTGCCGGCCTCGATCACCTCCCTCAGCGTAACTGCGTGCGGCGAACTTCCGCAGGCGATCCCTATTTCTGGTGAATTCAAGTCTAGCGTTTCCGGACGTATTCGACCTCGGCGACTTGATGTTGGGTTGGCCCGGCTATTTTCTGATTGCCTGCAATGGTCGAGCAGAGGAGCTCTAACGAAATGAAACAATTAGCGCTGGCACAGCTGGAGCAATTACGGCAACTGGACTCTTGCACGGTGGCAAACGCAATCGAGACTTTCGACGTGCGCTTGCGCAATAAAGGTTTTAGCGATTCTAGAATCCGCTGCATCTTCGAAGATTTCCCACCGATGGTCGGCTATGCGGTCACGGCCCGCGTCCGAACTTCGGAGCCGCCCATGGAAGGGCACAGTTATTACTACCGGCTTGACTGGTTAGATCATGTGTCAAGTATTCCGCTGCCACGAGTGCTCGTGCTGGAGGATATGGACAGATACCCAGGGCTGGGTTCTTTCATCGGCGACGTTCACGCGAACATTCTGGCCGCGCTGGGGTGCGTCGGCCTGGTAACCAATGGCGCTGTACGCAATCTTCCCGCGGCGCGAGCGATCAATTTCCAGATGTTTGCTCACAATTTGTCCGTCTCGCATGCCTTCGCTCACATCTTCGATTTTGGAAAAGTCGTTGAAGTGGGACCCATGGAAGTGCGGCCGGGCGACCTGATTCACGGCGATCGCCACGGAGTTCAAACGATCCCCCTTGAAATAGCAGATAAGATTCCCGCGGTGGCAAACGAAATGATCGGACAGGAAGAAGAAATTATCCGGCTGTGCCAATCCCCTGGTTTCACGCTCGAAACACTTCGCGCCGAGGTCAGGGCCCTCGGGGAGAAAAGGAAGGAACTCAAGCGATGATCGGAACATTGGAGACTTCAGAGGTGATGCGATGAGGCTCACGAAGGCGCGAGTGCTCTCATCTTCATTTCTTCTTGCCGGATTGCTGGCGGGTTGCGGCGGTGCGCACAAGGCGACCGCCGATGATGTGGCGAGAGCGCCGGCCGCAGCCGTGGTGAAAGTGGCGCGGCGAAACATCGCCGATAATTTGGAAATTGCATCGGAATTCCAGCCGTTCCAGGAAGTCGATGTGTACGCAAAAGTCTCCGGCTACATCCACAAACTCAACGTCGACTTTGGTACGCATGTCAGACAGGGACAGGTCCTGGCGGTTCTGGAAATTCCGGAATTGCAGGAGCAACTGCAACAAGATGAGGCTTCGGTCCGGCGCAGCGACCAGGATCTGGCGCGCGCTCACGAAGAACTCAACCGTGCGCAATCGGCTTACAACGTTGCGCACGTAACCTATACCCGCTTGGCCGATGTGCAGAAATCCCGCCCGGAACTTGTCGCTCAACAGGAGATCGACGTGGCGCAGGGAAAGGACCTGGAGGCTGGCGCCAACGTCTCTTCCGAGAAGGCCGCGCTTGCTGCCGCCGAGCAGGGCTTACTGGTTGCCAAGGCGGCACTCGGGAAAGATCAGGCCATGTTCGACTATGCGCGTATGACTGCACCCTTTGACGGAGTCGTGACACAGATCTACGCGTACACGGGCGCGCTGCTTCCCGCCGGAACGGCCTCCAACAAGAGCGATTCAGGTCTTTGCCGCTTATCGCAGAACAATCTGTTGCGGCTTGTGATCCCCGTTCCGGAGAGAGCCGTCCCGGATATACGCATTGGCCAAACGGTTGCCGTGAATGTTTCAGGAATCAACAGGGAGTTCAACGGGAAAATTGTCCGCTTCTCCGATCAAATCGACACGGCGACGCGGACCATGCACACCGAAGTGGATGTCCCCAATCCGAAATACGAGCTCGTACCCGGAATGTACGCCTCCGTCAAGATTCCTCTCCACTCCGCTGCAAATGTCCTGACCGTGCCCGTGCAGGCTGTCCAGTCTGCTGGTGAAGGAAAAGGCGCCGTGTTGGTTGTGGACCACGGCAACAAAATCGAAAGTCGCAACGTGACGCTCGGACTGCAATCTGCGACGGAAGTCGAGATTACTTCCGGCCTTCAAGAAAACGAGATGGTTATTTTTGGCGCCCAAGGGCAATACAAACCGGGCGAGGCCGTTTCGCCGAAACTTGTTGAACCTTCTGGGATTGAATAGGAGTCTTTGATGCCGTCATTCGCCGTTCGACATCCTTACCTGCTAGTTGTCGTGTGCTTATTTGTTTGCGTACTCGGGCTGACCAGCGTCGCTCGCATGCCGGTGGATATGTTCCCGCCGATCAACATCCCCGTGGTTCTCGTGGCCACCTTTTATAGTGGAATGCCGCCTCAGCAGATCGAAGCGGATATTACGGACACGTTCGAGCGTTTCTTCACGCTGGCAAGCGGAATTGACCATATGGAATCGCGATCGATGACCGGGGTCAGCTTGATTAAAGTCTATTTCCAGCCTGGGACGGACGCCAACGCTGACGTCACCCAGATCTCCAACCTGGCCATGGCGGACCTCCGCAGGCTTCCTCAGGGCACGCTTCCTCCTGTCGTCATGAAAGTGGATGCTTCGAGTTTGCCGGTATGCCTGTTGACGGTTTCGGGGGAAGGGCTCGACGAGACGCAACTTCACGATTACTTGCAATATCAAATTCGAAACCAGATCGCCGGCGTTCCCGGTGCGACGGTTCCCCCGCCCTACGGAGGCAAGTACCGGCAGATCATGGTGTACGTAGACCCGCTCAAGCTGCAGGCTCATCAACTGAGTCCGATGGACGTGGTCCGCGCGACCAACTCTTCGAATTTGATACTGCCCGCGGGTGACGTTCGAATTGGGCCAATGGATTACAGCATCTATACGAATGCGCAGGTTGCCGACGCGCAGGCTCTGAACAATATCCCGTTGAAAACGGAAGGGCAGAAATCCGTTTTCCTTTCCGACGTCGGCAAAGCAACGGACGGTTCCGCCATGCAATACAACATCGTCCGCGTGGACGGCCAAAAATCCGTGTACGTAGCGGTGCAGAAACAGGGCGGAGATACCAATACCATCGCTGTCGTGGATGGAATCAAGAATGCCATCCAATTTCTGCGTGACATTCCCTCCCAACTCAAGGCCCACGTTGTCTTTGACCAATCTCTTTTTGTGAAGCAGGCCATTTCGACGGTGCTTCGCGAAGGCAGTATTGGCCTGATCCTGACCGCGGTTATGGTTCTGGCATTTCTCGGCAGCTTCCGCGCGACGGCGGCCGTTCTACTTTCCATTCCACTCTCCGTCATGATCGTATTTTTCGTGCTGTATACGGGAAACAGGTCGATTGACAGCATGGTTCTGAGCGGGTTGGCGCTGGCGTTTTCGCGCCTCATCGACAACTCCGTTGTCGTTCTCGAAAACATTTATCGCCACATCGAACATGGCGAGGATCCGGGCACGGCGGCGGTACGAGGGGCTAACGAAGTCGTCCTGGCGGTTTTGGCAATCACGCTCATCGCTGTCGTTGTGTTCTTCCCGGTGACTTTCCTGTTCGGCGTGAGCAAATATTTGTTCACGGCGTTGGCTCTAGCAGTCGTGATCGCGTTATTCGCTTCCTATTTTGTCGCGGTTACCGTTGTGCCGCTTTTCAGCGCGCGTTACCTCAAGGCCGTCGGAGGGCACGAAGGAGGAGAGAGCGCGGGAAAAAGTTCGTGGATGGCGAGATTCCATCTCAAATTCAACGCAAAATTCGAGCGGTTTCTCAACTTTTACGAGCGCTGGGTCCGCAAAGCACTCGACCGGCCCCGTCACGTTCTATACGCATTCGGCGCGGTCTTTCTTTTGAGTTTCCTTCTTTATCCGTTCATCGGCGTCTCGTTCTTTCCCAGGACGGACGCGGGCCAATTCATCATCAATGTGAAGGCGCCGACGGGCACTCGCATCGAGATGACGGAGACCTACATAAAAAAGGTTGAGGAAATCGTACGCCAGGTGGTCCCAGCATCGGATTTGAATACCGTCGTTTCCAACATCGGTGTTATGGCTGATCTTTCCGCTCTGTTTACACCCAATTCAGGAATGCATACCGCATTCGTCCAAGTTGGCCTGAAGGAAGATCACCGCGTCAGCAGTTTCCAGTACATGAATCAGGTGCGCGATCGCGTGGCCAGGGAACTTCCCGAATTGCGGACCTATTTTCAATCCGGGGGACTGGTGGATTCAGTTCTGAATCAAGGGGCCCCGGCCCCCATCGACGTTCAGGTAAGTGGGTCGGACTTGCAAACCGATGACCGCATCGCTGAGGACCTTGCGCGCCAATTCAGAGCGTTGCCAGGCGTGGCGGACGTATACGTTCCACAGGACATGGATTACCCAGCGCTGCAAGTAAATGTGAATCGCGAACGAGCCAGCCAACTCGGGCTGGACCCAAAAGAAGTCATAGACAATCTCATCACTTCGCTAACTTCGGACGCCATGATCGCACCGAGTTACTGGATCGATCCGAAGAATGGGAATAATTATTTCGTGACCGTGCAGTACCCGGAAAACCAGGTGAAGTCCCTTGAAGACTTGAAGGCCATGCCGCTTCGCGCTCCCAGCTTGAAAATGCCAACGTACTTGAACCAGGTCGCCGACGTCAGCCTGAGCCGTTCTCCGACAGAAGTGGACCATTACCAGCTGCAAAGAAGCATTGACGTTTATGTAGCGCCGTCCGGAGAGGATCTCGGGAGAGACTCGCAGGAAATTTCAAAGATTATTGCAGCAACCCGCCTGCCGCCTAACATTCGCGTTAACCTTCGAGGATTGGTGGTCACGATGCAGTCTTCGTTCAGGAGTTTTGGCTTTGGGCTGTTGCTCGCGGTGCTGCTGGCCTATTTAGTTCTCGTGGCGCAATTTACATCTTTTACCGATCCGTTTTTGATCATTCTGGCCGTCCCTACCGGGCTGATTGGAGTGCTCGTAACTCTTGCCTTGACGCATACAACTCTGAACATCCAGTCGCTGATGGGAGTGGTAATGCTGCAAGGCATGGTTGTGTCAAACAGCATCCTGATCGTGGATTTTGCAAATGTGTTGCGTAGCGAAGGTCGCAGCGTGCGCGAGGCGGTCGCCGATTCCTGCCGCATTCGCTTGCGCCCGATTCTGATGACTTCGCTGGCCACGATCGTAGGGCTTTTGCCCATGGCGCTCAAACTCGAAACCGGCAGCGAGGCCTATGCTCCGTTGGCGCTCGCCATCATTGGAGGGCTGACATCCTCAATCGTCTTGACGATTTTCGTGGTCCCTGCGGCATACCTGCTGATCTACCAACGCAAGGAAGCATCAAGTGCAAACGTAGTCCCCGAGGAGGCGCAATAAATGCGGCGTCATCAGTTGGTTCTCTCATTATTTCTCTTTGGGTTTTTGCTTGGAGCCGTTCCTTGCACGGGCCAAGTTAGCCAGAGTCTGACCCTTCCGGAAGCCGAACAAATTGCCATCCAAAATCATCCGCAGATTCAAGCTGCGACACATTTGGCTTCGGCTGCGGCAGCGCAGGTCAATGAGGTTCGTTCGGCGTACTATCCGCAGGCTTACGGCAGTCTCACGGGAGTCGAGGCGGAACACAACAGTCGGGTTGCCGCAGGGGCCCTGAACAATCCGATCATCTTCGACCGGTTTGCAGAAGGCTTTACCGTGGGCCAGTTGATCACAGATTTTGGGCGAACCTACGAGCTGGTAAAAAGTTCAAATCTGCGGGCGCGGGCTCAACAGGAAAATGTTGCGACCACACGTGCTGACGTGTTGTTGCGCGTGAACCAGGCCTACTTTGCGGCTTTGAAAGCGCAGTCCGTTCTCCAAGTCGCCGAGCAAACGGTCAAGTCGCGTCAGCTCGTAGCCGATCAAACCAGCGCGTTGCAAAAGAGCAATCTCAAATCAGGGCTGGACGTCAGTTTTGCGAACGTAGATTTGGCGCAGGCGCAACTTCTGCTGATCCAGGCACAGAATGACGTCCAAGCCTCGTACGCAGAACTTTCCGCTGCCCTCGGGTATTCGGACCAGCGGACCTTCCAGCTGGCTGAGCAGCCGACGCCGGGCTCTCCGCCTCCCGACTTCTCACCCCTTGTTCAAGAAGCTCTCCAGAGCCGGCCGGAATTGATTCGTCAGGGCCTTAACGTCAAGTCCGCGCAAAGCTTTGCGACTGCGGAGCGCGACCTGTGGTTTCCCACGATCTCCGTACTCGGAACTGCTGGACTCACTCCGTATCGCCAGGATACCCTGGCCAGTCGCTATGCCGCGGCAGGTTTCAACGTCAACATTCCCATCTTCAACGGGCGTCTATTCTCGGCTCGCCGGAGCGAAGCGAACTCCATCGCGCAGGCTCAAGAACAATACCTTCGAGATCTTCAGAATCGCATTGTGCGCGATGTTCGAACGGCATGGCTCAGCGCCAACTCCGCCTTCCAACGCCTTGGGGTGACGGAGCAGCTCCTAAATCAATCGTCACAAGCTTTCGATCTGGCCCAATCCCGATACGGGCTTGGGTTGAGTTCCATCGTTGAGCTCAGCCAGGCTCAGTTGAATAAAACACAGGCGGAAATCGCACGAGTCAGCGCTCAATATGATTACGAGAGCCAGATGGCTGATTTGAATTACCAGTTGGGCCGAATGCAGTAAAGACGGGCGCAACTCAAAGAAGCGAGCTGTCCGCTGCGAGTGTGATAATTTTGAAGTGCAAGGTCGCTGCAAGAGGAGACGCGGTGGAGATTCACCAGTTGCGCTATTTCGTGTCTGTTGCCGAGGTCGGAAGTTTCACACATGCGGCGCAGGCTTGCTACGTGGCGCAACCGTCACTGAGCCAGCAGATTCGAAAGCTCGAGGAAGAACTCGGCCAGGCATTGTTCGAACGGCTGGGACGGCGCGTGCGGCTGACGGCCGCGGGACACGTCTTGTACGAACGCGCCGCTGCTATTCTCGCGTCACTCGCGGAAACGCAGGACGCGCTACGCGATCCGACCCGCCTGCGCGAAGGTGAAATTCAGATCGCGGCGATTCCCACCGTCGCCCCGTACCTGCTTCCGCGGCTGATTCGCGCGTTCACACGGAAGTTTCGCCGCGCAGAAATCACCGTGCACGAAGATTTCACCGCGGAAATCGTGCGCCATTGCGCGGCCGGCGAGGTGGACCTGGGAATTGTGGCCTTGCCCATCGAAGACGCGCGGCTTACCGTCGAGCCACTTTTCTCGGAGGATCTTCTGGTTGCCATTCCTCCGAAGCATGTCCTGTCCAAGAAACGGCGAATCACGCTGGAAGAGCTTACGCGCGAACGCTTCGTCCTGTTGAGTGAGATTCACTGTCTCGGGGCGCAGGTGGTTCGATTCTGCGCGCGGGAAGGCTGCACTCCTGCCGTGACGTGCCGCAGCGCCCAACTTTTGACCGTGCAGGAACTTGTGGGGCTCGGTCAGGGTGTCTCCCTGGTTCCGGAAATGGCCGCGCGCGCGGACCAGAGCCATAAAATTGTTTATCGCCAGCTGGCGGGAACCAAAGCTTCGCGCACGCTCGCCATGGTCTGGAACAAACGGCGCTACAGGAGTCCGCTCGTTACCGGCCTGATCGACACGATCCGAACCGAAAGCGGCCGCAAGACCGCTGCTTCCTGAGATCTTCGTTTGACATTCCCTTGACAGTTGGATTTCGCCCGCCCTATCCTTTCGCCCGTGAAGATTGCGATTGGTTCCGACCATGCCGGCTTCGAGTACAAGGAGAAAATCAAGATTCTCCTGACTGGACTCGGCCACGAGGTCCAGGATTTCGGCACATTCAGCGCGGAACCGGTTGATTATCCCTTATTCATCCGCCCTCCGGCGGAAGCTGTGGCCCGCGGTGAGTGCGAGCGCGGCATCGTGCTAGGGGGGTCGGGCAATGGGGAAGCAATCGTCGCCAATAAGGTCCACGGCGTGCGTTGCGCGTTGTGCTGGAGCCTCGAAACTGCAAGTCTGGCGCGCGAACACAACGACAGCAACGTGCTTTCGCTGGGCCAGCGAATGCTGCCGGAAGAACTAGCTCTCGAGATTGTGAAGGTATGGCTGGTGACGCCGTTCGCGGGCGGACGGCATGCCCAGCGTATCGCAATGATCGAATGAAAATCGCCGCTTGCAACAACCGACTGGAAGCTATCTCACATAAATCGCCTCTTACCAATTTCCGCCGCTCGACAACTTATCCGCGATGACGCCCCAACGGCGCGGAGCATGCCAGTCCGGGGGCCACGCCCCGGGACGTGTCCGAGGCATCTCCCGCCCTGAAGGGGCGGAGATTCCTGCGCCCCTTTAGGCGCCGGAATCAAAGTTGAGGAAATCCAAATTCACGAGCCTTGATGGTTAGCCATTTTTGAGATGACTTCTAGACAAGTGACGGCGTTTCAGTCGACAGTGGGCAGTTTGGAAACATCCCAGCCGCCACCCAGAGCTTTCACCAGGAGAACGCTGGAAGTCATGCGGCGCGTAAGGAGATTTACAGCGGTTCTTTGATTTGCGAGCGCCACGCTTTGCGCAGTGATGACGGTCAAGTAGGTTTCAAGCCCGCCTTTGTAGCGATTGACAGACTGATCGAGCGAGCGCTGCGCGGCAGCGACAGCAGCATCTTGCGTTTTGGCTTCTTCATCCAGAACGCGAAGGTCCGAGAGAGAGTCCTCCACTTCCTGGAACGCTCTCAGGACAGACTCCTGGTAGGACGCAACTGTACCGTCGTACGCGGCCCTGACCTCATCGGAAATCGCTCGCCGGCGTCCTGCGTCGAAGACGGTTTCAAGGGCGGTTGCCCCCACCGACCAAAGCGCGCTCGGACCTGCCAGCCAAGAAGTGAATTGACCGCTTTCGAAACCACCAATCGCGTTGAGTGTGATCAAGGGGAAGTAGGCAATCTTGGCCAGGCCGATTTGCGCGTTGGCTTCTGCGACGCGCCTTTCCGCGGCGGCGATATCGGGGCGCCGCTCGAGCAACTCCGACGGCTGGCCCGGCGGAATCGCGGGCGGAAGTATCGTCGACGGGGCAGGGGGTAAAGTGAAGGTGGAGGCTGGCTCACCGACTAACACTGCGACAGCGTGTTCAAATTGATCGCGTTGGGTGGTAATGTCGATGTCCTGCGCGCGCGTCTGTTCGAGGAGGGTCGCCGCCAGTTCCACGTCTTCTCTCGAAGCGACGCCGCCTTGAAATCGATTTTGTGTAAGTTCGAGAGCCCTTTCGAAGGCTGCCACCGTCGAATCAAACAATTCCTTCTGCGCGTCCAAGCCACGAAGCGTGAAGTAATCCAAGGCCAGCTCAGCGTGGAGACTTAAGCGAACGGTTTCCACGTCTGCCGCGCTCGCCTGAGCCTCTGCACGGCTCGATTCCACAGTCTTGCGGACCCTGCCCCATACATCGGCCTCGTACGAAACATCTCCTGAAACTATAACGTCGGAATAACTCGTTGGGGAGGTCGGACCGCGCAGCGGGCGATTTAAAGATGAGCGTTGGCGGGAAGCAAAGCCGCCGGCGGTGACTTGCGGAAACTCGCCGGCACGCGAAAACTTCACCGCTGCGCGCGCCTGAAGAAAATGATCCTGCGCAGCACGGAGCGTCTGATTTGAAACGGTCAATTTGTCTTCCAGCGTGTTGAGCTCTGGGTCGTCGAAGATTTCCCACCAATTGTCCTTGCGAGCCGCGTCACTCGGTTCCGCCGGCTTCCAATTTCCCATCTCTTTATACGAAGGCGGGATTTGCGCCACGGGCTTCGTATACTTCGGGCCGATTGAGCACCCTTCGATCAGGGCAAGTCCAAAACAAAAGACAGCGAACACGCTCCAGAAAAGAGATTTTCGACCGGCTAGGGAGAGCTTCCACGCTCGAACGCCAAGCATTATCGAATTCCTCCCGCGGCAGGCTGTGTCTGGGCAACCCTCACAGGCTCGCCATTCGTAACGGAGTCCGGAGGATTTATGACAACGGATTCGTCCCCTTTGAGGCCGGCAATGATCTCCATCTCTGTCCCGAAGTCACGGCCATGCGTAACGGAAACCAAATCAATATTTTTTCCATTTTTTACTGTCGCGACCTGCATGCCTGCCGACTTGAAGATGATGGTGTTCACTGGCAGCGTGAATGTCGTAACCGCAGAGGGCAGCTTAAGATGTACCTCCACGTAACCGCCCGGCTTAAGCTCGCCCGACGGATTGTTGACGTCGATTTCCGTGAGTAATGTACGTGTCGCATTGTCGATCGCTCCCGCGTCCCGGACGACGATCCCTTCGAAGTGGCGGCCTGGAAATTCGGTGAGGGTCAGCCCCGCCTTCAATCCGGACCTGATATGCGGCGAATAGACCTGCGGAACATTCACGTAAACTCGCAGCCGGTTGACCGCGGCGATATGAAACAATTCGCGCGTGGGGCCGCCGCCGCTGCCGGAATCGATCAGAGCTCCGATATCCGTGTTGCGCGCGGTGATCACGCCTTCGAAGGGAGCGTAAATCTTCTCGAAGGATTGCAATTCCTCCAAACGCTTCACGTTAGATCGCGCCGATTCGACGGCAGTTCTGCGGGCTTCATAGTTCCCGTTTGCGTTGTCAACATCCTGCTGGGAGACCGAATCGGTCTTCATCAAATCCTTGTAACGCGTAGCCGTAATATCGGCCAGGCGCAGATTGGCCTCTACCGTAGCCAGATCCGCGCGAGCCTGCTGAAGTTGCTGGTCAACTTCTGGAGTGTCAATCTCCGCAAGCAATTGGCCTGCTTTCACACGAGCGCCAATATCCGCATGCCAGCTCTTGAGGTACCCGGTGGTGCGCGCGTAGATCGGAGCGTCCGTGTAAGGCTGCATATCACCCGGAACAATGATCTCCTGCTGAGGCGCTCCTCGCTTTGGATGAATCACCGTCACGGTGGGAATCGCAAGTTCTCGCGTCTCCTGAGAAAGTTGAGCATTCGCTTTGCGGCGGCTGGAAATTCCCCAAATCACAATGACCGCGACGGCCAGCACGGTAAACAGAAGTAGCATCGCACGCGTGGCCGCATTGCCTGAAGAACCAGAGCGAACACGTTCCGTGTGCTTCCTGGTGGAGGTCTTTAATCTACCTCTTTCTCGCGGACTGCAAATGCAGCCCCCGCCCTTCCGATATGAAAAACCTACCATCTGACTCCCTCCGAAAAAATGGGACAAAACTCAATCGCCCGGAAGCTCCATAACCGCGGACTTGCGGGGGTTCCTGCGGGAACCATGAATCAAGCTGTACACTGCCGGAACGAAGAAGAGCGTCGCGACCGTCGCTAGAGATAATCCGCCGATGACGGCGCGTCCGAGGGGTGCATTTTGCTCGCCGCCTTCACCGAGGCCGACCGCCATCGGCACCATGCCGATAATCATGGCCATCGCTGTCATGATTACGGGGCGAAAACGGGTAAATCCGGCTTCTTCCGCCGCGCGAACGGGATCCAATCCTTCCGCGATCCGCTCTTTTGCAAAGCTCACCACAAGAATGCTATTTGCCGTGGCCACGCCCATGCACATGATGGAACCGGTCAAGGCGGGTACGCTGATAGTCGTGTGCGTTAGGAATAAGATCCAGACGATCCCCGCCAGAGCCGCGGGTAGCGCCGAGATGATGACACAGGGATCGAGCCACGATTGAAAATTCACGACAATCAGCAGATAGATCAGAAGAATAGCAAACGCTAGACCGGCCAACAGGCCCACGAATGAAGACCGCATCGTTGCAATCTGGCCGCGCACGATGATTTGTGATCCCCTGGGAAGATGGCTACGATTCTGGTCCACGATCGCTTGGACCTCACGGGCGACGCCTCCTAAATCACGACCCTGCGTGGAACCAAAAATGTCGAGCACGGTCTGGGCGTTGTAGTGGGACACGGTCGCCATTCCCACGCCACGGGTGATGCTTCCGAGGTTCGCGAGCATCTGCCACCGCGCCGGTCCGCTGCCGTTCACCGGGATATTTTCAAGATCTTGCAGGGATTCAAAGTCGTATTGCGGGGATTGTGTCGCAACCATGTAGCTGACTCCCGACTGCGGGTCCAGCCAGAAAGAGGGCGAGGTCTGAAAGCTTCCGCTCAGGGAAACCAGGAGATTCCCGGCCACCTCGCGCTGAGTGAAGCCCGCCTGCAGGGCCTTCGTGCGGTCCACATCGATGCGCAATTTTGGCTGGTTGAAGGGCTGCTGAATGCGCAAGTCGGCGATGCCCGTGACGGAACTCAACTGCTTCATCAGCATGTTCGCAAACTCGTGATTCGCGTCGACATCGCGCCCAACGATCTGAATGTCGATAGGGGCGGGGAGACCGAAGTTCAGGATCTGGCTGACGATGTCCGCCGGCGGAAAGTAAAACAGCACGCCGGGAAATTCCTTCGCCAATCTCAAACGCAAATCGTGAACGTACTCGTCGGTTGGCCGATGCTTTTGGGAAAGAGAAATCATGATATCCGCATCTTCCGGCCCGATGGGAGCTGAGGTGCTATAAGTAAGATTGTAGGCGCTGTAGGGGAGTCCGATGTTGTCGATCACGCTTTCAATTTCGTTTGCAGGGATCTCCTCGTGGATCGTTCGTTCGACGTCGTCACACAGTGCCGCTGTTTCTTCAATGCGTGTCGCCGTCGGCGCGCGCACATGCAGCTTGATTTGCCCCGCGTCGACCGCGGGGAAGAAGTCCTCGCCCAGCCACGGTATTAATGCGAAGGAACACGCACAAAGTGTCAGGAAACCCAACGGAAACAGAATCCGGTGCGCAAGGCATTGTTGAAGAATTCCACGGTACCCATTTCGGAACTTTTCAAACTGCAATTCAAAGTACCCTTGTAATTTAACGAAAGGGTTCCGGCTGGCGAGTGACCTTTGCGCCGATTCTTCCTCATGGGCTCTCAGTAGGAACCGAGCCATCGTCGGCACCAATGTCCGGGAAAGCAGGTATGAAGCGAGCATCGCGAAAACAACGGCCTCGGCGAGCGGCACGAACAAGTAGCGAGCCACGCCGGTGAGGAAGAACATGGGAACAAAGACAATGCAGATGGAAAGGGTGGACACGAATGCTGGAACGGCAATCTGTTGTGCTCCGTCAAGGATCGCCTGAATGATTTCCTTTCCCTGCGCGAGATTTCGATTGATGTTTTCAATTTCCACTGTAGCGTCGTCAACCAGAATGCCAACCGCCAACGCCAGGCCGCCCAGCGTCATGATATTGATGGTTTGCCCAATCGCGCTCAGAACGATTATGGAAGTCAGAATCGACAATGGAATGGAAATCGCGATGATCAGCGTGCTGCGCCAGCTTCCCAAGAAAATCAGGATCATGAGCCCGGTAAGACATGCGGCAATAATCGCCTCCCGGAGAACCCCATTAATGGATCCGCGGACAAACACGGATTGGTCTGCGATGGGCCGGACTTGCAGTTCGGGGGGAAGGCTGGCAAGCACTCTGGGCATCGCTTCCTTGATCTTCGCGATGACGTCGAGCGTCGACGCGTTGCCCGATTTCAGAACGGTCATCAAGGCCGCGCGTTGCCTATCCACGTGGACCACGTTCGTTTGAGGAGGATTTCCATCGCGGACGTGCGCAACGTCCCTGATGTATGTCGTATTGGTGCCAACGGTCTTGATCGGCAAGTCGTTCAATTCCGCGACCGTCCTCGGGCTACTGTTGAGCTCCACGTCGTTTTCAAGTGTGCCGATTTTTACTGTCCCCGAGGGCAGAATCAGATTCTGGGAACCGATCGCATTTACAACATCATTCGGGGACAGCCCTTTCGCTTGAAGGGCTGTGATATCGAGGTCCACTTGAACCTGGCGTTGCTTTCCTCCATAGGGATTCGGAAGGACAGCGCCCTGCACGGTTGCAAGTTGCGACCGTATGAAGTTTGCTCCTAGATCATTCAACTGCTGCTCGGAGAGATTCTTTCCGGAGAGCGCCAATTGGAGGATGGGCACCGAGGATGCGTCGTAAGTGATGATGAATGGTGGCGTGGTTCCCGGCGGATCGCTCCGGACCGCGGATTGCGAAACAGCCGTGACTTGCGCCACCGCCATCTCAAGACGCACGTTGGGGTGAAAATAAATCTTCACCACACCCAATCCGTTGAGTGATTGCGACTCGATGTGCTCGATATCGTTTACAGTCGCCGTCAACCCGCGTTCGTAGCCCACCACGATTCGTGAAGCTATCTCATCGGCGGAGAGCCCGGTGTAGGACCAGATGACGCTGATGACAGGGATATTGATGTCAGGAAAAACGTCGGTTGGAGTATTGTAGATGACGAGCGGCCCCAGAATCAGGATGAGCAAGGCCATCACCACAAAGGTGTAAGGCCTCCGCAGAGCTAGCCGGACGATCCACATGAGTT